>Ga0265313_10003313_pt1 | contig 13181 bp, 9 predicted proteins | sample 4123metaG_FD_203122 | JGI IMG/M metagenome (GOLD analysis project Ga0265313, IMG submission 203122) | Rhizosphere microbial communities from Carex aquatilis grown in University of Washington, Seatle, WA, United States - 4-1-23 metaG | ecosystem: Host-associated > Plants > Roots > Rhizosphere >...
CTTCGCCGCGAGGGCGCTGTTGTGCAGCCCGAACCCATGGCCGTCTTTTTTCGTCGTGAAGCCATGGCCGAAGATCCGGGTGAGATTTTCGGGCGGAATGCCGATGCCGTTGTCGATGACCGCAATCCTGACGCAGCGCTCGTCGCCCGTGGTGCGCAGGGTGACCTGCCTGTCCGTGCGGGTGTTTTCGCCGCACGCGTGCTTGGCGTTGGTGATGAGGTTGACGAGGACCTGCACAACCTTGTGCTTGTCGGTGCTGACGACCGGATTGACCCGATAATCGCGGATCGTTTCGACGTTGTGCCGCCTCAGCGCCGCGGCGTTGACGCGGAGGGCATCCTCGACCAGGTCCGTCAACGCAACCGTTTCGGTGACGCCGGCGGTGGTGGCGTAGGCCTGCTGCATGGCCACGATGTCCACGATATGCGCGATGTTCTTTCGGAGATCGGCCAGTTCCGCTATCACCGTCTCCCGCTCCCCGGCGACCGCTTCCGCCAGCGCGTCGACGTAGGCCGGAATCATGCGGCCGCGGGAATCGTTGGTCAGAAACTCGGCCATGTCCGTCGTGTGCTGATTGAACAAGGCGGCAAGCTTCTCGATCTTGATGGCCTGGCTCTCGCGCATCCGGCTGGCGACGAGGTCGGCCGAGACATTCACGCTGTTGAGCACGTTTCCAACGTTGTGGAGGACGCCCGTGGCAATCTCCGCCATGCCCGCCTGGCGGGAAACCACCAGCAGTCGCCGGTGGGTGGCCTCGATCTCCCTCTCCATTCGCACGCGCTGCCCGATCTCCTCGTTCAACGCCAGGTTGGACCTCCGCAGGTGGCGCCGTTGCAGGAACAGCCGGGTGGTCTGGGTCGCCACGGCACCGCCCAGGACGATCATCAACCCGACAAACCAGGGCTGTTGCCAAATCGGCGGCAGCACGGCGAACTCGACCTGGGTCCCCGCCACGTTCAAATCACGATCCCGCACCCGCACCTCGACTCGATGGGATCCCGGCGGCAGCTGCAGAAACACGTGGCTGGTATCCGCGTCGAACTTGGACCACGGTCCGGCGTCCAATCGGTGTGAATACTGCAGATCATCCTCCCGGGTGCGCCACCAGGGGGAGATGCCCCGCCAGGCGATCACGGTGTTGCCCGGCTGCGCCACCCGCGCCACCGAGGTGGTGATCTCCGCGCGGGGCGCAACCGTTTCCCGGAGATAGCGGATTGTCGAGAATTCCTCGGCGGCCGCCGGACTCACTTTGTTCCCGGGTATCGCCCGGCGCAGCCAGCTGCGGGAACACTGGTTGATCCAGATTGCGCCATCGGCGGCCTGTTTGAACCCGCCGCCCTCGAAGTTGATCGCCACCTTGGCGTCGATGAATGCGTCCGTGGTCCATTCCTTCCCGTCGAAGTAGCTGATGCCCTTGCTCGTCCCCACCCACAGGTGATTGTCGCGGTCGCAAAACAGCGAGGTGACGGCGTTGGATATCAGCCCGTCACTGGTGGTGAACCGTGTCACCTGCTTCCCGTCGAGCAGCACCAGTCCCGAGCCGCGCGTGCCAATCCACAGTTTTCCGTCCCGCGACGCGCAGAGGGCGTCGTTGTAGGGGTCCGGGACGGCGGTCGCGCGCACCCAGGCGGCGCCGTCGAAATACGACAGGCCCCGGAACGAGCCCGAGTACAGCGTGCCGTCGGCCATTTGGGCGATGCCGTTCGAGCACCGGCCGAGCAGCAGCGGGCCGCCGCGATTCCGCCACGCGCGATCGTCCTGCGGCGGACCCAACCGGGGATCGTATTGCAGGATTCCGCCATCGTCTCCTGCATAGCTGCGGCCGTTGACGTAGGTGCCGAACCAGAGACTTCCGTCCGCCGATTCAAAGGCGGCCCGATAGTCGATCATGAAGCCGAACTCCGGCCGGACGCGCTCGTGGGTCTTGCGATTCCAGGTTGTCCCGGCCAGCCACGCCGTGGCGGCTTTCCCTTCGTGGGTGCCCGCGGCCCAAAGCCGCCCCCCGCGCGCGCAGAGCAGCGCATAGACTGAGCCCATCAAACCATCCTCCACCCCATACCGAAGCCAATGTTTCCCGTCAAAGGAGACCACGCCATCGTCGACGCTCACAAACCACTGTCGTCCGTCGGGCGTCTCGCACTGGAAATTGAGCCCGTCGTATTTCAGCCAGCGGGTCCGGCGGTAGTCTATCTTCTGCACCTCGTCGCCGCTCCCGACCAGCCAGAGATCGCCCGCATTTGATTCATGGAGCAGGATCTTGGACGATGGCAGGGGCAGTTCCGGCGCGGTTTGGGACTGCCACCGCCCGTCCTGGTAGCGGGAGATCCGGGCCAGGCCGCCGAACCAGATGGTCCCGTCCCGGGTCCCCGCGATTGAACGAACGAGATTATCCACTCCGAGAATGTCGGTCAGGCTGAAATACGTCCATGAGCCCCTGGCGGGATCGAATCGGCTGATGCTGGATTCGGGCGATCCGCTCCCGATCCACACCAGGCCATCGCTGCCTTGATAGAGGATCCGCTGCCCGGTTCCCGGGACGTAGCCGTCGGCCTTGGTAAAGATGTGCCAGGCGGCAAAATCTTCAGGGCCTTGGTGATGCGGGTCGAAGCGGACCAGCTCTCCCGTCAACAGCGCATACCAGACCATACCATCCCGGGTTTCGTACACTTCGACCAGGTCGCTCATTGCGAATCTTTTGGGCAGGCCGACAACGGTTGCTTCCGGCAGGGCCTTTTCCATGGCCTCGCTCTGACCCTTGGCGCAGTAGACGGTGGAATTGCCGTCCAGCAGATGTACCATAAATCCGTCGGAACCCGCCCAGACGCTGCCGTCGGCTGCCACGATCATGCTGTAGATCAGCACCTTTCGGTCGGGATGGGTGGGGAAAACCCGTTCCCATCGGCCGCCGGAAAACCGGCTGATGCCGTCGGCCGTCCCGGCATAAATCCGGCCGTCTTTCGCGCGGCGGAGGACAACGGGTGCGCTGCCGACCAGTCCGTCCTCCGGTGTGAACGTCTGCCACCGCTCGCCGTCATAGCGCATCACTCCCGCGTTCACCCCAAACCACATCGCGCCATCCTGATCCTCGACCATGCTGCGGGGACCTTTCCCCTCCAATTCGACGATTTTCTGCCATCGTCCCGGGTCCGAGAACGGGTCGGCGATCCTGGGCGCGTAGGGCTGGATGGCTCGCAAAGCCGGCCACGGCGCGAGCAGGAAAAAGCAGCCGAAAACGATCCGTCCGAGGCGCGTTAACGCCACGCAGGCAGGCTCGCGCACGCGGTCCGTGTCAGCCGATGGCATGGCGCATGGCGACGCAGGATCGGGCAGTTCTTCCCGAAAGATCACAGTTGTGCTGGACAGGGGGATTTGGATACGGAATAGACCGGGTCGCGAGTGGTCGCAACACCCTAATTATCGGTCGAATTTCCGGTCCCATAACAGGAGTTTTGCGCGGATCTCGGGATCCCCAGCTGGTGAAGTGCCCCTCGGCTCTGCTCGGGGCATTCGGCTCGAACCACGGCCCGCCATGAGCGAGCCCACGCCAGGGGGCGAGTCGAATGGCTGCGGAGGATCGAACTCCGGACTCGACCCACTTGTTTTCCCACAAATCATTCCATTCCTCGATGTTTCAAAATAGGTCCGCGAATTCCATGTGTTTGAGCGAAGAATTTGCGGAACAATGTCCACTTCCGAAGGACCCGATGGGTGACATGGTATTCCCCCGGCCAAGACTCCTCTTCGCCGCAAGTCTTGGGCTGTCGGCCTTCGCCGCTGTTGGTCAGCAGGCCGCCCCTGCGCCATCCCCTGCCGCACCTCCTTCTCCGGTGCTGGCGCAGCAAGTCGCGAAAGCCCCCGCTTCGCCGTCACCGTCCATCCCTGCAGCGCCGGCGCAACCTCGCCCTTTATCCCCGGAAATTGCGGCGGCTCTCGCGGCCGCCATGCCAAAGTATGATCCGCCCGCTGTTCCTGGCGCCCCGACCGCCTCGTCGTCACCGGCAACGCCGGAAACCGGCGTCATCCGCATGCCGGCCTACATCGTTCACGGTGAGAAAGTCTACGAATTCACCGAAAGGGAGCTTTACACACCGCAAGGACTGAAGGAACTCGCCGTCAAACGGTATATCAGTGAATTCGATCAAGCCCTGAACCATTATAGAATTCCCCTGTTAAGCGGCTACAGCACGGCTCCCGACCGGGGAGGCTCGCCGGAAGCGCGGGCCCTGAGGCAATTTGAGCAGGATGAGGCAATAAGCCGGGCCGCGGAAATGGCTGACCTCATGTCATTGTACAAGATCCATTGAGGCCGCCATGAGCGGGCCCCCGTCAGGGAGCGAGTCGAATGGTGCGGCTGCGGAGAATCGAACTCCGGACACCTGCTTGGAAGGCAGAGGTTTTACCGTTAAACTACAGCCGCGCAGAAGAGGCGAAGAATGAGCCACACCGCGGCGGGCGGGTCAAGCCCGAGGTCCGGGGGACAGGCCCTTGGCCCGCATGCATCACAAAACAGGCGACCTTCGTCTGTTTTGTGATGCATGCGGGTCAGAGCAGATCGGCGGCGAGCTCCGCCAGCTTCGAGCGTTCGCCCTTGATGAGCTTGACGTGGGCCGCGAGCGCCTGGCCGCGCATGCGGTTGTGGCAGTAAACCAGGCCGTTGCTGCGGGCGTCTACGTAGGGATTGTCGATCTGGGTCGTGTCCCCGATCAGGACGATCTTCGAACCCTCGGAGATGCGCGTGATCACCGTCTTCACCTCATGGGGCGTCAGCTGCTGCGATTCGTCGAGGATGAAGAACCGCCTGGCGATCGAACGGCCGCGGATGAAGCAAAGGGCCTCGATTTCCACGAGGCCCGACTTAAGAAGGCGCTCGTAGGGCTTGACCGGCCCGAAGCCTGTGTGGCCGTTCTGGCTCGAATGCGAGGGGGGGGCGTAGGCGAACATCGAGTCGTCGCCATTCCTGTGCTTCTTCTTCGACACCTTCTTCGATGCAAATTGCGGGTCCTTCGGCGGCTTCGAGGGCATGAGCACCTCAAGGGCGTCGTAATAGGGCTGCAGCCAGGGCCTCATCTTCTCTTCAAGCGTGCCTGGCAGGAATCCGATGTCCTTGCCAAGCGATATGACCGGACGGGAGATCGAAAGACCGTCGTAGCGGGATGGTTCGTCGCAGACCTGGGCCAGGGCACACACGGTCGATAGCAGGGTCTTGCCCGTGCCCGCCTTTCCAAAGCAGGTGACGATCTGGATGCTCTCGTCGAGAAGGGCGTCGACCAGGAACTGCTGCTCGAGATTGCGGGCGCGAATCGGTATTCCGCCGGGGGCCTTGATGAATTCCGGAATCTTCAGGCGTCGCACGACATTGTCGCCGTAGTACCTCGCAGGCATGGTTTTGCCCTGGTCGGAGCGCAGGAGAACGTACTCGTTCACGAACAAGCCCCGGGCGTCGTCGCGGCCCAGCGCAAACTGGCCCTCCGAGCAGAAACGCTGGAGTTCGTAGACGGTGAGCCGGATTTCGCGGTAGCTCGCCTCCTCCAGGTCCTCCGGGACCTTGTCGTTCAGGTAGTCCTCGGATTCGAGGCCGACCGCGCGGGCCTTGAGCTGAACGTTGACGTCCTTTGAGACGAGGATCGTCGGCGGGGGGAAGTTTTCCTGGACAAAGATCGCCGCGGCGATGATCCGGTTGTCCTTCTTAGTCAGGTCGGGCAGGATGCTCCGGAGGCGGTCCATGGCCGGAGAATGCCGGCCCGACTCCAGATACGGGTTGATGATGATCGAAAGCGTGCCGCCGTTTGGCAACTCGACCCCCTCGTGCATCGACCGGGAATCGGGCAGAAGTTCCTGCAAAATCCGGTGGACCCTTCGCGCATTTCGGCCGCGTTCCGTTGATTGCTCGCTCTTTATGGCATCCAGCTCTTCAAGGACCTCGACCGGGATCGTGAGGTTGTTCTCCTCGAACTTGAATATCGACTGCGGGTCGTGGAGGAGGACATTCGTGTCGAGCACGAACGTCTTTATCTTGGCCGAAACTCGTATCCGCGGCTTAAGGGCTGTCGCCCCACGCGTGGTTTCCATTATCGGTGTGGATATGTTGTGAATAACTATGCAGCATCCGGGCCATTTGTCCACGATGGATTAACAAAATTCCGCGACGGTTGTGTTAGGAATATGACATCCAATCGAGTTGACGGATCATTTGGAGCGTACACGTTGCTTCGCGACGTGAACCTTTTTTTCGCCAAGTTCAGGGCAGGCATTCCCGGCTGTTGCGGCCGGGGATGCAATTGCTGCCTGAAATAAGAGATGCCGACTGCGGAAAAAGTGGTTTCTGCCGCGGTTGATCCAGCCGCGGCAAACGGGTGGTTGTCGGGCGTATCCGCCGAAGAGCGCATCCGCTGGGCTGCCCAGCAGTTCGGGGACGCGCTCGTCCTCAGCTCGAGCTTTGGAGCCCAAGCTGCCGTCATGCTGAGCCTGGCGACACGGGTGATTCCAACCATTCCCGTTATCCTTATCGACACGGGATACCTTTTTCCTGAGACTTATCGGTTCGCAGACGAATTGACCGCAAGGATGAGGCTGAATGTAAGGGTTTATAAGCCAGAACTTTCGGCCGCTTGGATCGAAGCGCGCCATGGACGGCTATGGGAGCAGGGGGTCGCCGGCCTGGATGCCTACAACCGCCTGGTGAAGGTGGAGCCCATGCGGAGGGCCCTGCGGGAAACGGGCGCCCGGGGCTGGCTGGCTGGATTGAGGCGGGTCCAGTCGAGCACAAGGGAATCCCTCAACATCGTCGAGATCCAGGACGGCCGCGCGAAGATCTGCCCGATCGTCGATTGGACCGACCGGGATGTTCATCTGTATCTCAAGGAGCATGACCTGCCGTACCATCCGCTCTGGAACCTGGGGTATGTTTCCATTGGCGACGTCCACACGTCCCGGCCGCTGACGGCCGACCTCACTCCGGAGCAGACCCGCTTCTTCGGCCTGAAGCGGGAATGCGGCCTGCACGAGTCCGCCGACGGGTCCGACATTTGAATCGGCACGTCCTGGCCGTCCGCTTCCCTCCTTCCATGTCCCATATCGACGAACTCGAATCCCAAAGCATCTACCTCATGCGCGAGGCCTTTCACTCGTTTGAAAGGCCCGCGATGCTGTGGTCGATGGGGAAGGATTCCAATGTCCTCGTCTGGCTGGCCAAGAAGGCCTTCTGCGGGCACGTGCCGTTTCCGATCGTGCACATCGACACAACGTACGAGTTCCCCGAAATGCTGGAATTCCGCGCATGGGCGAAGGAGCACTACGGGTTCGACCTGATCGTCTGGATCAACCAGGAGGCGCGGGGGCGCGGCGTCGGCTATGAGACGACCGATCCGGTCACGGTGACGCACGAGTTGAAGACGGTCGCCCTCCAGCAGTGCCTGGCAGCCCACAAGTTCGACGCGCTGATCACCGGAATCCGCCGGGACGAGGACTCGACGCGCGCGAAGGAGCGGTATTTCTCGCCCCGCAACTCGGACTTCGAGTGGGACTACAAGGACCAGCCGCCTGAATTCTGGAATCATTTCACGACGGAGGTGGGAGCCGGGGAGCACGTGCGCGTGCAACCCCTGCTCGACTGGACCGAGCTGGACATCTGGCGCTATCTCGAGCGCGAAAAAGTGCCGCTTCCCGGGATGTACTTCTCGCGCAAGGGCAAGCGGTTCCGCTCCCTCGGCTGCTGGCCGATAACCAAGCCCGTGGAAAGCGGCGCATCGACGATTGCCGAGATCATCGAGGAGCTCAAGGTCACCCGCGTGTCGGAGCGCGCGGGCCGCGCCCAGGACCACCACGAGCGCAATGCCATGCAGAAACTGAGGGCAAAAGGATTCATGTGAGCGCGGCCAACCCCACACAATCGATTCAACTCCCGGCCGACGCTCCCCGCGCGGGCGGCGCCGCCATCCCGGGCCATCTCTCCTTCGTCGTCGTCGGACACGTCGACCACGGCAAGTCGACCCTGATCGGCCGGCTCCTCTTTGACACGCATTCGGTGCCCGATGGGAAGACCGAGCGGATCCAGGCCGCGTGCAAGGCGGAGGGAATGGAATTCGAATACGCCTTCCTCCTGGACGCGCTCCTCGAGGAGCAGGCGCAGAACATCACGATGGACACGACCCGCGTGCCCTTCCGCACGCCGCGCCGGACTTTCACGATCATCGACGCGCCCGGGCACAAGGAGTTCCTGAAGAACATGATCACGGGAGCCGCGAGCGCCGATGCCGCCGTTCTCCTCGTGGACGCCCGCGAGGGGCTGCGCGAGCAGACGCGCCGCCATGGATTTCTGCTGTCGCTCCTCGGCCTCAGGCAGGTCATCGTCGCCGTGAACAAGATGGACCTGGTGGACTACGACAGGACCGTGTTCGACCGGATCCGGGCGGAACTCGGCGAGTTCCTTGGGCAGCTGGGGGTGACACCCTCGCATTTCGTGCCCGTGTCCGCCAAGTTCGGCGACGGGCTTCTCGGCCCGAGCGAGCGGATGGACTGGTACGCCGGCCCGGCGCTCCTCCCCGCGCTCGAACAGTTCCGGGCGACGCCCCCGATCGAGAACGCCCCCCTGCGCATCAACGTGCAGGACGTGTATCGCTTCGACGCCCGCCGGATCGTGGCAGGGCTGGTCGTTGCCGGAAGCGTCTCCGTCGGGGACCCGGTCGAGTTTCACCCGGGAGGCAAGCGGTCCAAAGTCAGGTCGATCGAGACGTGGCCACTGGCCGCCGAGGCGCGCGCTCCGACCGGCCCCGTTCACGCGGGCCGCCCGGTCGCACTCATGCTCGAGGACGAGCTATTCGTCGAGCGGGGCCAGATCGGCGCGACGCCGGAGGAGCCGCCGTCGGAGGCCCACGAATTCACCGGCCGGCTTTTCTGGCTTCACGCGGAACCGCTGCGGGCCGGCGAGACCGTGCCGCTCCGCCTGGGGACGCAGCAGGCCGAGGCGCGGGTCGTGTCCGTCCTCCGGACGCTGGACGCTGTGACCCTGGAGACCGGGAACGGCACGGCGACCGAGGTCAAGCGGCATGAGGTGGCCGAGGTGCGCCTGCGCGTGCGCCGGCCGCTCGCCTTCGATCCGGCCGGGCGCATCCCGGCTCTCGGCCGGTTCGTGCTAATGCGCGGCCGCCGCATCGCGGGAGGCGGGGTCATCGACGCGGCGCAGCTCGACACCGTGGCGCCGGCGTCGGAACGCCGGATCAAGCTGAGCGCCCGAACCGCCCTTCTCGGGCACAGGGGCGCGATCATCTGGCTAACCGGGCTTTCCGGGTCGGGGAAGACGACGCTCGCAACATCGCTCGAAAAGGAGCTGTTCCGGGTGGGGGTCCTTCCGGCCGTCCTCGACGGCGACATGCTGCGCAACGGCCTCAGCCGCAACCTCGGATTCTCCAACGACGACCGCAAGGAAAACCTGAGGCGCGCGGCCGAACTGGCGCTCCATCTGGCGGACGCCGGCGTTGTCGTCATCGCGGCCCTTATCTCGCCCTTCCGCGTCGACCGGGCGATGATCGCCGAGCGGGCCCGTGAACGGGGCGCGCCGTTCGCGGAGGTCTTTGTCAACGCCCCGCTCGCCGAATGCGAACGGCGCGACCCAAAGCAGCTGTACAAGAGGGCCCGCGAGGGCAAGATCCCGAATTTCACCGGCATCGATTCACCCTACGAGGTGCCGCTCGCGCCCGATCTTGAACTGCGGACGGACCGCGAATCCCTCGAGGAGTCGCTTGAGAAGCTGACCGTTCTGGCCCTGGGGCTTGCGAGGCCCGCCGAACAGGGGTCGGGCGCCGCCGGAGAGAACATATGAGCTCTGCCCCGGGAACGGTCTATCTGGTCGGCGCCGGGCCTGGCGAACCTGGGCTGCTCACCGTCAAGGGGCTGCGGCTCATCGCCGAGGCCGACGTCGTCGTTTACGACAGCCTCGTCTCCGCGGAAATCCTCGCCGAGGCGCGGCCGGGCAGCGAGCGCCTGTTTGTCGGCAAGAGGGGCGGTTGCGCCTGCAAGCCGCAGTCCGAAATCGACGCGATCCTCGTTGCAAAGGCGCGCGAGGGCAAAAAAGTCGTGCGCCTGAAGGGCGGCGATCCCTTCGTGTTCGGGCGGGGCGGCGAGGAGGCGGAGGTCCTGGCCGCGGAAGGCATCCCCTTCGAAATCGTGCCCGGCGTGACCGCGGCCCTCGCGGCCGGGGCGTACTCCGGCATTCCCCTCACCCACCGCGCGCACGCCTCGTCGGTCGTCTTTCTGACCGGGCACGAGGATCCGTCCAAGCCCGAGCCGCTGATCCGGTGGGAGGACTACGCCCGGTTGGAGGCGACCCTTTGCATCTACATGGGCATGCATAATCTGGAGGCGATCCTCCGGCGGCTGCTTGAGGGCGGGCTGCCCCCCTCGACGCCCGCCGCAATCGTCCAGAACGCGACCACCGCGGACCATCGTTTCCTCCTTGCCGACGCCGGAACCGTGGCCGGGCGGGCGGCGGCCGGGGGGTTTGGCGCGCCTGCGGTCGTCATCATCGGCGCCGTCGCCTCCTGTGCCGAACGCCTGTCGTGGTTCGAGCCCGCGAGCGCATCCGTCCTGGCTCCATGAAAGCGGCGCTGATCGACAACGGCTCCCTTGAGCCCGGGGCCCATCGGAACCTCCGCAGGCTCGCGGCGGCTGTCGGGGAGCGCGCGGGAATCCCCGTGGCGGCCGTGTCGTGGAAGCACAGCGACCGCATTCCCGCGGCGGAGCTCGATGGCAAACGGGCGTCGAAGCTCGAGTCCTGGGTGCGCCGCCAGGTCGCCGGCGGCGAGAGGGAATTCGTTTTCGTTCCCTTCTTCATCTGCCCCCAGGGGGCTGTCGGCTCCGCCCTTCGGGAGGACCTGGAGGCGCTGGCGTTGGAGGCTGCCGCGTTCGAATTCACCCTCGCTGAAGGCCTTTCGTCCAGCCTTGCCTCAATCGCGGTCGACCGGGCCGTCGAGGCGATTGCCGCGCACGGCCTTGTTCGCCCGTCGGTGATCGTCGTCGACCATGGCGGGCCGGCGGCAGCCTCGGCCGGCCTCCGGAACGCGATCGCATCCCGGGTGCGCGCGTCTCTCGGCGATTCGATCGCCACCCTCTGGGCTGCGTCGATGGAATCCCCAGCCGGACCCGGATTCGATTTTAACCGGCCCCTGTTTTCCGAGCTTCTCTTGTCGCCGGCCCTTGCGGCCGCTGACACGGTCGTCGTCCCGCTCTTCCTGGCGCCAGGCCGGCACGCGGGCCCCGGCGGGGATCTCGCCCGGATGGCGCGGGCCGCCGAAGCCCGCCGCCCCGGCCTTCGCTGCCGCTTTGCCGGGCTTGTCGGAACCCACCCCCGGGTGCCCGGGATTCTTTCGCGGCCTTTGCGGGCGGCGGCACTGAAAAGCAACCTACAACTTCAAACGCCATGACTCCAACCACAGGCAACCCGGCCCCCGAAGAGGCGGCGACGCTCACTCCCCTCAGCAAGAACGAGCGCCTCAAGGAGGGCAGCAATTTCCTGCGGGGGAACCTCCTGCACGACCTCGAGGATCCGTCCAGCGGAACGGTCCCCGAGGACAGCAACCAGCTCGCCAAGTTCCACGGCGTTTACTCGCAGGACGACCGCGACCTGCGGTCGCAGCGGCGCAAGGAGGGGAAGGAGAAGGCCTATATCTTCATGGCGCGGATCCGCGTCCCTGGCGGCGTCTGCACGCCCGCCCAATGGCTCGCGATAGACGCGCTGGCCGACACCCACGCGAACGGCACGATCAAGCTCACCAACCGCCAGGCCTTCCAATTGCACGGTGTCATCAAGGGGAAGCTTCGGCCCGCGATCCGCGAGGTGAACCGGGCTCTCCTGACCACCGTCGCCGCCTGCGGAGATGTCGTCCGCAATGTGATGTGCAACCCCAATCCGGAGCAGTCGCACCTGCACGCCGAGGTCATGCGTCTGACGCGCGCGCTGAGCGACCACTTCACCCCGCACACGCGGGCCTACCACGAGTTGTGGGTCGATGACCGCCAGATCGCCGGGGGAGAGCCGGACTCGGAGCCGATCTACGGAAAGACCTACCTGCCCCGGAAATTCAAGATCGTCGTGGCCGTGCCGCCGAGCAACGACGTCGACATTTTCGGCCACGACCTCGGCTTCATCGCCATCACCGGCCCCGACGGCCGGCTGGAGGGATTCGACATCACCGTGGGCGGCGGCCTCGGCATGGCCCACAACCAGGTCGACACGTATCCACGCGCGGCCGACGTCCTCGGTTTCTGCCCGACCGACCGGGTCATCGAGGTCGCCGAGAAGATCGTGACCGTCCAGCGGGACTTCGGCGACCGCGTCGAGCGCAAGCACGCGCGGCTCAAGTACACGATCGCCGACCGAGGTTTGGCCTGGTTCAGGGCCGAGCTCGAGCGGCGGCTCGGTTACGAGCTTGCGCCGCCGCGCCGGTTCGAATTCACGGGGACGGGCGACCGCTACGGCTGGACCGAGGGGCCGGACGGCACGGCCCATTTCACGCTTTTCATCGAAAACGGCCGGGTGAAGGACTCGCCGGACTACCGGATGAAGGCGGCGCTGCGCGAAATCGCCGGCGTTCACCGGGGCGATTTCCGCCTGACTCCCAACCAGCACCTGATGATCGCCGGAGTGAAGTCCGCCGAACGCCCGCAAATCGAGGCGCTGCTTCGAAAGCACAGGCTGGACAGCGCAAACAATGCGACCGGTCTCCGGCTGGGCTCGATGGCCTGCGTGGCGCTCCCGACCTGCGGCCTTGCGCTCGCCGAAAGCGAGCGCTTCCTGCCGGACCTCGTCACGCAGCTCGAGGGCGAGATCGAGGCCGCCGGACTCCGGGACGACGCGATCATCATCCGCATGACCGGGTGCCCCAACGGCTGCGGCCGCCCTTATCTGGCGGAGATCGCCTTCGTCGGCCGCGCTCCGGGCAAGTATCACGTGTACCTGGGGGCCGCCTTCAACGGCTCCCGCCTGAATTCCCTGTACAAGCCGGCGGTGCCCGCCGGGGAACTTGCTCCGCTCATACGCCCCCTCCTCCGCCAGTACGCGACAAGCCGCCTTCCCGGCGAGCGCTTCGGCGACTTCGCCGTGCGCTCCGGATTCGTCAACCCGACCGGCAATCCGCAGGACTTCCACGAGACAAAGGGAGCGGCACAGGCGGCGCAGACATAACCCG
>Ga0265313_10003315_pt1 | contig 13173 bp, 11 predicted proteins | sample 4123metaG_FD_203122 | JGI IMG/M metagenome (GOLD analysis project Ga0265313, IMG submission 203122) | Rhizosphere microbial communities from Carex aquatilis grown in University of Washington, Seatle, WA, United States - 4-1-23 metaG | ecosystem: Host-associated > Plants > Roots > Rhizosphere >...
GCACGAATGCTCCAAGGAGCCCGATAGACGCAATGGACGACGTCATTTTTCCTCGTTCCCGCTCGTCTCCTGTCGTGTGGGGTTCAGATGCCGCCCGCCGCACGGCGTGACACCGGTCGCCGTCGCGGCCCGAGCTTATACTCCCGGGCATGTCGTCTCCGTTCCGCGTCCATCTGGTCGCCCCGTCAAACGAGGATTCGACCTACATCAAGCCGCTCTGGGCCCAAACCCTCGCGGCGCACACGCCGGACGATATCGAGCTCACGTTTCGCGATGACGGGCTCGATCCGGTCGATCTTGCGCGGGAGAGCGACGCCCCCGACCTCGTCGGGATCAGCGTCAACTCGAAGACCGCCGCGCGTGCATACGCGATCGCCGCCGCCTACCGCGCGCGTGGCAGTCGTGTGGTCCTCGGCGGAATTCACGTCACCGCGAGTGTAGCGAGTCGTAGCGCCCTTCGGGAAACAAGCGGCGTCGAAGGCCCATTGGCTGTCACGAACCCTCCGGTATGTGACAAGCGGTCGACATCATTGGCGGCGCTCGCGGGTCGGATGCTCTCTGCTCGGGTCCCTGCAGCCCCCCGCGCCGAGGTGCACTCGACTGCGCCCGCACCGCCGATCACGAGCTCGGGGCTCGCGACCGCAGGGCCCGACCACGCCGAGGGGCTCGCGCCGCCCGCGGAGTCAGCGAGCGCGGAGTCCGCGACCGCCGAGGCTCGGCCCGCGCCGAGCACGGGCTTGAAGAGGCCTCCGCGCACGGCCGGCGTCAAACCCCCGCCGGCGCGATCGGCCCCACCGCCGACCGCGTGCGATCCGCCGTATTACGCCGACTCGAAGGGGCACGTCGTGTACAAGCCGGAGTGCTTCCAGTGATGGTGCGGACGCGTCGGCGGTGGCCGGCGTTGCTCTGCGCTGCGGTGTCGTCGGCGTGGCCCGCAGCAGCCCGGGCCGACCTCCGAGCGTGCCTCGACGGAGCAGACGAAGGCCAAAAGCTCCGCGACAGCGGGGCTTACCTCGAAGCACGCGAGCGGTTCATCGCTTGCGCAGCCGACGAGTGCCCCGGCGAAGTGCGCAAAGGCTGCATCGGTTGGCTGGGGGAGCTCGACAAGCTGATCCCCACGGTCGTGTTCGGGGCCCGCGCGCACGACAAGGAAGTCTCCGACGTACGCGTGACGATCGACGGAGTCGTGGCCGCCGAGCGGATCGACGGCAAGCCCGTCGCGCTCGATCCGGGCGAGCACCATTTTCGATTCGAGCGCGCTGGGGACGCGGAAGTCGACCAGACCGCCGTGCTCATGGCCGGTGAAAAGGAACGCCCGATCACGGTGCGGTTCGGCACCGAGCTCCCCTCGCTTCCCCCTTCCCTGCCCGCCGGACAATCCCCCGCGACCGGCGAACGCGCGCCGGAGAGGAAAAAGCCGAGCGCCGAGAGCATGCGAGCCGCGGCATTCGCGCTGGGGGCTCTCGGGGCGACGACGCTCGTTGCGGGCGGCGTGCTCGATATCTCGGGGTACGTCTTTTTGCAGGAGTGCCGGGCCGACAGCACATGCTCGGGCGCGCACGAGCGTGCCGAAGTCGAGTGGCGGTTCGTGACGGGCGACGTCCTCCTCGGCGTCGCCGTCCTGTCGAGCGTCGCGGCGTGGCTCGTGTGGCCTCGGGACGGTCGGGGCGGCAAGGTCGGGGTCGCGCTCGTCGGGGTCGATCCGGCGCATCGATTGGCGAGTCTGGCATTTCGCGGCGCGTTCTGAGGGTCGTAGCGGCGGGAAGTCGCTGCGGCGGAGGCCCGCCTTGCCGCACTGCGCCGGCACGTCCCTCTCAGTGAGGTCGACAACTACGGAAACGCCATCATCGCCTCAGTCGTGGGGGAGCCACGTCTTGTCCAGCGCGGCCCGAACGAGGGTCACCGCATACGCGTTGTCGATGCTCGCCGGTGTCTTGAAGGTCATCCAGCGTCGCCAACTCGCGGGCGCCTCGGGATGGACGCCGGAGAGGATCACCCAGCCGGTTCCGAACGTGCCCTCGACGATGGCGGGCGTTCCGTCGGGATACCTGCCGACGGCCGCTCCCCAGCCGGTGAGCTGCGGACCATCTTCCCAGTACTGATCCAGCGCCGGTGTTCCGGCGCCGGCGATCGGGAGAGCAGCCTTGCGGATGCCCCGATCTTCGTCGGCGTAGAAGTGAAACCGCACACCGGAAGTCAGGTTGAGACCGTTGTCTGTCGACCCGGCCAGGAATGCTCCTGCGCAGATTCCCAGATAGCTCAAGCCGCCATGCACGGAGTCGTGAATCTTCGCCGCAGTGGCCGGCGAGAGACTCTTGCCGATGGTTTCGAAGTTTCCCCCGGGAACAATGAGGAGCCGATGCGCTTCGAGCTGGGACTTGCTCATTGCGTTCAACTGGGAGGAATCCACGGTCGAGTATTCGAAATGACCCTCCCCGAGGACGGTCTCGACCGCCGTAACGTCGTTGGCGGAGGTGCCGTTTCCGTTGAAGAGGAGAACGGGGACGTCGGGGTTCGTCACCGGACTTTCCTGTCTGGACTTGCATGCAGACGAGGGCGCGGAGACCAGGACGAAGGTGACCAGAATGAGGCGACCGCTCACGGATTCGACTCTAGTGCACCGCCGTCGAAATACGACCAATCGCCTGCGGCGATTGCCCTCGCTGCACGAGCGGGCGGGGCACTAGCTTTTCACTTGGAACTCTGCGCGTCACGTCGGTCGTGTCGAACTGGTCATCTCGCCCGACGTTCGAAATGACCTGGCGTCGGACGTCATCGTGATCCCGTGCTCGACGCGGCTCTCGGAGGCGCCGACGCACGTTCGGCTGCGGCGCGGCGAGGGCGGCCTCTCGGAGGCCACCGTACTCAGGTGCGAGCAGATTACGACCTTGCACAAGGAGGACGTCCGGCAACAGGCGCTTGGCGGCACTCCCGCCAACACGGTTGCTCGAGGTTGAGCGAGCTGTCTTGCGAGCTGTCGGCATCCCCGTGCCGCTCGAGTGATTTGAGCTCGCAGTTTGCTCACCCTGGTACCCAATGCGGGTGACCCGTGAAGAGCCCGTCCACGTACCCGATTTCGTAAACGAGAGCGGTGCCCAGCAGGACGCTCGCAAGGCCCGTCACGATGGCCAACGTGCGATGCAGGTGTGCAAAGTGGCGAGAGACCAGCACGATGGGTGTTGCGAGGGCGGTCGTGATCACGAGCATTCCGGCGATCGTCCCCGCCCCGAACACGACGAGGTACGCGATAGCCTGGATGGGGGCTCGGATCGAACCGAGCACGAGGAGCGTCACGGCCGCGGAGCCGGCCAGCCCATGAACGACCCCGACCACCAGCGGGCGCAGTGACGCGTTGTGTGACGACGGCGGACCAAGCTGGGGCCCGTGTGGAACTGCTCCGCCGCGATCGGCCACCCAAGCGTCAGGATGGGGCCACCGCAAGTTCATGGCTCCGAGAAGCAGCAGCATGATCCCGACGGAGAGCTCCATCAGCAGGCCGACCCTCGGCGGGATCGCCATGCCGAAGAAGATCATGGCTGCCCCGACCGCCAGGATAGTGACCGTGTGGCCGATACCCCAGAGGATCCCGATAGGAGCCGCCGCGCGTAGGGTTCGCTGACGGCTCACGATGGTCGATACCGCGACGACGTGATCGGGGTCCGTCGCGTGTCGCATGCCCAAGAGGAAGCCGAGGGTGAGAATCGCCCCAACGTTCAAGACGTACTCGCACGCGGTTCAGGGCCAAGTCCCCGCCGGGTGAGACCGCACACCGGAAGCAGAAGACGCCCTACGGTCAACCGCCCGCGGTCGACCGCCATCGCAGCGCCGGATGGCTGATGCCGTGGTAGCACGAAGCAAGCGGGATGTGCCACGGGCGGGAGCGATTGCCCAGCTGGCTGAGCAGTTTTCCAGCGAATAAGCTCGTGGACCCAGCGAATAAGCTCGTGGACCCAGCGAACAAGCTCGTGGACCCAGCGAATAAGCTCTGGACCCAGGCCGGCGGACCTACGGACAGGCCAAGCCTCAGAAGCCTGGTGATTTTAGTCGAGACCAAGCGAGGCCGGCGGCGAAACGCGCGGAGCCTACTCCTGTAGGCGAGCACGCTCGACGCCGGGATCGCGCAGCTATCGGCGAAAAGCACCAGGCTTCTGGACTAGCGCGGGTATACGAGCCGGAAGAACTCCGCGCGGGAGGCCACGCCGCACTTCTCGTAAATGCGCGTCACATGCTGGCGGATCGTCTTCGGGCTGTTCTTGGATCGCTCGGCGATCTCGGAGCCAGAGAGACCTTCGAGCAGGTAGCGCGCCACTTCGTCCTCCTTGTCGGTCAGGTTCGCGCGCACGAGGACCTGCTCCACCGCATGCTGCACCCCGGCCAAAGGCTCCTGGACTCGTCGGATCACGTCGCACAGCTCGCTCGCGCGGAAGGGCTTCTCGAGCAAGTGAGCGGCGCCCTCGTTCAGAGCGGTCTTGACCTTCTCGACATCCGCGTAAGCGGTGATCACGATTACGGGTGCGAGCACGCCGAGCGACCGCAGGTCGGCGAGAAGCCGAAGCCCGCCCCGATCATCGTCCCTGCTGAGCACGATGTCGGTCACGACGACGTCGATGAAGTCGTCGCCGCGCGCCAACTGGAGAGCCTCCGCGCTGGATCGCGCCGCCAGGCACCTAACGTGCGAACGATCGAGCGACCGGGCGAGCGACTCGCGCGTGTCGTCCTCGTCCTCGACGAGCAGGACCGTCGAAGTCACTTCGCCTCGCGGAGCGGCAGCTCGAGGCGGAAGGTCTTCCCGGACGAGCGCTCGAGCGACAGGTCGCCCCGCATGGCGCGCGCCAGCGCACGCGCAATCGGGAGACCCAGGCCGAGGCCATGCGTCTTGGTGGTCCGCAGGGGCTCGAAGAGCGCGGCGTCGATCTGCGCGTCGATCGGGGGCCCGTCATCGTGGACGCGCACGACGGCGTGATCGGCTTCCTCGGTGAGCCGTATGGTCACGCGCGCTCCGCCTCCTTCCCGAAGGGCGGCGAGCGAGTTGTCGACCAGGTTCTCCAAGATCACGCGGACATACGCAGGGTCGGCGTTTGCGCGTACCGGCCGCTCGCACGTCGCGTCGACGACCAGACCATCCTCCGCAGCCATCGGACGGACCTCTTCGGCCAGCAATCCGATCACCCGGTCCAGCGTCACGATCTGCACGTCGGGCTCTCCCGTCACGCGCATCGTCCGGAGCGTCTGGAGATGTCCTCGAGCGCGGTCGACCTGGGCTCGGATTCGGCCCACCAGCGCCTTCCGCCCCTGCGCGTCGGTCTCGGACTCGGGGCTTCCCAGCTCGTCCGCGAGCAGCCCAATCGCGTGCAGGGGATTGTTGAGCTCGTGGAGCACGGCCGCGGCGAGGACCCAGACCGCCTGATCGCGCTCGACCTTTTGCAGCCGCGCGCGCACGCGTGCCGCGGCCATCTCGGCCTTCGAGAGCCGAGCGCGCAGGCGGACGTAGTGCGTCGACACGCCCAGAAGCACGCCGACGAGCACGGGCGAAAGGCGATCCACGAGGGTATGCACCTGGGCCATGATCCCCGTCAGCGAGCCCTCCTCCAAACGCGCCTCGGAGACGGAGTCGAAGAGCGCGTAGCAGCCGCCGACCAAGGCCCCCACGAGGACGTAAACGGGTAGCCGTAGATCCCGAGGCGTGTGGGGCACTGCATCAGCCATCGAGACCATGGTACGCTCGATTCGTCGCGCCCCTCCATCCGACAAGTGTCGGATCTCGCCGCAGGCTCAGGCTCGAGACGGATTGTTCGCGTCGGAGAAAGCGCTAGAGCCGAACGCGCAGAACCATATTGAATGTCGAGAGATCCCCGCCGTCGATCCCGTTGGTCGTGACGGCGGAAAAACGCTCTCCCAGCAAGAAGTGATAGGTCGCCTCGGCGCCGAGGCTCAAGTGCCACGTGAGCGGAACGTCGAGGCCAAATCCCATCGGAATACCGGACTGGGAGCTCGAGATCAGCGTCGATCCCGCGGTTGCATTCGACGACCCCACGAGGGAGTTATCGTAGTATCCGACGCCGCCGAAAATGTAGAGATGCACGAGCGGCAGCGGCGCCGTGAGACGCACGACCGCTTCGCCGCCCGTCGTGAGGTATCCGACGCTTCCCGCGGGGCTCACCGATGCTTGTACGGAGTTGGACATCCCGACATAGCGCGCCTCGAACGCGAGCCAGGAAAGGACCTCGATCCCCGCGCGCAGTCCCCACGCCGGGCCCGCCTCGGTTACTGCCCCGACGCCTCTATTGAAGCCGAACGGGCCGGTCTCGTCCATTGCCGAGACTCCGAGGTCCGCGCCGAGCAGGATCACCGGATGCCTCCAACCTTGGTCGCGACATCGTTCGACAGCGAACCAATGGTCGCTGCAAAACTGGTCGGGCTCGGGTTCCCTCCCGCGTGCGGCCGCAGTCCCGGGACTCTGCGCGGATGCGGGCAGGACGAACAGCAATGTGCAAAGCAATGCGAAAAGGGCGCTCGCAATCACGCGCACCGACGCAAGCATGCAGTGCCCTGTGCAAGGTGCACGCCCGTGCGCCCGCGCTTCACGGCCCCGCGAAAAGGGCGCTAACCCACGTGCGCGCGACGATTGATTGCATCGACACGCAGGGTTTGCACCGATCGTCGGCGCTGCTTCGGCCTCTTCGGCCTGCTCCGCGGAGGCCGAAGTGCATCTCGCCCCCACGTGTGGGTCCTCAGAGATAGAGCGTGAGCGTCGCGAGTGCCGTACGGGGCGGCGCGGCGACGATGTGCACTGCGGCGGAAGCGGGCTGCTGGCCGGACCGAAAGCTCCAGTTCGACACGTAGTATTCCACGTCGTCGGCGTACTTGAGGCCGAGGACGTTGTACATGTCGAGCCCAAGCTCGACGAAGCGGTATCGGACTGAGGCGAGAGCGTTCAAGACGTTGTTCGTGGGGCCGATGATCGCGTCGTTCACGTGACGTCCGCCGAGCAGGGTGTAGCCGACGCCGAAGCGCCCTGTCAGCGGCGCACCCTCGATGCGACCGAGCTCGCCGTGCACGTTCACGTCGGTACGCCAAAGCACTTGCGGAACGTTCGGCACGTAATGCGAGCTACCGACGACGAGGGTGTCGAACGTCGCGGTCTGAAACGAGAGGGCCGTCGAGGCCAGGAGCCAGCTGGTCGGCTTAGCAAGGAGCGAACCGACGAGCCCTCGCCGCGTGCTCGCCTTTTCTGTCGTGAGTCCTCCCGAGGCCACCTCGAACACCAATTCGTTGGCCACACCCGTTTGGAACGCCGTCGCGGTCGTCGTGAAACGCCCTTTCGCGAACTCCGAGCGAACGCCCGCCTCGACGCTCGTGACCTGCGAGTAGGGCGAGCCCGGTGTGCAAGGCAGGAGCTGCGAGCTCGGCACGCCGGTCAGCCGGACGGTCGGAGCGTTGCACAACGTCAGGCTCCCCGCGTCGAGCGACCGAAAGCCCTCGCCCGCGGAAATCACCGGCGTGAGCTCCGGGACAACTTCATAAGCCACGGTCGCGCGGGGTCCAGGCGCCACGCCCGAGACGTTCATGACCGAGCCTTGAAGGGCGCCGTTTGGGATCGGCGGCACGACACCAGCGAGCTTGTCGTCGACGACGACATCCAGAAAGTCCGCGCGCGCGCCGCCCGAGATGCGAAGCCTCTTCCAGAGTCGTACGTCGACGTCGAGGTACCCCCCGATGTCGAGCGTATCCAACCCAAAGCTCTCGCGGTAATCCCATGGGAAGAGATCCACAGGGTCGATCAAGCTTTTGCTCTGGTCGGTGTGTCCGGCCCGAAGCGAAACGCCCGGCTCGACGATGACCTCGAGGAAATCTCCGACGCGAAAGGGCACGGTATGGAACCGCGCCGTAATTCCTGCGGCGGTTTCGACGTTCGTCAGCTGCCAGAGGTCGCCCAAGCTCGCGAGCTGGGGCTGAAGGTTCGAGCTATTGAGGTCGCCCGTGTAGTTTTGCCGCGAGAGGAAGTTGGTCCACATCACCCACGGCGCGATCTCGAAGCGTGAGCCTGTGCCCGTCGAATGGTCGAGCTCCGCTCCCACGATGACCCGCATCGCCTCGACGCCTTGCGCGGGCTTGGAACACGATGCCGAGGTGCAGTTCGTGGGAAAGTACGAGTTATAGTACGGATACGCATCGTAATAGCCAATCCGCCCGGCGCTCACGTCGTCCTGCCGCACGACGCCCGGAAGGGCCCCGTTCGAAGCGTACGCAGTCGCCAGGACCCGCAGGTGATCGCTGTCGTTCAGGTCCAACCCGTACTGCGCGTTGACCGAGGCCGACTGCGACGCCCGGTCCTCGCCGAAACCCTGGGTTTCGCGCAAGGAGAACGCCGCAAACGTTTCTTCGCCGGCCTCCTTCGGTGCGGCGATGCCGACCAACCGAGCCTGGCCGAACGAGCCGTAGGTGGTCTTGATCTGATAGCCCCGCTCCACGACGCCGAGGTCGAAGAGGGCGCTCCCCACGATCGCCGAATCTCCCTGACGCGGATCGTAGGGCCCTTCGAGCACACGGATGCTCCGGACGACCTCCGGGATGATGAGATTGACGTCGGCGTAACCCTGCCCGTGGATGTGGAGCGGGATGTTGACCGGGACCTCGCCCACCTTCATTTCGATGCCCGAGCCGTTGTCGAGGTCGAAGCCGCGAAGGTACACGTCGTTGCCCAGGCCCTCGCCGTCCTCGTGATCGACGAAAAACCCAGGCGCGGCTGATAGCATCTCGCTCGTTTGCTGCCGCGGCGAGGCGGTGAGTGTCTCACGGTCGACCCGAAGATCGCCAAGACCACGGGGCGATGCCCAGGCGACCGCCCGGACCTCGACTGTCTCCACGGTCGGGACCTGCTTGTCCGAACGCGCTTCGGGCGCCGTCGGGAGCTGGTGCGTGCCCTCGGTCGAGAGCGGACCTTGGCCGCCGTTCGTCGTCATTCCCACCGTGGTCGCGGTCGTCGCGGGCGGTTGGAACACGACGACGTACTCGATGCGGGAGCGTATCGGGCGACCGTCGCGCACGGACGGCGCAAACTTGGCTGCCTTGACGGCTTCCGTTGCGGCCCTTCCAAACGCGTCCGGTGCACCCTGGGGCGCGCGCGAAACTTCCACCGCGGATAGGACGTTGCCGGTCGCGTCGACGACGGCTTGTACGACGACCTGCGTCTCGACGGGTGCCTCGCCCTCTGGAAACGGAGCCACGATGGGCGCCAGCGGCTCGGCCTGCACGAGCTGGGCGGCCGCCGTCCGCGCCGCCAGCAAGGCGGCGGTGAAAGCCAGTGAACGAGCGGCGCGCCGGACGCTTCGCCCGGGAGGGATCAAGCCGTCATTGACGCGCGGCATGCCGTCACATCAAGCTCCACTGACCGGCGTTCAGCCCCGGGACTGCGCTGTCGTTTGGTTCGTTCGACGTGAAGGGGTAAAGGAGGCCGTCGGGGGTCGGCGTGTCGAACGTGACGTTCATGCTGGCGCCGGGCGCAAGCGGTGCGATTGTGGAGTTGCTCGGGAAGCAGGCGAGCGGGGAGCAGCCGGCAGGCAAGTTTGGATAGGCCGGGCAGGCGCTCGTGCATCCAACTGCGAAGCCGTGGGGTGTCGTACCCATGTTCGTCAGCGTGAGGGTGACGACGGCGTCGTTCTGCGTCGCGATGATGTCCTTCACGCCTGCATCGGGACCGCTGGCGAGAAACCCCGTGTCGTTGACGATCAAGTCGATGGTGTAGGAGCCGCCGGTAAGGCCGTCGTTGTCCGGGTAGCATACGCTAGCGCTCTGCGTCACTGCGGCATCGGGGCTGATCTTGGAACAGCTTACACCGGCTCCCGCGGAGTCATTCGAGGAACTCCCGCAATGAAGCAGTGCGAAGCCGATAAAAACGAATGTCGCCGGAAGCGCGCCCGGCCTACGTGCTTGCATCATGCACGCCTGTCCTAGCGCTTGCGACAACCGAGCGGTATCGGGCAAGTGCCGGATAGGGGCATTCGCCGCGCCATTGCGAATTCCACAAATCACCTCATCGCGGCAACCGGGAATACAGAAAGCCAACCAGGTGACGCGGAAGATCGGCTGCTCGCTCATACCGTGAAAAACAAAATTCTTCGGAGCGCCGCGAGATGTCAAGACGACGTGCTCGCCCCGGACCGGGCGCCCGATCGAGCATGCGCGCGATTTGTTCGGCCAAGAAACGCCTCTTCGTGCGACTGACGTGGCCTTCGGCGGCGAGGCGGGCGGCGACGGCGCGAAGCGAGAGGCCATACGAGCGAAGTTTGCGAGCGCGTGCGACAGTCGCCTGCTCCCGCTCGTCGGCGACGAGACGCGCACCGTCGGCGTCCAAAGCGAAGCCGAATGGCACGGAGCCGATGCGTTCGCCGCGAGCACGCTTGGCGGCAAGCGCGGCGCAGGTTCGAGCGCGAATCAAGCCATGCTCGTACTGGGCCGCTCCGTCGATGACGGTGCGGATGAATGCATCCGCAGGCGAGTCGCCGTTGCCTTCGCCGCTGGCGCTGACAAGGCGGGCGCCTGCGGTGGTCACGGCGCGGTCGACAAGCGCCGCGACTACGACATCACGCGCAATGCGATCACGCCTGGCGACGACGAGGACCCCGGCCCGGTGCTCGCGAATTGCCGCCAGGGCCTCGCGCAGCCCCGGACGTTCAGCGATCGGCGAAACACTGCGCACGCCCTGGTCGGTGCACCACGCTGCCACTCGGACGCCCTCGCGCGTGGCCCACGATTCGATGCTCGTGCGCTGGGCGTGCCTCGAGAGGCGCTGCTCGTCTTTGGACGCGCGGAGGTAGGCGACGGCGGTGCAGCGGGTTCGGCGGAAGGGATGCTTCGGCATGCGAAGTATCCTGCTTTCCCTTGAGCCCACGATGGAGGTTCTCGCACCGAGCACGCGAATGGGCCCGCCGCCCGAACGAGTCCGCGGTGCGCGTGCCTTCCGCGTATCTTTCTCGAGAGACGGCGCCGAGCAGGTGAAGAAGGCATCGCGCGGAGGGCCTAACTTTCGTGGGGCAACATGACAGTGAGCACCGCCCGTGCGTCGTCCCCCAGGCCTACGACGCGCCGGAGCGTGACCCGCGATGGGCGGACGCTGCCTGTCACGCAGACCACCTCGAAGCGGATCTCGGACCCACCTGAGCCGCGGCTGCGCCCGATGGCCCAGCGCAGCATCCAGAGTACATCCCAGAGTCGGCCCCGTTCATCGTTGCACGCTCGTTCGGCGGCGGGACTCAAGGTGACGCACAGATCCCACGCCGCTCGCGTTAGGGCGACCGGTATGGCAAACCCGGCTTCGCGCGCCATCTCCGTCACCTCCACAAGCACTCCGTCGGAGAGCGCCTCTGAGCGCATGTAGCTACTGATGAGCTTCGGGTCCGTCGCGTCGTTGTCCTTGTCATCGTCCATGGTGCCTTCTCCTGTTGCGCCGAGCCGCGTTCGTCTCGGCTCGTTCGCCCGAGAGCGGCCCACCGGAGCTCGAGATGCCCGGCTGCATTTCCCGAGGGGCTCCCGCTCGCGCGGGATGCGGGAAAAGCAGAAGCCGGGCACCCCCCCGGGGCGCCCCGCGTCTCGAGGCGCGACAAAGGGGGGGGTCCGCGCGAACGAGCTGAGACGAATGCGCTCCGGTGGAGAAGGAGGAAACGCTGGAGACGACGACGCGGCCGCTGGTCAGGGGCCCATCGGAGCGGGAGAGGCTCTCGCTCAGCGACCGATGTCTTTTTCGGGATCGGGACGGACGACGAGCCGTCCCTTGCTGTCACGCGCGACCGCAACGGACTGCCCCTGCAAGGCGCGCAGCGCGGGGGTCACTCGCAAGACGACGAAGCGCTCCCCGTCCGACACGACGGCGTAGGCGCTCGGTGGGCCGGCGCGTTCGGCCGGCTGGATGCGCCCCCGGAAGTCTTCCGGTACGCGTGCGAGGAACGTCAGGCCCGAGCGCGGGGCGATCGCGACTCCGAGTTCGCGCCGCTCGAGTTCACGCAGCTTCGCTATCCGGTCCGGATCGTCCGGCCCGATGCCGAGGCGACGCAGCGCCTCGCTGCGGTGAGCAACGGCTTGCCGCACGTCGGCCCCAAGCCCCCAGTGGGCCAGCGTCTTAGTCTCGATGCCGTCGAGCCAGACCGGTCCCCGGTGGACGACCTGCTCCTTGAGCGACAGGGGCTCCTTGCGAACGACGAGCCGGTAGCGAGGAGGCGCGTCGCGTGCCCGCTCGGCGAGCCGGTCGAGCAGATCCGGCACCACCTTCCAACGCGCTGGGCCCTCGGCGGCCACGAGCCCTGCTCGTTCAAGGTCGCGTAGGCGCAGCGCGAGCCCCTGCGCGTCGCCACCCGCGGAGGCATCGAGAGCGAAGACGCCGCCGCGGTCGCGGGCGGCCTCGGCAATCTTTCTGTCCGCGGGACGAACGGGCGTCTCGGGCGGCGTAGCGAGCGAAACGAGATCCCCAACTCCCACCGTCTGCGCACTCCGCGCGTCGAGCGCGACGTGGTACGCGCGCCCCGCGGGCGTCTCGACCACCGCGTAGAACGTCCCCTTGAGCTCATCGGACAGGCCCTTGCCGGCCACGCGACCCGTGACGACCGCCGGCGCCATGCCGGGCTCCGGCGGAAGCGCCTCGCCCGGCCGAATCGCGTCGTAGCGGGAGGGGTCGCCTCGCACGGCCGTGTGGATCTGCTGCAGGATGTCGCCGCGCGAGCCGTGATCCCGGAGCCGCTTCTGCCAACCTTCGACCAGCCTCCACGACGTTCCCGAGATGCGCTCGGCGAGCCGGACCCCTTCTAGATGCTCGAGGCGTGCGATGACCAAGGACTCGTCGATGCGCCCGCTTCGTGCCCGCCCGCGGACCTCCACGAAGTGGTCGGGACCGCGGCGCTCGAGCTCCCGGTCCAGCGTCGTAAACCGCTGCTGGGTGACCTCGCGCTCCTGCGCCTTCCGCACATCCCTTTCCGGCCGCGGCCCGAGTTCCTCGGTCGCCAGCTCCTGGGCGCGCCAGCGCATGCCGGCCGAGATGTAGCCTCGGTCAATCCGCAGCTCCCGCCCATCGCGATCGATGCCCCGGACGACGATATGCGCGTGGGGGTGGCTGGTGTCGAAATGGTTGACCGCCGCCCACTCTACTTTGCGCCCGAGGTCTCGCTCGAGCGTCGCCATCAGGCG
>Ga0265313_10003317_pt1 | contig 13171 bp, 13 predicted proteins | sample 4123metaG_FD_203122 | JGI IMG/M metagenome (GOLD analysis project Ga0265313, IMG submission 203122) | Rhizosphere microbial communities from Carex aquatilis grown in University of Washington, Seatle, WA, United States - 4-1-23 metaG | ecosystem: Host-associated > Plants > Roots > Rhizosphere >...
CAGCACTGCCAGGATGAGATCGGAGGTTCGTCCAGGGGTATCCCAGTCGAATGCGGGGACCGTGGCGAACCACACGACTTCCGTGTCGAAGCGGTTGGCTGCAGGGGGCAGTGCGGGCGCGGCGCGCTCGGACTTCGATGGGGCGGCGGTTGGCTGGTCGATTCCGACCAAACCGAGCATGGGGACCAGCCCGGCGAGATATTCGCGCGTCAAGGGAACGGTTACGATCACGTCGCCTGGAGGAGTCTTGATGGTCGAAAACAGGTAGAACTTTCCTGCTCGTTGGAGTACGCCTCGCGTTGGAAATCCTCCAGCGGGCACTGGAAGCGTGGCACCCGATGCCGCGTTAAGGCCGTCGATACGGCGGTCGAGCTCAGTGGTCACCAGATACGCCGCCAGTTGGCTGACGAGCATGTAACCGCTCAGCGCGGCCAACCCGGCGAGCAGCACGATCGGCACCACCGCGATGAACAGATACGTCACGATCAAGCGGTGGCGCAATCGCCAGAATGCTTGGCGCGCAACCAGGCGGAGCAGCCGGATCACCAGCCACAGGCCGGCGATGACCGTGGCGATCTCCAGGATCAGCCCAAAGCCGCTGCGCGGAGCGATCCAGCCGAGGGCGGCATAGCTCGCCAGGAGCAGAAGGAACGCAACGCCAGCGCCGCCCAGCCAACGAAACAGGAGCTCGACGCGGGCTCGCATTACATCACATTAAATGCGGGACTTGGCAATATCCGGAGTTTCGACCTGCGGTGTCAGATAATACTTCGTCAGTCCGTCCCTCAGGATTTGGAAGCCGGTATCGACGTCGTCGGCGAACTGGAACAGGTTCAGATCGCGCTCGTCGATCATTCCATGGCGCACCAACGCGTCAAAGTTCAGGACCTCTTTCCAGAATGTGGTTCCGTACAGCAGTACCACCATCTTTTTGACCAGTTTTTCGGTTTGCGTGAGCGTCAGGACTTCCATGAGCTCGTCGAGTGTTCCGAAGCCGCCGGGAAACACCACCAGCGCTTTCGCCATATAAGCGAACCAGAACTTCCGCATGAAGAAGTAGTGGAATTCAAAATTCAGAGCCGGCGTGATGAACGGGTTGGGCCGCTGTTCCATCGGCAGGCCGATGTTCAGTCCGATGGTTTTGCCACCCGCCTCGGCGGCACCGCGATTGGCGGCTTCCATAATTCCGGGACCACCGCCGGTGCAGACCACGAAGCGGTTGCGCTCCTCCAGATTGACCGACCATTCGGTAATCCGATGCGCGAGCTGGCGAGCCTCGGTATAGTAACGCCCGCTGGCACTACTCTCGAAGGTTCGCGCCGAGCCGAAGAACACGATGGTGTCGCTGATTTTTTCTTTCCGGAAATGCGAGAGCGGGTAGAGGTATTCGCTCAGCATGCGCAGCGGCCGCGCGTCGGGTGTATCGAGAAACTCCTCGTTGCGGTAAGCGGGCAGCGGGTGCGCTGGAGTGTCGGTCGGGTCAATCATGTGGGAAATGTTTCTCCAATTGTCGCACCCTCCTCAACATTTCCGGCAATTTCTGGAAAGCAGTGATGGCACGCAGCCATTCTTTCGCATCGAACGCCGGCGATCCGCTGACGGCTGCGCCCGCAGGGACGTCGTGTCCGATACCGCTCTGCGCGTAAACCACCGCGTTGTCGTGAATGGTGAGATGGCCGGACACTCCGACCTGTCCGGCGAGCAGCACGCCCTTCTTCAGAATGCTGGAGCCCGCCAAGCCAGTTTGAGCACAAATGATATTGTCTTCGCCAACCACACAGGCATGGCCGATCTGCACCAGGCTATCGATCTTGGCGCCGCGGCGGACGCGCGTCTCGCCGACCGTGGCGCGATCCACGGAGGTCAGAGACTGAATTTCGACGTCGTCTTCGATGATGGTGACGCCGCTCTGGACGATTTTTTCGTGGGTGCCATCGGCGCGTTTTGCGAAACCGAAGCCATCGCCTCCGACCACGACGCTGTTCTGGAGCGTGACGCGATGGCCGACGCGGCAGAATTCGCGGACGACTGCGTGGGAGTGCGCCAGAAAATCGTCGCCGATATGCGCGCCGTCATAGATCACTACGTGAGGATGCAGAACGGCGTTTTTCCCGATCACCACGTTTTCGCCGACTACCGCGAATGCTCCGATGGAGGCGTTCTCGCCGATGCGGGCGGAATCGGCGACGGATGCCGTGGGATGGACGCCGGTTTTGGGTCGCGGCGGCTGGTAAAAGAGTGCGAGCGCCCGGGCGAAATCGAGATACGGGTTGGTCGAAATGAGTTGCGGGATGGGCAGTGTAGGAATGGGTTCGGCCAGCAGGATCGCGCCAGCGCGCGTATCTTTCACCTTGTGGGCATACTTTGGGTTGGCTAGAAAGGTGAGCTGACCGGAGCCGGCCTGCTCCATTCCAGCCACTCCCGTGATGGACGTGGCGGCATCGCCAACCAGGCGGCAATTTAGCTTCGCAGTGAGTTCAGACAACGATATGGCCTGCATCTGAATCAGTATCGCTGTTTCCTAATGTGGGTTTTCTGTTGACAGAGCCTTTATTACGTGTCACGATACTACGTGGGGCGTAATAGCGATGTCTGATCCGACCCTTCTTGTGCTTGCCAGCCTGGCCGAAGGCGATAAACACGGCTACGCGATGATGGAGGACATCGAACGGTTCGCCGGTGTCCGCCTGGGACCTGGGACGCTCTACGGCGCGATCACGCGCCTGGAGGAGCGCGGCTGGATCGGTCCAGTCAAATCGCGCGACGAACGCCGCCAGCCGTATCGCATCACCGCGGCCGGTCAAGAGCATCTGGCCGAACAGCTCGCCAGTCTGAATCGGGTAGTGAAGACGGGTTTGAGCCGGCTAAAGCAAGCGTGAAACGCATCTTACGGCTGCTGATCCGTCTGTATCCGGCGTGGTGGCGAAACCGGTATGGCGGAGAGCTGGAAGCCTTGCTGGAGGATTCGGGATCGGGACCGCGCGATGTATGGGATCTTCTGCGGGGAGCGATGGAGATGCAAATGAAAACCTTTCATCTTGGACGGATCGTGATCGTGTGCGGGGTTGTGGGTGTGGTCGTGGCTGGGGCTGCTGCGTTTTTGTGGCCGCAACAATACAAGTCGACTGCAACTCTCAGGTGGGATCAGCATGATCCGGATGTACTTAATCGTGTCCTAGAAGCAGCGCTCCCGCGGAATGCACTGGTCAGCATTATCAATGACTACAACCTCTATCCTCGCGAGCGTAGACGTATGCCAATGGAGGACGTGATCGACAAAGTGATGCGCCGGGAGACCTGGGTCACACCCATCCCCCCGAATCTTGCGCAAGTCACGTTCTTCTACGAAGACCCAATCCAGGCACAACGAGTCAGCCAGGACTTGGTTGGCAGAATCATCACGGCTAACCTGTCAACTCCGAATGGAGGCTTGATCCAACTTGTCGCACCGGCAGACCAGGGTAAGAGGACAATCACGGGCAAAGCTCGGCTTGCTTTTACCAGCCTAGGACTGCCTGTAGGTCTCCTGTTCGGCGTCGTACTGGCTCTGATTCTCCGCCGCCGCGCGGGAACCGGGGACAGCCTGCATGTTTCCTGATTTCACCCTTTCGGAAACAGTATCCCCTGCTGGCTCCCCGCCGCGGTAGCCTGTGCGGATCCCGCCTTGGGCCGACCTCCCTTGCCGGGCCGAAGCTTCCGGCCGAGCGCCGCTTCCAGCCGCTCGACGAAAGCCTCTGTTCCCAAGGGCCTGCCGCTGTAAGTATTAAGTCGAAGCGCCGCCTCGGCTTCGCCGAACGTCTCGGCCGCCAGATAATCCTCCCATTCCCGAGGCGTAAACCTCAATCGCCACGGAGACAGATCGAGCCAAGGCGGCGACGCCTGCCGTCCAACGTGGACCGCCGCGCTCGACCAGGTCCAGTCCTCCGAAGCGCCGCGCAGTCCGGCACGCACCGGGTTGCGCTCGACATAGCGTAACGCCGCCCATAGATGGGCCTCGTCCAGGGCGCACGAGTAAAAGCGGTTTTGCCAGAAGTGCCCGCTTCGCTGCAGCAGCGAATTGCAGTATTGCGCATAGCGGCCGTGTGCCGGGGCGAAGGTCTTGGTAAGTGAAGCGGGCGACTCCGGTACCGCGATCCAGTGCACGTGGTTCGGCATCAGGCAGTAGCCCACCAGCGCGACGCCGAATTGCGTCGCCGCGCGTTCCACCAGTTGGAGATAGACCTGACGGTCGCGATCGGCGAAGAAGACGGTCTGGCGGTCGACGCCGCGTTGAGTGAGGTGATGGGCGACGCCAGGGAAGACGGCTCGGGGCATACGGGGCATCGCGCATTAGTGGGGGAAAGAGGCGAAAAATCTCCCGGAACCTGGAAACATGCAGGCTGTCCCCACTATGAGAAGATTTTCAAGTGATCTATCTCAATGAAGAAGAAGTAAAGCAACTGCTGCCAATGCCGGCCTGCATCGACATGATGCGCCTCGCATTCGCAGAAATGCGCGCGGGGCGCACGCGCAACCATCCGCGCCGCAGGCTGATTCTCGACACCGGATCCGTCCTGCACCAGATGGCTGGATCCTGCGGGAAATATTTCGTCGCCAAGATCTATTCCAGCAACCGCAAGTACGGCCTCCTCCAGATGATCAACATCCTGTACGATGCCGAGACCGGGAAGCCGCTCGCGTACCTCGAAGCCAACAATCTGGGCTTGATCCGCACTGGCGCCGCCAGCGGCTACGCGACCGATCTCCTCGCAGCACCAGACGCCTCCGTAGTAGGAATGATCGGCAGCGGATATCAGGCTCGTGGACAGGTGGAAGCCATGCGCGCCGTCCGGCCGATCAAAGAGATCCGCGTGTGGAGTCGGAAGCGGGAGAACGCCGAAGCTTTTGCCAGAGAGTTCAACTGTGTCGTCGCCGATTCCGCCGAAGCCGCGGTGCGCGATGCCCCTATCGTGGTCACCGCGACGTCGTCGAAAGATCCGGTGATCGAATCCTCGTGGATCAAGCCCGGCACCATGATCAACGCCATGGGATCGAACGTCGCGAACCGCCGCGAAATCCCGGCGGACCTCATGCGCGCAGCGGGACGTGTGGTCGTCGACGATCTGGAACAGGCCAAGATCGAAGCCGGCGATATCATCCTGGCCGATAGCTGGGCGAACGTCGTCGAGCTCAAGAACGTCGACCGCGGCTACGATCCCTCCAAAGTCACTGTCTTCAAGTCGATTGGCATCGCCGTGGAGGACGCCGCAGCTGCGGGCTACGTGTACGAACAAGCTATAGCGAAGAAAATCGGCCGCCAATTCCCCTAAATGTTATACTCGACGATTCGCCTATGAAGCATCGAATCGTACGTAATATTCGCCGTCCGGACGCCGAGAGTGTCAAGCTGCTCGGCCAGATGGGCGTAGCCACCGTTCACGAAGCGCAGGGCCGCACGGGCCTGCTCGCGCCGTACATGCGCCCGATTTATACCTCGGCGCGTGTAGCGGGTCCGGCGGTCACGGTGCTGTGCCAGGCCGGCGACAACCTGATGATCCACGCGGCAGTCGAGCTGTGCCAGGCAGGCGACGTACTGGTCGTCACCTGCACCGCTGAATCCACCGATGGCATGTTCGGGGACCTGCTAGCCACGTCGCTCCGGGCGCGCGGCGTCGCCGGATTGGTGATCAATGCCGGTGTACGCGATGTCGCCGATCTGACTGCCATGGATTTCCCGGTTTGGGCAAAGGCCATCTCGGCCATGGGGACGGTGAAAGCCACTCTCGGATCCGTCAACGTTCCCGTGGTGTGCGCCGGGGAACTGATACGTCCGGGCGACGCGGTGATCGGCGATTTGGACGGGGTGGTGGTGGTTCCGCGCGAGGATGTGGCCGAAGTGGTTAAGGCCGCCCAGGCGCGAATCGTAAAAGAAGAGAAGAATCGCGAAAGGCTGCGGGCGGGCGAAGCCGGACTCGACATGTACGGGCTTCGGGCCAAGCTGAAAGACCTGGGCGTGGTATACGTGGATCAGGAAGATTAGGCCAGGAAGATTAGAGGAAAGACATTTATGGGACAGATTGTTGGAGCCTGGGCGACCGTACACGCGCCGCAGTTATTCACCCGCCCGCCTACGGAAGTTCCGGAACAGATCGACGCTGATATCGCGGCGATGAAGCTGATGGGCAAGGAGCTCGACGAGCTCAAGCCCGACGCGGTCATCGTCATCGGAAGCGATCACCTGGAAACGTTTTTTCTATCCTCCGTTCCCACGTTCGCGGTGATCGCGGGCGAAACCTCCAGGGCTCACTTCGCTAACAAAAGCTACAACATGAAGGTGCACCTGCCGCTGGCCGAGGACATCCTCGACAAGCTGGTGCGCGCCGACTTCGACATGGCCTATTCGCAGGATGCGCTGCTGGGCCACAGCTTCGCCGCGGTTTACGAGTGGATCATCGCGGACCGTGACATCCCCGTGGTACCCATCTTCATCAACACGTATCTGCCGCCCCTTCCCTCACCGCAACGCTGCCATGCGTTGGGTAAAACAATCGCCAATATCGTCAAGGGCCGGCCCGAGCGTGTGGTGATCATCGCCAGCGGCGGCATGTCGCACTATCCGGGCACGTGGAAGTATCCGCAGCCGGCCTACGATTTTGATTACTGGGCCATCGCGCAGATGGAGCGCGGCAACCTGGATCCGATCCTGGCGCTGAGTTCCGAGCAGCTGGATGAGGTCGGTAACACGGAGATGCTGCCGTGGTATCCCATGTTCGGCGCCATCGGCAACGTTCCGGGCGAACTGATCACGTATCAGCCGACTTGGCATCACGGGCACGCGGTCATGCGGTTCCTGCCGAATAAGCGCAAGGGTCCGCCGACCGGCGATATCCCGCCCGCGTACAACTTCACCCAGGGCGGATTCGAATTCTACAAGCACCCTAAGCCGTCTTCGTACGCGTTGAACAAAGTGCTGTACGAGCTGCGGCTTTCAAGCGACCTCCGCAAGCGGTTCTTCAAGGACACGCAGGCGGTGGCCAAGGAGTACGGCCTGAATCCCAAGGAATCGGCCGCGCTCGAGACCATCAAGGACGAAAACATCGACTCGCTGCGGTCACTGAAACCGCATCCGCTGGTGGATGCCGGCGCGCATGCGCTGGGCATGCTGATGTGCCTGGTGGTGGTGCAGGCTGAGCAACGGCGTCTGCGCGCAGCAGGAGAGCTTTAAAAATCCCAGGAAATTCCGCCGCGTAGAAACCGCGGCGGTTGCATTTCGAGCGGAATATTTTGAAGAAACTGCGGCCCGGTCAGGTCAGCCACTCGCAGAGCGGTTCCTAGATTGAGCACGTTGAACATTTCGGCGCTCAGTCGAAGCGTCCCGCGGCGCAGCAGGCCGCCGTTCATTTCAAAGGAGCGGCTCACATTGAGGTTCCAGTCGTAAACCGGATCCGTGCGGGACGCTCCACGAGGCGTTGCGTCCACCATGAACGGCCCCTGCGCGAGTCCTGTCACCAACAAACGCCGAGCGTAGGGATATCCACCCATGAGTACCGCAGTGTTCATAATTTCGAGCCTCCCGAAGCGACGCGGCGTCGGGAAAGACACCCACGTTTTTCCAGCGAAGCGCCGATCCATAGCCGGACTGCCGCTCGCGTTTACTAAGGTATTCGGATCGGCATACAGGGATCCGACCACGCCCGAGTCGTTCTCCCAAATATCGTTGCCGGGATTTGTCGGCCCCCAGGACTTCCCCACGTAGAGCGATGCCTGCGCGGACAAGCCGCGCTTATTGAAGCCGCCCTCCGCAACCACCCCGCGCTGGTCCATTCTCAATCCGGAGGGATTCGTTAGCACGAAGTGATCCTGACCGAACGTCGCTGGATCCTGTTCGTAGACAGTGAGCATGCGGTCGTCCGCGGTGCCGGTGCGCCCGTCGGGTCCAGGATCAAGTATGGTGACCGGGTGGTAAGCCGAGAATGGCACGCCGGTATTCAACGCCGCGATGCGATCCCTCTCGATCCTGCGAAACGCTCGCGCCCGAACGAAGAATCCACCGGTGAATTTCCACTCAGCAGACGCGAAAAACTCGTCATCATGCGGGGCCTTCAAATTCGGATCGATCGTCGATACGGCGCCGCCGAAGCGCCGCAGAAGCGTGGTGGCTTCGTCGTAAAAGAATTGTCCGTCCTGATTCGCGTCGACCCAGCGATACTGGTCGCCACCCAGGCCGTTGGGGTTCCCGAAATCCAGATACTGCGCTGCAAGGGGATAGAAAAATCGCGAGTAGCCGGCGCGGAGCACCAGCGGAGCCGCGCCCGACGGCTGCCAGGCGATCGCGGCCCTCGGCGCCACGTTGCGCCACGCGATCAGATTCGGCTGTGCGGAAAACTCGAACTCCCGACTGTCTGTAGGGGGACCCTGCGCAGGCAAGGTTCCATTCCACGCTGCGAACGATAAACCCAGATCCAGGCTCACGCTCTTGCCCACGCGGATCTGGTCACCAGCGTCAAACGTAAAGTGCCCCACATCGGCAAAAGTGGTGTGGGGCGTCTGAAGCAGCGTCACGGTATCGGGCTGGCCGTCCGCGGTGGTCACGATCGCGTTGGGCGGGTTCAGGAACCGATTCTCGGCTTCCGACCGGCCGATGGTCGCTGTCAGCGTCAGGGCGTGATTGATGCCGCTGTGCTGAAGATTGCCGCGGCGCCACGCGGCGAATCCCTCGTGCTGCGGCTTGACGGCCTGGGTCTGCAGGAGCGGACCGCCGTGAGTCGCGCCATTGGTCATTTCCACATACGCCAGTTCCAGGTGTTGGATCGCGACGTCCAGGTAATCCTGCGGCAGGTTTTTGTCCGCTACGGTATCGGAGTGCGTCGTCGTATAACCGTAGCGAAGCTGGAAGTCTCCGCCGAAGAGGCTGCGGGTCCACCCGAGCTGGACAAAATCCATGTGATCCTCTTCCCGCAGGTCGCTTTGCGGCAGGATCGGCGTGTTTACGGGCCGCCCGTCCAACGCCTCCAGTCCTTGTGGCAGCGACCAGCCGAAATCGTTCGCGCGCGCGCCCACCACCAGCACGTCGAAACGGTTCACCGCATCCGGATGAATCGAAGCGCGCATGGTCGTATAGAGGTCCCACGACCTGAGGTCGCCCGGTAGTGTGTCCGCTGGAGGAGCGGTTTGAGCTGCCCATCGCCCGGTACCGGAGAAGAAAACATCCAGCCAGCGCGTCACCTTCCCGCCTGCCTGCGCGTTGGCGTAGACGAATCTGTTTAGCCGGGACGATGTTTGTAACTGGGCCTGCTCGTCGGGCGCCGGCAAGTTGCTCGAAAACAGCGAGCCGCCAGTCGCGAACATAGTGCCCGAGCCGTACCAGCTCGATATCGGCTGCCGAAAGGTGTACGACAGCGTAGGACCAGATCCCGAAGGATTCCCGAGTAGCCGGACCTCACTAACACCGCCGGGATCAGGAAGCGTCACCGGGTGTCCAGACTGGTAGGGATCGTTGGCCGTCATGCCTTCCACCATGAACCGGTTCGCTGTCCACGACATACCTTCCAGAGAGAACACGGGCAGCTTCGGCCGGGCCATCTGGCCGAAATCGAAGGGACTGGGAACGACGGCGGGCAGTTTCAACAGCAGCAGCTCGGCCGTGCCGAGTGTATCGGAAAGTTTGGGCGCCTCGGCAGGCTCGTCATCGGCCGGGGAGGCGGTGGCAGCGGCGCTGTTTTGCGCAATGACGGCGCAAGTGGACAGAATCAGGACGAGGAAGCACTTCATCTATGGGGGAAACCGCGAGTATAGCAGTTCGCTAAATTCCACCGATCTTGAGAAATCGGTTACGCTAGATTTTTGCGGTCCGTCCGGACCGTCCTTAGGAGAGAACACCACGATGAAGATCGGTCTCGCCGGCCAAGGCGCCTTCGGCGTCAAGCACCTGGAAGCTTGCGCCAACATCCCCGGCATCGAAGTGATCACGCTCACCGGCGGCAATCAGGCCGCGACGGAAGAGGTCGCCAAGAAATTCAAGATCCCGCATTTCACCAGCGACCTGGCCGAAAGCCTGAAACAACCCGGCCTGGAGGCGATGATTCTCGCCACGCCCACCCAGATGCACGCCAAGCAAGGCGAGCAGGTCATGCGCGCCGGCAAGAACGTGCAGATCGAGATCCCGATCGCGGACAGTTTGGCCGACACCGAACGCCTGGTGAAGGCGCAAAAAGAAACCGGGATGATCGCCATGGGCGGCCACACGCGCCGCTTCAATCCTAGCCATCAGTACATTCGCAAAAAGATCGTGGCGGGCGAGCTCAAGGTTCTGCAGATGAACGTGCAGACGTACTTCTTCCGGCGGACCAACATGAACGCGGCCGGCAAGCCTCGCAGTTGGACGGATCACCTGCTGTGGCACCACGCCTGCCACACCGTGGACCTGTTCCAGTATCAGACCGGCCAGACCGCGTCGGTCGCGCAGGCCGTGCAAGGCCCCATGCACCCCGAGCTGAAGATCGCGATGGACATGGGCATCGTCATGAAAACTCCCTCGGGAGCGGTCTGCACGCTATCGCTCTCGTTCAACAACAAGGGCCCCATCGGGACGTTCTTCCGCTATATCTGCGATAACGGCACTTACATCTGCTACTACGACGACCTGATCGACGGCGATAACAACAAGATCGACATCTCGCACGTAGACGTCTCGATGAACGGCATCGAGCTTCAGGATCGCGAGTTCTTCGCGGCGATCCAAGAGAAGCGCGAGCCGAATGCCAGCCTGGCTCAGGTGCTGCCGGCGATGCAGACGCTCGACCGGCTGGAAAAAAGCTTAGCGTGAGAAAAAGAGCTTGCTGAAAAAGAGGGACAGGCTACTCTGTCCCCTCCAGCAGACTCTTGACTTCGCCTGCCGGAGTGGGAGTGGACAGAGCTGCCTGTCCCCTTTTTCTCTGGACCAAGTCAGGCATGGCTTTCCACTGCGGCGCGCAGCAGCATCAGCCTTGAGGTCATCTTCCGCTGCACCATTCGTTTGATCAGACCCTGAAGGAGCGGATACCAAGACCGCAAGAAACCCTTGGGCCGCATCGCGCCAGTGCTCACGACCAGGGTTTTGGGACCCCACGGAACCAGTTGATACTCCACATACGCGGACGCTGTGGGCGCCTCCATGCGATACGCGATATGCTCGTTCCGCTTCATGGAAGCTACCAGCAGGTCGACGTCGAACCTGCGCCCGTATTCCTGGACGGTCGCGCCGACATGCGCGCCCACCTGCAAACCTCCCGGCGGCAGAGGCCGAGCTTCCACGACGTCCGGCTGCCAGGTCTTGACGTGTTTCGGGTCCGTCAGATATTCGAAAATCTTCGATGGCGTCGCTGCGATCTCGATGGCTGCTTTGTTCATGTTCCTACCTTAGGGCAGGAATCCGCGATGCTCACGCATTCTTCGACGGACGCCGGTCCGTTACCGGCCAATGACGCCTAGCGCCACGCCGGCCACGCGCGGTACCTTGTAACTATGCCTGGATCGGGGGCTGGAATTGGGATCGAGCGGCTGGGATTCGTGGGCTTCGGCGAAGCGGCCTTTCACCTCGCCAAGGGTCTGCGTGAGGCGGGCGTAAAGCGTACCATTGCCTTCGATATTCATTTGCATACGTCCGGTGTGGGCGAAAAGATCCAGGCTCGGGCAAAGGAGACCGGAACCGATCTGGTGGAGTTCTCCGCGGCCCTCGCGGCCGGCTCGGACGTGATTATTTCGGCCGTCACCGCGGACCAGGCCGTGGACGCCGCTCAACAGACCGCTCCGTATCTGACGTCGCGGCACACCTACGGCGACCTGAACTCGGTTTCGCCGCGGACGAAGCAACGAGTCGGTGAAATAATCTCGAGCAGCGGCGGGCGCTTCGTAGAAATTGCCGTCATGGGGCCGATTCCGCCGCAGCTCCATAAAACACCCATGCTGCTTGGAGGAGCTTCGGCACCGGCGTTCCAAGAGATGCTCGCGCCCTACGGCATGCGTATGGATGTGGTTTCCACCGACCAGATCGGCCGCGCCGCCGCGGTGAAAATGTTCCGCAGCGTGATCTACAAAGGTCTGGAGGCTCTAATCTTCGAATGCGTACTAGGCGCCAGCCAATATGGAGCCGAACCGAGGGTGTTCGCTTCGTTGGCTGAAAGTTTCCCCGGCATCGACTGGAAGAAACTGGCCGATTACATGGTCGGGCGGGTGGTGGTCCACGGCGAGCGCCGCGCGCGCGAAATGGACGAGGTCGCCCGCACGCTCGAAGAATTGGGTATCGAACCGATGATGGCCGCCGCTACCGCGCGCCGGATGGACTGGGCCGCCGACCTCGACCTTCGAGGCAAATTCGGAGGCGAGTTTCCCAAAACCTACCAGGAAGTCCTCGACGCTTTATCCAAGCCCTCTCTCGTCCGAAAATGATCACCTACCTCTGGATCGCCTTCGGGAGCGCGCTGGGAGGAGTCGCGCGCTACGCCTGTCAGGGCTGGGCGGCTCGCCACATCAGCGATACGTTTCCCTGGGGCACCATGATTGTCAACATCGTGGGGTGCACCTTCATCGGCTTCTTTGCGACGTTCACTTCGGCGGATGGCCGCTTCATCGTGGGCACCACGGCGCGGCAGTTCGTGATGGTGGGGATCTGCGGCGGCTACACGACATTTTCTTCGTTCAGCCTGGAAACCCTGATGCGGGCGCGCGACGGCCAATGGGCCCAGGCAGCGGGCTATGTTCTTGGATCGCTCGTGTTCTGCTTACTCGGGGTGTGGCTCGGCCACATAGCGGCGGTAGCCGCGAACGGAAGATAGCATGAATATACCCAAAGATGCAGTCCTGCTTCGAATCTTCGTGGGCGAAAACGACCATTGGCAAGGCCGGCCTCTCTACGAAGCCTTAGTCTTGAAGGCCCGCGAAATGCATCTCGGCGGTGCGACCGTGTTGCGTGGACCCATGGGCTTCGGCCACTCCAGCCGCCTGCACACCGCGAAAATCCTGCGTCTCTCCGAAGATCTGCCGTTCGTGATCGAGTTCGTCGACACCGAGGACAAAATCAAGGGATTCGTCGAGGCGATCGATCCGATGATGGGCAGCGGACTCATCACGCTGGAAAAAGTCCAGGTGCTGCAGTACGGCCCGCCGCCGAATAAGTAGGTCAGGCGATCTAGTCGCCTGACGAAATAACAGTCCG
>Ga0265313_10003318_pt1 | contig 13166 bp, 8 predicted proteins | sample 4123metaG_FD_203122 | JGI IMG/M metagenome (GOLD analysis project Ga0265313, IMG submission 203122) | Rhizosphere microbial communities from Carex aquatilis grown in University of Washington, Seatle, WA, United States - 4-1-23 metaG | ecosystem: Host-associated > Plants > Roots > Rhizosphere >...
CGCGCTCGTTGACCCCTCCGTTACCGCCATTGTAACTGACACGGTTACCGGAGTTCACATTTACTCTTGAGTTGTAAACGTTGTGAATGGAATGCTCATCCACATGATTTATAGATGTGTTGTAGAAAAAATGGCCGCCCTGCCAGCGACCGCCTTCATAGCCGTGGCCGAAGTAACCGAAGCCGTAGTTAATCCCACCATAAAAACCTACGGTCGGGCCCCAGTACCCATCGTAAAAAAGAAAACCATTGCCGCCCCAACCCCAATAGCCCGGCGTCCAAAGGTAGCCGACTTCTGGAGCCATTACCCAGGTGCCCGGCACCCAATAATATTCACCATCCCAAGCCCAATAGCCTGGGGTCCAGATATAACCGTCGCCGGGGCAAATTGGCTGATCGTAAACGGGAATCTCAGGCGGCGCGATGGAGACGGATACGCCGATTTGCGCGAAGGCCGCCGACGACAGAACTAACATTGATATGGCCAACAACAGCGAACGGACGATCCGCATATGCGCTATATCTCGCATTGGTACTCCTCTTGTCGATGATCCATCGGATGCACGCGTCTCACCATTTGTAGATCTTCTTGGCGACGTTGTCAGATTATGGACCAACGGAGCGTGCATACTTCTCAGCCATCTCTTAAATAAAACCAGTCGATTCACGCCACTATATTAGGCACGGAAAGCAAGCGCGTCTGTCCAATAAGGGACACCTCGCGATAGGATTTACGAAATGACAACTCATAGCGTGAACAGGAGGCAGGCGCATTCAATGGGCGATCCAGTCGTCTCTATTGGTTTGGTCGTAACGAACTGCAAAGAGACCAGATAGACCGCGAGACTTGCAAGTCACGTCGGAGTTTGCAGGATTCGTCGATGAGTCTGAAGACTGCGCACATACCGAAAGTTCGCGCCAAGAGTCTCCAAGAGATTCGCCCCGATTCGCCTCTGTTTGGCTCGCAGTGCGAATAACTGCATTTGATGCAAAATGGTGCTCCCAAGGATTCAATTATGGGCCCCACTTCGGGGGTTTCGTGGCAAATTTGCCACAGTTTGACTCCTCAGGTGCATTAGCCTCCAAGTATAACTCGGTGTCGAGCCAGCACGGGTTGAAATGGTTTTGTTTATCCCTTAAGAATGAGTAGCTTAGCGGCTCCATTCTTGGGAGACGACTTCACTTAGAAGGGGCAACAATCAGGGCTTGGCAAACAGTGAACTTCGGTGAGGGGACGAGCGTAAGATTCATATTCTGGTTAGTGCCTTCACTAAGAGGTTCAAGCGGGCTCGTGCCTCTGAATTCATTGCGGTAAATTCTATTCCCATGCCTTCGCCCAACCGAGAGTCGCGAACGGCCGCACGTGCACGGATATTGCCGCCCGGCACTTCGAATAACAATTTGATCGTTTCCCCTGCGGGAGGAGGTTCTGGCGTTGTAATGAAAAGACCACCAACAGCCAGGACGCTAATCCGAGACACCTTGCGAATACCGGAATGCTCCCAGGCGACCAGCATCCCCTTCGGCAATCCAACACGCTGGTAACGACGGGCCCTCTCTTTGGTAGGCATAAACGGGTCGTCATCTCAGTGGAGATTTGCTTTTCTGATAGCTTTTCCACGGATAATACGCCGCAAATTTCCTCAACGCAACCATTTTGAAATCAAGGTACTGTCCTAAATTTAAGAGTTTTCGCTTATAGGAGTCCGAGCTTATACCCGGAAATTCGAGCTCCGTTTGACTGTGGGCTTTAGCCTCTAAAGCTTCAGCCGTTAGAACCCCTAATCCGATGTCACCCCGTCGTGGCCGAAGCCCCGACCTCCTTAAGAATCGCGCTACAAGAAAACCTGCAAATCACGATACCGTATGCACCTAATCCAGTTTGCTTTGAAGTATGCGTTCTAGTATTTTGGGGCGCGTGATTCCGTCAAGAAATTGAGGGGGCGCGATGACAAGAGAGACTTCTAAGGCTGCGGTCCTGAAGACTTTATGCTGGTTGATTCTTTGCGCGGCGTTTTTTGCAGGAATCGCCCGGATGGAGGCGTCCCCTCAGAGTTCGGGTGCGACACAGTCCGGGACTGCCGGTCTGAATGTGGGCCCGGACAATATCACCGGCGTTGTGACCAGTTCGAAAGGTCCTGAAGCCGGCGTTTGGGTGATCGCGGAAACGACGGAGTTAGGGACCAAGTTCCGCAAAATTGTGGTTACCGACGATCACGGGCGCTACATGCTCCCGGAGCTGCGCAAGGCGAACTATAAAGTCTGGGTGCGGGGCTATGGGCTTGTCGATTCGCCGCCCGTGGAATCCACCCCGGGAAAAATCCTGCCGCTGACGGCGGTCATCGCTCCCGACGCGCGCGCTGCCGCGCAGTATTATCCCGCCAACTATTGGTACTCCCTCTTGAACTTGCCGCCCAAGAGCGCCTTTCCGATGAAAATTCCGCCGCCTCCCGCGGCCGATCACGTGGAGCGCTTTGCCGACTGCCGTCAGCAGCTTGGAAAGTGCCAGCAGAACCCTGGACGAGAGACTATCCCTGGTCTGACTCCCGAGGGTTTGGAAACCGGCCAGGTGCTCGCCAATCGGGCTGAGTATATGTTCGTGTTGAAGAGGGTATGCGTCGATTGCCACCAGATGGGCAGCAAGGCGACTCGCGAAGTTGAACCGGGACTAGGCACATTCGAAAATAGCTCCCTCGCCTGGCAACGCAAGATTCGCTCCGGCCAGACGGGCGGACGGATGCTCGGGGCAGTCGACGTATGGCTGGGCCACGATGCAGGCCTCGCGCTCTTCGCCGATTGGGGAGACCGCATCGCCGCGGGAGAAGTTCCACCTGCGCCGCCGCGGCCGCAAGGCGTTGAGCGCAACCTCGTGCTTTCTCTCTGGGACTTTGCCTCTGACAGAGCCTTCGTTCACGACGTAGTCGCCTCAAATCAATGGAATCCCAACGTGAACGCCTACGGCCCGATCTACGGCGCGGATACTGCCGCCGCAACGCTGGAGTACACCGACCCAACCGAATATACGAAAGGCACGTTTCCGGCGCCGATGATTCATCCGGAGGACCGGGCCAAGATGCGCCCATGGTCATGGCCGTACAATGAGGCGCCATCTCCCTACTGGGGCGACCAGATCGTCTGGGACGACCGAGCCGGAGCCGGCGGGCCGCTTATCGATTCGAAAGGCCGCGTGTGGTACACGGACACCGTTCAGATCGATCCGCCCCCCTATTGCAAAGCCGGTTCGAACAATCCCTTCGCGCAAAATTTCCCGCTGCGGGGCGGCGGAGGCATGGCCATCTACGATCCGAAGACCGGCCAGCAGACTCCCATCTCCTTCTGCGGAGGTGCGGGGCATCGGGCCATCGGCAAGGACAAGGACGAGACCATCTTCATGGGCCTGAGTTTGCCCAGCGGCGGATTCGCGTGGTTCAAGACGCGCGTGTGGGACGAAACGCACGACGCCGAGAAGGCCTCCGGCTGGTGCCCGGGCGTGATCGACTATAACGGCGACGGAAAGACTGGCCCCTACACCACGCCCGATCAACCCGCCGATCCCAAGCTGGACCGCCTGCTCACCGGCGCGCTGCCGTACGGAGAGGGCATCGACCCCATCGATGGCAGCCTTTGGGTAGTCGGCGGCGTCAGCGGCGGACCGAAAACCTCAGTCCCCGGAAAACTGATCCGCTACGAGATGGGTTCGAACCCTCCGGCCACCTGCAAGACCGAAATGTACGAGCCGCCATTCAATAATCCGAAGGCGCCGGGCGTCGAAGGCTACAACACGCAGGGAGTGGAGGTCGATAGCAAGGGAATCGTCTGGGTCTCCCTCGGCAGCAGCGTCCACATCGCCAGCTTCGACCGGAGCAAGTGCAAGGTCCTCCGAGGCCCCACAGCCACCGGGCAGCACTGTCCCGAAGGCTGGACGCTGTATCCGGTCCCCGGTCCGACCTTCAAAGGGACCGACGAACGATCGGACTATTTTTACCTGAGCTGGGTGGACCGTGAAAATACGCTCGGGTTGGGCAGGGATATTCCAGTCGTGGACGGGACGAACTCCGATTCGCTGATCGCGTTTCTTCCTGATTCGAATAGGTTTGTCACGTTGCGCGTGCCGTATCCGTTGGGGTTCTATACGCGCTCGATGGGTGGGCGCATCGATGATCCCAAAAACGGCTGGAAGGGGCGTGGGATTTGGGCTGGAAACAATGAGCGCGTTGTCTGGCACATCGAGGGCGGGAAGGGAACGACCAGCCATGTCGTGCATTTTCAGCTTCGGCCTGATCCGCTGGCGAAGTAGGTTTAGCCGCGAAGGAGAAAATCCGCACCCTTCACCAAAGTTGCGAAGGGTGCGCCACCCGAAAATCCAAAACCGGCCTTAAAGGCTTGCCCACCCGCCCGACTGCTTTCGACAACTGTCGAGGAAGAGCACATCGAGTGGCCGAAATATCCTGATAGCGGTCCCACCTAGATTCCTGGCTGTTGTCCTCGATGCCATGACTGTGGGTTAAATGACTTGAAATCAGTAGATTGCAATACGGCAACAAGATCGGCGTCCTCTCTCAAATTGTTGGGCGCCCCTGGAATGAGCCGACTCATAATGGCTAGCTGCTGCCTTACGAAGTCACTCGGTCGCTCTATTCTACCCGTATTCGAAGAAGCCTGTATCGCTATCGCGTATGAAGCGAGTTTTGCTTTGTCGGGTGAGGCCTCGATCTGACCAAGCAACTCCTGCTAATATTGAGAGTATTGGGATCCGGGCACAATGAAGGTTCGACCTAAACTGTTGATAGTCAGTTCATCGCCGAAACCTTCAAGATCGACATTACCTACCCCAATCAGGAAGCCTTGGGGGTCACTCGCGATTAGGGGGGCAACCTGCGCAAGAAATGGTAATAGCGCTCGCTTGGAGTCTTGGCTTTCGGGCATAGCGCTGCGCCATAGCGACGGACTAGCAATGTGACCCCACCTCAAATCAACACGCCGTTGATCCCTGCGGAGAACGATTTGTTTGACCTCTCGATTCTGGAATGCCAGCCTCTGGGCAATTGAATGTGGCCGTTGCACCGAAATATACGGTCCGGGGGGAAGGACAAGAATTTTAGTTCCAATATTTGAGGCCAATTGGGAGATCGCAACTGATGCAGGAATTTCCCTCAGTAGCGTCTCGGCGGAGGAGAAGAAGATGCTGTCAACAGTCCAAAATGACTCATACATTGACAATTGTTTTGGGGAAACCCCGATCCGCGATCCCTCTGCTTCAAGGGCTATCGAGGGAACCTCCGCGCACTCTTGCAATAGAGTGTCGTAATCCAGTGCGTGGCCCGGTCGATAGTTACTGGGAAGCAGCGAGTCCATTAGCCAAGTCGCTTCCCCTAAAGCCCAAGTCAGCGAAAATCCCCTTTCGGTCTGTAGCTTTTCAACCTCCGCGCTGACATGTTCACAATACAGCTTATATACAGCCAGTAACATCAAGTTTCTCTCCGCAGTAACTTCAAGACCAGATCTCGCAACATTCGTCTTTGGGGCCTTTGGCCCACTAGCATTCGCAAGTGAAATCAATATGTTGTCTTGATAACCAGGAGACGCAAAGTCTACTCGAACGCCCTCTACACAATTGCCAACTAGTGGGGTCTCCTTTCCGTCCCTTCCTTGCATGAAGGTCAAGAATGTCCACTCTCGAAACGATTCAGACCATTGGACCGCGTAGGCCAGAGATATTCCTCCTTGGGTCCTCTGCTCAACTCTCACGGCGCGATTTTTCGGGTCGATCGAACCTTCTTCCTCATGAACATATCGACCTAGACGGTGGAGTTCGTGCAAGAGTGCTGCCCTTGGATCAGGGAAGCCGATGGAAACTGGCGTTCCTCCGTCGATTATCGCAGTCACCTTGCAACGCGGAAAAACGATCCAGCGGTTAAGAATCGAATTCAGTTCCTTTAATTCCGCGCTTGGTCGAACCCTCAAAGTGATTTTGGTTCCGTGAGTTTCAATTAGTTCTGGTAGCCCGCCCGAATTCTTTTCAACCAATCTAACCAAATACTTGCCATGTAAAGACCTTAGGCTGAGCGTTCTAGCCTGTTTTTCGTCTTCATGGCATGTGGTAACTTCGATTTCGTCTGAAATCATAAACGCCGATAGGACGCCTATCCCAAATCTACTGATCGCGCTGAATCCTGGGTGAGCCTTTCGAAACTCCTCACCCTGATAGAATGACGAACCGACCTTTAGAAAGTGAGCATCTATGATTTGCTGCGTCATGCCCGTACCGTTATCTATTATTGTCAGTAACCTAGTATTCGTGTTCCAAGTGATTTCCACACGGCCTTCGTTGATAAGTCCACTTTCCTGCTCCCACTGCAGGCGAATCGCGTCAAGAGAGTTTTGTACCAGTTCTCGAAGAACCACGGTCGTATCGTTGTAGAGGGTCTGGCCTGTTAGGAGGTCAAGATTTTTGGCTTGATCGAGGGTAAATTCGAACTGCTTGTTAATAAATCCTTCAGTCTCCAACCCGGAATCGTCGAACTCGCGCCAAGGAAAATCATACGTCGCCCCCCTTTTTGTCTTCGCCAGTTCAGCCCACTCATTGCTCTTCCGTAGCTCCTTCCTTGCGTAAGTCATGTATGCAGTCAGAGAGAAAAACCCTTGCGGCTCGGTAAAAAAACCATTCACTTCGATTGTGTCCGTGGACATCGAAAGATCGACGTTCCCTTCCTTGTCGACGCCTGGCTTTGGCCGAACCGAGATTACAGGCATTTGCTTTCGCCATTCCTCTATACTCTTCGGATCGGATGGGTTAATCATCCTGAAGCTAATAGACGGGGCTCTATCTCTTGTCACATGAAGGAGATCAGCCGTTCGCAAAAGAATTGCGCAATACTGGAGATTTGCGGCTTCCTGGCGGTCAGAGCCGTAGGGCTGAGATGTCTTATACTTGTCGAAGTCTTGCAGATCGTAAAGGTGGTGGCTCTCGCAGATGAGGCCGAGGTCTCTGCGGAATTTTCCATCAAGACTAGATAGCAGCGTGTCCACTTCTTTTACGATCTGATCGGCAGCACCAAGGTTCTTGTGGCTCTTTCCCATGACCCACTGGCGTATACGTTCAGCATGGTGTTGACGAACAAATTCCTGATACAAAAACCGCTCTGCCTCATCTTGAGGCATCTTGTTTACTTTGTCCTTGTAATTCTTCCCATCATCGTCCTCGAAGACTGCCCTTTTGAATTCAGGAAAGGCTGAATCATTGCGTTGCTCGAACTCATCCCTTGTTACGAGCATTCCCAAATCGTGGAAGTATAAAGCCAGAGTGGTCATGAGAAAATCTGCGACAGTCATTTTTGAAATAGTCGCTGGTGGGACAATCCATTCCAACATTTCAAGAAGTTTATCAACATGCGTAATGTCATGACGGGTGTACTCGCGGAAAATTCCCTCCTCGCCAATTAGCTCCAGAAGTTTCTCGGCTCCATCTCTTACTCCATAGAGGCTAAACCGAGAAAATGCTTCCAGCGTCGATGCGTTGCTCGCTTGTTTCTCGAAGAGGGTCTTGAATTCCACAGGTCACTCCCAAAACCTTAAATTAAATCTCATAAAGTGATCCATATTTATAGCACAAGTAGTATAACAAGCGTCTATTTGTGCTGGTGGCCGACGCCGAGTGGCAGCTCCTTCGCGTTTTTCGAAGGGGCTGGGTTTAAACTGTCCGATCCTCGAATCACCCGCCACTTCAAAATTCATACCGCGCCAATTTCGCCCTTTGAATCACCGCGCCGGGTGCGGGTTTTCTGACGCCTTAGCGATTTGACTGGCCAATGATTCGCCCGCTAAACACTAGTTGTCTATCCCGCAGGGGCGTAGTGGGGTCTTGTTCGGGTGGTCGCCGTGAATCTAAACCCGCACCCTTGGAAACGAAAGGGTGCGGCACCCGAAAACCTAATGCACTCCAAAGCGTGGCGCAACCGGCATCGAATACCTCTTCGCGCACTACGAAAAACTTACCGCGCCGCTCCTGGGCACCGGCAAGAAGGTCGACAAAAAACGGGAGTGCATTGGGACTCTACCAGGATTTACGTAAAAGTTTCAGGGCGCCGGACGGTTCTAGTGGCACAGGTTTCAACCTGTGCGGGTTTGGGTGGAACGCCGTCAAGCGCAAAACCAAAGGCGCACAGGTTGAAACCTGTGCTACTTAATCCTTGCCGCCGGCGGTCGCGCCACTCAAATTCCGAGATGCCGCTTGACACCCCTCACCTTGTCCCATAGATTCTGCGGGTTAGCCTGCTTACGGAATAGGCGACAACTTAATCCGGGGACATCCATGAATAAACTACGCACGTTTTCCGCAATCCTTGTTTTGTGCGCCTTTGCGCTGACGGCGGCTGGTCAACAGACGCAGCCCGGGACGCAACCTGCGAAGCAGCCCGACAAGCCGGTGAGTTACAACTACCTGTTGCCTTGGGCCGGGAAGGGTCCCCACGTTGCCCACACCGCCGAAGCCGAAGCCAAGGCTCCGTTTCAGATTTTTGACAACGTTTACTATGTGGGTCCGCTGTCGGCCAGCACGTACATTATCAAGACCGATCAGGGCCTGATACTGATCGACCCGACGCTTGAGTACGTCACCGATTTGGTCCTCGAACATATTCGGGCTGTTGGCCTGAACCCCAAGGACATTAAGTACATCCTGATCTCGCACGGACACTGGGACCACACCGCAGGTGTGGCCGCCATGCAAAAGGCTACCGGCGCGAAGGTGGCAATGGCCGCCGGTGACTGGGATGTCTATGAAGCACCGGACCCCAATAACACATTTCAACGAATTCCGCGCGACATGATCATGAAGGACGGCGACGTCATCGAACTGGGAAACACGACGATTCAGTTGTACGTGACTCCCGGCCATACCACCGGATGCCTGACGATGGTGTACACGGTCTATGACCACGGCAAACCGTACAAAGCGATGACCCTGGGCGGGACCGGATACAATATGCCTCCCGGTTACACGAAGAAATTTATTGAGAGCTTTCAGCGAATGCGCGCGATTCCCGACGTCACCGTGCTGTTGCCCGACCATCCGGAAATCAACGATATTTTCGCTTTGGAGAAGAAGCTGCAAATGCGGAAACCGGGCGAACCGAATCCGTTCGTCATAGGTCGCGCGGCGGTGCTGTCGTGGTTCGATGCGGTAATCAAGGGCGCGCAGGAGGTGGATCGGCTTAAGACTTTGGCGAAGCAGGAGTAACGCAACTCCAAATCCGGGAGAAGTTTGACGTTACAACTACGCCAGAACCATTTCTGTATTTTCGCCAGGTGGTTGGGCCATCCTTCAAAAGAGTCAGTACGAAACTTCGGTTCTGCTCAGTTAGAGGCTAAAGCTTCCTCACCAGCCGCGGATTTGCAAATGCAGATACGCATGACGTGGCTTCGAACCGCACCGATCTACGGATACCGGGGCGGCTCATCGCACACCCCCTGCCGAATTTCGACGGCTAGTCATCTGGAAACGCCGGTCGAGATAAAGTGAACTCATTTTCACGAACGATTCAAAACCCCGGGCACTGCCAGCTTGACAATACTTTTGTGCCGCGATAGAACGAGGCTCCAAGCAACTTGCAGGGAAACGGAAAGCAGTTCCAGTAACTCATAACGCAGGTTGTTTTCGATCAGGACAAGGACGCAACTATGCACTTCATCGGTGTGGCAAGGCGCTTTCGCCATCGAGCTGGATGTATGCCACTTATGTTCGCGGTTGTCGCGGTGCTGATGTTGACTGCGCCGTCACTGCAAGCGCAGGTTGATCTGGTGGGAGAGTGGGCGCAACTGGGCCAGGAAGATTCCCCGATACGCGGCGATATCAACATCGGCAATTACGCCAGCTTGCCGATCAACGATGCGACGCGGATGCGCGGCGACACATGGGACGCGGAGCAGTGGACGATGGTGGAGCATTTGTGTCACGCGCACCCTGTCGATTATGCCCCCCGCGGACCCTCCCAGATGCGCATCTGGTCGGACGTCGATCCGCTAACTCAAGGCGTCATTGCCTACCACACGATCATCGAATACATGCTTCCGGAGCGCATCATATACATGGACGGGCGCCCGCATCCGCCGGAATCGTGGCCGCATACCTGGCAGGGGTTCTCGACCGGCGAGTGGGTCGGGGATATGTTGAAGGTGACAACCACTCACATGAAGGAAGGTTATTTCCGGCGCAACGGTATTGCGCGCAGCGAAAATGCGACCATGACTGAATACTTTTTTCGTGACAGGGACGCCCTGACGCTGGTCAGCATCGTCGACGATCCGGTCTATTTAACACAGCCTTTGGTTTGGACTACGGACTGGACCTATGACACAGCTCGACAGCTCTCGCCCAATTTCTGTATTTCCAGCGTGGAGATCGATCACCCGAGAGGCTGGGTAGCGTTCCATTTGCCCGGACAGAATCCATGGCTGCACGAATTCTCGGAAATGACGGGTATCCCGTATGAAGCCACCCGTGGCGGAGCGGAAACGATGTATCCGGAGTATCAAAAGAAACTGGCGACCATGCCAATCCCGCCGAAGCGGAAGGTCGACTCATCGGAGAAGGGCAAGTGAGGTGGAACAGGCCGAAGTGGGCGGGCGACGTGCGAATGCTATTCGTTCTAGCGATCATGATGGCTGTCTCAACGGCAGGGATGGCGCAGGGCCAGGTTTCCGGTCTGGAAGTATCCAAGGCGGGCACGAAGAATATCCATACGCTGCATGTGCGCGGCAATGTGTCCATGCTGGTGGGCGCGGGCTGCAACATTACGGTGCAGGTGGGCGAGCAATACGTTGTCGTGATTGACGCGGGACTTCCGCAGTTCACCGATGAGGTGATCGACACGATTCGCCAGTTGACCAGCCTGCCGATCATGTTCCTGGGAAACACAACTTCCGATCCGGAATATACGGGCGGGAACGCCAAGCTGTTCAAGGCCGGATGGGCTATCCCGAACGCGACTCGCGGATTCGCGCGCGAGGAAGAAAAAGATGCGAGCCGATTGAAGCTGTTGCCGGGAATCACGATTGTCACAACTCTTACCGCTGTAAGCCGGATCAAGGAAGAGACCGGGAAGGACGACGCCATCACCTTCGGCAAGGATGGATTTAAGCTCTACAACAATGAACCAGTATTTTTCTATCCGGTGCGCAAGGCGCGCACCGATGGGGACTCGGTGGTTCTTTTTCGGGCGTCGGACGTGATTAGCGCGGGGCCAATTTTTTCGACGACAAGTTACCCCGTGATTGAGAGCGAAAACGGTGGCAGCGCCGATGGGTTTATCGATGCCTTGAACGACCTGATCGACATGCTGGTGCCGAAATACGGCGAAGAAGGCGGCACGTACGTGATTCCGGGCCACGGACACCTCTCTGATCGCGCCGATGTGGTGAATTACCGCGATATGGTGACCATCATTCGCAGTCGCGTGCAGGACATGGCGAAAAAGGGAATGACGCTGGAGCAGATCGAGGCGGCAAAACCAAGCCTGGACTATGACGGAATTTACGGGACCGACGGCGGCTTGAAATTTACTGAGGCCGTGTATCGCGAATTCACCAAGGGCATGAATCCAGCAAAGCGGAAATAGTCGGGACAGGAACGAAGATGACCAGAAATCGGATTTTTCAAAATCGCGCAGCTTCTTACCTTGCTGCTGTGTGTGTGCTCTTGTTCGCTCTCGGTGTGCCGGGCGGCACTCGCTCTGCGTTCGGACAGGCTGCGCCCGGTGGGGCATCCCCTCAGTCCGCGAAGCAGAGGGCCGGTTTCGATGTGACGGGTTACTGGGTGTCGATTGTCGATGAAGATTGGATGTGGCGGATGATGACTCCCGCCAAGGGCGACTACACGGACGTGCCCCTGAATGCCGAAGGCAAACGCGTGACCAAAATGTGGGACCCCGTAAAAGATCAGGCGGAAGGGAATGAGTGCAAGGCCTACGGTGTGGGCAATATTATGCGCCTCCCGGAGCGGCTGCATATCACCTGGGTGGACGATAACACGCTGCAGATCGAAACCGATGCGGGGATGCAGAAGCGCCTGCTTCATTTCGACGGATCGAAATGGCCAGGCGGCACGCCTGAGTTGCAGGGATTTTCCGTGGCCAACTGGGAGAAGCTGGCGCAAAGGCGCCCAACCAGCGCAGCGTTCGGCGGCCCGGAACCGGGGAAGGGCGGGAACCTCCATGTGGTGACCACGCACATGGCGCCCGGATATCTGTCGAAGAACGGGGTTCCGTACAGCGGCGATGCGACGATGGACGAGCGTCTCCGAGTAATCGACTATAAGGGCACCGATTATTTGATTTTGCGTTCGATTTTCGAGGATCCGAAGTATCTATCTGAGACCTTCACACTGAGCAGTCAATTCCAGCGAGAGCCGGACGGCTCCAAGTGGGACCCTGCTCCGTGCAGGCCGTTGTGGCCGTTGTCCCTTCGCATCGCGACGGGTCGGCAAGGGCCGAATGAGAGCCAGTAAACTGCCGATTGGACATACTGAGTGGTCAGAATTGAATGCATAGCCTTCTTACTTCAGCGCCATCGCCTTTTCCGGGTCTATCCGCACTACCATGTACGTCAAATCTTCGGTCACCTCGGTGAACCAGTGCGGAATTCCCTTAGGAATAATGATGATGTCGCCTTTTTTGACCGGGCGAACATCGTTCGGTTTCGCGACCGTCCCTCTGAATCCCGGCCCAACACTTTCGCCGCCGCCGCTCATCGGTTTCTGGTCGGTCATGACGCCGCCGGTCGCGAGCGTTGCCGAACCTGCCGTGACAATATAAATCTCGCTTTCCTTCGAATGGATAACGGGGCCGTCCGGCGTCGCCTTGGGCCGATGCCGCAAGGCGATGCCAACATTAGCATTTCCTACGTCCACCGTACGCATCGTGATACCGCCATCCTTCAATTGCACCTGAGCCGTGCTCGACTGTACCTCGGCTTTCGGAATATATGTGGCTTTCGTATCAGTTTGCGCTGTCGCCGTGGCACACAGTACCAAAAGTGCAGCAAAAATCTTCAACATCGTTCTTGCCATTTTTCCTCCTGGTTCAAGTCGTTTGGACAAGGCGCGAGTTAATCAGGGGAGCAATCTAGTTCTTGTAGCGCTGGGAGTCAACAAGTCATGGATTCGGGTAGCGG
>Ga0265313_10003322_pt1 | contig 13157 bp, 9 predicted proteins | sample 4123metaG_FD_203122 | JGI IMG/M metagenome (GOLD analysis project Ga0265313, IMG submission 203122) | Rhizosphere microbial communities from Carex aquatilis grown in University of Washington, Seatle, WA, United States - 4-1-23 metaG | ecosystem: Host-associated > Plants > Roots > Rhizosphere >...
GCACATCGAGGCGCTGGCGCGGGGCGACACCGACGCCGTCCTCGCCAGCTTCGAGAACGGCGCCACGCTGCGCGAGCCGACCGGGGCGACGCACGCGAAAGACCCCGACGGCGGCGCGATGCGGGCCTTCTACGATCGCCTCTTCATTTCAGCGCCCGCAGGCGGGCGCGGCTTGTCGATGATCAAGGGGTCGCGCGCGGACGACGGGCGCACGTGCGCGATCGAATACACCGCGGCCCGCATGCGCGACGGCGAAGTGATGTCCCAGCCCGGTTTGGCGGTCTACGAGCGCGGAGAGAGCGGCCTCCTGCGATCGGTGCGGCTTTATCACGACTATTGAGAGCCCGGACCTGGATCCCCATTCAGAACATCACGGGGGGGCACCCGCGTTTTCAAGTTCAGCGAGCTCGAGATCGAAGGACGCCTGGACCTGAGGGGGCCGCCTCGGCTCGGCGAGAGGAGGACCTGAGGGGGCTGTTCGCGACCCTCACACGCCCACGAGCCGGAGCTGTCGCTTGTGGGTCGGCGTAAACGGGATCGCGTACTCCCCCGAGAAGCACGCGTGGCAGAGCGAGCCCGCGCCACCGACCGCGGTCAGCATTCCGTCCAGAGAAAGGTACGCGAGGGAGTCGGCCGTCACGTAGCGCGCGATCTCGTCCACCGAATGGCTCGAGGCGATGAGCTCTCCCCGCGTCGGCGTGTCGATCCCGTAGTAGCAGGGCCATTGCGTCGGAGGACTCGAGATGCGCATGTGCACCTCGCGCGCGCCCGCGTCGCGTACCATCTTGACGACTTTGCGCGACGTCGTGCCCCGCACGATCGAATCCTCGACGATGATGACCCGCTTGCCGCGAAGCACGGGCTCCACGGCGCTCAGCTTCAGTCGTACTCCGAAGTGGCGGATGCTCTGTTGCGGTTCGATGAACGTCCGCCCCACGTACCCGGAGCGAATGAGGCCCATGTCGAACGGAAGCCGGCTCTCCGCTGCGTATCCGATGGCGGCGGGAACCGCCGAGTCGGGCACCGGGATCACCACGTCGGCATCGACCGGATGCTCCTTGGCGAGAGCACGCCCGAGCGCCCTCCGCGCGTCGTACACGCTGCGGCCGTCGATCTTCGAGTCGGGCCGCGCGAAGTAGACATATTCGAAGACGCACGTGCGCTGCGGCGCGCGCCCGATCGGGCGTGCCGTCCGAATGCCGCTTTCGTCGATGATGACCATCTCACCGGGCTCGATGTCGCGCACGTACTCGGCGCCGATGAGGTCGAACGAGCACGGCTCGCTGGCGACCACGTGCGCGGCCTTCTCGCCGCGAAACACGCCGAGACAGAGCGGGCGAATTCCCATTGGATCGCGCACGGCCACGATCGCCCTCTCGGTGAGAAAGAGAAGCGAGTACGCCCCCCTCACGCGCGAGAGCGCGTCGGCGATTCGATCCTCGACGGCGACCTCTTTGCTCATCGCCACGAGATGGACGAACACCTCGGTGTCGGTGTCGCTCACGAAGATGGATCCGCGCTCTTCGAGCTCGGCGCGAAGCTCTTCAGCGTTCGTCAGATTCCCGTTGTGGCAAACGGCGAGCGAGCCGCGCGCGTAGTCGACGGCGATGGGCTGCGCGTTCTTGATGTGCGAGGCGCCGGCCGTGGAGTAACGCACGTGCCCGATGGCGATGGATCCCGGTAGCTTTCCAAGCTGGTCTTGGGTGAAGGCATCCTGCACGAGACCCATCGCGCGATGCGCGTAGAGCTGCTCGCGGTCGCTGGTGACGATACCTGCCGACTCCTGGCCGCGATGCTGGAGCGCATGCAGGCCCAAGTAGGTCATGTTTGCGGCTTCGCTGTGCCCGAAGATTCCGAAAACGCCGCACGCGTCGTGGAAATGGTCGTCGTCGTCGTTCGGCGGACGCGGGCCTACCGACGCCGCCACCGGTGGGTCGAGGACGACGAGACGGCGCGGGTTCGACATCGGCGAGGGGAACTTAACCTCGTCGGGCCGTGACCGCTAGCGCCTCCGCTCCATTGCGATCGAAGCGAACCCTGCTCCGAGCCCGACGAGAAGAAACGCGCCGTATCCCAAAAGCGAAAAGGACGAGCCGCACGCGCCGCATCCCGCCGCGGCGGAGCTGTACGGGCACGCCGAGGCGAACGACGAGACCAGGGAGGCAGCGCCGGCTGCCAGAAGCGGAAGCGCGAGTTTCATGGGTGAAAGGTTGACCGCTCCGGACCATCCCGTCAACGGCCCAATCAACCGCCGCGGCTCGAACGCCGATAGGTGGCGATGACCGAGATTCGGTAGCGGGCGTGCTGGTGTTCCACCCCCTCGAGCGGCACCGTGCTCATCGCGGTGCGCACGGCCGATGCGCAGGCGCCCAGAACCTTGTGGTCGCGCACCGACCGACCGGCGCGCGGAAGGACGACCTTCACTTTGTGCCGTGAAAAGCTCACGTCGGCGACGTACTCGATCGTGCCGCTGCTCACCGAGTCCGGCACGCAGGCGGCCGACTGCTCCACGGCGTCGGTGAGGGCCTTTTCGAGGGATGCCACGTGGTCGCATTGTTCGACGGGGGTCTTCCGCGGACCCCGGTCTTGGCATGCGAGCACTCGGGCGTCCGAGAGCGTGACCGGCGACGGGGCACCCGCGTCCGGCGTGGCGACCGGCGGCCCGGAGAACGCCGCGGCCAAGGGGGCGGAAGCGGACTCCGCCTCGGCCGCCGAAGGTTCGGCCGTGTTATGGGGGCGCCGCCACAGGTAGATGCCGCTGGCGACGAGGACGAGTCCGACGGCCAGAGCGGCGCCGAGCTGAACCCGAAGTCTGCGGTCTTGGGCTTCCCGGAGCGTGAACGCGCCGCGTCTCGACACGGGGCGCGGATCGGACGGTGGATGCGGGGCGCGAGGCTCGGCCATGCTTTTCCGTGGGCCACGCTAGCCGTGCGCAGCCGTCCCGAGCAAGCGCGAGGGGGGTGTGTCTAGGCATCCACCAGAGCGTCGACGCTGGCCCCCGGATCGTAGGCGGCGATCGAAGCCGCGAGCTCCAGACCATCGGGCAGCATTCCTTGCACTTGTCCGACGACCTGCTCGACCAGGTTTCGCGCCTCCTGGGCCCCCGGTCCCACCATCGCGACGCAAAACCGCAGCGGTCCGGTGCGACCGGCCGTCACGGCGATGAGAGAAAGGAGGAGCATGTCGGTCAGTTCGACGACTCGCTGGGCCGCTCGCCGGAGCGCGAGCATCTCGAGGATGGTCGGCCTATCGTTCACGGTCCGGTTCGGCCCGCGCAGCTCGTAGCGCGCGACCGTCAGCGGCGCTTCGACCCAGCCGGCGAACGCCGCCTCTTCGTCGAGCGCGCGCAGCAGCTCTTCGCGCGTCAGCAGCCCGGTCAGCCCATCGCGCTTGGCGAGGTACGCTTGCGCGCGCTTCTGGTTGGGGCTGCCCGGGCCGAAGCTCACGAGCTTGAAGCGGAGCTCGCCGAGCTGCACCTCACCGCCGTGCATCAGCGTCATCGCCTTCCGTCGCTCGTACGAGAAATCGACGTACGTTCCATTGGTCGACCCCAAGTCTTCGACCGTCCAGTTCGCGTTTTGCCATTTGAGGAGGGCATGCTGCCCGCTAACCGTCGCCTCCGGGACGACGATGTCGTTCTCGGGACGCCGCCCGATGGTGACCATGGGCTTGTCCAAGACCACGAGCTCCCCGACGAATGGAGGCGCGTTCGACGCGAATGTCGCGAGCAACGACTGCGCGCCGGGAACGAACGACTGAGACACGTTGCGGCCGGTCGGGGGCCCCGGGTCGAGCCGCTCGCGCGGGACCTGGATGGGGTTGGTCGTCAGGGTGAACGGATTGAAGAAGCGCAAGTGGCGCGCGGGCAAACGCTGCTCCGGATCTTCGGCGAGACACCGGAAGACCTGCTTGACCTCGTCGATGCTGAGTCCCGACGGCACGTCGAACATGATTTGCTGGCGCATGGGCTTCGCGCGCGGCTTGTACCCGGGCTCGGGGACGCGACAGGTCCACATCTCGAGAAGCGTCAGCCCCGCCGCGTAGACGTCGTCTTCCGGGCTCGCCCCGCCCGATCGAATTCTCTCGGGCGCCATGTAGTTGGGCGTGCCGCCGTCCGGGGGCGCGCCGGGCCGGCGAGCTGACGATCGCGCGCGCTCCTTGGCGAATCCGAAGTCGAGAACGATGGCCTTGCCGAAGTGACCGTCGACGTTGGTCGTCACCATCACGTTGCCCGGCTTGAGGTCCCCGTGGACGAGACCTTGGGCGTGGATGGCGGCGACTCCCGAAGCCACGTCTTGCGCGATCCGGCGAAACTCGTCCGCCGTGTACCCGCCCGACCCCTTCTTGCGACGGATGTGCGCGTGGAGCGTCTGCCCCGTGATGTACTCCATCACGAGGATCGGTCCGTACCCGCTCGGGGCGAGGTCGAACACGCGGCAAACGTTCGGGTGGCCAACTTTGCGCGCGAGAATGAGCTCCTGGCGCAGCGCCTCGTCGTCCCCCGGCATCCGGGCTTCCTCGCGGACGATCTTCAGCGCGACCGCCTGCTGCGCAGTTCGGTCGTACGCGAGGAAGACTTCGCCCATGCCTCCCTTCCCGAGGCTCTGACGAATCTCGTAGCGGTCGTTCACGACCGTTCCGTGCGTCAACGGGGGGAGGCCGCTCCGGGTCGAATCGGTCATCCTCTCCTCGCCACCGCCTGGCTCCGGGCGCACCCTAATCCGTCTGCTCAGCCCGCGAAACTCTAGCGTGTCACAGGCGCGCCCACCGCGTCCACACCGGGCTCAGGCCAGCCGTCCGTACAGACTGTCGAGCGCCTCGTCGAGCCTCTCGACGTGGGTACCCCCCGCCTGAGCCATATCGGGTCGCCCGCCGCCCGAACCTCCGACCATCTGCGCGATGTCTTTGATGATCTGCCCGGCGTTGTAACGGGCTGTAAGATCCTTCGAGACCGTCAGCACCAGCATCGCCCGCCCCTTTTCGGCCGCCCCGACGAGAACGACGGCAGAGCCGAGCCTGTCGCGCCACTGCTCGGCGACTTCCCGCAGCGTCGCCGCGTCGGCGACCTGAATGCGCTCGGCGAGCGCCTTGCCCCCGGGAATGTCGCGGGCCTTCTGCGCGAGCGTTGATTGGGTCGGCTCGCCTTTGCCTTGCCCCGGGACCTCCGCCGACGACTGGAGGGCGAGGGTGCGCTTGAGGTCCGCGACCTCCTTCTCGAGCTGCTTCTTGTCGTGCTGCAGCTTCTCGACCCTCTCGGGCAACCCCTTGACCGGCGTTCCCGCGGCACGAGCCGCCGCGCTGGCGACGCTCTCGATCGAGCGCAGGTGGGCGAGCGCGTTCATCCCGGTCGCCGCTTCGATGCGGCGAACTCCCGCCGCCAGACCTTGTTCGCTCACGATCTTGAAGAGCCCTATTTCCCCGAGGGCACGCGCGTGCGTCCCGCCGCAGAGCTCAATCGAGTCCGCGGTCATCGTGAGCATCCGCACGACGTCGCCGTATTTCTCCTCGAAGATCGCGACCGCTCCGCGCTTGCGGGCCAGCTCGATCGGGAGCACTTCGGTGAGCACGGGCGCGTCGGTCAGGATCTTGGTGTTGACCAGGTCTTCGATGCGGGTGATTTCGTCGGCCTCGAGCGCTTTGCCATGCGCGAAATCGAAGCGCAGGCGATCGGGGCCGACGAGCGATCCCTTCTGCGTCGCCTGCTCGCCGAGCACGGTGCGAAGCGCCCAGTGCAGCAAGTGCGTTGCCGAGTGATTGCGGCGGGTGGCGGTGCGCAGGGCGCGGTTCACTTCGAGGTGCACGGAGTCTCCGACGGCGACCGCCCCTTGAACGACCTTTCCGTAGTGCGCGAAGACCCCGGCCACCGGTTTTTGCGTATCGCTTACTTCGAAGCGCATCGGCTCCGGGCCGCGCCGCTCGAGGGTGCCCCGGTCGCCGACTTGTCCGCCGGACTCCCCGTAGAACGGCGTCACGTCCGTGACGACAATCGCCTCTTCGCCCTGCATCGCGCGGATGACGAGCTGCCCTTGGCGGACGATGGCGACGACGGCGCCGTCCGCCTGCTCGCTCTCGTAGCCGACGAACTTCACCCCGCCCGACGACTTCTTTCGGACGGCATCGAGGACTTCGCGCCAGACGTGGTCGAGCGCCGCATCGCCGAGCTTGGAGCCTTCACTGCGCGCCTGCTGCTCCTTCAGCTCTTTCTTGTAGCCCTCCATGTCCACCGAAACGCCGCGCTCGCCGGCGATCACCTGGGTGAGGTCGGCCGGAAAACCGAACGTGTCATAGAGCTTGAACGCCGTCGCGCCGGACAAGGTCGCGCCCGAGGCGGCCCCGAGCCCGGCGATTTCTTCCTCGAGGATCTTCAGCCCTCTTTCGATGGTCTCGCGGAACCGCTCCTCTTCTTGTCGCGTGACGTTCGCGATGAGATCCGCGCGGCGCGTGAGCTCCGGGTACTGCGCGCCCATCGTGCGGACGACTTCCGCCGCGACCTCGTGCAGGAAGGGCTCGCGGATTCCGAGTCGGTGGCCGTGCCGAATGCCCCGGCGCATCACGCGGCGGAGGACATACTCGCGTCCGGCGCGATCCGGAAAGACGCCCTCGGCGATGAGAAACGCGGTCGTACGCGCGTGGTCGGCGATGACGCGCATGGACACGTCGTCGTCGCCCTGCGTGCCGCGATACCGTTTGCCGCTGATCTCGCTGGCCTTGTCGACGAGCGCCCGGAGCAGGTCCGTGTCGTAGTTGCTCGTCACGCCCTGGAGGACGCTCGAGATTCGTTCGAGCCCCATCCCCGTGTCGACGCACGGCTTGGGGAGCGGGTTGAGTCGGGCGACGGCGGCGCCGTTCTGTTCCTCGACGGTGCGCTCGAACTGCATGAAGACCAGATTCCAGAGCTCCGTCCAACCGAGACCGTCCGGCGTCGGCTCATCGCCGAGCGATCCGTAGGGCACGCCGCCGGAGGCGTCGCCGTTGAACCAGTGAATCTCGGTGCACGGGCCGCACGGCCCGGTGTCGCCCATCTGCCAGAAGTTGTCCTTCATCCCGAGACCGACGATGCGTTCGTCGCCGAAGCCGGTTATTTTGCGCCAAATCGCTCGCGCTTCGTCGTCGGCCGCCACGCCCTCTTCGCCGCCGAAGACCGTGATCATCAGCCGCGTCGGATCGAGCGCGTACTCTTTGGTCAGGAGCTCCCAGGCATAGACGATCGCCTCTTCCTTGAAGTAATCGGAAAAAGAGAAGTTCCCGAGCATTTCGAAGAACGTGTGGTGCCGCGCCGTGACTCCGACGTTCTCCAAGTCGTTGTGCTTGCCGCTGATGCGGATGACTTTCTGGCTCGATGTGGCCCGCTTGTAGGGGCGCGACTCTTTGCCGACGAATACGTCCTTGAACTGGACCATCCCGGCGTTGGTGAACATGAGCGTCGGGTCGTTCTGCGGCACGAGGGGCGAGCTCGCCACGACCTCGTGCCCACGACTTCCGAAATAGTCGAGGAAAACGCGGCGAACCTCGGCAGACGGCAGGCGAGACATGGCCCGCGTATAGCATGTGCCGGCCGCTGGACGGCACGGGAGATGGGCGCCCGAGACGCACCGGACGCGGGTTCCAAAGACGTCAGTTCCGGCCGCCGCCCCGGGCCACGATGTCGCCCGCGTTCTCGGGCCAGAACGCGGGACCGCCACCGCGCGACGCCGCGAGCGCGCGCTCGAACTCTTCCAGCGTCCGGCCCATGGCTACGAGTTCTTCCGGTGAGCTCAGGGCCTCGACCATCGGGAGCAATCCGACCTCGTCGCCCGAGACGTGCTCTTCGAAAGACGCCGAGAGCCGCGCGAGCGATGTGGCGAACTGTTCGTCGTCTTCGATTCCGCCGACCACGCCGAGCAGGGCGTCGAGCGATCGCTCGATCTCGGCGGACAGATCGTGCAAGCCGAGCAGGTGCTCGGCATAAGGGTAGAGCACCAATTGCTCGACGGTGGCGTGGGCCACGAGCTCCTCGGCCAGTTGAACGACGCGCGGGCGCCGGATGCGTCGGTCGACCTCGAGCACGACGATGCGCGACTCCAGCCCGCGGTGGCGCCGACGCAAGAGTTCTGTCACGGCTAGCGTGCTCATGGCGGACCATGGGTGCACGGAGCGTTCCCCGGGTGAAGCCGGCGCTCCGCCGCGCCGGCGTGACCTGCGCCGTGGCATTGAGGCCCTGGCCCGCTCGCTGCCGTTCGCGACACGGCAGTGGATTCCCGCGAAGCGGTCCGGCGGAAGACCCCTCGGCACCTCCGACTCGAGGCGCTGAGGCTACCCGGGCCGGGCAGCGTCTTGCACAAGAGGAAAAGAGGCTCCCCGTGACCGGGAAGAGCCTCCTGCGACTAGAAAGCACCTACCTGCGACCAGGGAGCATCTGCCTTCGACCAGGTAGCCTCTTTGCAACACGAAAAAGAGGCTCCCCGCGACCAGGAAGAAGCTCCCCATGACCAGGAAACGCCTACCCACGACCAGGCAGCGCCCCTGAGGCATGAAAAAGAGGCTCCCCGCGGCCGGGCCACCCCTTTGAGAGTTGAAAAAGCGGCTCCCCGTGGCCCAACTGGGCGTCGGACGAAGGAAAAACAGGCTCCCCGCGGCGCGGAAGCGCGGGAGCAGAACGGTCGAGCGGCAAGCCCTGCTCGCCACGGTCAGCGAATGGCGTGCCTCGTCAGGCGGCCGGCGGCCCCACCTCCACCACGAGCTCCGCGGTCGTGGCACCACCCAGCACGTCGAACACTTTGATGAGGGCAACGTAGCGGCCCGGTGCCTCGTAGGCGTGCGACACCGCGAGCGGGAGACGTGCTTGCCCGCGCGTGCGCCACACCCGCGACCCCGCGCGCAGCTCGGCGCCACGGTGGTCCCAATCGACGCACCACCCTTCGATCCATTGGGACCAATGCGCGACGCTCGCTCGCGCGGGGTCCGGCGCCGCGCGCGCAGGCATCGCGAAGGACCGAAGCGCAATCGTCGCCGTACCGGCCTCGACGTCGACTTTGGCGGAGAGCTTGCGGCGCGGGACTGTCTCGAGAGATCCGACGCTTTGCACCACGAACGGCCGCACTTCGGGCATCGCCAACAAGCGCTTTCGCGTCGCGTGGACCGCGATGGGAGCGAGGTCGCACGCGACCCACCGCCGCCCGAGCTTCTCGGCGACGACCGCCGTCGTGCCCGAGCCGGCGAAACAATCGAGAACGACGTCGCCGGGGCTGGATGAAGCGCGGACGATGCGGGCGATCAGGTTCTCGTTTTTTTGCGTGGGAAATCCGACTTTTTCGCCGGAGAAAGACATGATTTGAATGCTGTCGAGCCGATCGACGTCGCTGCCGTTCCAGACGTCGTCGAGCGGATATCCGCGCCCCTTCGGCGCCGCGCCGTCGCGGCGCAGGTAGCCCTTGGGATAGGGCACATACTCCTTGTTGAAATTCACGCTGCGGGCACCCCCTTTTGCATAAAAGAGGATGACGTCGTGGTTTCGAATCCAGTTTCGGGCGCGCGACTTGAATCCGCTCACCCAGCCGATTCGCCAGATGATTTCGCGTTGAAACGCAGACTGGCCGAATACTTCGTCGAGCACCACTTTCGCGTAGTGCGAAACGTGGGAGTCGAGATGAACATAGAGGTTGCCGTCGTCGGCGAGAAGACCGCGAAGCAGGACGGCGGTCTCGCGGAACCAGGTCAGCCACGCGTCGAGGCCGCGCGCATCTTGGTAGGCGGGGACCGAGATTCGGGGAGCGCCGTCCGGCGCGCCGGGAATCGTGGCCTGGTAGCGAAACTCGCCGCCGGTGTCGAAGGGCGGGTCGACGTAGACGAGGGACACTTTGCCCGCAAGCGAAGGCGACAGAGCCGAGAGGGTGAGACCACGGTCGCCGAGGACGAGGCGGTTATACCACCCGTCGGCGGCGTCGCCCCCGTATCGCTCGTCGGTTTGGACGGGAGAGGGCGGCGCTCGACGAAGGCCGGACCGGCGCTTCCCTTTCCAGACAAGCTCGGCCACTTGGGCGCGTATATCGCGTCGGCGGGGTGAGCGCCAAGGAGTTGGACCGGCGGTGCTAGGCTGAACCTCGATGGACGAACTCGAGCGCGACGACCTCGAAGTCGCCCGGAATACGTCTCCGGAGGAGCGCGCAAGTCAGCTTCTGGCGGTCATTCGTACCGGCTTTCGGCTCAAGCGACGCATGTCTGCGGCCACGCGGGATACTCCCTCTGCGGAGCTGGCTGATCACCTCCTTCTGGGACGCGGTACTTAGCCTTGCCTGCCAGGCCTGACCAGACTAGACCAAACGCGTGAACGTCAGCGTCTACGATGCGAAGACCAACCTCTCGCGCCTGCTCGACCGCGCGGCCGAAGGCGAGGAAATCGTCATCACCCGGAACGGCCGCCCGGTGGCCAAGCTCGTGGCGGCTACGCCGGTGCGCGGGCCGCGCAAGCTCGGTACGCTCAAGGGGCGCATTCGTATTCACAAGGACTTCGACGCGCCTCTTCCCGACGACGTTCTCGACGCGTTCGACGGCAAAGCGTGAGGCTTCTCCTCGACACGCACGCGCTGCTCTGGGCGCTCGCCGCTCCGGGGAAGCTTCCTGCGCGCTCGGCGGCGGCGATTCGAGATCCAGCGAATTCCGTATTCGTCAGCGCCGCGAGCGCTTGGGAGATCGCCATCAAAGTTGCCATCGGCAAGCTGTCGGCCGACCTCGACGAAATCGTGCGAGCGACGGCCGACGTCGGCTTCGAGGAGCTCGCGGTCACGCTCGTGCACGCGCGTCGAGTGGTTGCGCTGCCTCCCCACCACCGCGACCCCTTCGACCGAATGCTGGTCGCCCAGGCGCTCGAGGAAGGGCTGACCGTCGTGACGCGCGACGGGGCGGTGCGTGAATACGGAGTTCCGACGCTATGGTCTTGAGCGGAGGCGTGCCGAGTCGGGTTGCACCTTGGGCTGGCCCATGACGCTTTGACGATCGAGCCCCGGGCGGCTCAGGGTGGCACACGTCTCCCGGTGGCGGCGGAAGCGGCAGCGGAACAAGCAGCTCGGGCAGTGGAGGCCGACCCACTTCGGGGAGCGGATCGAGCTCGGGATCGGGAATGGGCGCAGGAAGCAGTTCAGGGCCGACCCCGAAAGGGCCGGATTGTTCCGGGCTCCCGATTCCGGCCATCGCAAAGCTATGTCCCGACGGCAAGGGCGTAGGGGCGATTTACGTCGTTGTGAACGGCGTGTGCACGCTCGAGTTCCCCTGCCCGCCCGGCCCGCCGATCGACGCGGGCAGTCTGCCGCCTCCCCCGCCCCCTTGCGCCGTCGACGGGGCCGCATGCAACCAGGGCGAGGGTTGCGGGAGCGGCGACGGAAACGGCTGTACGAGTTCGTGTACGTGTAGCGCGAGCGGGCATTTCCATTGCACGACCGTGTGCGCCCCTCCGCCTCCGCCCCCCCCGCCGCCCACGTGCGGGGCACCGAACGGCGCCGCCTGCGTCGACGCGGGAACGCCCACGGGCTGCGTTCAGGGCGCGGTTTGTTCGCCGAACGAGGGGTGCGGATCGGGCGGTCCCCCGGGGGGCTGCAGCACGTCGTGCCGCTGCGATCCCTCGGGCCACTTTCTTTGTACGATGACGTGTCCCGACGGTCCCTAGGGGCTTCCCCAATATCCCCTGGCCGATCGAAGGCCGTCGTGGACGTTACGTGGACGTGGACGTGCCGAGCACACCGGGGTCTACTCGTCACCAAGTCGTTGAAACGAGTCCACCCCGCTGAAATCCTCACGGCCCTCCTCTTCGTTGGGTTGTCTGGAGTCGATACGGGGTGTGCGTCACGCACGGCTGGGACTCCCCTCGAAGCGGACTCCGGCCTCGAGGGCGGCGCCGCCGGTCCGTACGCAACGACCGGAGCCGACTCCGGCGGTGGCCCGCTGCTCCTTGCGGGAGACTCGGGCCCGAGTGGACCCGTTCCGACGGGCACGCTCCACATCGTGCCGAGCCAGCCGGTCATCGACGTCGCGCTGACGGGTGGGGCTGTGACGTCGATCGCCGTCGGCGACGCGGGAGCTGCTTCCGTCGCGTTCCGCGCGCTCGGCGAAAGCGGCTCCCCCGTCGCGGCCACATGGTCCATCGACCGGGGTGAGCTCGGAACGCTCGACGTCGCATCGGGCGTCTTCGTCCCGAGCGGCGATTACTCCGGATTGGGCACGGTGACGGCGGTCTACGGAAACGTCGCGGCGACGACGTCGATCACCGTCCGTGCGCGTCCTCATGATTCAGAACGGTGGAGCGAGCAACCTCGACGGCGGGGCCCTCGATGGCGGCGCGGGAGGCTACGGCGGCATCGGGGGCGAAGGTCCTGGCGGCCCCGTCGACGGCGCGACCGTGGCGCGCCTGCGTGGCGTTCCCCAGCCTCCCCGATCGAGCGCAGAGTTCGCGCTTCTCTACCCCTACGACAAGACCGTCTGGCCGCGCGGTATCTTGTCCCCGCTCGTGCAATGGCAAACCACGCACGCCGCCACGGCCGCCTACGTGCACTTGACGCAGGCCAACTTCGAATTCGAAGGCTTCTATTCCGGGGCCGCGCTGATTCGGCAGCCAATCGACCCGCTCGCGTGGAGAGCCGCCCTCCACGGCAACGGCGGCGACCCGCTCCTCCTCGAAGTGCGGATTGCCGACGCGGCCGGCGTCTACGGCCCGATTCTCGCGTCGTGGACCGTCGCGCCCGGCATTCTTCGCGGCACCCTTTACTACGACTCGTACAGCACGCGCCTCGCGAACCCGGTGGCGGGGAGCACCGACGGTGCCGCCGTGCTCGCGATCAAGGCGAACGCGAGCGACCCCGTGCTCGCGCTGCCCACGATGGCCAACCAATGCACGGTGTGCCACACGGTCTCCGACGACGGGTCGAGCCTCTTTGCGCAGACCACGAACGTCGCGAGCGGCATCGTCGACGATTACGCAAACGGGGCTTCGTACGACATGAAGAACGCCGGCGCGGCGATCGCCCAATACGTCGCCGATCTGCCGGGATCCAGCGGGACGTCCGGCGACGGAACCCCGAACGACCGGAAGTTCTTGTGGTCGGGCCTTTGGAAAGACGGGACATTCGCGCTCGAGAGCTCGGGGCATACCCAAGAGAGCTACGGAGGACCGTCCGCGATATTCCGGCGCG
>Ga0265313_10003323_pt1 | contig 13150 bp, 15 predicted proteins | sample 4123metaG_FD_203122 | JGI IMG/M metagenome (GOLD analysis project Ga0265313, IMG submission 203122) | Rhizosphere microbial communities from Carex aquatilis grown in University of Washington, Seatle, WA, United States - 4-1-23 metaG | ecosystem: Host-associated > Plants > Roots > Rhizosphere >...
AGGGGCGCCGTCGGCGGACGCTGGCGGCCTCACCTTCATCGGTCGGGCGCAGTGTGCTAAGCGCTCGGACAGGCTGACCCGTTGGAAATAGCGCCCGCATGGCCGAACAGGCGATTACCGTCGTCATCCCGGTATTCAACGAGGCGAAGGGCCTCGACGCACTCGTTGCGCGGCTGGTCCCCGCGCTCGACGCCATTGACGGCCTCGCCTGGCAGGTTCTGTTCGTCGACGACGGCTCGCGCGACGAAACGCTTCGCCGCGTTGCCGATGCTCATGCCCGCGACGCGCGCTTCACCGGCATCTCGTTTTCGCGCAACTTCGGCAAAGAGACGGCAATCGCCGCCGGACTGCATTACGCGCGGGGCGATGCAGCAATCGTCATGGACGCCGACCTCCAGCATCCTCCCGAAGTGATCGCGGAGTTCATCACCCGCTGGCGTGCCGGGTCGGACATTGTCTTCGGGCAGCGCCGCAGCCGCGACGCCGACGCTGCGCTCCGCCGGCTTTATTCGCAGGCCTTCCACGCGATCTTCCGCCGCATCGCGCAGACCCGCCTGCCGAGCGGGATCGTTGACTTCCTGCTGCTCGACCGCAAAGCCGTCGATTCGTTCAACCGGCTCGGCGAACGCACCCGCTTCTCCAAGGGCCTTTACGCGTGGATCGGCTATCGCACGACGGTCGTCCCCTTCGATTCGCCCGATCGCTTTGTCGGCGAATCGAGCTGGAGTTTCATCACGCTCGCGCAATTCGCGCTCGACGGCTTCGTTTCCTTTTCGACGCTGCCGCTCAAGATCTGGTCGTACGTGGGCGCCGTCGTCTCCCTGTTTGCCCTCATCTACGGCGCCTACGTTTTGCTGACGACCCTGCTGTTCAGGACGGATGTCCCCGGCTTCCCGACCCTGGTGACATCCATCATGTTCTTCTCCGGCATCCAGCTTGTCTCGCTCGGAATCATCGGCGAGTACCTCGCCCGCATCTACGACGAGGTGAAGGCGCGGCCGCTTTTCATCGTCGCGGAGGAGATCGGCATCTCTGCCCCGACGCCACCGGGGCCGAAGAGTTGAGCCCCGTCGTTCTGAACGCCGACGATTACGCTCTGACCGCCGGCGTCTGCGACGGAATTCTGGCGCTCGCCGAAGCCGGCCGGCTGTCCTCGACCAGCGCCATGGTGAACATGCCGCACTGGCCGACGCGCGCCGGCGCCGCGGTCGCGCTCCGCCAGCGCATTGCTCTGGGGCTTCACCTCAATCTGACCTTCGGGCAACCGCTGGAGCCGATGCCGGAGTTCGCCCCCTCCGGAAGTTTTTCGTCGTTTGCCACCCTCGCCCGCCGCGCATTCGGCGGCGGCCTGCCGGCGACCGAAATCCGCGCCGAGATTTCGCGCCAGATCGATCGCTTCTCGGAAGTGGCAGGCCACGCTCCCGAGTTCGTGGACGGCCACCATCACGTTCACGTCCTGCCCGGGATCCGGGAAGCGCTGATCGCCGTGATGAAGCTGCGCTATCCTGGCGGCGGTCCCCTGCTGCGCGACCCCGCGGATCGCCTTTCGCGCATTCTTCGCCGCGGGATAGCCGTACCGAAGGCATTGACCGCGGCCGCACTGGCGCGCGGATTCCGCCGCTGCGCAGAAGGCGCGGGGTTCGCGGTCAACGACGGGTTCGCCGGCTTTTCGACATTCGGCCGCGTGCCTTACGCCGCCGAGTTCCAGGCCTTCTGGCTGGCGCCGGGCACCCGCCCGATCATCATGTGCCACCCGGGGTTCGCGGACGATGAACTCGGCGACCGCGATTCGATCGCCGCCCGTCGCCCGGAGGAACAGCGCGTGCTCGCCGATTTTCCGCGCCTGCCGGACATGATCTGGCACCCGCAGCGAACTGCCAACGCCAGCGAGTTCCCGTGGTGAATGGCTCCGGCATCGATACGCGGTCCCTTCGCCACTGGGCCGGCTTCGTCTTTTCCGGCGGTACCGCCTTTCTGGTCGATTCTGGAACCACCGCCGCGTTCGTTCACTTCGCCGGCCTCGACCGTCTCTCGGCCCGCGTCATCGGCATCGCGGTCGCGATGGTCGTCGCATGGCTGCTCCACCGGCGCGTGACGTTCAACGTCTCCGCACCCCGCTCGCTCAACGAATTTGCGCGCTTTGCGGGGGTCGCTCTCAGCGCCAACGCCGTGAACTTCGCGGTGTACGCCGGCCTCCTGCACGCGTTCCCGGCGATGCATTATCTGATCGCGCTCGTCATCGCGACCGGCGTCGCGACGGCGCTTTCATACCTTGGCTTCCGCTTCGGCGTCTTTCACCGTCCCTAGAGCAATTCCCGATTTGACTGAGTCGGGAATTGCTCCTGATTCCTTTGCCGTGCGCAATTCCGGACGGAAAAGTGGGTCCCACTTTTCCTGGAATTGCTCTAGCTGATCGCAACATCGCTGCCATCGCCGGCAAGATCGTCCGCGCCTTCCGCCAGCGGAAGTTCATCGGTGTCACTGGCGGCCGCCCGTGCCACCAGCCGGGCAACCGACGATGCGCCGCGCCGCATCGCTTCCTCGGGTGAACGCCGGGACAGGCGATGTCCGAGGTAGAGCGCAGCGAAGAGATCGCCGGTGCCCTTCGGCGCGGCCGCGATCGCAGGCTGCGCTGCGGTGACCACGCCGTCATCGCTGACCAGAACAGTTTTGATCGTCGTCGCTGTTTGTTCGGCCGAGGTGACGACAACCTCCGCCGGGCCAAGACGCCTGGCGGCGGCAACGATTTCGGCCTGCGTCTCCGGCGCGCCGCGCGCCAGCCAGCCGAGTTCGAATCGATTGGGCGTCGTGATGTCGGCGAGCGGCAGGAGGCCGTCGCGCGCGGCCGACGCCGTCGCTTCCGGCACGAACAGGATGCCGTTGTCGCCGATATCGGGATCGTAAAGGAAGCGAGCCAGAGGATTTGCCGCCTTCAGCGCCTTCACCAGGCCCGCCAGCGGCGCCACTTGCCCGGCGCTGCCGAGATAACCGATCAGGACGCCGGCGACGCCGGCGAGCATCGACGTCGCGGCCAGATCGCCGACCGTCGCCGCAAAGGCTGCGTCGTCGGGCACCGTGCGGGTCGAGCGGCCGTGGCCGGGGTGCCAGGCGAGTGAGACGGTGGGCAGTGACCAGACCGGAAACCCCATCCGCTCCAGCGCAAAGACGGCACTGCGGCCACCCACGCTGCCGCGGACGACATGACTGTTAACGACGATGACGGCGGGCTTCGGCAAGGAAACGCATCTCCTGATCGCTGGCGCACTCCTAAAGCAAAGCGCCGAAAAGGAAAGCTGCCCATGAATACGGGAAAGATACGCGCTGCCGGAGTGGAGTGCGGCGCTGGCGCACGCTAGTGTGGCGCGAACGCATGATGGAGTAGCCTCTTATGCCGGCCAGCGTCCGCCCGCGGCGCAGTGCCCTTTACGTCCCCGGTTCGAACGCGCGCGCCATGGCGAAGGCGGCAACGATCCCAGCCGACGTTATTATTCTTGACCTCGAAGACTCTGTCTCTCCGGTCGAGAAGGACCGCGCCCGCGACGCCGTCGCCGCGGCGGTCGGATACCTTGCCGGTGGCCGCCGGGAAATTGTGGTGCGCATCAACGACCTCGATTCGCCGTGGGCCCCGCGCGATATTGCGGCGATCGCCGCCGTGCGGCCGGATGCCATTCTGCTGCCCAAAATTCAGCGCGCCGACGATATCCGCCGCACCCGCGCCGCGCTGGCGGCTGCCCGCGCCGTGCCCACCCAGGCAGTCTGGGTGATGATCGAGACGCCGTCCGCCGTGCTGAACGCCGCCGCGATCGCCGCAATCGCAGCGATGCCTACACCGACGGTCGATGCTTTCGTGTTGGGGACCAACGACCTTGCGGCCCATTTGCGCGTACCGTCTCGTCCCGGCCGCCCCGCCCTGCTGCCGCATATTGCGCAGACGGTCCTCGCCGCTCGCGCTCACGGGCTCGCCGTTCTCGACGGGACGTTCAACGACATCGACGACCGCAACAGCCTGCGCGGCGAATGCATGCAGGGCCGCGATCTCGGCCTCGACGGCAAGACCCTGATCCATCCGACCCAGGTCGCCGTTGCCAACGAAACCTTCGCACCGGGCACCGAGGAGCTTTTCTGGGCCCGGCGCGTCATCGAAGCTTTTGCCGGACCCGAAAATGCCAAGGCCGAAGTCATCCGTTTGCAGGGCCGCATGGTCGAGCGCCTGCACGAACGCGCCGCACGGCGGACGATCGAACTCGCCGCCGCGATCGAAGCGATGGATGAGGAGTTCCGCGAGAAGCCGAAACCCCGCCGGCCGGGGTCGTAGCCGAGGCCGCTTAGGCCCAGGGGCGTGCGGCCTCGACCTTCTTCTCGAACGCCGCGATGCTGTCTGCCTTGGCCAGCGTCAGCCCGATTTCGTCGAGCCCGTTGATGAGGCAGTGCTTCTTGAATGGATCGATTTCGAAATGCACCACGCCACCGTCGGGCCCGCGGATTTCCTGCGCTGCCAGGTCGATCGACAGCGTCGAGTTCGCACCACGGCTGGCGTCGTCCATGAGCTTGTCGAGATCTTCCTTCGAAACCTTGATCGGCAGCATGCCGTTCTTGAAGGCGTTGTTGTAGAAGATGTCGCCGAACTGGGTCGAGATCACGACGCGGATGCCGTAGTCGGCCAGCGCCCAGGGCGCGTGCTCGCGGCTCGACCCGCAGCCGAAATTGTCGCCCGCCACCAGAATTTGCGCCTTCTTGTAGGCCGGCTTGTTCAGCACGAAATCGGGATTGGGCGAGCCGTCGTCGTTGTAGCGCAGCTCCGCGAACAGCCCCTTGCCGAGCCCGGTGCGATGGATGGTCTTCAGGTAGTCCTTCGGAATGATCATGTCGGTATCGACATTGATCATGTTGAGGGGCGCCGCAACCGCGGTGAGCGTAGTGAACTTTTCCATGGACGTGTTCCCTTCCTGGCACTGTCATGCGACGCTGGCTGAGCAACGTCAATATAAGGTTCGGTCGACGCCGTGACACCCCATATCGAGGCCGCCAAAGGCGACTATGCCGAGGCCATCCTGCTGCCCGGCGACCCGCTGCGCGCCAAGTGGGTTGCAGAGACCTTCCTCGAAAACCCCCGGCTGGTGAACCGGGTGCGCAACTGCTTCGGCTACACCGGCACCTGGCGGGGCAAGCCGGTCAGCGTGCAGGCCACCGGCATGGGACAGCCCTCGCTCGGCATCTACGTCCACGAACTGATCACCGAATACGGCGCCCGGTCGCTCATCCGCATCGGCACCTGCGGAGCGCTGATACCGGAGGTGAAGCTGCGCGACATCGTCATTGCGACGACCGCCTCCACCGACTCCGCGATGAACCGCGACATCTTCGGCATGTATTCGTTCGCGCCGACCGCCGACTTTACGCTGCTGCGCAAAGCCGTCGACACTGCCGAGGCGAGCGCGCTTGCCTGTCATATCGGCGGCATTGTCTCCAGCGACGTTTTCTATCACCCCGACGGGGCAAAGGTTTACGAGGTGCTCGCCGCCCACGGCATACTCGGCGTCGAGATGGAAACCGCGGCGCTCTACACCATCGCCGCCCGTCACCGTGTCCGCGCGCTCACGCTCTGCGCCGTCTCCGATTCGCTGGTAACTCACGAGAAGCTTGATCCGGCCGCGCGGCAGACCTCGCTGACGGAACTCGTCGAACTGGCACTGACCGTCGCCACTGGCGCCTGATCGCGGAGCCATTTACGCCGCCCCGTCGTAGATCGCGTCCATGTCGTCGTCGGACAGGCCGAAATGGTGCCCGATCTCGTGCACCAAAACGTGGCTGACGATCGCGCTGAGCGTCTCCTCGTGTTCGGCCCAGTAGTCAATGATCGGCCGCCGGTAGAGCCAGATCATGTTCGGTGCCCGCCCGGTTTCGGGCACCGCCGAATCGTGCGCCATGCCGATTCCCTGAAACAGCCCCAGGATGTCGAACTCGGACTGAAGACCAAGATCGCGCATCACCTCTTCATCCGGAAAATCAGTGACCCGGATCGGCACCGCGCCGACCAGGTCGCGGAAGTTCTGCGGGAGCGCGGCAAAACTTTCGCGCGCGATCTCCTCGATATCGTCGAGCGAGGGAGCAAGACTCTCGGAGGGAACCTTTGCCATGCGCCGGACGTTCCTCGCCGTACCTTTGGTGTTCACCGCAACCGCGCGATTCTGAACCCACGATAAATGCCCGCCTCAGACCGGGTTCAATCCCGCGCCGCTAGACAAAATCGCACGCGCCCCATCCCCCGGGCGCCAATGGGAAGGACAAGCCATGCTGAACAAGATCGCCATCACCGCGGCCGCCGCGGGTATCGCCGCCATGACCGGCCTCGGCGCAATGACCACCACCGCCTCTGCCGCGCCGGGATATCAGGGATACCAACATCACCAACGTTCGCACCGCATCTGCAAGCCGGTCACGCACTACGTCAAATGGTTCGACCGCCACGGCCACCCGCACTGGCGCAAGGTCGTCAACATGCGCTGCACGATCCGCTGGTACTGAGGTCGACCCCATCGTTAAAGGGAGCCCGCGCCAGAAACGCGGGCTCCTGTCGTTTCGCTCAGGCCCAGTCGCGCACGTCGACGAAGCGGCCGGCGATCGCCGCCGCCGCCGCCATTGCCGGCGACACGAGGTGCGTGCGGCCCTTGAAGCCCTGGCGACCCTCGAAGTTGCGGTTGGATGTCGAGGCACAGCGCTCGCCCGGCTTGAGCCGGTCCTCGTTCATGGCCAGGCACATCGAGCAGCCCGGCTCGCGCCACTCGAAGCCCGCCGCCGTGAAGATCTTGTCGAGCCCTTCGGCTTCCGCCTGCTCCTTCACCAAACCCGAGCCCGGCACCACCATCGCGACGACACCTTCGTGCACGGTCTTGCCCGAGACGATCTTCGAAGCCGCGCGCAGATCCTCGATGCGGCCGTTGGTGCACGAGCCGATGAACACGTGCTCGATCGTGATGTCCTTGATCGGCGTGTTGGCGGCGAGCCCCATGTAGGCCAGCGAGCGTTCGATCGCGCGCCTCTTGTCGGGATCGGCGATTGTCGCGGGGTCCGGCACACGTCCGCTGATGGTGACGACGTTCTCCGGGCTCGTGCCCCACGTCACCAGCGGCGGCAGCTTGGCGGCGTCGAGCCTTACCTCGCGGTCGAACACCGCGCCTTCATCGGACTTGAGCGTCTGCCAGTAGCGCACCGCCGCGTCGAAATCGGCACCCTTCGGCGCGCGCGGACGGCCCTTGATGTAGGCAAACGTCTTCTCGTCCGGCGCGATCAGGCCGGCGCGCGCCCCGCCTTCGATCGACATGTTGCACACCGTCATGCGGCCTTCCATCGACAGGCCGCGGGTCGCCTCGCCGGCGTATTCCATCACGTGGCCGGTGCCGCCGGCGGTGCCGATCTCGCCGATGATAGCAAGGATGATGTCCTTCGCGGTCACGCCCGGCGGCGGCATGCCGTCGACCGTGATGCGCATGTTCTTGGCTTTCTGCTGGATCAGCGTCTGCGTCGCCAGAACGTGCTCGACCTCGGAGGTGCCGATGCCGTGCGCCAGTGCGCCGAAGGCGCCGTGGGTCGAGGTGTGGCTGTCGCCGCACACGATCGTCATGCCGGGCAGCGTAAAACCCTGCTCCGGGCCGATGATGTGGACGATGCCCTGGCGGTGGTCGAGCTCGTCGAAATAATCGATGCCGAAATCGCGCGCGTTCTCGGCCAGCGTGTCGACCTGGAGCTTCGATTCCGGATTGTGGATGCCGCCGCGGCGGTCGGTCGTCGGCACGTTGTGGTCGACCACGGCCAGCGTCTTCTCGGGCGCGTGCACCTTGCGGTGGGCGAGCCTCAGACCCTCGAAGGCCTGCGGGCTGGTGACCTCGTGGACCAGATGCCGGTCGATGTAGAGGAGAGCCGTACCGCCGGCGTCCTCTTCGATCAGGTGATCGTTCCAGATCTTGTCATAGAGCGTGGTGGGTTTGGTGGCGGCCATGATGGAAGTCCTCGGGAATTGCGTGTCGTGGGGTCGGCCATGGGCTCGAAAACGAGCCGGCCAGAGCGAGCCGGACCCTTGCGGTCCGGCGGTCAGGGCGCGCTAAGGCCGTCGACCGTCACGTGGCGCGCGAGGAAGCGCCAGGGCATGCGCTGACGGTCGCCGATGCCCGCGAAATCGAACCTTCCGCGCAGCCGGCGACCTGTCCGTGAATGGCAAGCGGTGGTCTTCATGGGCGCCTAGATAGCAACCCGGCAGCAAAGTGACAATGTGCAGCGCATGATGAAGAACGCCGCTGAGCACTCCGCCCGACCGGCAGAGGGGCCAAGGTTAGCCCTCGGCCGCGCCGTCGCTGTTGCGCGTATCCTGCTTCTCAGAGATGCGCGCCGACTTGCCGCGCAGGCCGCGCAGGTAATACAGCTTCGCGCGGCGCACCTTGCCGCGGCGCACCACCTCGATCGAATCGACCGACGGCGAATAGAGCGGGAACACACGCTCGACGCCCTCGCCGTACGAAATCTTGCGTACGGTGAAGTTTTCGTTGATGCCGCCGCCGGCGCGCGCGATCACCACGCCCTCGTACGCCTGAATGCGGGTACGGGTGCCTTCGGTGACCTTCACGTTCACCTTCACGGTATCGCCGGGGGCAAACTCGGGAACTGCGCGGGCACCCTGCAGCGCCGCGACCTGCTCCTTCTCGAGCTCTTGGATGATGTTCATGGCGGAAACCTTTCTGGGAGGCGCCGTCGCCCGGGGGCAGGCGCACTCGAATTTGGGCCGGTTCCATACTCCAAGCCGGCCGGCTTGTCGAGGGTTCGCGCAGCGCCGGCAAAGCGAAAGCCCCGCCCTTTCGCCTGCCTTTCGCCAGCGTCGCGAGCGCGGTTTCCCGTTCCCGCGACGCGATTTGCGCCCGAGTCATCATCTCCTTACCTTCCCTCGTCCTTCCAAATTGACCTCCGGCCCAGACCGAAGGGGTGGCGGGCGCTCATGCGAGTGCCAGTCGGGTAGTCCGATAGAGGGGCGCTCGACAGAGCGCCCGCCGTGGCGACTTTTGGCGGTGCCGGTCCGCACCGGACCCGTGGGCAGGCATGAGCCCCCTGAGGGACGTTATCCTGCTGCAAGCCCCGAACCCCCGTCATTGGCGACGGCGGAGCGGAGCCTTGGCCCACGTCCCCTTGCCCTCGGGATAGCCACGAGGGGAGCCGGTCGTAGTGCCGGCTGGCGGAACCCGGGTGCCTCCCGACAGCGCGGAGTACGTTGCTCCACGCCGGCGGGCGCCACATCCCTGCTCCGCTAACAGGTCGCCACCGGTTGGCGCCCCTTCGTTCGAGCAAGGACAGCGCTCAATTTAAGCGAGGTGCCGAATCCGGGGATAAGTGGCTGAGTTATCCCCGTTTGCGTCGCGCTCGCCGTCACCCCGGTGAAAACCGGGGTCCATCGCAGGCGGTCGTTGAGGGCGCGATGCTTCGAGCAAAAGGTGGCGGGTGCCTGCGAGGAGGCTTGAGCTCCTTCCACTCGCTTCGCGATGGATTCCGGCTTGCGCCGGAATGACGAGCCGTGGATGGCCGGAATAAATCCGGCCATGACGGCGGGAACATTCGAGATGCAGTCGTTCTTCTTCGCCCTCGGGTTCCCGCTCTAGCGGGGAAGGCGCGTCAGCGATTCTTCTTCAGAAGATCGGGCCGGCGTTCGGCCGTGATCCGTTCGGCCTCGGCTCGACGCCATTCGGCGATCTTCCCGTGATCGCCGGAAACCAGCACGTCGGGGATCGTGCGGCCTTCGAACACCGCCGGTCGCGTGTAGTGCGGATATTCCAGCAGACCGTCGGTGAAGCTTTCGGCCTGCGCCGATTGCGCGTTGCCCATCACGCCGGGCAGCAGCCGCACCGTGGCATCAATGAGCGCCATCGCCGCGATCTCGCCGCCGGAAAGGACGTAATCGCCGACCGAAACCTCCTTCAGCCCGCGCGCCTCGATCACCCGCTCGTCGACGCCCTCGAAGCGCCCGGCGATGATGATGACACCCTGTTCGCGGGCAAGCGAAGACACCATCGCCTGATCGAGCGGCACGCCGCGCGGGCTCATCAGGAGCCGCTGGCGCCTGTCGTCCGGCGGTGACACCGCATCGATCGCCGCAGCCAGAATGTCGGCACGCAGCACCATGCCGGGACCGCCACCCGCCGGCGTGTCGTCAACCGAACGGTGTTTGTCGGTCGCCGACGCGCGAATGTCGCGCACCTCGAGCGACCAGGTGCCCTCAGCAAGCGCCTTGCCGGCAAGGCTGACGCCGAGTGGCCCGGGAAACATTTCCGGATAGAGCGTGAGCACCGTGGCGTAAAACGTCATGACGCCCCCTCGTCCCCGCCGCGCCCGTCCTCATCCTCGTCATCGTCCGCGTCGTCTGAAAACTTCGGCGGCACCACGACGATGCGGCCGCTGGCGAGATCGACGTCCGGCACCGCGCTGTCGGTGAACGGGACAAGCAGCGTCGGCCCGCTCGGCGGCGCGATTTCGATGAGGTCGCCGGCACCGTAGTTCTGCACCGCGATCACGGTGCCGACCTCGGCGCCGTCGGGCGTCACGGCGGCAAGTCCGATCAGGTCGGCGTGGTAGAATTCGCCCTCCCCGACCGGCGGCAGGCGATCGGCCGGGACCGACAGATCGAGCCGCGCCAGTTTTTCAGCGGCGTTGCGGTCGCGGATGCCCTTCACCCTGACGACGAACATCTCCGGCGACGACGAACCCGCCGCCGGACGCATTGCCTCGATCTCGAACACCCGCCCGTCGACGGCCGTCAGCGGCCCGTAGGCCGCGACATCCTCCGGATTCTGGGTGAACGATTTCAGCCGCACCTCGCCCTTGATCCCGTGGGCGGCACCGAACTGCGCCACCCGGACCATGCGCGGCGCGGTCATGCGTTAGCTGGCCGGGGTCTCGGCCGGCGCTTCGGCCGCCTTGGCGGCAGCGGCAGCGGCTGCATCGAGACGCTCCTGCGCCTTCTTGCCGGGCTTGGCCTTTTCCGGATTGTTGTGCGGCGTGCGCTTGGAGAGGCCGGCCGCGTCGAGGAAGCGGAGCACGCGGTCGGTCGGCTGGGCGCCCTTCGACAGCCAGTGCTGTACGCGCTCGGCTTCCAGCGAGACGCGCTTCGGATCGTTCTTCGGCAGGATCGGGTTCCACGTGCCGACGATCTCGATGAAGCGCCCGTCGCGCGGAAAGCGCGAATCGGCAACAACGATGCGGTAGAACGGACGCTTCTTGGCGCCCGCGCGGGTCAGACGAAGTTTCAGCGACATTTCAGGTTTCCTTGGCGTTGAACATTGCGGGTGAATTAAGCGGAAATCATTTCTTCTTCGGCAGCCCGGGCAGGCCGGGGAAGCCCCCGCCTCCGAACCCCGGGAGTTTCAGTCCGGGCGGCAGCGCCGGCGCGTTGCCGGGAAGACCACCCGGCAGGTTGGGCAGGCCGCCCGACTTCGCCAGCTTCTCGAGCGCGGCGGGGTCCATCGCCGGCATGCCGGCGCCCGCGCCGCCCATCCCGAGCATGCCGCCCATGCGCGCGAACATGCCCTTGCCGCGGTTCATGTCCTTCATCATGTCAGCCATCTGACGGTGCATCTTGAGAAGCTTGTTGACCTCCTCGACTTTTGTGCCGGAACCCGCCGCGATGCGCTTCTTGCGCGAAGCCTTGAGGATGTCGGGGTTCTTTTTCTCCGCCCTGGTCATCGACGAGATGATCGCGCGCTGATGCTTGAAGACGGAATCGTCGAGGCCCATCGCGTCGATCTGCTTCTTGGCCTTGCCGATGCCGGGCAGCATGCCCATCACGCCCGACATGCCGCCCAGCGCCTGCATCTGCTGCAGCTGGTCGGAGAGATCGTCGAGCGTGAAGACGCCCTTGCGCATCGCCTCGGCGGCCTTGGCCGCCTTCTCGGCGTCGAGATTCTGCGCCGCTTTTTCGACCAGGCCGACGATGTCGCCCATGCCGAGGATGCGGCCGGCGATGCGGCCGGGATCGAAATCCTCTAGCGCGTCGAGCTTTTCGCCGACGCCGAGCAGCTTGATCGGCTTGCCGGTGACGGCGCGCATCGAGAGCGCCGCGCCACCGCGCCCGTCGCCATCGACGCGGGTGAGCACGATGCCGGTAATGCCAACGCGATCGTTGAACGACTTGGCGAGGTTGACCGCGTCCTGGCCGGTGAGCGAATCGGCGACGAGAAGAATCTCGTGCGGGTTCGTCGCCGCCTTGATCTCGGCCATCTCGGCCATCAGCGGCTCGTCGATGTGCGTGCGGCCGGCGGTGTCGAGAATGAACACGTCGTAGCCGCCGAGCCGCGCCGCGATCGCAGCCCGCCTGGCGATCTCGACCGGCGACTGGCCGGTGACGATCGGGAGCGTATCGATCCCGGCCTGTGTGCCCAGCACCTTGAGCTGCTCCTGCGCCGCCGGGCGGCGCGTGTCGAGCGAGGCGAGCAGCACCTTGCTCTTCGCCCGGTCGGCGAGCCGGCGCGCGATCTTCGCCGACGTGGTGGTTTTGCCCGAGCCCTGCAGGCCGACCATCATGATCGGCACCGGCGCCGGCGCGTTGAGATCGATCGACTGCGCCTCCGCACCCAGCATCTCGACCAGCTGGTCGTGGACGATCTTGACCACCATCTGCCCGGGCGTGACCGAGCGGATCACGTCCTGGCCGACGGCGCGGGCGCGCACCTTGTCGGTGAACGAGCGCACCACGTCGAGCGCAACGTCCGCCTCGATCAGCGCGCGCCGCACCTCGCGCATCGCCTCGTTGACGTCGTTCTCGGACAAGGCACCGCGCTTGGTGAGCTTGTCGAGAATGCCGCCAAGGCGTTCGGAGAGCGATTCGAACAATTCTTTTGCTTCCCTGTCGCGCCTTCGGCGCTCCGCGGTCTCTTGTTGTCTTCCCCGTCGCGCCTTGCGGCGCTCCACGGTCTCTTGTCGTCTTCCCTGTCGCGCCTTGCGGCGCTCCACGGTCTCTTGCCAACTTCCCAAACGTCTTCGCGCCCGCGGGCGCAAAGCGCTGGCGGACGCTGACCTCCGGGATCAAAGCCCCGGTGGGCTTAGCTAAATCTGGCTCTTTTCAGAGTCCGGCAGGGTTTACGTGGCGACCCGGCCCGAGTCAATCAAGCGGCCGCGGCCA
>Ga0265313_10003328_pt1 | contig 13132 bp, 9 predicted proteins | sample 4123metaG_FD_203122 | JGI IMG/M metagenome (GOLD analysis project Ga0265313, IMG submission 203122) | Rhizosphere microbial communities from Carex aquatilis grown in University of Washington, Seatle, WA, United States - 4-1-23 metaG | ecosystem: Host-associated > Plants > Roots > Rhizosphere >...
GGCTGGCAGCACGGGTAGCTCGGCTGGCGGCAGCGGCGGTGTCTCGCCTGGCGGGAACAGCGGCACTTCGGCGGGTGGGAGCGGCGGTGGCACGGTCGGCGGGAGTGGCGGCAAGGCGGCCGGCGGCGACGGGGGCAGCTCTGTTGGCACCGGCGGTAGCGCGGCCGGTAGCACAGGCAGCGGTGCCGGCGGCCAAGCTGGCGGGACCGGCGGCCAAGCTGGCGCGACCGGCGGCTCTTCGGACACCGTCGAGCTGATGGTGTCCGGTCCGGATGCCTACTGGTCGAAGGGAGACGTGACGAAGGTCACCAGCGGAACGGCCGACGTGAACGTCGATAAGAATACGACGTACCAGCGCTGGGACGGGTTCGGAGGATGTTTCAATGAGCAAGGATGGGATGCCCTTTCCGCGGTCAGCGCTGACGACATAGCGAACGCGATGAAGCTTCTTTTCGATCCACAAAGCGGCGCGAATTTCGCCTATGGGCGAGTTCCGCTGGGCGCCAGCGATTACGCGATGAGCTGGTATACGCTGGACGATACGGCCGGCGACTATTCGATGGACAAGTTCTCCATCGACCGCGACCGGCAAAAGCTAATCCCATTCATCAAAGAAGCCTTGAAGGTCAAGTCCGACCTCCATCTCTGGGCTAGCCCCTGGGTCGTTCCCGGCTGGATGATGGACAGCAGCTCGAACATGAAGAGCGATGCACAGACGCTCGGAGCGCATGCCCTGTATATCGCCAGGTTCGTGGAGGAGTATGCCAAGGAGGGCATGAAGATCGAGGCGATCCACCCGCAGAACGAGCCCGGATATGCCAGGGTTCACTGGACGCAATCACTCTTCATCAACTACATCAAGACGTATCTTGCGCCAACGTTTGCCCAACGGAACCTCACCACCGATATCTGGTGCGGAACCATGTCCAAGGATCCGGATGACACCAATATCGCCAAGGCCATCGCGCTGGACGCGGACGCCATGAAGTACGTCAAGGGTTTTGGCGTGCAGTGGAACCTGCAAGCCGCCGTAGCCACCTTAGCGGCCAAGGCGCCCGTCATGCAGACCGAGCACAAGTGTGGCAATTACAACTTCGACACTCCGTATTGGGACAAGAGCCGCTACAGCTCGACCAAACCTCAGAACGATCATCTCTACGGCGAGGAGAGCTGGCAGCTCATTCGGGATTGGACCGTCTCAGGTGTGAGCTCGTACAGCGCTTGGAACATGGTGCTCGACACCACGGGCATGAGCCTGGACGCCTGGCCCCAGAATGCGCTCTTGGTGGTGGATCGCACCGCGAAGAAGTTGACCGTGACTCCGGCCTACTACGTTTTCCGTCATTTCTCCCAGTACATCACCCCAGGAGCGACTCGCATCGGAACCAGCGGCAGCAGTGACGCCTTCAAGGGCGCCAACAACACTGCCTTCAACAGCCTCAACGCCTTAGCGTTCAAGAACCCTGACGGCAGCATTATCGTGCAGGTTTACAACAAGAATGGCTCGCCTACGAAAGCGACCATCGGCGTGGGCACCGCATTCTCCCAGACATTGTATCAATTCAGTATTCCCGCACACGGCTGGGCTACTCTGCGCACATCGCCGTGATTCGCTGACGGTCTCAGCGGTGCCCGGCCTCCAACTAGCAGCCGTAGTCACAGAAGGGTAGACCGCGGCGAGCGATCAAAGATGCCCAAGAAGCACGGCTTGTATTATAGTTTTCTGCGGACCCTCGCAGCTGAGCTGTGTGGCTGACTACGGATGTATTTCGGTCGAGCAAAGGAGTATGCGATGAAATCGAAGGTTGCTTTGGCAGCGCCTGTGGTGCTGTCGATCCTCATGGGCTGCGGCGCGCCTAGCAGGCCGGCGGGAACGTCTTCCGGCGGCGGCGCATCCGGCGCAGGCGGCACCTCGGCCTCGGGTGGCAGCATCGTAGGATCCGGCGGAAGCAGTGGGTCTGGGGGGACTAGCAGCACGACGAGCTCGGGCGGCGCGACTCAACCCGGAGGTACCACCGGCCAAGGCGGCTCTGCCGCCGGCGGCGTGAACAATGCCGGCGGGAATACCGCCGTGGGCGGCGCGGCTGGCTCCGGTGGCAAGACCGGCTCGGGCGGCGCAACTGCAACTTCTTCAGGCGGTGTTACAGGCGCCGGCGGTGTGACTGCTGCTGCGGGCGGTGCGACCGGTTCGGGCGGAACCACCAACTCGAGCGGGACCTGGCCGCAGGGACCTTGCGATATCTATCAAGCGGGGAATACGCCGTGCGCAGGAGCCCACAGCACGGTTCGCGCACTCTACTCATCGTACAGCGGCCCGCTCTACCAGGTCCAGCGCGCGTCCGACAAGACCACCAAGGACATCCCGATCGGCTCCGGGGGCTTCGCCGACACCACCGTTCAAGACTCGTTTTGCTCCGGTACGACCTGCACCATTCCGATCATTTACGACCAGTCCCCGAACGGCAACCACCTTCGAGTCACCTGGTGGGCGTATTGGCTGCAGAGTGGAGGCAATCCGGCAACCGCCAACGCCGCCAAGATCACGGTGGGCGGACATACCGTCTACGGCATCAAGTCCGGTACCAACGTCGCCTATCGAACAGGCACGCAGCTGGACGGGACTGCCGCTGTCGTAAAGGGATCGACGACCGTCACCTTCACGAGCCCGCAAACCATCCCCGCCAACTCGCCACTGATGTTTACCATACAGGCCAAAGATTGTTTGCCAAACTCGTGGCCGAACAACTGCAACGCCCACCCCTACTACACCGCAGATGCGACCAATGCCTCGACGACGGTGACGCTGAAGACCGCCTACAACGGCACCGCCAGCGCAAATACCGTCGCCTGGAACCAAGGAACCAAGGGGCTCGCCAGCGGGGACGATCCCGAGGCCATGTATTCGGTGCTGGACGCCAGGGTCTACAGTCAGTGGTGCTGTTTCGACTACGGAAGCGCGGAGTTCGACGGCGTCGACGACGGCAAGGCCACGATGGAAGCACTGTACTTCGGCAATTCCACACAGTTTGGCTCCCATGGTAGCGGCGCCGGCCCATGGTTCTTGGCGGACATTGAAGACGGTATGTATGCGGGAGACTCGGCGAGCGAAACGGGCTCGGTGGCCAGTAACACTTCCATCACCGGAATGTCCTACGTCACGGGAATGCTCCGAGGCCCATCCGGGAACAAAATGGGGATCAAGGCCGGCGATGCGCAGTCGGGCAAGCTCCAGGTTAAGTGGGACGGCGCGCGCCCGCCCCTCTACAGCCCCATGAAAAAGCAAGGTGCCATCATCCTAGGAACCGGCGGCGACGGCAGCAACACGGGCGCTGGAATTTGGTTCGAAGGCGCCATCACGAACGGCCTTCCGACGGATGCGACCGACGACGCGGTTCAGGCCAACATCGTCGGCGTGGGCTACGGGAAATAGCCAGCCTCATTGCGCTCTGGCGGCTGCGGCGCTATTTCTCACTGTCGAGGTGGGCCATCTGCTCGGCGCCGTAGCGGGTGCCAGCGATGGCGCCCTCGGGGACAAGAGCTTCGAGCGCATTGAGATCGCTCGCCGATAACGGCTTGTCCAAGGCCGCGAGTGCGTCGGCGAGCTGGGCCCGCGTCTTTGCACCGATGAGCGGCACGAAGCCGGGCTGGCGTGCCAGAGTCCAGGCGATGGCAAGCTGCCCGACGCTCATGTCGTGCTCGGCGGCGAAGCGCTGCAAGGACGTGGCGATGGCGGCGTTTTGCTGGCTGTGGTCGGGCGCGAAGCGGGGCAGATAGGCGCGAAAGTCGCCTCTGCCTTTGGGTTTGCTGCCGGTGAGAAGGCCGCGGGAAAAGATTCCGTAAAGGGTCGCGCTGATGCCGAGGCGTCGAAGGGCAGGAAAAATACTCGCTTCAGGCCCACGACTGGCCAGCGAGTATTCGATCTGAAGATCGACGATGGGATACACGCGCTGGGCGCGCGCGACGGTATCGGCGCCGACCTCGGACAGCCCAGCGTGGCGGACGTAGCCGGCCTTGACCAAATCCGCGATGGCGCCGACGGTCTCCTCGATGGGTACAGCGGGATCGAGGCGAGCAGGACGGTAAATGTCGATGGCTTCGACGCCAAGGCGCTTCAAGCTGTAGGCAGCAAACGTCTTGACCGCCGCCGGGCGCGTATCGATGCCTAGCCAAGCACCGTCGGGGCCGCGAAGCGCGCCAAACTTGACCGACACCTGCACGCGCTCGCGCCGACTGGCGATGGCCCGTCCAACCAAGAGCTCGTTGTGGCCCATACCATAAAAGTCGCCCGTATCGATCAAGGTGACGCCCGCGTCGATGGCGGCCTGGATGGTGGCGACGCTCTCCGTGTCATCGGTCGGCCCGTACGCGCCCGACATGCCCATGCAGCCGAGTCCCAACGGAAAGACCTGCGGTCCGCTTTGTCCGAGTGTTGTAGTGTTCAAGGTATGGCCCGTAGCATGCGCATTCGCCATCTCGGTTCCTCCGACTTTGGACGGATGCATGACATGGCGGAGTCCTGCCGGCCGCTGCCGAAACCGAAAAAATCGCTGACGCCCGCGGCCGCGGCCATGCCGTCGTGATCCCTTCGTTCGGTGCTTGGAAACCATTTGGTCCTCGCCGACATCTTTCTCGCCGAACGTAGTTCCCCAACGATCTCTTTGGCACCTGCCCTATGTACCTACGCCAGTGCTCCGTCGCCGTGACAGTCCTTCTCTTGGGATTGCTGTGCGCGGAACGAACGCTTCGAGCCGAAGGCAACGGCGCGTCTCCGGCCGAGGTTAAGGATGTCGTTGATGCGGCCGCTCCAACGGGTGGCTTTACGGTTTCCGCATCGCCCCCCAGTTCGACCCTCGTGCCACCCTATCTCTCCGAGGCGCCCGCGGCTCAACTTCCCGGCTCGCCAGGGCGCAGACTGCGCATCGCGGGCTATGCCTGCGCCGCCACCGGTGCCGCGGCGATGGTAACCGGAATCGCTTTTGGCTTGACAGCGAGGTCCTACTCGCACGACGTCGAGAATGGAACGACCTTCAATCCGAGCCAGGACAGCCGGGGCAAAACGTTCGAGAGCCTCCAATGGGTCGGCTACGATCTTGGCGCAAGCCTTGTGGCGGTGGGGGCTCTGCTGTACGTGTTCGGCAGGCAATCGGCAAGTCAGACCAGCGTCGCGCTGGTGACTACAGCCGTTCCGGGCGGCGCTGGTTTGGCAGCGCAAGGCGCCTTCTAATGGCTGCCGCCAAGACGAGACGTTGGCGGCTCGGCGTCGTCTTTGGGGCGATTTCCGCTGTTGCGGCCTGCAGCTACAGTCCACAGCCCAAGGATGGCGTACAGCAGTGCTCGACCGATCGCAGGTGTCCCGATGGCTACGCTTGTTCGGCTCTCAACAACCGTTGCTATAGCTTCGCGAACCCCGTGCAGGCCGCCGGCACGGGCGGCGCGACGAGCATCGACGGAGGCGGCATCATCGCGAGCGGAGGCACGCTTGGTCGGGGAGCGACCGGCGGCATTGCTACGTTGCTGGATTCGGGTGGAGTGGCTGACGTGGGCATCGTCGTCGCGAACGGTGGCGCGATCGGAGCGGATAGTCCAATCGTGTCGCCAGATGCGCCTGGTGGCGCCGACACCGCTGCCGGCGCGCTCGATGTCCCCTTGGGCAGCGGCGGAACATCGGGCAGCGGTGGAAGCACGGGCCAAGACAGCGCAGCCGGCTCCGATGGGGGCACCGGAACTGGCGGCAGTAAAATGGACGCCTCGCCGGGCAGGGATGGTGCGTCGTATGACGGGTCAGTCGGCACCGGCGGTACGCCCGCTTACAACTGCGCGAATGCAATCGTGCCGGTGAGCGGCGTGGTCACGGACTTCAGTGATTGGAATGCCACCACCGCAAGGTGGGGGTCGGGCACGTTAACCGGAAGTATCTATGCGTATGCCGACCCGAAAGCGACGACAAGCCCGGCGAAAGTGGAAGGGACACCCAAGGGTCTGCATTTAGCCGGCACCGTGCCGTTGCAGAGCTACAGCGGTGGAGGCCTGACGTTCTTCGCGTGCGTGAACGCGGCGTCTTTCAGCAAGATCCAGTTCGACGTCTACGGCAGCGGTTCGCACTGCGAGATCGAGCTTCAGCTCCAGACCTTTGCTCAACGTCCGGTCGACCAGAGCCCGCCCGGCAGCTGTAAGGCCGATGGGGGCGCCGGCTGTTTCGCTTTCCCTGCGATGCAGAATATCGTGGATCTCTCGACGGCCGTGGCAGCTCCGGGAAAAACGGTATCCGCGAATTTGGCCAGTTTCACCAACTGGTCGACAGCGGCGGCTGGGCAGATCGTCGGGATGCAGTGGCAGTTCCTCCGCAGCGGCAACAGCGACTGTGTGATCGACGCGACCTTTACCAATATCAAGTTCGTCCCGTAGCGACCGCCTGGCGGTCGGCTTCCGGAACTCAGTCCCCTTCCTTCGGATCGATTTCGTTGCTGGCGTCGAAGGTGGCATAGCCGTCGGGCGAGGCGGGCATCGTGGTGCTCTCGGTCGACGGCGGAATCGCTTCGATCCGATCCACCCGGAGAAGATCGATCCATTCGCCCTTGGCGTCCTTCGTTCGAAGGGCGAGCGGTATTCCCCAAGTCGAGGACCAGCAAACGTGTGACTCGTCTGGTGCTGTCTTGGTGCCTCGAACAAGCAGGCGCCAGATACAGTCCGGCCGCCGTTCGTGCGGCGGAACCGAGAGTGCCCGCACCGAGAACGCCGTCTTGGGACGGTCGATCAAGTGGGCCAAGCCGAACCAATCCGAAAACACGCCGATGCGGTAGAGCTGGTTGCGACGCACGTCCATCACGATATGTCGCCGGTGGTCCAGCAGGCGGTAGGCGTAGTCTGCGCCCGTATCGGAACGATGAACGTACAAATCTAGCGTCTCGTCGGTGCGGCGGTGCAGAAACGCCGTGCCGTGCCGCCACACTTGCAGCCGATGGGGCAACCCGTCGCTGCCTTGAAAATGGGCATCGACGTGCACGTCACCGGCCGCGCGCGCGACGGGAAAGGCTTCGTCCCATGTCAACGTCGACGCCGACGATGTCGGCTGGGCAGCCTGAGCATCTGTGGCGAAAATCCAGGTGCTGAGCAGGAGCCCCGCAGCCAGAAGGGCCACGGAGCTCCAAGGACGGTCGTGTTTCATTGCCGGGTGGCCTTCGCCTTGTCGAAGTAAGTGACGCTGGCGTTGTTTTCCAGGGTGAGGGTTTTCGTCGTCAACGTCATCGAGTAGGTGGTCTCGGTCGCGGGCGTGCTGCAGGCGACGTCGTCCGGATTGCACACTTTGGTCAGTGTGACGGGGCCGGCCGACTTCGAGCCGTTGGTCACGGTATAGGTGACTGTCTGGCCACGGAGCGCCTCTTTCAAGACGCGGCCATTGGCCTGCGGCAGACTGAGCCCGAGCAAGGACGCCACAGTCGGGGCCACGTCGACGTTGCCCGTCGGATACGTGTCCTGATAGGCGATCTTGAAGCTGGGACCGCCGGCGATGAGCGTGTTGTGCACGTCGCTCGGGCCGAAGCTACCGTGCATACCGCGATTGTTCTGCGCGCTTTCGTACTCGGTGCCAGGCAATCCCACGCTCGATCCGGTGACCGCCGTGTCGTTCCAGTCGAAGCTGACGATGATGTCGGGCGTGGGCGGCGACGGACGGATCGATCCCTCCACGTTGATGTCTTTGAGCGACAGCGTTCCCGGCACCGTGCCGTAGCTGCTGCGCACGAAGATGGGGCCATATTGCTTGCGCTGCTGCAGCGCCGTCACGGCCGACGTGACTAGAGCCCCATCGTGGCTCGGAATGTAAAGATAGTCCGAGCCACCGTTGGCGGCGATGACGATCGCGTCCGTGGGCAAGGTGCTCGGCACCACGAAGGAGGCGGTATTGTACTTGGCGCCTGCTCCCTTGTTGCACGCGCTGCCGGTAGCGTCGTCAGTTTGCACTGGATAGAGCGGGTCGCCATTGGCCTTGATGCCCGACATGACGGGATCGAGCGTGCAGCCCACGCCGTCGTAGACATGGGCGAAACCAGCCCGGGTCAGGAGGTCGGCCGTGCGCACATCGCCCGAGACCGAATAGCCCTGTGGATCGATCGCGCCGACCACTCCTGCGCCGCCGTCCGGCGAATCAATCCCCCGTAGCGGGAAGATCGTCGGGTCACCAGCCACGATGCTGTGGCCGTGGTCGGACACCACAATAATGTCCGTCGACGTGTCGAGGCCCAGCTCGACCAGCTTGGTCTGCAGCTGGCCGAGCAGCTTGTCTTGGTCCTTGAGCGCGTCGACATAGTCAGGCGAGCCCGGGCCGAAGGTGTGCTCGGTGCTGTCCGGATTGCGGAACCAGATGAGGGTCAGGTCCGGATTCAGGCTGGGCAGGATGTAGCTGGTGTAGATGCCCATCATGTACTCGTTCTTGGCATCGTGGGGCGAGCCCGCGGTGGCGCGCGGATCCGAGGTCACGCCGTCTCCCAGGGTGATCACGCGGGACGAGGTCGTGGCCGTCGGGTTGCCGTTGCTGGCATCGACCGCGATGGCGCCGCCGTCGTAGGGAACGTTGACCGTGTTCGCCGGGACCGCAAGCCCAGCGCTAAGCAGCGCAGTCGCGAACGACTTCGGGAAGGCCATGTTCTCGTCGAGAATCACGCCCCCGCTGCCATCCTCGCGGTAGTCCTGCAAGAAGGCGGGACCGGACTTTCCGACGGCCGCGGTCTTGAGCCCCGCTCGGTGTGCCGCCTGGAAAAGCGTATCGACCAGGAAGAGAGCGCTGTTGTTCTGCCCCACGTAGTAGTTGTCGAGGTCGTGGAGAATCGACCAGTCCTCGGTGAAGACCGGCTGCGAGAAGTCCACTTTGTGGGCTGCCGAGTCGTTGCCGGTCGGTCCTGGCTGGTACTCGGTGTTGCCATAAAAACCGTGCGTGGCCGGATACGACCCGGTCGCAAAGGCTGCTCCGTTCATCATGGTGAAGGTCGGGAACACCGAGTGGTTGTCGGTGAAGCTCACGCCAGTTTGATCGCGCAGCTTTGCCAGGTTGGGCGTGTTCTGCGTCGTGACCGAGTCGGGACGCAGACCGTCCCAAACGAAGATGATGACTTTCTCCGGGTGAGCCGATGGAACATCCGCGCCGCCATCAATCGGCCGAGCATCGGAAGCGCTGGAGCTATCCACGACCTGCGGAGCATCGGCAACTGTGCCGGCATCAAGCTTGGCTGCTCCACCCGATCCGGTGATTCCGCCGGTTCCGATTGCGCCGCCCGTCGTCGTTGCCCCGCCTGCAGCAGTGGCACCACCTACGCCCGAACCCGCATCGAGCTTGCCCGTGCTTCCGCCCGCAGCAACCGCACCATCGTGACCGGCCGCGCCGCCACTGCCAGGTGGGTTCCCCGAATCGCTACCGCAAGCTGCACCTGCAAGCGCGAGAGTGACTGCCAAAAGCTTCGAGCCAGAGAAAGAAGATAGTGTTCGCACGTCGGACCTCCGACGAAGTCCCTACCAATTGTGACGAGCGTCGTTTGCAACTGCTGCGTGACGGTTCTATGTAGATTTCGTTACAAACCCAGGTCCAGTGGCCGAAAATAGGGTGTTGTCGCTTTGGCGGAACGCTCAGAGCTCGTGGTCGCGGGCGGGAAGCAGCGACACCGACGGAAATCCCGCGGCGATAGCTCTGTCCATCACGTTGGTTAGACGATCGAACAGCACAGCGTCGGTCGATGCAATCTGAACGTCGTCCTTGTCGGGAAACTGTCCCTTCGCTTTTTTGAGGAGCGCAACAAGACCGTCATCGTCTGGCCGTCCATTCTTGTCGGGCAGCGCCTGCCGTTCGTTGTCGATGACGACGTTGATGGTGTTGGGCTCGACAAGGACTTCGATTTTCGGGCCAGGCGGCGTCTCGTCTCCGTCGATGCCCGGACTTCGCTGGCTCGTCTTCAATTGTGCCAACTGTGCCCAGACTGCCGTAATCAACAGAAATGCGACCATGCAGGTGAGCAAGTCGATGTACGGCACAAGATTCAGCTCCGCGGACAGTGAGCGTCTGCCGGGCTTGTCGTTGGGTTCGGTCATGGCATTCGTCACGGTTGTCGCAGACGACTGCGGCGGATCTGCGCCCGATGCTGCCGCCAAGCCGCCGACAAATCCGCAAGACGGGCCACCTGCCGGTTACCCGGACGGACACGCGGTCGTGCCCCTCGCGGGGCAAGCCGAAGACGTCTCCTCGCCCACCACCGTCATTGGAACGGGAACTCCCGAGACCTGCACAAGTGATGCGTTCGTGGCCGCAGTCGCCCGCGGTGGCGTCATCACCTTCAATTGTGGCCCGGATCCGGTGACCATCCTCTTGACCAAGACGGCGAAGGTATGGAACGACAAGGGGACCAAGCTCGTGATTGACGGCGGCAACAAGGTCACGCTGAGTGGTGGCGGCACGACCCGAATTCTCTACATGGCCACCTGTGATAAGGCGCAGGTCTATCCGCCGGGGCCGGGCGATTGCAACACGAACCCGGGCGTCCAGCTTGTCGTGCAGAATCTCACCTTCGTCGACGGCAGCGCGAAAGGTATTCCCGAGGGCTCGAACAACGACGGCGGCGGTGGCGCGATCCATGCGCAGGGCGGAAGCCTCAAGGTGGTGAGCTCGCGATTCTTCAACAACGTGTGCGACGACCTCGGCTCCGACGTCGTCGTCGGCGCGATTCGCAAGCTCGACTACTTGATCGCCGCGGGCGCCGGTCCGAGCCGTCCGGTGTGGATCGTCAACAGCACCTTCGGCGGCAAGCCCGGCCTCGGCAACTCGTGCGCCAATGGCGGCGCGCTCAGCAGCATCGGTGTGTCCTGGAATATTCTCAACACCGTCCTTTCGGAGAACAGCGCAGTCGGTCACGGCGCGAACAGCGGCCAGGGCGGCAATGGCGGCGCCATCTACAACGACGGCAACGAGATCGCCCTCAACATCACCAGCAGCCTGATCGAGAACAATGTCGCCAACGAGGGCGGCAGCGCGGTGTTCTTCGTCAGCAACGACAAGACTGGCTCCATCTCAATCACGGAATCAATCACTCGCAACAATCCTCGCGGCACCTTCGAGACTCCGGATCTGCCCGGCTTCTACGTTATTGCGAAGAATCCCGCTCAGGTGACTGACTCGCAGATTCTGCGCTGAGGAATCCGTTGCTACGTCGGCGAGCCCGATTGCAAGCACGTCTGGAACAGTGTCTTGGGCTCCGCGTCGCTGGTAGTGCTCTTCTGACCCTGCTTTCCGTTGGCGAGCGCTGGAGTCGAGGGCCTTGGCCAGCGCTAGCCAGCGTTCAGAACGTCAGTACCCGCGGGGCATCGTGGGCCGTCACGTTCGCCCAGAGAAAGAATTCGTGCAAGCGCGTGAGCACGATGGGTTGGCCTTCTTGAAGCAAGTGACGCTCGCCCGCTTGCAGAGAGTCTCGGAATCGCTCCACGCGCTCCTCCGCCGTCCCCGGATCCGTCAGATCGACGACATCAATCGCATCGGCGTCGACTGCGGCATTCACAGTCACGGGGCGACGGCTGCCCACAATCGCCACGTCAGGAATTTTCTTGCCCGCGCGCTTAAGGCGCGCAGCCATGCTCCGAGCACGGCCATAGTTGTAGGCGGAAAGCAACGCCCGCGGCTCCCGGTCCCTCATCAGAGAATCCGCAGGTGCTTGGTCGACCAGCGGGACGTACAGAACGGCCATATCTTCGCGACCGATCCCTGTCTTCTCGTTGGCGGCGTGGACGTGATTCAGCAAATCCAGGTACGCCGCACTCGCCGCCCGCCGCGCAGGGGCAGTGTTCGGAGAGCTGTCTGTGAACAGAAGATAGGCGTAATAGGCGAAACCGGGCTGGACGTCGCTGGCAGCCGGAAGGAAGGCCCGGGCAAGCAGACTGACATGCGCTTCGGTCCCGCCATTTTCTTTCCGACTGGCATGGTAGACGGTATTTCCGGCACTCTTGGACATGCGCGCGGCCGACTGTGCGGCCGTGTCGTGCGCTACGCAGGCAGATCCGCACAGTACTGCCATGAATACCCCTGCGAACAATATGCGCTCGACCTCGATCGGTTTGAGTAAGCTCACCTGAACCTCCAAGAACGAAGGCAAATATTGTCTGACGGACGATCCTGGGTCAAACACCGATGTGATCGGCCTAGGCGTGGCCGTCGGGTGCTGGGCCTGGGTTCGCGACGTTCGTAAGCGCACGTTAGGTGCGTTTTCGCACGGGGCAAAACACCGACTCCAGGAAGACTCGCGCAGGACCGAGAGGCACCTCCCTTGCAGGTCAGCCGGGCGGACCGACGAAAAGGGGAGAAGCATGATGAAGACTGCCACTGCGCTTCGCGACGGTGGGCGCACGGGAGAACACGCGGAGAAGGATTGCCACACGTCGTCCGTGACCGAAGTAGCCGCTCGGGACACCGAGTTCTGCAGCACGATCCTTCCGCGGGTATCGCGCACCTTTGCCCTTTCCATCGAGGCACTGCCGGATCCTCTGCGGGCGGCGGTGCGAAGCGCCTACCTCCTTTGTCGCGTGGTCGACTCGATCGAGGACGAACCGACGCTGACGAGCTCGCACCGGAACGAGCTGTTCGATATCTTTGACCGCCTCCTCGAGGACGGGAGCGATGCGGCCGAGCTCGAGAGGGCGTGCGCCCGTGCTTCGGTCGGAAGTACAGGACCGGATGGCGAGTTGTGTCGCGCATCAGGCTCAGTATTTCGGGCGTTCCGCGCGCTGCCAGCATCGCAGCGCGCTGCCATCCGGCCACACGTGCTGGAAATGTCCGGCGGCATGCGCTCTTACTGCGCCCGCGCCTCCCGACTACGTCTGGCGGATCTGCCGGATCTCGAGCGCTACTGCTACTTCGTCGCGGGTACCGTCGGAAACCTGCTCACGGCCTTGTTCGAGGACACGGTCGCAGGCCTCTCCGAAGAGCTGCGCCGGGCTCTGCGCGAGCGCGCGGTCAGCTTCGGGATCGGCCTGCAGATGGTGAACGTGGTCAAGGACGTGGCCGCGGATTTCGGCGAGCGAGGCGTGTGCTATCTGCCGCTCGACCTGGCCGGCAAACACGGGCTCAAGATCGATCGTCTGCTGGATCCGGGCATGCGGAGCGCAG
>Ga0265313_10003329_pt1 | contig 13131 bp, 12 predicted proteins | sample 4123metaG_FD_203122 | JGI IMG/M metagenome (GOLD analysis project Ga0265313, IMG submission 203122) | Rhizosphere microbial communities from Carex aquatilis grown in University of Washington, Seatle, WA, United States - 4-1-23 metaG | ecosystem: Host-associated > Plants > Roots > Rhizosphere >...
GCGCGACCTCGAGAACTGGCAGGAGGCAGAGGCTCGCCTCAGCTCGATGGTCCACACGCCGAAGGCCCCCGCGCGCGGGCATCCAAACAAGAGGGACTAGCATTTTGGCGCATTTCCCCGGCCGTCTAAGGAGGCTTGCCCCGCCTCGCGGTCCTGGAAAACCGGTGGCCTAGCCAACCGCCCGCACCGGGTATTCGGTGCGGGCGCGTTGGCGGGCCCCTGGGGGCCCGGCCGCTGAGGCGGACCCTGCGCCACCGCGCCATCTGCGCTGAACGCCGCCGGATTGCGACCGGGTCGGACCCGTCGTGCGCGATCCCACATCGGGTTTCCACTCGGAGGCGCACGAGGCGGGCGTGCACGGCGCCATCCACAGGCCCTTCGAGGCGATCGAGCGGGCCCTTGGCGGGCAGCCCGAGGACGGACCCTGACCAGGGCGTTATTGAGCAGCTGGGGGGTTGCGCGCGGCCGGGCAAGCGCCCACCTTTGCCCGCTCATGTCCCTTTTCAGCCTCCTCGACGTCAGTCTGTGCTTCGGCGGCCCCCCGGTCCTCGACAAGGTCAATCTCCAGGTCGATCCGGGCGAACGGGTCTGCCTGCTCGGGCGCAATGGCGCCGGGAAGTCCACGCTCATGGGGGTCATCGGCGGCGAGATCAAGCCGGACACGGGCGACGTGTTCCGCCAGCCGGGCTCCCGGTTCGCCCGCCTCACGCAGGACGTGCCCGCGGACCTCCCCGGCAGCGTCGCGGAGATCGTCGCGTCGGGGCTGAGGCCCCAGGCGGGCCACGAGGAGGACTGGGAGCGCGACGTCCTGGTGCACGAGCTGATCGAGCACCTCCAGCTCGACCCCGCCCGGGGATTCGCGGAACTCTCGGGAGGCCTGAAGCGGCGCACGCTCCTGGGGCGCGCCCTCGCCGCGAAGCCGGACCTGCTGCTCCTTGACGAGCCGACCAACCACCTGGACATCGACTCGATCCTCTGGCTCGAGGAGTTCCTCCTTGCAGAGAAGATCAGCCTGCTCTTCGTGACCCATGACCGCGCGTTCCTGCGCAGGCTCGCCACCCGGATCGTCGAGCTCGACCGCGGGCGCCTCTCGGGCTGGGCCTGCGACTATGACACCTACCTGGTCCGGAAGGAGGAGGTGCTCGCGGCCGAAGAGAAGCAGCAGGCCGCCTTCGACAAGAGGCTCGCCCAGGAGGAGGTGTGGATCCGAAAGGGAGTCCGCGCCCAGCGCTCGCGCGCGCAGGGCCGGATCCACACGCTGATGAAGATGCGCGCGGAGCGCGCCGCGAGGCGCGCGCGCACGGGCAACGTCAACATGCGCCTAAGCGAGGCCGAACGCTCCGGCGTCAAGGTGATCGACGTCGAGAACATGTCGTTCGCCTACCCCGGCGGACGGCCCCTCGTGCGCGACTTCACGACGACCCTCATCCGGGGCGACAAGATCGGGATCATCGGGCCCAACGGGTCGGGCAAGTCCACCCTCATCAAGCTCCTGCTCGGCGAGCTTGCACCGACGACGGGCACGATCGCGCACGGGACGAGGCTCGAGTTCCTCTACTTTGACCAGATGCGCGCCCAGATCGACGACGCCAAGACCGTGGCGGACAACGTCGCCGGCGGCAACGAGACCGTCACGGTGGGCGGGCGCACCCGCCACGTGATCAGCTACCTTCAGGACTTCCTGTTCACGGCCGACCGCGCGCGGACGCCCGCCCGGGTGCTCTCCGGCGGGGAGCGCAACCGCCTGCTGCTCGCCCGCCTCTTCACCAAGCCCGCCAACGTCCTCGTCATGGACGAGCCGACGAACGACCTGGACGCCGAGACGCTGGACCTGCTCGAGGACCTTCTGGTCGAGTACGAGGGCACGCTGCTCATCGTGAGCCACGACCGCGACTTCCTGGACAACGTCGTGACCAGCACGCTCGTCTTCGAGGGTGACGGCCGCATCGGCGACTACGTCGGCGGGTACGCCGACTGGGTCCGCGAGCGGGAGAAGGCGGCGGCCGCGAAGGCGGCGCTTGCGGCGCCCGCAAGGGACGAGGCGAGGCCGGCCGCCGCGCCCCAGAGGCCCGCCCGGAAGCTGACCAACAATGAGCGGCGCGAGGTGGCGGAGCTGCCCGCGCGGATCGAGGCGCTCGAGTCCGAGATGGCCAAGCTCGCCGCGAAGCTTGCCGATCCGGCCTTCTACCACCGGGAGAGGAACTCCGCCGCCGACGTCAGGGCGCGCCTTGACGGCCTCGAGCGCGAGCACGCCGTGGCGTTCGCGCGGTGGGAGGAGCTCGAGGCGCTTCAGGCCCGGGCCTGACGGCGCATGGGGGCACCCGGAATGCTCGTTTCACCCCATATGGGGCCGCCGGGCCCCGGGTGTACACTTCGGGACCGAACCCATGAACCCACACGAGCCCAACAGCGGCCTCACCAACGCATCCTCAAGCCGGCCGGCCCGCGCCTGGAGGCCCCCCGACAGCGGCCTGGCCGCCGAATCAGGTGACCGCGGCGAGGCTTCACGCTGCGCCCCGGCGCCGCTTCAACGAGCGGCGTTTTCCGAGCAGTTCAGAAGCGTCTCCGAGTTTCCCCGTTACCTGACCCAGGGAATGGGACAAGGCAGCGCGTAGGGAGCCGCCTGAATCGCGATCGAGGTCACGCGTGCGCGGGGCATCGGCGCTTTCTTCGCGGAGCGCCGTAACAAAACAACCGCGGCGCATACTAACTAACCATCAACCGTATCGTCCCACCCATTCCCATGAAATCATCCACAGCCACCGCCGAATCCGAAACCACCAATGGCCAGTCCCAGGCCACCATTGAGGACCTGAAGGCCCTCATCCGCGACGCAAAGGAGGCCCTCGCCAATGTCGACGGTCACTCGACTCTCGATGTTCACGCCCTGCGGGACCGCCTTCGGGCGGTGCTTGCCGACGGCCAGACCACGCTCAAGAACCTGGCCGACGGCGCGCGCCGGCAGGCGGGCCGCGCCGACGACGCCATCCGGGAGAACCCCTATCCGACCATCGGCATCGCCGCGGGTGTGGGCGTCATCGCCGGCCTCTTGCTGTCGCGCGCCTTCACGAGCTCCAACCGCTAATCGGCGAGGCCGCCCGGCCGTTCACTTCCCCCCGCAGGGCCCACCCCCCATGGACGCGCTCGAATCCCCGCCCCGCATCATCCTGGACGGGCTGCTGCACCGGGGCGAACTGGCCCGCATCGAGCTAAAGGATGCGCGGACGCACCTTGCGGTCACGGGCGCCGCGGCGGGAGTCGCCGGCGCCCTTGTCCTGCTCGGCGGGCTGACCGGAACCTTTGCGCTTGCGGCCCTCGTCTGGGAGCGCGGGGACCGCGCCGTCATTCTCGGACTTGTCGCCCTCGGCTACGTCCTGGGCGCGTGCGCGCTCGGGTGGTGGACCGCCCTGCGCATAAGGTCGTGGCACCCGCTCTCCGAGACCCGCTACCAGCTCCGCGAGGATTGCGCATGCCTGAATCACTACCTTTCAACGAACGGCAGCTGAGCGGGAGGGCCGGGCCCCAGGGCGACCGCCGCAAGTGGCTGTCGCTCGCCTGCGAGCTCGATCGGCTCAAGGTGCTCCGGACCCTGCGCGAGGGGTCCCTCGGGCTCCAGGTGCATTCCGTCCTGGGAACGATCGCTTCGGTCGCCCCGAGCCTGCCCGGCGGGATTGGGCGATGGTTCCGCGGGGCCACCGTCGCCGCCACGGTCTGCAGGGTCGCTCTTCTTGCATTGAGAGGCTGAGGAGGCCCCCGCTCGCCCATCTTTCGAAACCACAACCCGCACCCCAAAAACAAGCCACACCCATGCTACGCTGGATCCTCATGTTCCTCGTGCTCGCCCTCGTCGCGGGCGCCCTCGGCTTCACCAACGTCGCCGGCGGGGCCATCGCGATCGCCCAGACCCTCTTCTACATCTTCCTGATCCTCTTCGCGCTGTCCCTGGTCGTGCACCTGACGCGTGGCGGCGGGAACAAGACCGACCCCTAGAGCGTCCGTCTCCCTCCTAGGGCTGCTCGCCCGGCACGGACCGCTCCCGCGAGGTGTCGGGCACGCCCCGGCACGACTGCGCGGAGAACTCCTCCACGGACCTTAGGTCGAACGTCTTTGCCCCGGCGGAGGGAGGCATCGAGTCGTGCTCAAACTCGGCGCCGCGGACGTCGTCCAGCATGACCGAGGGCCTGAGGTCGCTCGCCCTCGGGCCGAGGACCACGTGGTGCACCACCAGACGGGCCGCGTGCCGGGCATACAGGCCCCAGGACGGGGTGATCCCGAAGCTCCCGGGCTCGGGGTAGTCACGCTCCATCTCGGGCACCGAGCGGCCGGCCTCGGCCGCCGTGCCGCCCCCCTCGAACTCGATGCGGATGTTGTCGAGGGTCACGTCCTCCACCGGGTGTCCCGCCAGCCCGAGGATCAGGATCCCCTGGCCCCCCTGGACGTCCTCGGCGACCACGTTGCTGATGATGACGCCGTGAAGCCTCCCGACGGGCGTCCCGGCGGGGCCCCGCATGCGCGCGCCGAGTCGCAGGAAGATGGGGGCGCTGAAGATCCGGCGCATGGCGAGGTTCGAGACGGTGACGTCCTCGAGCAGGGCGCCGTCCACCGTCTCCAGGGCGAGTCCGCGGGAGCACTCGAACACGCAGTTGGTGATCGTCACCGCCTTGAAGCCCCCGTTCGACTCCGTGCCGAACTTGATCCGGCCGGTCGGCGCGTGAACGCGCGCCTCGGTGTGCGTGCGGCTCCCGTCCAGGAGCGACCCCTCGTCGTAGCCGCACACCAGGCAGTCCGAGATCGTCACGTTCTCGGTCGAGCGGAACTGCCCCAGGCCGAAGGAGCTCTTCAGGCAGATGCCGTCGTCGAAGGGGGAATTCACCGAGCAATTCGAGACCCTCACGTTGCGGCAGCAGTCGATGTCCATGCCGTCCCGGTTGGTGTCGATCTTCAGCCCGTCGATCGCCAGGTTGTCGACGCCGGTCGCGAGGATCCCGAACCAGCCCCCGTGCTCGATCGTGAAGTCGCGCAGGATGACGTTGCGGCAGTTCTTGAGCGCGATCGCCTTGTTGCCGACCTTCTGGACGACCGTCTCCCCGGCCCAACCCCGCGAAAGGCCCTTGCCGTAGATCCGGCCCTCTCCGGTGATCGACACGTTGGCCAGGTCCTCGCCCCAGATCAGGCTGTCGTGCCAGTGGCTGTGGCCACCGTCCTGGTAGTGCAGGGTGTCCCCCCAGGCGTTCGGCTCCGGCGGGTCGTAGTCCTTGTCCTCGGAGGAGGCCACGATCGATGAGCCCGGGCCCAGGTGGAGGGTGATGTTGCTCCTCAGGTGGAGCGAGCCCGCCAGGTAGGCGCCGGCCGGAAACTCCACCGTTCCCCCGCCCGCCCGGCTGGCCGCCTCTATCGCCCGGTTGATGGAGGGCGCGTCGTTGGAAACCCCGTCCCCCTTGGCCCCGAAGGCCCGGACGTCGAAGCTCGCCGGATCGGCAGCCGCGTGGACGCAGCAGAGGCAGAGCAGGGCCGAGGCGACGAGCGTCGGGTGGGGCGTGGGCATGGAGTCGTTGGGGTGGGCCCACGCGCGCGGACAAGTGCCGCCGCGGGGGCCGGACGATACAAGATGCCGGCAGGATCGGGTGTCAAATCCCGCCGCGGAACCGGGGGCCGCTCACCTTGCCGTGCCCCAGCGCCGGGTGAACGGGTAGTAGATGAAGAGCGGCCGGCCGATCACGTCCTTTTCGGGCACAAAGCCCCAGAATCTTCCGTCGAAGCTGTTCTTGGAGTTGTCGCCGAGCGCGAGGTACCCTCGCGCGGGCACCGTGACCGTGTCGCCCCGGAAGAGCTGGCTCTGCGCGTACCGCGGATCGGCGGTCATGTTGAAGTATCCCCGGTAGGGGCTCACCCGCCCCGCGTTCAGCCCAAAGGCCTTCGAGCCGCTTATCGGGGAGCCGTTGCGGTAGATCATGGGCTCGCGAATCTCGATCGCGTCCCCGGGGACGCCGATCAGGCGCTTGATGAAGTACTGGTCGCCAAAGGCCCTCTCGATGTCCGGGATGTGGTCCGTCCTGAACACGAAGCCCTGGCCCACGCTCGGCCTGACGAACTGGTAGCTCACCCGGTCGACGAACAGCTGGTCGCCGGTCAGGATGTCGAACCGAACGACGGGCTCCCCGGCCCGCACGGACCTGCCGAGGGGCACCCGGAACGCCTCGTAGTACTGGTCGCTGTCCTCGTCGAGCTTCACGCTCGTCTCCTCGAGGCGGCCCGCCTGCTGCGCGCTGCGCACCTGGGCCTCGAACGCGTTGCGGTCCTTGAAGAACGTGCCGATGACCAGGTCGTCAAAGTCGTTGTCGCTGAAGTCGGCCGGGACGCGGACCGACGTGGCGGCCCCGTCGACGTAGAACGTGTACTCCTTGACGCGGGTCGGGATGAACCCCCACGAGTAGCCCGCCCGCTTCGTGTAGGCGACGCTCATCGAGTTGCCTCGGACCAGCAGCGGCAGCGACACCTCGCCGTCCCGGGGGGCGACGGCCGTGTAGCGATGCGCGAGGAAGGCGACGAACCTGAAGGCCCGCTCGGCCAGGTTCGGGGCGCTCGACCCCGGGGGAAAGTTCTCCGCGGTCATCCCGTAGTAGCTCGGCCACATCGAGTTTGTCGGGATCTTGAAGGGCTGGACGAAGTAGGTGCGGATCCCGAGGATCACGATCGCCGCCACCAGGAAGAACTCCACGTACTCGACCAGCCAGGTCTTGGGGTAGATGGCCCCGCCGGTCCGGACGAGGACGCCCTCGAGCGACTCGATCCCGAGCTTCAGCTTGGCCGCGTCGGCGCGGTCCCTGTAGAGGCGCTCGAGCTCCTGCGTGCGCCGGGTGAGGTCCTCGGCGTCCTTCGCCCCGAGCCGGTCGCGCCGGTAGTGCCAGACCTTCGAGGCCAGCTCGAGCCAGTTCGACGCGTTGTCGCGCATCTTCTTTTCCTGGGAGTCAAAGAATCCGAACATGGAGTTTGGGACGGTCGGCCGGCGTCAGTTGTTCCTCAGCACCTTGATGAAAGTGTCCGGCGGGATGGAGACCTTGCCGATCAATTTCATCTTCTGTTTCCCTTCCTTCTGCTTATCAAGCAACTTGCGTTTTCTTGAAATGTCGCCGCCGTAGCACTTCGCCGTCACGTCCTTGCGCATCTCCCGCACGCTCTCCCTCGCGATGATCTTGCCGCCGATCGCGGCCTGGATGGCGATCCGGAACATCTGCGGCGGGATGATCTCGGAGAGCTTCTTGCAGAGGTCGCGGCCCCGGGCCTCCGCCTTGTCCCGGTGGACGATGCTCGCAAAGGCGTCCACGGGGTCGCCGTTCACGAGGATCTCCATCTTCACCAGGTCGGCCGGCCGGTAGTCGCCGAGCTCGTAGTCCATCGAGCCGTAGCCATGGGTCACGCCCTTCAGCCGGTCGTTGAAGTCGACGAGGATCTCGTTGAGCGGCAGGATGCAGCTGAGCATGACCCGCGTCGAGTCGAGCGTGTGGGTGTGCTCGACGACCCCGCGCTTCTCCATCACGAGCGCCAGCATGTCCCCCATCGAGTCGTTGGGGATGTGGATCGACGCCCGGAGCGTCGGCTCCTGGATCTCTAGGATCACGCCGGGGTCGGGCATGTTGACCGGGTTGTCCACCTCGAGGACCACGCCCCCGTGCTTCACGACCTTGTAGATGACGCTTGGATACGTCGAGATGATGTCCACGTCGTGCTCGCGCCGGATGCGCTCCTGGATGATCTCCATGTGCAGGAGGCCGAGGAACCCGCACCGGAACCCGAAGCCCAGCGCCACCGAGCTCTCCTGGGAATAGACGAAGGCGGAGTCGTTGAGCCGCAGGCGGCCCAGGGCGGCCTTGAGCTTCTCGTAGTCGTTGCTGTCAATCGGGTAGAGCCCGCAGAAGACCATCGGGCGGACCTCCTTGTAGCCGGGGAGCATCACCTGGGCGGGCTTCGCCGCCAGGGTGATCGTGTCGCCGGTCTTCATCTCGGACGGGTCCTTGATGTTGGAGACGATGTAGCCCACGTCCCCCTGCGACAGGAAATCGCGCTTCTCCATCTTCGGGGTGAAGACCCCGACCTCCTTGATGTCCGACTTCTGGCCCGTGCTCATCAGCATCATCATCTCGCCTGCGCGCACGGTGCCGGAGAAGACGCGCACGTGGGCGATGACCCCCCGGTAGGAATCGAAGATCGAGTCGAACACGAGCGTCCGCATCTGGGGGTAGTCGGTCCACCGGGGAGGCGGCACGCGCGCCACCACGGCCTCCAGGATGTCGATGACCCCGATGCCCGACTTTCCGCTGGCGAGGATCGCCTCCTCGGCGGGTATCGCGAGGATGTCCTCCATCTGCTTCAGGCACAGGTCGAGGTTCGCGCTCGGCAGGTCGATCTTGTTGATGACCGGGATGATCTTGAGCCTCTGCGCCACGGCCAGGTGGGCGTTGGCGACCGTCTGGGCCTCGACGCCCTGCGACGCGTCGATCAGGAGTACGGCCCCCTCGCACGCGGCGAGCGACCGGGAGACCTCGTAGGAGAAGTCCACGTGGCCGGGCGTGTCCATGAGGTTCAGCTTGTAGCTGCGGCCGTCCTTGGCCGCGTAGACCATGGTCACCGGGTGGGACTTGATCGTGATGCCGCGCTCCTTCTCGAGGTCCATCGAGTCGAGGTACTGCGCCGTCAGCATCCGGTCCGACACCGTGTGCGTCTCCTGGAGCAGCCGGTCCGACAGCGTGGTCTTGCCGTGGTCGACGTGCGCGATGATGCAGAAATTCCGTGTGAGCGGCGCGTCCATCATCAGGAACCCAGGTCCGCGTACTCCGAGATCGAGCGCACGCTCCACGCCTTGTCCGTCCGCCGGGCGAGGCCCGCCAGCACGCCTCCCGGCCCGAGCTCCCAGAATTCCGTGGCGCCCGAGGCGACGGCGGCGCGCATGCAGTCCTCCCAGAGGACGGGCGACACCACCTGGCGCACGAGCGCGCGCTTGATGTCGTCGGGGTCCCTGACCGCCTGGCCGGTCGTGTTCGTGAACACACGGAAGCGCGGCGGCGAGAACGGGATCCCCGCGAGAAACGCCTCAAATGCCGCCCGGGCAGGCTCCATGAGTCTGCTGTGGTAGGCGCCGGCCACGTTGAGCGGCACGTTCTTGATCCCGCGGTCCTTCGCCGCCGCCACCGCAGCCCCGACCTTCGCGCGCTCGCCCGAGATGATGACCTGGCCCGGCGCGTTGAAATTAGCCGCCTCGACGTCGAACTCGCCGCAGAGCGCCGCGATCGCCTCGCGCGACTGCCCGACGATCGCCGCCATCGTCCCGGCGCTCTTCTCGCAGGCGTCCTGCATAAGGCGGCCGCGCTCGGCGACGATCCTCAGGCCGGTGGGGAAGTCCACGACGCCCGCGGCGACATACGCGGTCACCTCCCCGAGGCTGAGGCCAAGGGCCATGTCGATCTCGGGCAGGCGCCCGTTCTCGCGCAGCGCCTCGATGAGCGCCATCCCGTGCACGAAGAGCGCCGGCTGGCACACGCCGGTCCGGGTGAGCTCGGTGTCGGGACCCTCAAAGCTCACCTTCGCCAAGTCCCAGCCGAGCACGCGGCCGGCCTCGCCGTAAAGCGCACGGGCGCCCGCGGAGTGCTCGCAGAGCGACTTGCCCATGCCCAGCCTTTGGGCGCCCTGACCCGCAAATAGAAATGCCAATGCCATAGGAGAACCGACTAGGCAATCCCCCGAACGCGGGGAATCCAAGCCAAATAAGATCCGTGGGGCACTTCCGCGCGCCGCAGCATCGCTCCCGCGGCTCAGAACCGCTTCATCTGCTTGAAATACTTGTCGTCGTCCGGGGGCAGCGCGAATTCAGGCACAAAGCTCCGCTCATTGTCGGCTGGCTTCGCGGCCGCGCCGACCGAGGAGACGCCGCTCGACAGGTCCGGCAGGCCGAACGGGTTGGATCCGGAGCCCTCCGGGCTCAGGAACGCCTTCACCTGCGGCGCCGGCGCGAGGTCCAGCACCGCGAGATAGGGGTTGGAGCCCGCCCTCGAATCGCCCGGAGCCGCCCCCTCCGGCGCCGAGAACAGGCCCTCGCCGGCGGACCCGCCAGGGCCGACGTCGAGCCCCGGCAGAAGGTCGCCATGCGCCCGCTCAAGCCCCGCCGCCGGGAGCCCGTCGCCCTTCGATGACGGGAGCAGGAGGTCATGGTCCCGAGCCGACACCCAGCCCCCCATGAACGAGTCGAGCGGGTTGTAGACCGGCTCCGCCGGCTCCTTAGGGCCCGCCTTGTCGCGGGTGTCCTCCAGGGAAGCGGCGTCCTTGTCGCCCCGCAGGGGGTCCAGCTCGACCTTGAGGAGGTCGTCCTTGTCCCTGGACTTCGAGCCCGGTGAGCGGTCCGACTTCTTGTCCATCGCGTCGACCAGCCAGTTGCCCGTGCCCTCCTTCTTCTTGGAGGGGTCAATCAGGCTCTCCTTGTCCGGGGTCATGAGCGCGGATGCCTCCGGGCGGATGCCGCCCGGGCCCGGGCTCACGTCCTTCATGTCCAACGTCGGAAGGGCGGAACCGGTCTCCTGCTGCCCGACCGCCTTGATGGCCGCGAGATCCTTCTTCGCGTCCGCGATCGAATCGGCGGCCGGCGGGGGCGGGTCCCCGGCCCGGGCGGCCGCGGCGAGCATCGCGAAGAGAAGGGCTGCCGACCCGCGCATCGGTCTTGTCCGGCGGGCCCCTAGCTCTTGATGAAGATGCCCTTAAGGTTCATCTCGAGCTGCTGCGGGTTCGGCGAGAACCGAACCCCGTCGGCCTTGCTGATCCGGCCGGCCTTGATCAGCCGGTACAGATCCTTGTTGAAGGAGTAGCTGGACCCGTCCAGGCCGCTTTCGAGCAGCGTGTTGATCTTGTCGAAGTGGCCCTCGAGGATCAGGTTCCGGATCGTCGCATCGGTGTTGAGCACCTCGTTGCTCGGCACGCGCCCGCCGCCCTCGAGGCTCGGGATCAGCTTCTGGCAGATGAACCCGCGGATGGAGCCCGAGATCTGACGGCGCGCCTGCGCCATCTGCTCGGGCGGGAAGAACTCGAAGAGGCGCGTGAGCGACTGCGCCACCGTGGCCGCGTGCATGGTGGAGAACACGAGGTGCCCGGTCTCGGCCGCCGCGATCGCGGTTTCGAAGGTCTCCCGGTCGCGCATCTCACCGATCAGGATGATGTCCGGGTTTTGGCGCAGCACGGACTTAATCGCCAGCTCGAACGTCGGCACGTCGAGGCCGATCTCGCGCTGCTGGAAGAGGGATTTGTCGTCCTGGAACGTATACTCGATCGGGTCCTCGATCGTCACGATGTGCTTGTCCATGTTCTGGTTGATCCAGTTGAGCATGGCGGCCATCGTGGAGCTCTTGCCCGAGCCGGTCGCGCCGCAGACCAGAAGGATTCCGTCCTTTGCGTTCGCGAGCTTGAGGAGCGGCTCGGCCTGGAGCCCGAGGTCCTCGAAGTTCGGGACCTTGCTCTTGATATGCCGGAAGACGAGGCTCACGAGCCCGCGCTGGTGGAACGCGTTCACGCGGAAGCGGCCGATCCCGTCCGACGCGTAGGCGAAATCGATCTGCCCCATCTCCTCCCAGCGCTTCCTGAAGACCTCCGGCACATGCTCGTCCACGAACGCCTCAGCCTCCGGGCTCGTGATCGGGTCCATGTCGACCGGCTTCAGCCGGTTTGAGATCCGCACGTATCCGGGCTTGTTTGACTTGATCACGATGTCGCTCGCGCCGCTGTCTACCGCGAGCTTCAGCAGGTCGTTGAATATCTCGGTGTGGGGAGTGACGGCTTCCATGTGCAGATTAGCGTTGCTCTGGATTTTGTAGCTTGGCCTGCTTCACGCGGCAAGGCATCTTTGCCCTGGTCCCACGCCCCCACCACATGAAGCCACGCCCCCTCACAGGCGCGATCACCGCCCTCGCAACCCCCTTCCGCGGGAAGGACATATCCTTTGGCGACATCAAGAGGCTGGTGGAGCACCAGATCCGCGGCGGCATCGACGGGATCGTGCCGGTCGGAACGACGGGCGAGTCCCCCACCCTCACCCCCGAGGAGCACATGGACGTGGTCCGCGCGGCGATCGAGTTCGCGCGCGGGCGCGTCCCCGTGATCGCGGGCACGGGGTCGAACTCGACGGCCGAGGCGCTCGAGTTCACGAGGCTCTCCGACGAGGCCGGCGCCGACGCGGTCCTGGTCGTCACGCCCTACTACAACAAGCCGAACCAGGAGGGTCTCTTCCGGCACTACGCCGCCATCGCCGAGGCGACCGATCTGCCGATCATCCTGTACTCGATCCCTTCGCGCTGCGCCGTTGAGATCGGCGTCCCGCTCCTCGAGCGCCTGCGGTCCCGCTATGCGCACGTGCGCTGGATCAAGGAGGCGGGCGGATCGGTCGACCGCGTGGACCAGATGAAGCGGGCGCTGGGCGACGACATCACCGTGCTGAGCGGCGACGACGCCCTGACGCTGGCGTTCATGTCGAGCGGGGCCGAGGGCGTCATCAGCGTCGCCTCAAACCTCGTGCCCGGGGAGGTCTCCCGCATGGTCCGCCTCGCCCGCACGAACGACTTCGCGGGCGCGGCAAAGCTCCACCGCCGGCTCTATCCGCTCTTCAAGGCACTCTTCATCGAGCCGAGCCCGGCGCCGATCAAGGCCGCGCTCGCCCGCGCCCGCGTCATTGGAAGCGACGCCGTGCGCCTGCCCCTCTGCCCGGTCACCCCCGCAACCCGCGCCGCGCTCGCGAAGGCGATGTCCGGCCTCATCCGCTGACCCGGCCATGGCGCTCACCATACTCCTCAACGGGGCCCGCGGAAGGATGGGCCAGGCCATCGCGTCCGCCGCCGCGCAGGCGGGGATCGTGGTCGGCGCGGCGACCGACGTGGGCGACGACGTCGCCGCGGCCGCCCGCTCGGTCGACGTCTTGGTCGACTTCAGCTCCCCCCAGGCGACCCAGGGGCTCCTCGGGGCTGCGGCGGCGGCGGGGAAGCCCGCGGTCATCGGCACCACGGGGCATGCGCCGAAGGAGAAGGCCGAGCTGCTCCGGCTCGCGGCGCAGATCCCGTGCGTCTGGGCCGGGAACTTCTCGGTCGGAGTCAACCTGCTCTTTGC
>Ga0265313_10003331_pt1 | contig 13131 bp, 14 predicted proteins | sample 4123metaG_FD_203122 | JGI IMG/M metagenome (GOLD analysis project Ga0265313, IMG submission 203122) | Rhizosphere microbial communities from Carex aquatilis grown in University of Washington, Seatle, WA, United States - 4-1-23 metaG | ecosystem: Host-associated > Plants > Roots > Rhizosphere >...
GGTCGAGGTTCAGGGCAGCCTGGAGCGGGTTCTGGCCGACGGCCGGCCTTGGACCGGCGAGTTGGTCAACCGCCGCAAGGATGGCTCGTCCTATTGGGCTGATTGGAGGATCGCTCCAGTCCGCGACTCCACCGGGGCCGTCACTCATCTCGTGGCATTGTTCGAGGATATCTCGGAACGCAAGGAACTGGAGCGGCAGGTGGCCGAGCAAAACTCGGCCCTGAGGGGAGCTCATGACGAGATCCAGACGCTCAATCAGCGGCTGTCCACCGAGAATTTACGGCTAGGGGCCGAATTGGAGGTGTCGCGGCGCATCCAGGAAATGATCCTTCCGACCGAAAACGAATTGCTCCAGATCGTCGGACTGGATGTCGCCGCGTATATGGAGCCGGCCACCGAAGTCGGCGGCGACTACTATGATGTCCTCCAGGACGAAGATGGACGGCTCCGCATCAGTATCGGCGACGTCACCGGGCACGGCCTGGAAAGCGGTGTTGTCATGCTGATGACGCAAACCGCGGTACGGACCTTGATGACCAGTGATGAGCCCGACGCGCTACGGCTGCTCGATGTGCTCAACCAGACCATCTACAAGAACATGGAGCGCATGGGTAGCGACAAGAACGTGACGCTGGCCATTCTTGACTATCGTCCCTGCCCGCCCGAGAGCAATGTCGATCCCGCCATCGCCGGCCATCTACGAGTGAGCGGCCAGCACGAATCGGTCATTGTTGTGCGCAAGGGCGGTATGGTGGAATTGTTCGACACCATTGATCTCGGCCTGCCCATCGGCTTGGTGCACGACATCAGGGAGTTCGTCGCGGAACTCACCATCCCGCTTTTTGCTGGCGATACGGTGGTGCTCTACACCGACGGTATCACAGAGGCTGCCGATTCCGGCCACAAGCTCTATGGCCTGGAGCGATTGTGCAACGTGATTTCCGTCCATTGGCGTGATCGGGCCGAAACCATCAAGTTGGCGGTGATCGCCGACGTGCGACGCCATATCGGCGATCAGCCATTATATGACGATCTAAGTCTGGTGATCATCAAGCAGGTGTGAACAACCAAGTCTCTCCGGCTCGGAACGCGACGCCCCCTGTGTGGCATGACGGTTCTGAGATCGCGTTTTCCGCAGCCGATCACCCCCCCTTTTTGCTGACCTCATCGCCCCAGTCCTCCACCAGCTTCTTCTGCACCGATTTCAGGGCATTGACCCGGCGCTGAGAGCTGGAGGCGAGATAGTTGGCGACCATGGGCGGCATGGCTGCGTAGATGCCATAGCCGATGCCGGCACAGCCATAGGCAGTCATCAGCATCAGCGGATCGGTCAGCATGCGAAAGGCCTCGTCCAGGGTATGAACCCCGAACCACAGGCTGAACAGATAGGGAAAGACGCCGGCGAAGTTGAGACCGCCGACGCAGAGGAAGGCATACTTATTCGGCCCCTTCTCCGTCGCCCAGGATACCAGGGTGGGCAGCATGGTGAAGAAGACCAGCACCACCGTAGGCAGGGAGAACGGCACCAGCGCAGCCAGGATCATCAGGACCACGACCTTGTTGATCCCGCCGCCGCCGCCCTTCTTGGCCGCCGCCGTCGCCCTGGCCTGTGCGACGGCTGATACTTTCTTCTTCGCCATGCCACGAAGATGGCATTCCCGGCCCGCCTTGGCAATGCGCCAAGCTTGACGCCCGGGGGGGCCGGGCTGCATTCTTCGCCCCTACCCTCCTTGCCCCGGCGAACCCCATGTTCCTCCTCATCGATAATTACGACAGCTTCACCTACAACCTCTGGCATTACCTGGGTGAGCTGGGGGCCGAAGTGGAGGTGTGGCGCAATGACGCGCTGACCGTCGATCAGGTCATGGCCAAGACGCCGCAGGGAATCATCATCTCCCCCGGCCCTTGCGATCCCGACCGTGCCGGCATCTGTCTGGAGCTGATCCGCCGTGCCGCCGGCAAGGTGCCACTGTTCGGCGTCTGCCTTGGCCATCAAGCCATTGGCCAAGCCTTTGGCGGCAAGGTGGTCCGTGCCCCCAAGCCCATGCACGGCAAGGTCGACAATATCGAGCACGACGGCAGCGGCGTGTTCACCGGCCTGCCCTCGCCTTTCCGCGCCACCCGCTACCACTCCCTGGTGGTGGAGCGCGAGAGCTTCCCCGCCAGCCTGCACGTCTCGGCCTGGAGCGCCGGCGGCATGGTAATGGGTCTTACCCATAAGGAACTGCCGCTGTGGGGCGTGCAGTTCCACCCGGAAAGTATCGAGACCGAGCACGGCCACCAGATGCTGCGCAACTTCCTCGAATTCACCACCCGCAGAACCGGAAACGCCGCCTGATGAATACCCAAGCCATACCGGCCTCCCTGGCCCTGATGAAGGAAGTCCTGGGCCGCGTCGCCACCGGCGCCACCATGTCCGAGATCCAGGCCGAGGAAGTCTTCGAGGTCATCATGTCCGGCGACGCCACCCCGGCTCAGATCGGCGGCCTGTTGATGGCGCTGCGGGTGCGGGGCGAGACGGTGGACGAGATCACCGGCGCTGCCCGGATCATGCGGGCCAAGGCATTGGGCATGGAAGCCCCAGCCGGAGCCATCGACACCTGTGGTACCGGTGGCGACGGCTCGGGCACCTACAACATCTCCACCGCCGCCGCTTTCGTGGTGGCGGGTGCCGGGGTGCCGGTGGCCAAGCACGGCAACCGGGCGCTGTCCTCCAAGTCGGGCTCGGCCGACGTTCTGGCGGCCCTGGGAATCAAGGTCGATGCCGACATGGCCCTGGTCAGAGAATCCTTGTTCACCAACAATATCGGCTTTCTCATGGCCCCGCGTCACCACAACGCCATGCGCCATGTGGGCGGCCCCCGCGTCGAGCTGGGAACGCGGACCATCTTCAATCTGCTGGGCCCTCTGTCCAATCCCGCCGGCACCACCCGTCAGGTCGTGGGCGTCTTCGCCGACCAGTGGGTGGAACCGGTCGCCACGGTGCTCGGCCGCCTGGGCGCCGAGCATGCCTGGGCGGTGCATGGCTCCGACGGCCTGGATGAACTCACTACCACAGGCCCGTCCAAAGTGGCGGAATTCAAGGGGGGGGAGGTTCGGATCTTCACCGTCACCCCCGAGGAAGCCGGCCTCGCCCGCGCCCGGCCGGAGCAGCTCAAGGGCGGTGACGCCGCCACCAATGCCGCCGCGCTCAAGGACCTGCTGGGCGGTAAGAAAGGCGCCTATCGTGATATCGTCGTGTTGAACGCCGCCGCCGCCCTGATCGTCGCGGGCAAGTCCATCAGCCTGGCCGAGGCCGCCCGGCTGGCGGAGAACGTCATCGACAGCGGCGAGGCCGGCCGCGTCCTCGAGCGCATGATCACCATCACCAACCGGAACGCCTGAGCCATGAACGCCACCTCAACCATCCTGGACCGCATCTGCGCCGAAAAGCGCAAGCTTGTGGCCGAGCAAAAGGGCCGCCGTAACATCAAGGAACTACTGGATCGGGCCAAGGATCAGGCTCCACCGCGCGGCTTCGCCCGGTCGCTCGACAGCCACATCGACAAGATGGGCTGGGGCATCATCGCCGAGATCAAGAAGGCTTCGCCCTCGGCCGGAGTGATCCGGCCCAATTTCGAGCCGGCACAGCTGGCGCGCGCCTACCAGCGTGGCGGTGCCGCCTGCCTGTCGGTGCTGACCGACCAAAAGTTCTTCCAGGGCAGCGACGCCGACCTTGGCGCCGCCCGTTCGGCCTGCGATCTGCCGGTATTGCGCAAGGACTTCCTGGTCGATCCCTATCAGGTGGTGGAAGCCCGGGCCCTGGGCGCCGATGCCGTGCTGCTGATCGTCGCGGCGCTGACCGATGCCGAACTGTCGCAGATGGAAGACATCGCGCTGGGCTATCAGATGGACGTGATCCTGGAAGTTCACGACGACGGCGAGCTGGAGCGGGCGCTCAAGCTCAAATCGCCGCTGATCGGCATCAACAACCGCGACCTCAAGATCATGAAGACCGATCTCGCCACCACCGAGCGGCTGGCGCCCAAGGTGCCGGCGGGCAAGGTGGTGATCTCGGAAAGCGGCCTGGAGGGCCCGGGCGATCTCAAGCGCATGGCTGAGATCGGGGTCAAGCGTTTCCTGATCGGCGAGGCTCTGATGCGCCGCGCCGACGTGGAGCAGGCGCTCAAGGTGCTGCTGGCCGGCGCAGCTTGATCATGGCCGGCCTCACCCATTTCGACGGGTCCGGCAATGCGGTGATGGTCGATGTCTCGGCCAAGGGCGAAACCGAGCGAGTGGCGACGGCATGCGGCAGCGTCTTCATGAAGACAGAGACCCACGCTCTCATCGCTCAGGGAGGAGTCAAGAAGGGCGACGTGCTGTCGGTGGCACAACTGGCCGGCATCATGGGAGCCAAGCGGACCCCCGACCTGATCCCCCTTTGTCACCCTCTGCCACTCTCCTCGGTGACGGTCCAACTCAGCCTTGATCCTCAGACGCCGGCTGTCCATATCGAAGCCACTTGCAAGCTGGTGGGACGCACCGGCGTCGAGATGGAGGCCCTGACCGCCGTGTCCGTCGCCGCGCTCACTGTCTACGATATGTGCAAGGCGGTGGATAAAGGCATGCGCATCGGCGATATCCGGCTGGTGCGCAAGTCTGGCGGCAAGTCTGGATTGTACGAGGCCGAGTGATGATTCCCGTTGAGAAAGCCCAGGAGATGGTGTTGGCCGGCATGCGCCCGGTGGCTACCGAAGTAGTGGCGCTGCCCCAGGCCGCCGGCCGGATTCTCGCCGAGGATCTGGCTGCGCGGGTATCGCATCCGCCAGTGGCCGTCTCTGCAATGGACGGCTATGCGGTGCGCACCGACGACCTCTCCTTGATCCCCACTCGCTTGCACGTCATCGGCCAGTCGGCGGCCGGCGCCCCCTTCGCCGCCCCCCTCGCCCCCGGTCAGGCCGTCCGCATCTTCACCGGCGCCGCCATTCCCACCGGTGCCGATGGGGTCATCATGCAGGAGAATACCAGCCGCGACGGCCACGAAGTCACCATCCGGGAAGGAATCGCCGCAGGCAAGTTCATCCGCGCCCCCGGCCTGGATTTCAAGACCGGTGACGTCCTGCTGACGGCCGGCACAGTCATGGGCGGCCGCGCTGTCGGGCTGGCGGCTGCCATGAATATTCCCAGTCTGGCCGTGCGCCGGCGGCCACGTATCGCCATCCTGTCCACCGGTGACGAAATCGTCATGCCCGGTGATCCCCTTGGACCGGCCCAGATCGTCGGCTCCAACGGTCCAGGCCTCTCCGCCTTCGTGACCGCCATGGGCGGCGAGCCGGTCCATCTCGGCATCGCCCGCGACACCCGCGCCTCACTGGATGCCATGATCGCCTCCGCCGCTGGCTGTGACCTGCTGGTGACCACCGGCGGCGCCTCGGTCGGCGACTATGATCTGGTCCAGGATGCCCTGTCCGAGGCCGGCCTTTCCCTCGGCTTCTATACAGTGGCCATGCGGCCGGGAAAGCCCATGATGTTCGGAGACCTCAACGGCGTTCCGGTACTGGGCCTGCCCGGCAATCCGGTCTCGGCCATGGTGGGGGCCGTGGTGTTCCTCGAACCGGCCATCCGCGCCTTGCTCGGCCTGCCGCCAGGGGCCGAGCCGATCTCAGCCCGACTGGGCCGCGACCTCGCCGCCAATGACGCCCGCCAGGACTATCTGCGCGCCAGCCTGGAACGCGGTGTCGATGGCCAGATAACGGCCACCCCGTTCTCCTTACAGGACAGCGCCGTTCTCTCCGGCCTCGCCCGAGCCGATGCCCTGCTCATCCGCCCCCCCTTCGCTCCCGCCGCCATGGCCGGGGAGACAGTGCGGATCATCCCTCTGCCGGCCACGACCTGAACAAAACGGAATCGGCCGGACGATTCCCGCTTGACGCAAATAGAGAACGCGCCTAGAACAAATCGTGCTTGTTTGATCTTTGTTCCCGGACTGATTCGCTGGGAGGAGAACGCGATATGCTGACCCGTAAGCAGTATGAATTGCTGATGTTCATCGATGAGCGCCTGCGCGCCACCGGCATCTCGCCTTCTTTCGACGAAATGAAGGACGCACTCGATCTCAAGTCCAAGTCCGGTATCCATCGCCTGATCACCGGACTGGAGGAACGGGGCTTCATCCGCCGCCTCGCCCACCGTGCCCGGGCGTTGGAAGTGTTGCGCCTGCCGGAGAACATCTCCGATCAGGCACTACCGCCCCCGGCCAAGGCATTCTCACCCACGGTGATCAAGGGCAGCTTCAGCCAGGCCCTGGCCGGCGCCCCGGTGGCCGGTCCCTCCGAAGCGGTCACGCTGCCGCTCTACGGTAAGATCGCCGCAGGCACCCCCATCGAGGCGCTACGCGACCAATCCAACAGCATCGACGTTCCCATGTCCATGCTGGGCAGCGGCAACCACTATGCCCTGAGCGTCGAAGGCGATTCCATGATCGATGCCGGTATCCATGACGGCGACACCGTGGTCATCCGCAGTTGCGACTCCGCCGAGGCCGGGACCATCGTGGTCGCCCTGGTGGACGACCTGGAGGTGACTCTGAAGCGTCTGCGTCGCAAGGGCGCCTCCATCGCCCTGGAACCTGCCAACAAGGCCTACGAAACCCGCATCTTCCCGCCCGACCGGGTCAAGGTGCAGGGCCGCCTTGTCGGCCTGCTGCGGAGGTACTGAGATGGGAAGCCTGCGTCCACTCCGCTTTGCCTTTACCTGTGACGGCCGTCCCGCCGGCAGCGACTGCGCCGAGATGAGCGTCACCTATCACGGCGCCATCAGCCGCAAAAGCGCCGAAGCCGATGCCCGCCGCAGGTTCGAGGAATGGAGCCGCCTGGGCAATCCTATCACCCGCCGCAGGTCCGCCGATCAGGTGGTGCTTGGCTAGGAACAGGCCGCGGAGGACCGCAGGCGATGAACTGACGGCTCTGGCCAATATCGGCCCGGCCATACGGGAAGATTTACGGTTGCTGGGAATCGACACGGTGGTAGCGTTGGCCGACCAGGAAGCCGACGCCCTTTACCAACGTCTGAACCAGTTGACCGGCCGTCGCCATGACCCCTGCGTCTGGGATGTGTTCGCCGCCGCCATCCATCAGGCAAGAACCGGCGAAGGGCTCCCCTGGTGGCACTGGACGCCGGAGCGCAAGCGCCGCCAAACCACCGGCGGCTTCCGTCTTTAGAATTTAAAATAAGGAGGGCGGGAGAAATATCCGATTCACCCGCCCTCCATTCGGTCAGATGACCGCAGGATCACTTCCCGAACAGGCCCTGAACCGCCTTGCCTGCATCACCGGGGATTACTCCCTTTGCCTTGTCGGCAACATTGCCAAGCACATTGCCCAGGGAACTGGCCGACCTGACCGCGCCGTTAACCAGTGAATCCAACACCTTCTGCGCCACCTGGGACGCACTGGCTCCACCGGAATCACGACCAATGCCGGTCAACACGATTTCCGGCACTTTGGCGGTGGTGGCTGCTCCGGGAATACCGCCGGCCGCCAGTTTGACCTGGCCACCGGTGATGGCCAAGCGGTCGATCACCACCTTCTTTTCCTCGGCCTTATCGCCGCTCTTGGCCGGCTCGGGCTTGGCCTCGGCCTTGCCGCCCCCCCCGGCATGCTTGGCTGTGTAGGACTGGATATTGCGCTGCAACTGGTCAAGATTACTGCCGCCGGTACCGATCTCATAGGCGATGGTGGGAGCCCCCACTAGCACCTCCTTGACCACGACGGGATTCTTGCTTAGCGAGCCTGTATCCAGGGCCACGGTGACCACGCCCAGTTTGATGGCCGGATCGGAGGAGAAGCCGGGGGGATTGGCGACCTCCAGCCCGGTGATGGAGGCTTGGCCATCGGTCAGGGAAATCTTGACCGCGCTCACCGATACTTTGACACCAGCGACATCGCTGCCGACCTCGACGATGATCTTCTTGACGATGGTGTCCAGCGATGAGAACAGATACACCGCGCCGCCGATGATGACGGTCAATACCACGCCGCCAATGACGAGCAATTTGCGCATGAACATCCCCTCTCCCTGATTGAATGGGCGGTCAGTGTCCGCCAGCCGGGAGCGATTGTCGAGGGGGAGTGTCCGAAGGAGACGGAATGGCATCCTTCATCGCCCTCCTGCGCGCGGTCAACGTCGGCGGTAGCGGCAAACTCCCGATGAGCGACATCAAGGCCTTGTGCGAGGCCACCGGGTTCACGGCGGTCCGAACCTTCATCGCCAGCGGCAATGTGGTCTTCGAGAGCGATGCCCCCGAGGCGGAGGTGAAGGCGAACCTTGAGAAGACGTTGCGGGCCTATGCCGACAAGGCAGTCGGCGTCCTGGTCCGGACCTCCAGCGAGCTCGCCCAGATTCTGGCGCACAATCCCTTTCCCCAGGCCGCCCCTAACAAAACCGTAGTTATTTTCCTGGACCGACCGACACCGGCCGATGCTCTGGATAACCTCCCCGGCAGGCGAAACGAGGAGGTTCGCCCGGGCCACCGGGAACTCTACGTCTACTACCCAGAAGGAATGGGCCGGTCAAAGTTCAGGGTTCCGGCCGCTACGCAGGGAACTGCTCGCAACATGAATACGGTGGCGAAGCTGGTGGAAATGACCACCCGCACCTGACAGGCAGGGATGGGCGAAGGGACAAATCCCTTCGCCCCTTTCCCCTACAACTGCTGCAACCCTCCACGCAGCTTGAACCGTTGAATTTTGCCGGTAGCGGTCTTGGGCAGGGCCTCGACGAATTCGATCCAGCGCGGGTATTTATAGGGGGCCAGCTTGGCCTTCACGTAGGCCTGGAGTTCCTCCACCAGCACCTCGCCGCCGGTCTCGCCGGGGGCCAGCACCACATAGGCCTTGGGTTTGACCAAGCCCTCCGCGTCGGCTTCCCCGACCACGGCGGCCTCCAACACCTTCTCGTGGGAGATCAGCGCTGCCTCCACTTCGAAGGGCGACACCCAGATACCGCCAACCTTGAGCATATCGTCGCCGCGACCGGCATAGCGGTAATACCCCTCCTCATCGACGAAGTACTTGTCGCCGGTGAAGGTCCATTCGCCACGGAAGGTTTTTAGCGACTTCTCGCGCTGGTTCCAGTAGGCCACCGCCGAGGACGGCCCACGTACGATCAGTTCGCCCATCTCCCCTCGGGGGACCTCGCGCCCCTCGTCATCAACCACCCGGAGATGATAGCCGGGCACCGCCTTGCCCGAGGTGCCATAGTGGACCTCACCATGGCGGTTGGACAAGAAAATGTGCAGCATCTCGGTGGAACCTAAACCATCCAGAATGGCGGCACCGAAGCGTTCCTCCCAGCGGCGGCCCACATCCTCAGGCAGTGCCTCGCCCGCGGAAACGCAGGCGCGTAGCCGGGTGGAACCACTGGCCCGATTGTACTGGGGGTCGGCGAGAATGCTGCCGTAGAGCGTCGGTACGCCGTAATAGATGGTGGGCTGGTGATCCCTGAGGATATTCATCACCGCCTCCGGGGTGGGACGGTCCTTGAGCAACACCGAGGTGGCACCGGCATGCAACGAGAAGGTCATGCCGTTGCCCAGACCATAGGCGAAGAACAGCTTGGCCGCCGAGAAGGTGACGTCGTCTTCCTGCACCCCCAGCACCTGCTGGCCGTAGTGTACCGCAGTGGCGGGCAGGTCACGCTGGAGGTGGACAGCGCCCTTGGGAGCGCCGGTGGAACCGGAGGAGTAGAGCCAGAACGCCACGTCATCGCGGGTAGTCTCCGCCGTCTTCAACTTGGGCTCAGCCTTGTCCAACAGGTCCGACAGCAGGGGATGGCCATGGCCATTCTGCCCCGAGATCACCACCGTTTCCAGTAACGGCAGATCCTGAAGAATGGGTTCGACCTTATCGTACAATTCCTCGCTGATCACCAGGACGCGCGCCCGGCTATCCGACAACATGTAGCCGTAATCACCGGTGGTCAGCAGAGTGTTGAGCGGAATGGGCACGATGCCGGCCTTGATCGCTCCCCAGAACACCGCCGGAAAATCGACGGTGTCGAGCATGATCATGGCGATGCGGTTCTCTATGCGAAGCCCGAGACCCTTAAGCGCGTTGCCGGCGCGGTTCACCTTCTCCGCCAACTGGCCATAGCTGTGACTGCCAGCGGCATCAATGAAGGCCGTCTTGTCGGCACGGCCCTGCTTGAGGTGGCGATCGACGAACCAGACCGCAGCGTTGTAGTCGCGCGGCAGGTCGAGCGCATGCTCCGACGTGGTGAGCCCGGAACCGGGTAGGGTGGTCATGACGCGTCCTCCTTGCTCTCTCGCCATGGACGGCCCCTTGTGCCGGGCGCCTTGATCCATGGCATCGACATGCTCTGTCGCTAAATCGGTACTCTAATGCGTATTTCTGCCCTTTGCAACGGCGTGGCCTTAGAGAATATCCAACCCATTGATCCGATCTCCGTCCAGGTGCACCATCGCCACTTCGAATGCGAGGAGAAGACCCGTGGCAAGCTATCTGTTCGACCTCCCCCGGCCGGCCGTTCCGATTGCCGGCGAGCAGGCCCTCTATCCGGTCCGCCGATTATTTTGCGTCGGCCGCAATTATGCCGGTCATGCCCGGGAGATGGGCAGCGACCCCAACCGCGAGCCGCCGTTCTATTTCACCAAGCCCGCCGATGCCCTGGTGCCCGGTGGCGGATCCCTGCCCTATCCGCCCGGAACGGAGAACCTCCACCATGAGGTGGAGCTGGTGGTAGCGCTTGCCAAGCCGGTTTTTCGCGCCAGTCCGGACCAGACCGCCGATGCCGTCTTTGGTTACGCCGTCGGCCTCGACATGACCCGACGCGACCTTCAGTTCGCCGCCCGTGACAAGGGCCGCCCGTGGTGCCTGGGCAAGGCCTTCGAGTTCTCCGCCCCCATCACCCCCCTCGTCCGGGCCTCCGCCCCTATGAGTTCGGGCTCCATCGAGCTCAGCGTCAACGGCCAGATTCGCCAGAAAGGTGACCTTTCCGACATGATCTGGTCCGTGCCGGAAGTGATCGCCCACCTTTCCCGCTATTACCATCTCGGGCCGGGCGACCTGATCTTCACCGGAACCCCGGAAGGAGTCGGCCCGGTGGTTCCCGGCGACGTGCTGATCGGACGAATCCAAGGGTTGCCCGAACTCTCGGTCACCATCACCGCCGGGTCGTGACACGAAATCCATTGAACAGATATCCCCCGGGAGATAATGATGATCCGTTATCTCTCGGGGCCGAGTTCCTGAAGGATTGGTGCAGCGGGCAGAACGACCGATGGCAGTTCCAGGCAGGGATGATGTCGAAGCGGCACCAGACTCTCTTCTGGATTCCGCCTATTGCACCAAGACCGAGGATTTCTTCTCGGCCGCCAGCCGCGACCTCATCGGTCGATTTCTTTCCGCCTTCCTCGAATCGTGGATATTGACCCCGACGGAACTTGTCCATTCCGCCAGGAGTCTGAGGCGACTGAACGATTCCGGCCGCCCGCTGATGAACGCCCTCGACAAGATTGCCACCCTCCAGGTGCGCAACAGCAAGGAAAATGCCGGGAAACGCCTCGCCGACCTAAGCGGCCTGGTAGATGTCGCCATGAAGATGGTGTGGGATGATGAGAGAGAGCGGCCCATCCACCCCATCACACTGGAGACCTACACCGCCTTCGTGGACGGCGTATGGGCGACCGGCTTCGACCGCGATTACCTGATCAATCTGACCCTGGCGGAGTTCCTCTCTCAGTTCAAGGTCTGGGCGGACAAGCTGGCCGTCCTGGTCAGGCTGCATGACCTAAGTAGGAGCCATGACGGCAACCCCTATGTAGTAGCCATCATCGCCGAATGCCTCAAAAGCGACGGCGCCCTCGATCAAATGTTCGGTCTGTTCGAAATCCCGGAGGAGCGCTGCATCGATCTGACTGCGCTGTGGAAAGGCGAGTGGAAGCCGCACGCCACAAGCCATCCCGTCCTGGAGACCATCAACGGCATGGTGGCATCGGGGGGGCATCCAAACCTTCGGCCCGCCATCGAGACCGCGCTGCTACTGGTACTGTCAGGCAAGGAGCCGTTGCGCTCGGCTGAACCCGAGGTCGAGGTTCAGGCCGTCTTCGACACGTTCAAGCGACTTTGGATCGGAGGCACCAACCTGATTGGCGGCGCCAAGGCCATGACAGCCCTGGAGCGGCGCCAGGCCCGCATTCTCAGCAGCGAGGGCGTCACTGATATCCTGCGCGAGCGCACGGTGCTGGTGGATCGCTATACCGCCCTGATGCACCTCTCCACCATCACCATCGGCCAAGGCAATCGCGCCACCCTCAAGACCTTCATGGCGCACTACTTCAACCACCGGGATTTCGTGGCACGGGTGATTGCTGGTGACGAGCCGCCCATCCCCAAGCTCCAGTCCTTGACAATGATTCACCGCACCATCAAGTCGTCCTGGCTCTCCGACCGCGACAAAGGCAGTTTCATGGCGCCCGTCGAGGCCGCCCAAGGCCAATTGATGGCCAATGCCAAACTGTTCGAATCGCTCGATAAACGGGGCGGAACTGCGTCGCAGAAGGTCCTGAGCCTGCTCGACCTCTGCCGCAAGGGAACCTTCATCGAAGGCCCCAATCTCGCTGCGGCCCGCAAGGTCATCGAGGGCTATCTCGCCGATCCCGGTTTCCTGCCCGACTATCTCGGCGGCGCGCGGGGCGAGGAAAAGGATCGCAAGATGGCGCTGCTGTCCAAAGCCCTGGGGAGCTACGGCATCACAGTGTGACCGTCCGCTCGACGGGGAAGGTGATGGTTACCCTGGTTCCTTCTCCTACCGTGCTGGCAATGGCCAGTTGGCCTCCATGCAGTTCCATGAACCCTTTGGCCAAAGGCAGGCCGAGGCCGGTCCCTTCGTATTTCGGGCTGATGGAATTCTCGGCCTGGCCAAAGGGTTGCAACACCATCGAGATATCCTCGGCGGCGATACCGACGCCGTTATCCTCGACACTGAAGGACACGGCCCCCTCCACCAGACTGGCGCCAATCCTGATCTTGCCCCCTTGTGGAGTGAATTTCGCCGAATTGGAGACAAGATTAAGCAGAATTTGCTTGAGGAGACGCTCGTCGGCCCGCACCCGGGGCATGGATTCAGGCAGAT
>Ga0265313_10003332_pt1 | contig 13131 bp, 8 predicted proteins | sample 4123metaG_FD_203122 | JGI IMG/M metagenome (GOLD analysis project Ga0265313, IMG submission 203122) | Rhizosphere microbial communities from Carex aquatilis grown in University of Washington, Seatle, WA, United States - 4-1-23 metaG | ecosystem: Host-associated > Plants > Roots > Rhizosphere >...
GCTTCTACGCGCGCTCACTCCGCAAGCGGCAAACCTTTTCCATCGGTGTCCTGGTACCTGAGCTGAACGACAGCTATTCCGCGCTGGTTCTCGCCGGCGTTGAGGAATCTCTCATCGAGGAAGGCTACTTCTACCTCACAGCCAGTCATCGTCGCAAGCCTGACTTGATTGAAGAGTACCCGCGCATGCTGATGGAAAGGTCGGTCGAGGGATTCATCCTGATCGATACGGTTCTGCAGCACCCATTCAAAATCCCAGCGGTCGCGGTTGCCGGGCACCGTAAGATTTCTGGAATCACCAACGTGGTCCTCGACCAGCGCCAGGCAGCAGATCTTACTTTGCGCCATCTCTATGAGCTCGGCCACCGCGAGATCGCCTTCATGCGCGGCGGCAGCCACAGCTCCGACGCCGATGATCGCTGGGACTGTCTTAAAACCGTGGCCAAGGATTTTGGAATCGTCGTTCGCCCGGAGTTGACCGTTGAGCTGAAGCTTAAGGTGTCAACGCCGGAATTGGGATATGGACCCGCTTGCGAGTTGCTGAACCGCAAGGTCGAATTCACCGCGATTGTCTGCTACGACGACATCGCAGCCATTGGAGCTATCCGGGCCCTGCGCGATCATGGGTTGCGCGTTCCTGAAGACATCTCCGTGGTCGGCTTCGACGACATCCAGAGTGCAGCCTTCCATAATCCCAGCCTCACCACCATCCGCCAGCCTCTCCATGAAATGGGCACCATCGCCGCGCGCGTGCTCTTGCAGCGGGTTCGCGGCCAGAATTCTGTTCCGCGCATGCTGTCTGTTCTGCCGGAACTTGTCATTCGCGAATCCACCTGCCCGCCGTGCGACAAACCCATCGGATCGAGGTGCAGACCGTAGCTCCCTCAGCCGGACCCCAGTAGAGGGAACCAGCCCTCCGAAATTGCCCGCAACCTGCGGGTTTCATTGCTTCTCCCGCACGAAGACTGCTATAGTCCTGCTTTGAACGCCGCGCCTGCGGTCACGGACGCATGGCCTCAAGTTCTCTGGCCCATAAAACGAAAATGCAGCCGGACTGATGAGCTGCAGGGCAATTGGATCTTCACCTTTGGGAGTTTGGCCAGGGCGGAATCAGGCAAGTTATTCCTGGAGAGATCGAATTGGCCAAGACTCCCGCGGGTAAATCAGCAAGCAAAATCAGGAAGCGGGCGCTGGCGCCGGTTGAGCACCGCAAGCCCACGATGAGTGATGTGGCTCGGCTGGCGGGTGTGGGCACCATGACCGTCTCCCGTGTGCTGAGCGGTACAGTTCGCGTCTCCGCCGAAACCACCCAGCGGGTACAAACCGCGATTGAGCAGCTCAAGTACCGTCCCAACGTCCTGGCACGCGCATTTCGTGGTCAGCGCAGCCATTCCATCGGCCTCATCCTTCCGTATCTTTACGACCCCTTCTTCGCCGGCTGTGCTCACGCTGTAACCACCGTGGCCCGTGAACACGGCTATTCAATCCTCATCACCACTTCGGATGAGGATCCCGATATCGAGTATGCGGAAGCCGACGAGATGCTCCAACGGCATGTGGACGGTCTACTCGTGATCCCAGCGCGAATCCGTCAGTCGCGCCTTACTCGCTCGCTCTTCGGCAAAACGCCGGTTGTGGCCTTTGACAGACCCGTACCCGATCCCTCTATCGACACCGTCCTCGTGCAGAACGCCATCGGATCGCGCCGCATTACCGAGCATCTCATCGAGCACGGACACCGGCACATCACCTTCTTCGCGCTGAGCCGGAGCCTCTTCACCATCAGCACGCGTTTTGCAGGCTATCGACGCGCCATTCAGGATGCCGGGTTGGAAGTATGTCCGATCTTCGATTGCAATTCGGAAGAAATAGCTGTGCAGATTCTCAAGGCAAAGATGGAGCAGGACACTCCGCCAACGGCGGTCATCACTTCGAACACTCTGGTGACGCGTTACATTTTGGGGGCGATTTCGCGCCTTGGCTTGCGCATTCCCAACGATCTCGCTTTCGCCGGATTCGATGACTTCGATCTTGCGGAATTCACATCACCACCGCTTACTGTCGTTCGCCAGCCCGCGCAGGAGATGGGTCGCGTCGCGGCAAACCTGCTCTTCGATCGCATCGCGCGCGGTGAAACGCCTCATACAGGCAACCGCATCGTTCTTCCCGTCGAAATCGTGCTGCGCCGTTCGTGCGGCTGCAAACACCGCACCCCTGTCGTCATTCATTGAAAGCGCTTTCAGAAGAATCCCGCGTCAGTTGATGGCCACCGTCTGCGTGGCCACATTCCAGCCGCGCAGGCCGATCTCCGGCTTCGTATCGCCAGCCGGAAACTCCACATTCACTGTGCGCTCCTCGCCCGGCAACAGTGAAACGTAGTTGTCGCTGTAATACGCGGGCAGAATCCGTTGTCCAGTCGCCGCGTCTTCCAGAGTGAGTTTGATCATCAGCGCCGCCGCCAAGCCCGTATTCTTGATCCGCACCGTCACCGCGCGCTCGCCGCTTGTTGCTGCAGACGTTGCCGATGTCGTGAGCGTTGCCGCCGCCAGCGAATTCAGCTCGCGGTAGCTTGCTTCGTCCGCAGCCCACCAGTAGAAGTTGTCGCTCACTGGCGCTCCGGCCGCATCGCTGACTTCGAGCCGTACAAAGATCGTGTGTCCCGCGGCCAACGTTGCCAGGTCGGGCTTCGCCACCGGGGTACGATCGTCTGCGGCTGCCTGCACCTGGTTGGAGTGATCGCTCAAAATCTTGCCGTCCAGGCTCACCACAAGCGTGCGCACATTAAGGGATTGCGCCCCGCCCAGGTTGATCAGATCCACCGAACCATCAGTCAGATTGAGCTGCGCGTGGATCGGTTCGCAGGCCTTCTTCGTCCCGTAAAAGCTCGACTGCGTGTCGTAGTCCCAGCTCAGGAAGTTCCACTCCATGCTCGGCCACGACGGCTGTGTCATCCAGATCATTCGCGCGGAGTTTGGTTGCCACAGGTGCGCCGCAAACCCTTCGAAGATCGCACGATGGCCAACGTAATCGATCATCTGTGCCTTGCGCTCGAAGTCCTCCAAACTGCCAGGCGCGCCAAACTCGGTCTCCATGGTTGCGATGAACGGTTGCACAGTCCCGTTCTCGCTCTGGTGCCAGTCGTGATAAGCCCACGTGTCGCTGATCGGCCACCGGTCAGGCTCCGGGATAAAGGATTTCAGGCTCTCAAGCGTCGGCACGCTGGGAATGCCAAGTTCCACGCTGAAGCCGCGGTTGATCCGGTAGTAGGTTTCGAGCGGCCGGAGTTGATACGGCCCCGAGCCGCGCAGATTCACCTGGTTCGAGCTGCCTGTGTAATAGCGCGTGTCGTCGAGTGCGCGCACCAGATCTGCCAGCCCTTCGTTGATCGTCGGCTGCGGCACGCCTTCGTTGCGCCCGCACCAAACCACAATCGATGGATGATGCCGATAGCGCAGAATCGTGTCGCGTGCGTTTTTCAGGAACAGCGCAGGATCTTCGGCTTCCAGGTTGTACGACTCTGTCGATTCCCAGAAGTCGTTCCACACCATCAATCCATACTTGTCGGCCAGAGCGTAGAAGCTCTCCTCCGTGTTTTGGCCCATCCAGTTCCGGATCATGTTTACGTGCGCGTCGCGATGCAGACGGAAATACGGCTCCAGGTGTTCCGTGCTCACGCGCTTCAGCATGTCGTCCATGCCCCAGTTGCCGCCGCGCGCCGCAATGCGAATGCCGTTCACTTTGATCACCAGGTCCGTTCCTGGCCATCCACCACTCACAGGGCGGATCGATGCCGATCCCTCAGCTCCCGGCTCCAGTGTTTGCACCCAGCCGTGCAGAAGGTAATCGCGCATCCACTCAGGGGGCTGCGGGGGTATCACCAGGTCCGGTGTCCAGTTGTCGATCCGTCGAATGCCTTCGTGCGTCCCATCAACCAGCGGCAGCGCCTCGTCGTGCGTTCGGCTGGGCAGCACCTCCACGCGTTTCAGGTGCCCGGATGCGTCGAAGAGTGAGAGCTCGTAGCTTACCTCTCTCATTCCAAATTCAATTTGTTTCTCCTCGCTTGTCTTCGCCCCCGTGGCAAACGAAATCTTCAGTGTGTGCAGCGCGGGATCGCCATAGCCATTCGGCCACCAAAGCCGTGGATTTTGAACCTTGAGCTGCGCAAACTCCGCAGGTTCCAGTCGAACCACCGTCTCTCCGGGAGCCAGACGCATGCGCTTCACCACCTTCACATCGTCGAAAGCAGCGGTCAGATCGCCGTCCATCGCTTCGCTGCCCCCATTGGTCAGCGGCACTTCAATCTCCACGTCGGCCTCGCTGCGGTCGGGCTTGGGCAATGTTGTAATCACGTTCACGTCGCCAATCTCCACCGGCCCCGTCGCCGTCAGCGTCACATCCTGCCAGATGCCCGTGTCGCGGTCGCGAATCCCGGGAATCCAGTCCCACCCCTCTGCGGCGGCAAACGTCGGCCCGTCCAGCAGCTCCATTCCGCCGTTTTCGCCAGGCCCACCTCTCAGCGACTGCTCATTTGGAATCCCCGGATGGGACGGCGGAGAAACCCGAACGGCCAGCGCATTCTCGCCGCCTGCGGCAACGTCCGTCACGTCGAATCTTCCGCGCAAAAAAGCGCCCGTAAATCCGCCGAGTTTTTTGCCGTTCATCCAGACTTCAGCGGCGTAGTTCACGCCTTCAAAAGTGAGCGTGAGCCTCTGCCCGCGCGTCGCAGTCGGCGTCTTGAACTCCACGCGGTACCAATAGTCCTGGTGAGCCAGGCTCTCTGGAATTGTGAGATTGTTCAGCCCGTAGTCGGGGTCGGGATAAATGCCGCGATCGATCATAGTGGTCAGCGCCGTGCCCGGCACTGTTGCCACCAGCCAGTCCTTGTCGGCAAAACCCGCCTTGGAAATCTCTTCGCCGGTTGCCGTCACTTGCGGCGCCGGTTTCAATCTCCAACCGCCCGCGAGCTTCCAAGGATTTTCGCCCTTCAGTTCACAATGCAAGTCAGCCGCGCTCAGCACTTTCGCAACGGGCTTTTGTATTCCGCCCTTGCCATGCGGCAACGTAGAGGGGTCCTGCGGCGCGCTGTATCCGGCTTGTCCGCGTGTCTGCACCGGCCAGTGTTGCGAACCCTCTTCATACGTCGGCTCGTTAAGGTCCGGCGGCGCATCGGCCAGCGCCTTCACTTGCTCGGCCGTCAACGTCACGCGAAAGATCTTCAGCCCCGCGATCTTGCCGCCAAAATGCCCTTCTGCAACATTCGGCAACGGCGATGGCGCCATTTCCAGAAGCGCCGCGACGCTGCCCTGCACAAGTGCGCTCGTCGCTGCCTCGCTGCCATCGGAATAGAGAACCACATTTTCGCCATCGCTGGTCGCAACCGCCAAGTGCCACTTTCCCGAGTCCAACGGCTGGTCGCCTGCCACAAATCCCGCTGAGCTTTGCGCCTTCCCCAGCCACAGGCCGAGTCGATTGTCCTTGATTCCGATAAATCGCGCGTCCTCAGCGGCAGGATCGCCGATTCCTGCAAGTAGCGTTGTCCCTTGTCGCGGCTCCGGCGCCTCGAACCAGAAAGCAAGCGTCCATGACGCGCGTCCCGCTAAAACCGGGTCTTGAATGGCCGGCTGGTCCGATCCCTGACCATCCATCGCCACAGCCCAAACACCGTCCAGCGAAGTCGACGGAGTCAGCGTTTTGTTCAAACCGGACCCATCGGCCAGAAAAACTGCATTGAACGGGCCGTAAGCCGCGGGCGGCGCTATGGCTTGCGCCTGCATTGCCGCAGGCGCGACAGCAACCACGGCGACCAGAAAAACGATGACCGCTCCAACAAAAAGCCGAAAACCGGCTTCCGGCATGAATGAGAACTGCTTTGACATGGCAAACCATCCTACAAAACCAGCGAATCAAAGCGCAAAGGCGCTTCGTTCGTGGTTTCCCGATGTCTTGAGAACCGTCGTCCAGAATCGTCCTGGGCCGAACCGCTCTTAAGGAGGATGGAAAGCCACGCGCGGCATCCGTCGTACACTGGATACACCGGGCATCCCCATGAAGAAACTCGCTATCGGCCTCTATATTCTTGTCACCGCCGCCCTACTTGCTTGGGCCTACAATCAGGCCATTTATGTCGCTCCCAATGACGCCGCGCAGGGCGAGATGTTCCGCATCATCTATTACCATGTCCCGTCGTTTTCCGTTTGTTTTGTCTTTTTTGCGCTGAGTCTTCTCGGCTCCATCGGATTCCTTGCGTTCCGGCATCAACATCCCGACCGCGCGCAAATCTCCGACGCCCTGGCGTTGGCGGGTGCGGAAGTGGGCGTGGTGTTTTGCACCGTAGGCCTGGTAACCGGCCCGCTCTGGGCCCGCCGCGCCTGGGGCATGTGGTGGACCTGGGACGCGCGGCTCACCACAACGTTGGTCTTGTGGCTCATCTACGTCAGCTACCTGCTTTTGCGCCGCTTTGCCTCCGGGCCGCAGATGCAGACTCTTGCCGCCGTGCTCGGAATCTTCGGCGCGCTCGATGTGCCTATCGTCTACATGGCGAACCGCTGGTGGCGTACGCAACATCCAGCGCCCGTTTTTGGCGGCGACCAGAATTCCGGAATGGACCCGACGATGGTTGGCGCGCTCCTTTGGAACATGCTCGCCTGGTTCCTATGGGGCGTGCTCATACTGGCCCTTCGCTATCGCGTGGAACGTAAACAGCAGAAAATTGCCGCGGAAGAAGCCGAACAGGCATTGAGCGTGTGATCGTGGCCGGACCCCCCGGAGAGGAGTGGTGAGCGCAATGAAAAAACTTGGTACCGCATTGGTCGTTGCCGTCCCGGTCATTCTCTTCGCTCGCGCGTTCTGGCTTGTCTTTGCCGCGCCGGCGGAGCCGCCGTTCGACTGGCGGCTGAACATGTCCCAAGCGGACCACGATGCGATCGTAGCGACTCTGAATCACCTGTACACGCGTGCCGCCTACACCATTACATGGGCCATCCAGCTTGGATACGCAGCATGGCTCTGGGTTAAGTGGCAGTCGCAAACGCGGAAACTGACGCCGTAGGGAATTGCTCACCCCGAGCATTGATTCTTCGATGATTGATCATCCCGAGCGCGCTTCAGTGCGCCTTATGCGCCAAAGCTAGTCGGTGGACCCGCATTTCGGAATCCCGACAGATGCTGGGCACCCCCGGTCTCAATCTTGAGACCCGGGATACCATGGTTCTTCATCCTCGCTGTCCAGCTCGCCAAATCGCTCTCCTTGTCACACTCCGTTGTGCCTCCCGTCACGCACCGGCGTGAATCCAACGCCGCCCTGTACCCCGCCATGCCTTTCGTACCTCTCCAAAAGGCCACGCGCTCTAACACTTCCGCGCATCCGTCCAACTTTTCGTGCTATTCAAGATTCCGCTCAAACCGCCGATCATCGAGTGGTAGATCAGTTGCAAAGTAGATCGGCTGCACAACGGCTATTGAGCATCGGTTTTGGCCGTGGACTCTCGCGTTGCGGCAACTCTTTTTCATAGAACCGAGCGCGCCAAACAGGCTCTCGCATCGAGTATCTTGAACCGCCGAGCGCCAAATGGGGCCCTAAATTATGCATGACTTCTTGATTGCTCTTGCCTTTATCGGTATGGTCTTTGCTCCCGCCATCGTGGCAGCCAACTGCTCAACAGAATTAACCGACGAATCCAAGTCAAAATAATCACCGCCGCTCTTGCTCCAAATGTTCTTCACCCCCGATCTGCGTTGTTAAAACCTCTAACGCTTTTGCTTTCTTACAAATTTTCCCGGATCTGCGTTGTTATATTCCATTGACTTCCTTCTGCCGCAACCATCCTGCGGGCGAAATCCTCATCGTTCCTCACGTTCCCGTGAACATTGCCCTTCCTTCTTTCTCCCGGTAGACTGATGAGTCGAGGCTCATCCATGCTGGTCGTCATGAAAGCGCAGGCTACGCCGGAAGAGATCCAGGCAGTCTGCGACCACATCGTACAGTTGGGTTTCCGGCCCCATCCGCTTCCGGGCGCCCAGCGCACCGCCATTGGCATCACCGGCAATCAAGGCGAGGCCAACCGCGGCAACCTGGAGTCGCTCTCAGGCGTTGCGGAAGTCATTCGCGTCTCCAAAGCCTACAAACTCGCCAGCCGCGACGTAAAAGAAGAAGACACAATTGTGCGCTTTCCCGGATCGAGCGCCACAGTCGGCGGCCGCGACCTTGCGGTCATCGCAGGCCCCTGCTCGATTGAAACTCGTGACCAGGCCTTTGCCATCGCCGCGGAGATCGCCGCATCCGGAGCGCAGTTCTTCCGCGGCGGCGCTTACAAGCCACGCACGTCGCCCTACGCTTTTCAAGGGCTGGGCCTCGAAGCGTTGAAGATCATGGCGGAGATCCGCGAAAAATTCGGCCTGCGCATCGTCACCGAGGCACTCGACTCCGAGACTCTCGACCTTGTCGCCGAATGGGCCGACGTCATTCAGATCGGCGCGCGCAACATGCAGAACTTCTCGCTCCTCAAGAAGGCCGGAAAACTGCGCAAGCCGGTGCTCATCAAGCGCGGCATGAGCGCCACCCTCGAGGAGTTCCTGATGGCCGCGGAGTACGTGATGAGCGAGGGTAATTATGAAGTCATCCTATGCGAGCGCGGTGTGCGCACGTTTACTGATCACACGCGCAATACGCTCGACCTGAGCATCGTCCCCGCTCTGCATCACGTGAGCCACCTGCCCATCCTCGTCGATCCCAGTCATGGAACCGGCCGCCGCGACAGCGTCCTGCCCATGGCAAGGGCCGCCGTGGCCGCGGGCGCCGACGGCGTCATGGTCGAGGTACACAACCATCCTGAAGCCGCGCTCTCCGACGGGCCCCAATCTGTCTATCCCGCGCAGTTCGCAATCATGATGAGCGAAATCGAAAAAATCGCGCCGGTCGTCGGCCGCCATCTCACGCGAGGCGCCTCCGTTCCCGCCGTAGCGAGCAAGTAAGCAGTGGACAGTTGGCACAGATCGAAGACTTTGTTGCCGGCTGCCGGCCTGCTCGCGCTCTCCCTCGCCGGATGCCGCACCCACGACTTTCCTCAATATCCGCCCAACTACCGCGAGTACGTCTACGTAACCAACGGAGGCAGTGACACCGTTACGGTGCTCGACGTGGTCAACGTCCGCGTCGATCGCGAGCTGCCAGTGGGCCACGATCCAGTTGCCATCGCCGCCAGCCCCACGCGCAACGAAATCTATGTCGTGAACTCGGGCGCCGCAAACGCCAACGGCTCTATCTCGGTGATCGATGCCGAACACAACACGGTTGTCGCCACCATCCCCGTAGGCCGTCAGCCCACCTCCATCGATTTGAAGGCCGACGGGACCACTGCCTACGTCGCCAACTCCGGCTCCAATTCCGTTTCCGTTATCGACCTCAAAGCTCGCCGCGAACTCGCTCAAATCCCCGCCGGCACCCAGCCAGTCGCAGCGCGCCTCGCGCCCGACGGCAAATCTCTGGTTGTGGCCAACGGGACCGGAAACTCGATGACCATCGTCGATGCATTAACCAACAGGCCGCGCGCTGAATTCACGGGTTGCCCGGGCGCTTCGGAGGTGGTGATTCTCCCTGACTCTTCAAAGGTTTTCGCGCCCTGCTCAACCGGTCATCAAGTCATGGTCGTTGCCCTGGCCCAGCCGGATGCGCACCCCGCTCAACCCGATCGCCTTGAAACGCTGATGGATGTCGGCCACGCGCCCGTCGATCTGGCAATGAAGCCCGATGGCGGCGAGATCTTTGTCTCCAACTCTCTTTCCGACTCGGTCTCGGAAATCTACAACACCACCGACGAAGTCGGAGACACTTACATGATCGGCAACAATCCCGTCCGCGGCATCGTCTCCCGCGACAACTCGCTGCTCTACGTAGCCAACCTGCGCTCGCAGGAGCTCACCGTCTACTCCATTGACGACGGCAAGCGCATCGGCTCCGTCACAGTTGGCGACAGCCCCACGGCGATGGCATTTTCATCCGCCGGACATTTGCTGTTTGTTGCGGATCAACGCTCTGGCGACGTCGCTGTGGTGCGCACTTCAACGCGATCGCTGTTCACTCTGCTTCCGGTCGGTCGCGATCCCAACGCCATCGTCGACAAAGCCTTCAACGTGCAGTGATCGAGATCGGCCTACATCGACTTGGGGTTGAAAAGGACGGCTCTGTTGATTGCCGAATTACTCCCTCGGAGCCGGGCTTTGTATCAGGGCACGACTTCAGTCGTGCCGCAAACGCCGCTGAGTGAACGTGGCCTTTAGGCCCTGTGGGAAGCAATTCGAAACATGCGACCAGGCCTTTTCAGCAGTCACCTGGGATTTGCTTACAACTGCCCTTACGGCGTCACTCCGGAGCCCGTGACAGGCGCATTCGCTGCCGCGGTTGGTTCTGGACCCACCAGAATTCCATCGTTGAGCGAGGCGGCCACAAGCCGGTCGCCGGCTGCGCGAATTAACACGATCCGATAGCCCGTCTGCCACCAATTCCACGTCATCGTCTTCGGGTCAATCGCGAACACCTGGTCGCTTGAACGCGAGCTGACCAGAATCCTCTTCGACTCCGCGTCGTAACTCAGATCGTCCACGTCGCGGAACGGAAGGCGATGAACCCACTTCCACGAATTGCCCATATCGCCGCTCAAATAAACTCCCTCGGGCGCACCCAGCCAGAGCGTGCCGTCGGGAGAAAACACAACCCGGTGAATGCGCGTCAGCATCGTCGGCAGCCCCATCGGCAACCAGCTTTTTCCTGCGTCCATTGAAATCGCAACGCTGTCGGCGCGCGCCGCCACCATCGTGTCAGCGTGCACGGTCACTGACAGGTAATCGCCTTCGCCCATCACCGGCCCGCCCTGCCAGCTTGCACCCTGGTTACGGCTTGTCACCACTCCGTATCCTGTCGCGGCTGCCCACACCTCTCCTGAAACATCCAGCGCGTTCACCCGGCTACCGAGTTCGACCTTCGGCGCCTGCACCTGCTTTTCGATGTTGACCTTCGTGTTCATGTGCGTCTGCGTGATTGTCTTCGTCACAGTATTCGCGTACGTGTTGCGCGGTACCCAGGTGAATGCGGTCGCAGCGCCCGACCCACTTCCTAACCCATTTGTCGATCCATTCGCGGCTGATGCCGCTGGAGCAGGCGACGCCGGATCACCTTTATCCTTGCCTGCGGACGGCGGATCGCCGGCTGCCTCCAGCACAAATATTCCGTGGCTGGTCCCCGCAACCACGTGTCCATCCTTCGTCTCGGCGAGCGCGAAAACGTCGCGACCGTCCAGACCAGAGCCGAGCTGCTCCCAGTGTGCTCCGCCATCGCTTGAGCGAAACACTCCACCGTATCTCTTATCGTTCACTACGCCCGCATAGAGCACCTCAGGATGGTCGCGGTCCACGAGAACCGCTGCAACCTTGCGCTCCGAAATTCCCTGGTTCGACGCCGTAAAGGTCGCGCCTCCATCGTCGCTCGCCAGCACGCCGCCCCGATCCGTCGCCACGAGCACGCGATTCGAATCGCCAGGATCGACGTACACCGCATTCACCACCACATCGGCGTCTGTCATTCGCTTGAAGGTTTTGCCCGCGTCCTCAGTTTTGTAGAGTCCTTCCGTGGTCCCCGCATACACAACGTCGCGCTTCTCGGGATCCTGCATCAGGCTCCGCGTTCTTCGGGCTTCCGACGGAATCCCCTGGATCTTGCGGAACAGAACTCCCGAGTTTCCGCTCTTGTAGATTCCGCTGCATGCGCTCAGGTAGACAGTGTGCGGGTGCTCGGGGTCGACGATGATCGAAAACACATCCGAATCCACGATCAGTCCCTGCTTGATGTTGTGCCAGGTCTTGCCGCCGTCGGCCGTCTTCCACGGCAGGTGCCATGTCCCCGCGTACACCGTGTCAGGATCTCCGGGATCCACCGCCAACGATTCAATCTCGTGAATCTCATGGCTCCCCGGCGGGCTGATCTCTTCCCAGGTTGCCCCGCTGTCGCTTGAGCGGAAGACTCCTTCCAATGTTCCCGCATAGAGAGTGCGCGGATCGGACGCCGCCTGCGCAAGTGCGTGCACCGGCTGGCCCTTGAGCTCGGTCGGCTCGCTCCAGGTGCGGCCGCTGTCACGGCTGATCCACAATCCGCCGTCCGTGGAGTTGTTCCACGTCCCCACGTAAATCGTCGCCGGGTCGGCGGAATTCACCACAACACTGTCGAGCACGAATCCGTCGTCTTTGCCCAGCTTTGCCAGGCGATGCCAGCTTGCGCCTTCGTCCACGGATTCGTAGAGCCAGCTATTTGTGGTGCCAAGCAACAGATGCTTCGGCTGCCCCGGGAACGATGCAAGCGCGCGCGCATCGCCGCCCGCCGGGCCCACGACAGTCCATGCGTTTTCCGCACGAAGGCAGATCGCTCCGAACAACAACGCAATCAAGAGAAGATTTTGCGCCGCAACCCCAATTCGGCGACCATGATTTCGAACGCACTGCAAACGGCTCATTCAGGCGTGAAGCTCCCCATCCCTTTCTAGAATAGACAATTCCATACCCCAAAAACGAAAAGACTGACCAGTTCGTGCACCGGTCAGCCTCAAAGACACTAAGTATGAAGTGTTGCTGGATTGAGTCTCCGCGAGCCATCCCTGTAGAGGAAGAGCTCGCGGATCATTCGTTCAAAGCGCGCCGGCTTATTGCGCCGCCTTCTTCGCGTGATGCCCGGTCAGCGGCTTCCGTACTTCCGGCTTGACTGACGTCTCAACCACCGGCGTCGTTCCCGGAACGTCGTTGCTGAACGTCGCGCCCGACGGCACAAGGTAGTTCTCCACCGACTGTCCTGCGGTTGTGCCCGTAGCTACGCTGATGCGCGATGCATCAATTCCTTGCTCCGTCACCAGGTAGTCCTTGGCGTTTACGGCGCGCTGGGAGGCAAAGTCCTCCACCTTAAAGTGCCGATGCGTGGCCCCGTACTTTTCCTGTTTCGCAGTCTTGGCGGCTTCGTCTGCCGATGCTTCGCCCACCAAAACCGACTTCGCATCAGCCTGCTGCTTCAGATCCAGAGCCACCTGGTCCAGGCAGGCCTTGGCTTCGTTGTCCACGCGCGTCGGGCGCCTTGGATCGCCGGCGAAGCTGATTGAGC
>Ga0265313_10003333_pt1 | contig 13128 bp, 13 predicted proteins | sample 4123metaG_FD_203122 | JGI IMG/M metagenome (GOLD analysis project Ga0265313, IMG submission 203122) | Rhizosphere microbial communities from Carex aquatilis grown in University of Washington, Seatle, WA, United States - 4-1-23 metaG | ecosystem: Host-associated > Plants > Roots > Rhizosphere >...
CGGCGATGTCCAACATTGATTTGCCGCAAATCAGCAAGGCAAGCTTCTGCGACCGGAAAATCGCCCAGCCCTCACACCAATTGAGATAGGTCAATGTGCACCGGGGTGACCGGTGCGATTTTTGCCGCGATAAGGCTGCAGGTGGGGAGCCGCTATGTTGGGTTTAGAGAAAAGCGTCTCATCGACCCGCGTGCTCGATGCCGAGGGCGTCGTCGTGGGTATCATGCCGGAATTCGGCCTCGATCCGGCCGAGCTGGTGCGGCTCTATCGGGCGCTCGTCCTGACGCGCACTTTCGACACCAAGGCTGTTGCGCTGCAGCGCACCGGGCGGCTGGGCACCTATGCGTCATCCTTGGGGCAGGAAGCGGTTTCGGTCGGAGCCGCCGCCGCCATGGAGCCTGACGACGTTCTTGTGCCGAACTTTCGCGAGCACGGCGGCCAGCTGTGGCGCGGCGTCACCTTGAAGGAGCTATTCCTTTATTGGGGCGGCGACGAGCGTGGCAATGATTTCGCCGGCCCACGCCAGGATTTTCCGATTTGCGTGCCGGTCGGCTCGCACGCACCGCATGCGGTCGGCGTGGCGCTGGCTTTTCGGCTGCGCGGCGAGAAGCGGGCGGCAATCTGCATCATCGGCGACGGCGCGACCTCGAAAGGCGACGTTGCCGAAGCGCTGAACATGGCCGGCGTCTGGAAGGTCCCTGCCGTCTTCGTCATCAACAATAACGCCTGGGCGATCTCGGTGCCGCGCGAGAAGCAATCCGCGGCCGCCACGCTGGCGCAAAAGGCGGTGGCAGCGGGCATTCCCGGCGAGCAGGTTGACGGCAACGACGTGATCGCCGTCCGCGCGGTGACCGAGCAGGCGTTGGCGCGGGCGCGCCAGGGCCTCGGTCCAACGCTCATCGAAGCGGTGAGCTATCGGCTCTGCGACCACACTACGGCCGACGATGCGAGCCGTTATCGCGACGACGCCGAGGTGAGCCGGCATTGGCCGGCGGAGCCGATTCTTCGCCTGCGCAATTACCTGACCCATGCGAGGCATTGGGACAGAGCCAAGGAGGACGCACTGCTCCATGAGTGCAGCAATACCGTCGAGCGGGCCGCCAATGACTACCTGGCGACGCCGCCGCAGCCGCTCTCGGCCAATTTTGATTTCGTCTATGCCGCCAAGCCCAGCGAGCTTGTCGAGCAGCAAAAAGCGGCTGTTCTGGCGGAGGGCACGGCATGACCGAAATCAGCTTAGTACAAGCGGTCAACGCCGCGCTCGCGCGGGCCATGGACGAAGATTCACGCGTCCTTGTCCTGGGCGAGGACGTGGGAATCGACGGTGGCGTGTTCCGCGCCACCGATGGATTGCTGCAAAAGTTCGGCGAGCTTCGCGTGCTTGACACGCCGATCGCGGAAGCCTCGATCGCCGGCGTGTCGATCGGGTTAGCCGCACAGGGCTTGCGGCCCGTGGCCGAAATCCAGTTCACCGGCTTCGCCTATGCGTGCGTCGACCAGATCATCAACCACGCTTCGCGCTTGCGCAACCGCACCCGCGGCAGACTGACGTGTCCCATGGTGCTGCGCGCGCCCGCCGGCGGCGGCATCAAGGCGATCGAGCATCATTCGGAAAGCCCGGAAGCCATGTTCGCGCATATTCCTGGTATCAAGGTGGTAATGCCGTCCTCGCCGGCGCGCGCCTACGGACTGTTGCTGTCGGCGATCCGCGATCCCGATCCGGTCGTGTTCCTCGAGCCGACACGACTTTACCGCGCCGCGCGGGAAGACGTTGCCGACGACGGTGCGGGCTTGCCGCTCGATAGCTGTTTTACGTTGCGTCCGGGACGCGATCTCACGCTGGTTGCCTGGGGGGCGATGATCCGCGAAACGCTCGAAGCGACCGAGCAACTAGCGGCGGAGAATGTCGAGGCCGAGGTGATCGACATCGCAACATTAAAGCCATTGGACAGCGCAACGATCCTGGCGTCGGTGGCGCGCACCGGCCGGCTCGTCATCGTGCACGAGGCACCGATGACCTGCGGGTACGGCGCCGAGATCGCCGCTCGCGTCTGCAGCGGCGCTATCACCAGTCTATTGGCGCCGGTCGAGCGCGTTGCCGGCTATGACACGATGATGCCGTATCTGCGCACCGAAGCTTTTTACATGCCGAACGCCGCCAGGATTGTCGCGGCTGCTCGGCGCACGATGGCCTACGCATGAGCACGTTTGTGCTGCCCGATCTCGGCGAGGGCTTGCAGGAAGCCGAGATCGTCAGCTGGCATGTCGCCGAAGGCGACCACGTTGTGGTCGACCAGCCGCTGGTCGCGGTCGAAACCGAAAAGGCGGTTGTCGAAGTGCCGTCGCCGCAGGCCGGCCACGTCGCCAGGCTGCTGGCCAAGGAAGGCGAGCACGTGAAAGTTGGCGCGCCGCTCCTTGAATTCGAAGAAGGCCGTCATGCCGAGACCGGCACTGTCGTCGGCGATCTCGGTGACACTGCGCCCACGGCGGCGGCAAAGACGGCGCCGGCGCGTGCGACACCCGCGGTGCGTACGCGCGCCAGGGAACTGGGTGTCGATTTGGCAGCCGTCATGCCGACCGGTCCCGCAGGGACGATTTCGCTCGCCGACGTTGAAGCGGCGCTTTCGCGCACGCCCGCGGGTACGGGAATGTTGCGCGGCGCGCGGCGGACGATGGCCGTCAACATGGCGCGGGCTTGGCGTGAAGTGGCGCATGCGACGCTGCATGATGAGGCCGATATCGAGGCGTGGGCCGCGACGCAAGATCTCACCTGCCGACTCATTCGCGCGGTGGTCGCCGGCTGCAAGAGCGAGCCGTCGCTCAATGCCAGTTTCGATGCAGGGTCGTTATCGCTGCGCGAGAATTCCACCGTTGATATCGGCATTGCCGTCGACGGCCCGGATGGACTTTTTGTTCCGGTGCTGCACGACGCAGCAAGCAGCACGGCCTCGGATTGGCGGCGAAAACTCGATGTCTTCAAACGCGGCGTGCAGAACCGCAGCCTGACGCCATCCGAACTGCGCGCTCCGACGATAACGCTGTCGAATTTCGGCTCGATCGCCGGGCGCCACTCGTCTCTCATCGTGATGCCCCCGCAAGTAGCGATCATGGGCGCCGGGCAGGCGGCGGCGCGGGCGTTGCGAACCGCGGACGGCGGCATCGCACTGCGCCGCGCGTTGCCGCTGTCACTCACCTTCGATCATCGCGCCATCACTGGCGGCATGGCGGCGCGTTTCCTGCGCGCCGCCATCGCCGATCTCGCGGCAGCGTCCTGACAGGCAGGCCCATCATGGAAGACATGTTTCGCTTCGCCGATGCCTTCGGACCGGCCCGAATCGGTCACCTTTACCAGCCGTCGCTTGCGCTCAACGCGATCGTGGTGGTCGACAATACCGCCTGCGGCCCGGCGATCGGCGGCGTGCGCATGGCGCCCGACGTTTCGGTGGAGGAATGTTTCCGCCTGGCGCGGGCGATGACCTGGAAAAATGCGGCCGCAGGCTTGCCGCACGGCGGCGGCAAGTCGGTGATCTTCGGCGACCCGCGCATGGCAGCCGCCGCAAAGGAAGAACTGATCCGCTGCTTCGCCACCGCGATTGCCGATATGACCGATTACATCCCGGGCCCCGATATGGGGACGGATGAATGCTGCATGGCGTGGGTGAAAGAGGAAACCGGCCGCGCGGTCGGGCTGCCAAGCAGCATCGGCGGCATCCCGCTCGATGAGATCGGAGCGACCGGCTTCGGGCTTGCCGCCTGCGTGGACGTTGCCCGCGAATTCATCGGGCTCGACCTGCAAGGCGCGCGCATGGCCATTCAAGGCTTTGGCGCTGTCGGCAGACATGCCGCGCGGTTTCTCGCCGACAAAGGTGCTGTCCTCGTTGCTGCGAGCGATACGAGCGGCACGTTGGCCGATCCGTCCGGGCTCGATGTCGGCGAGCTGACCGCTCTGAAAGCGGGCGGGCCCAAACTGCGCGACTACGACAAGGGTACGAAGCTTGCTGGCGACGCCATCCTCGATATCGACTGCGAGATATGGATACCGGCGGCGCGTCCCGATGTGGTCCGCGCCGACAACGTGTCCCGGTTGCGAACGCGCCTGATCCCGCAAGGTGCCAATATTCCGTTCACGCCGGAAGCCGAACAGGCGCTGCACGCGCAGGGCATTGTCGTGATCCCTGATTTCATCGCCAATGCCGGCGGCGTCATCTGCGCGGCGATAGAATATCGCGGCGGCACGCAGCATGAAGCTTTCGCGTATATCGACGAGCGAATCCGCGACAATACGCGCGCGGTATTGGAAGAAAGCCGCCGCCAAAACACTCTGCCTCGCGCGGCGGCTCTCGCGCTCGCCGTGCACAGGGTGCGCAGCGCAATGGCCATGAGACGGTGGCGCTAAATCGGCTGCCGCGAAGGAATGGCGGCGTCCGTCGCGACAGAACGAGCGCTGCTTTAAGGGAGGGCTCCCCATACGATGAGAATGATGGCCTTGTCCAAGGTCTACCAGTTGCTCGAGCCTGGACCGGTCGTGCTGCTCACAACGGCTTGTCGTGGAGCAGCCAACGTCATGACGATGTCTTGGCACATGATGGTGGAGTTTGAGCCGCCGCAAGTCGCGTGCATTGTGAGCAGCGCAATTACAGCTTCGCAGCGCTGCGTGCCACGCGTGAGTGTGTCATCGCTATTCCGTCGGTAGACTTGGCGCCGATTGTTGTCAGGATCGGCAACACGTCCGGCCGCAACATCCACAAGTTTGCAACATTGGGCCTGACGGCTGCGCCGTCGACGCACGTGACAGCGCCGCTTATCAAAGAGTGCTTCGCCAATCTCGAATGCAGTGTCATCGATACGCGTTTGGTCAACAAATACAATCTCTTTGTTCTCAACATACTCAAGGCATGGACTGATCCAGCCAAGAGGAATCGCAAGACAATTCACCACTGTGGCTATGGTAGGTTCGTTGTTGACGGCGAAACAATCAGGCTGAAGTCGCAGATGCGTTAGCTCATTGGCGGTGTTGCGACATGACCGAGAGCCGAACACCGCACGCGCGCAAAATGCTCGCCGGAGGCCTCTATGAGGTCGGGGAGGGTAGGGCAGTAATAGCCCTCTTCGATATCGTGTGAATGGTTTTGCAGTTCTGGGCCATCGCGCAGCTATATGCACGTGAAATATTACCGGCACGGAAGAGTCCACTGGCGTTTGGTTTATAGGTGCTGGTAGTGAGATTTTCACGTCGGGGTCGCTGCGGCGAGTCTGCGCTCCATAGGGCGAGCAACTTACCGCCGCGCGAGTTTCGACAGCGTCCCGGCTCGCTCAATAACCCATTCGCCGGTACATCCGACCAGCAATCGATATCAGCACTATCGATGTGATGAAGAGGACGCCGAAGTCAACCGGCAATCCGTAATCCGAGGTGCCTCGGACCAGCATTAACGCTCTGAGCGCGTCCACCTCGTAGGTAAGTGGATTGACGTGGGAAACGACGCTCAGCCAAGGCGGCATCAGCGACAACGGGTAGATGGCATTGCTGGCGAAGAAGATCGGCATTGTGAGCACTTGGCCGATTCCCATGAACCGTTCGCGCGTCCGCACAATGCAGGCAATAATCAAGGACAAAGTGGAAAACAGGCCTGAACCGAGCACGATGATTGCGGCGGCGCCCAGAATATTCTGTGGATGAAGATCGATGCCGACGCCAAGGAACAGTGCCAGAAAATAGACGATCAGCGCCTGCGACAAGGCTCGGACTCCTGCCGAAAGCGCCTTGCCGACAACCAGAGCAGTGCGCGGTGCCGGACTTACCAGATATCGCTGCAACACGCCGAGGTCGCGTTCCCAGATTGCAGAAATTCCGTAGAAGATCGCGACAAACAACGCGCTCTGGGCCAGGATACCTGCAGCGAGAAAATCGATATAGGGAATATTGCCTGGGGCCACGCCGCGCACTCGCGCCATCACCTCGCCGAACAGCATCAGCCACAACACCGGCTGCACGGCGCGCGTCAGCAATTCCAACGGATCGTGATACAGCTTCTGCACTTCGGCCGCTGCAACGGCGAACGTTTGCGTTGCGTAATTGCCGATCGTCCAACCGAAGTATCGTTCAGCCGTGCTCATGCTCGGCACGGCGGGTTCGCCTGACTTCACCATAACCTTCTCTCGTTTGCGCTTCGTCTGATGTTCCAACCAGATGCACGAAGACATCGTCGAGCGTCGCACTGGGCGCAATTTTCGCTTTCAGTTCGGAAGGCGTCCCGTCGGCGACGATACGGCCGTGATCGATAAGCGCTACGCGATCGCAGAACTCATCGATTTCATCCATGTGATGAGAGGTGACGATCATGGTCCGTTGAAACCTGTTCCTGAGTTCCAGGATGCGATCCCACACCGCTTCGCGAGCCGATGGATCAAGCCCCACCGTCGGCTCATCGAGAAACAGCACCGCGGGTCGGTGCAGCAGACATTGCGCAATCTCAAGGCGTCGAATCATTCCGCCGGAATACTGGCCGACGAGGCGATGCGCGACCTGGGCCAAACCCATTCGCTCAAGCGCGCCTTTGATCCGCTGCTTTCTTTCAGCTCTTGCCACTCCATAGAGGCGGGTTGACAGCAACAGGTTTTCGTAGCCGGTGAGCGAACCATCTGCCGATAGTAGCTGCGGGACGTAGCCAATATGCCGGCGCACCTCGGACGGCTGTTTTACGATATCGAAGCCCGCAACCGTGGCCGAACCCGAGCTGGGCGGCAAAAGCGTGGTCAACATCTTGATCAGCGTGCTCTTGCCCGCCCCGTTGGGACCGATCAGGCCGAAAATCTTGCTGCGATCGATCGCCAAAGTTACACGATCGACGGCGGCAAGATCACCGAACTTTCGCGTAAGACCGGTAATCTGAACCGCTACCTCGGATGTTGGCGCAGGGGTGTGATTCTCAGGCATTGGCCCGCAGATATTCCTTTTGCCGGAGTTGCATGTGCGGCCGCGACGTGATTCGTGCACTGGATAACGGGGAGTATTTCACTGCATTGATGCAGATCAAGACGGTCGCAGCCGGCCGCTTCTGATCTGGATCAAACCAGTGCGGTTGGAAGGGCGGTAAAAAACGGCAGCCAAGGAGTTGCCGATCATGCCGGTGCAGAATGCCGAAGTTGCGGCTATGTTCGATCAGGCCGCCGAGCTCCTCGATATTGCAGGTGAGAACCAGTTTCGCGTGCGCGCCTATCGGCGCGCGGCGCGTACCATCGAAGGCTTGCCACAAAGTGTTAAAAGCATACTCGCAGCAGGGCGCGAACTGTCCGAACTTCCCGGCATAGGTAAGGACTTGGCCGGCAAAATTGCCGACATCATCGCGACGGGACATTTTGCGCTGCTGGACACTCTGAAGAAGAGCCTGCCCGGCGAACTCGGCGAGATGGCCGCGCTGCCGGGGCTCGGGCCGAAGCGCCTCAAGCTTCTTCACGACCGGCTGAAGGTTGACACATTCGACGACCTGCACCGGGTTATCAGAACGGGACGGTTGCACAATCTCAAAGGATTTGGTCCGACTTTAGAGCAAAAGCTCGCGGCGGCGCTTGAAAAGCCGGTGACCGAAAAACGCTTCAAACTCTCGGTCGCCGAGGCGGAAGCAGACGCATTGGTGAGCTTTCTGCGCGGTACTGGCCGTGTGACGGTTGCCGGATCGTATCGCCGCCGCCGCGACACGGTTGGCGATCTCGATCTTGTTGTTACCGCTGACGATGCGGCCGCTGTTGGCGACAAGCTCGTCGGCTACGAAAATGTCGCCGAGGTGCTCGCCCACGGGGGAACGCGTACCACCGTCGTGCTGCGTTCGGGCATTCAGGTCGACGTGCGCGCAGTTCCCGAGCAAAGCTACGGCGCGGCGCTGCTCTATTTCACCGGGTCCAAGGCCCATAACATTGCGCTACGTGCAATCGCGGTTCGCCGGGGCTGGAAGCTCAATGAATACGGTTTGTTCTCCGGAAGGCGGCGCATTGCGGGTTCGACTGAGGAGGAGATCTACAGAAAGCTCGGGCTTTCTTACATTCCGCCTGAAATGCGCGAAGATCGGGGCGAGGTCGCGCTGGCCCAAGCCGGCGACCTGCCTGTGCTGGTCGCCCGAGCCGATATTCGTGGCGATCTTCATGTCCATTCCGATTGGACGGACGGTACGGCGTCCATCGAAGCCATGGCCCAGGCCGCGCAGGCCAAGGGCTATCAATACCTCGCGCTGACCGATCACAGCCGCCGCGTCGCCATGGCCCACGGCCTCGATCCGGCTCGCGTCGGCAAGCAAGCCCGCGAGATCGACTGCATCAATAGGCAAATGCGCAGCTTCACGATCCTTAAAGGCATCGAGGTCGATATTCTAAAGGATGGCAGTCTCGATCTGCCAGATTCCTGCTTGGCCAAGCTCGACATTGTTCTTGCCTCCGTGCATTCGTATTTCGATCTGCCGCGCGACTCCCAGACCGATCGGGTGATCAAAGCCATGAGCAATCCTCATGTCTCAATCATCGCTCATCCGACCGGACGGCTGATTGGACAACGCGACCCTTATGACATCGACATGGAGCGCGTGATTGCCACCGCCCGTACGACCGGCTGCCATCTGGAGATTAATTCGCAACCGGAGCGGCTCGACTTGAACGACCTTTACATCAAGGCGGCGAAACAGGCGGGCGTGAAGCTTGCGGTCTCGACGGACGCGCATTCAGCCAATTCGTTCGACTATATCCGGTTCGGAATCGATCAAGCCCGGCGCGGTTGGCTTACCGCCGATGACGTCATCAATACCAAACCGCTCGCGGCCTTACGGAAAATGCTGAGACGATGAAGCCAGCCGCTCTCGACCGCGGCATGGACGATAAGGTTTACGACGGCGCGGTAGTCCCGTGCCACAGCGCGTCAGTCGACTTGCGAAACGACCGGCCATAGCGCTCTCAGGTCCGCGGGCAAGGCATGCCGCACTTTCTCGATCTCGCCAGCCGAAAGCTTATCGCAAAGAAGATCGAAGACCGCTGTGACAGCTTCTGCGGTGAACAGGAGCCTGTCGTTCTCAAAGGCGTCGTCGATGCGCCCAACGAAGTCGAGCTTGCTGCGATGCGTGACCGGCGTGGTCGTAGGCCGCCAGTGCTCGTAATAGATACCACGTAGAAGCTCGGGAAGCTGGGCTCCGAAATGCACCGCATCGTCGACCGGAAGCCAGTCGCGTACGGCCTGCAGTACGGCCCGGAGCAGGCGGAAGGAACGATGCTTGTTCTCCCAGCCAAGCCGTGTGTCGAGATCATTGATCCACTGATGCGTGAGCTGAACGGTGTGATCGATGCTTTCAAGACCCACATTGCTCATGGCAAATCCTCCACGGAAGCTTTCGATAAAGCCCACTTAATCTTCTCCCGTTAGCGGCCGCATACTTTGCGCTAGATCAACAGAGTCCGATTTTGCATGTGGCTGTCCGGCGTCCAACATGGCGGGTCGCGCTCGAAGAACAAGCGTTCCTACCCCGGAGATGAAGTGCTGTGATCGGCCTCGATCGTCGACCGAGTCGTGCGAAAGCCGAGCGGCGTGAAGTCCGCATTTCGCCGCTTGAGCTTACCGGGATTTTGCAAATACAGGAACAGGCCTTTGCGCTGGTCGCGTTCGCGCATGGCAGCGGTTCAAGCCGCTTCAGCCCGCGCAACATGCTTGTTGCCGATGCCCTGAACGATTGGGGGATTGCGACGCCGCTGTTCGATCTCTTGACGTTGGTCGAGGAGACCAATCGCGCCAACGTGTTCAATATCTCGCTATTGGCAGAGCGGCTTATCGATGCCGTATCTTGGGCTGACGGCCGGGAAGTGGTCGCCAAGGTTCCGCTCGGCTTGTTCGGTGCCAGCACCGGGGCGGCGGCACTCGTTGCCGCGGCAAAGTTTTCGCGCCGCGTCGGCGCCGTCGTCTCGCGCGGCGGTCGGCCCGACCTTGCCGGCGACCTCTGCACCGTGCTCTCGCTCCGACATTTCCGGCTGGCGCGATGGTGTTCTTTATCCCTTGGCGAGGGGTCGCCGAAGACGTCGCCGAAGACTCGGGCGCGGCGCATAAAGGGAAACAAGACGATTGCTGACCAACCGCCCTTGCTCAACCTTTCTACAAAGAGTCATGATTCCAACGAACGTCTACGCGTCGGCAATTGGATTGTGCAAAGACTCGATTATTATGCAGTCAAGGAAACCGTCGAATTCCGACTTTTAGTCCGGGCGCACATTCATGCGCCCAGTCAATGGGGCGGAAAACTCTTGATTTCATTGGATTTAGGTGGTGCTGCCGGTCAGGATTGAACTGACGACCTCTCCCTTACCAAGGCCATGCAGCCTTTATTTATCAATAGGTTGGTAGGGTTATTTCGTGGCGTAGAGACAGCTTTTACAGGCGCCTTTCGATAGGCCCGATAGCGCACCCCGATAGAGGGCATGTCTGCGACTGTGGTCGCGATCGGGGCAATTGCGACATGGCCAAAATAAGCCGAAATAACGCTGATGACTGATCAGCGACCTCCCCGAACGCTGGTCACACCGCGAGCCAAGCGCTTTAGCCGGGCTTACGACTCTCATTCCTCCGCGCCGTTCTGGTTTTCTGTTTCGGCTCGATCTCCAGTGCGGTCCGGCATAATCTGACGTCGGAACAGCGGTCTGCTTTTGGTGAGCAGCGTGGAAAGAAAATGGCGACCTGCCCGCACGGTGGTTGCAGCGTTCGTTCTGTGCAGCGCAGCACCACTCGCGGATGCGCAGTCCGACAACGAGAACGCTTCGCAAATGCCAATCTCGGCTTCGTCGCTTCCGGACGTCCTGCGGCAAATCACTGACTGGAAGGGCGAGCGATCCAGGCTCGAGCAAGAGGGCTTGAAGTTTACCTTTACGTATTTCGGTGATGCATTCGCCAATCCCATCGGCGGGGTTCAGCAGGGCCTCGGTTATGACGGACGCTTCGGCACCATAATCGACGCGGATTTGGGGAAGCTGGTCGGCTGGTCGGGCGTGACCTTTCATGCGAGTATTCATCAAATTCACGGCACGCAGTATAGCGCGAGCAACCTCGACAACCTGATGACGGTGAGCGGCATTGAAGCTCCGCCTTCGACGCGCTTGTTCAACTTGTGGCTCGCCGAAGACATCACCAAACAGCTCAATCTGCGTGTCGGCCAGTTCACTGCCGCACAAGAATTCCTTGTGAGTCAAAACGCCAATCTGTTCGTCAACTCAACCTTCGGCTGGCCCGTCATCAATGCGCAGGATCTGCCGAGCGGCGGCCCTGCCTATCCGGAGGCAACGCCGGGCGCACGGATGCAATATTCGGCGAACGACAACGTCACGGTACTTGCCGCCATCTTTAACGGCGACCCCGCCGGACCGGGTCCGGGCAATCCGGTGCAACGTGATCCGTTCGGGCTTGCCTTCCGTATCCAGGACCCGCCTTTTGTGATCGCGGAAGTCGATTATTCGTACGGACAAAAACAAGCAACCGGAAACGGCAACCAGGAAGGCTCGATGCCGTCTCCAAGTCTGTTCGAGGACAAGGTGTCCACGCTTCCCGGCACGCTTAAGCTCGGCGCCTGGGTACACACCGGCAAATTCGCCGATCAGCAATTCGATACACAGGGCATGTTGCTGGCGACATCCAACGGTACGCCGGTACAACATTGGGGAAACTATGCGCTCTATGGCGTGCTCGATCAGACGGTTTGGACGTCATTAGACCAGTCGGCAGATAAGAGCTCCGGCAAAGGCACGCAGACACTCAGTCTGTTCCTTCGCGGTGTCGTCGCACCTGCCGACCGCAATCTGATCGATCTCTACGCCGATGGCGGCCTCACACTCAAAGGTCCGGTCGCGTCGCGCCCAGACGACACGATCGGTCTCGGGCTTGCTTACGGCCATATCTCCTCCTATGCAGCCGCCAATGACCTCGAAATTGACGCGATCGCCGGCCTCCAATTTCCCGTACGCGACGACGAGGCCGTGATCGAATTCACCTACCAATGGGTGTTGCGGGACGGATGGTACATTCAGCCTGATCTCCAATACATCATTCATCCAGGCGGCAATATCGCCAATCCGGCGATTCCCGGTACTACGTCGCCAATTCCGAACGCATTTGTCATCGGCACACGCTTCGTCGCGCACTTTTAGGGTCGCATGGATCGGCCAGAGCCCGGAACTCGCAGCACAACGGCCAACGGGCCGGCGGCACCGAATCGCAAAACGCGGCACGGCAATTTTCAGATCGTCGGCGTGTTGTGGCACGCGTCTACGTGACAGCAACAGCGCCGATTGCGTGGCGAAGGAATTTCTGCGGGCTAATCGGGCTAAATGCCTGATCGGCGCGCCATGGAGCGCGTGCTCCCCGAACAAAGCAAAGGGTAACAGGCCAACAAATTCAGAGGCTTAGATTAGATTCGCCCTAAGTAGCAACAGGCAACCGCCATTGATACTGGCGAAAACGATATCAGGAGTCGTGACACTGACCATCTCGCCTTCTGTTGGACGGAAAACATCAGCGCCCCGAATTTGGCTTACGCCGCTCAATACCTGGCGTACACGTTCCCCTATCAACACTTCGCTTGCAGCCTCACGACCGCACGCGCATGACTTGGGGCCGGTGCAGCTCGCTACGCCTTCACCGTGACGGACTTGCACCGTCTACCCCCCGGCGCACCCATCCACCACGCCCAATCGGCCATCGCTTGCCCCGGCGGGTCCATGTAGCGCTCGGTGAGCCGCATACGCCGTTCGCGGTTCATCGAACTGAGACTGGAAGACCGAAGAAGACGGCCGTCACGGCTATCACGGCCACGCTTAGGGCGGCCAGTTTGTTACCTATGAGCGCCTGACCGCGATGGGAACCAATGGCTACCAGGGGCCCGCCGTCGGCGGCATCTGGGAGAATTGGAACGACCCGACGTCTGGCGAGTGGAGTCGTACGTTCGCGGTGATCACGACTGATGACTGATGCCAATGAGATGGTGGCTGAAATTCACGACCGCATGCCGCTCATCTTTGCGCTCAAAGGCTATATGCACTGGCTGAGCGAACGAATTGGACCTGAGCGATCTCATTGCGGCCGCCGATCTCAACGCGAGTCAACAAGCCCGAGAACGA
>Ga0265313_10003335_pt1 | contig 13127 bp, 11 predicted proteins | sample 4123metaG_FD_203122 | JGI IMG/M metagenome (GOLD analysis project Ga0265313, IMG submission 203122) | Rhizosphere microbial communities from Carex aquatilis grown in University of Washington, Seatle, WA, United States - 4-1-23 metaG | ecosystem: Host-associated > Plants > Roots > Rhizosphere >...
CGACGCCGCCCAGGGCGGCATCGTTTCGGCGCCGCGCGGCGATTCCTATGTCATCGCCCAGGTCACCGGCATCGTCCATCCCCGCCCGCCCGCCAGCGATCCGCAGTTCCAGGGCCATGCCCGGCAACTGGCGGGCAGCGTCGCGGGCGATTTCACCGCGACGATGGCGACTGCGCAGCGCGCCGCCCAGCGGGTGACCGTCAACCAGAAGATGCTGGAGTCCGTCACAGGCGATGGGTCGTGACGGATTTCGAGAGCTTTGCGCGCGGCTGTGCTGCCGGGCGGCCTCAGCTTGTCACCACCCGCCTTGTCGCAGACCTGGAGACGCCGGTTTCGGCCTATCTCAAGCTGGGGACCAATCCTGACGGCTCAAGCCGCGAGAACACTTTCCTGCTGGAAAGCGTGCAGGGCGGCGAGGCGCGCGGCCGCTATTCCATCATCGGCCTCAAGCCCGACCTGATCTGGCGCTGTCGCGGCAACACTGCCGAGATCAACCGCAACGCCCTGAATGGCGGCAGCTTCGTGGCGGAAAAGGCCCGGCCGCTGGAAAGCCTGCGCGCCTTGGCTCGCGAAATCCGCATGGAAGTGCCGCATGGCATTCCGCCCATGGCGGCGGGCCTGTTCGGCACGCTGGGCTATGACATGGCGCGGCAGGTGGAAGATCTGCCCAATGCGCCGCCCGACACGCTGGGCCTGCCCGACGCCATCCTGCTGCGCCCCACCATCGTGGCGATCTTCGACACCGTGAAGGACGAGATCATCCTCGCCACGCCGGTCTGGCCCGACGCGAAGATGGATGCCAGGGCGGCGTTCGCCCGGGCGCAGGAACGGCTGGCCGAAACGGTGGCGGAGCTGGAGCGCCCGACTCCCGCCGCGCCGCCCGCGCCCGCCAAGTTGCCGGTCGACGTTCCGGTCGAATCCAACATGACCAAGGCGGAGTATCTGGAAGTGGTGCGCCGCGCCAAGGAATACATCGCCGCCGGCGACGTCTTCCAGGTGGTGCCGTCGCAGCGCTTCCGCCGCCCCTTCACCCTGCCGCCTTTCGCGCTGTATCGCGCCCTGCGGCGGCTGAACCCCTCGCCGTTTCTCTATTTCCTGTCCTTGCCCGGATTCCAGATCGCGGGCTCGAGCCCGGAAGTGCTGGTGCGGCTGCAAGACAACAAGGTCACCATCCGCCCCATCGCCGGAACGCGCTGGAGGGGCAAGACCCCCGCCGAGGACGCGGCGCTGGCGGCAGAGCTGCTGGCCGATCCCAAGGAGCGGGCCGAGCATCTGATGCTGATCGATTTGGGGCGCAACGATGTCGGCCGGGTGGCGAAGACCGGCGCGGTCAAGGTGACAGACAGCTTCTTCATCGAGCGCTACAGCCATGTCATGCACATCGTCTCCAATGTCGAAGGCGAATTGCGCGAGGGGCTGGACGCGGTGGATGCGCTGGCGGCGGGGCTGCCGGCCGGTACCCTGACCGGCGCGCCGAAAATCCGCGCCATGGAAATCATCGATGAGTTCGAGAAGGAAAAGCGCGGCCTGGCCTATGCCGGAGCCATCGGCTATTTCGCCGCCGACGGCACGATGGACACCTGCATCGTGCTGCGCACCGCCCTGCTCAAGGACGGCATGATGTATGTCCAGGCGGGCGGCGGCATCGTCGCCGACAGCGTGGCCGAGGCCGAGTATCAGGAGACGGTGAACAAATCCAAGGCCCTGCTCGCCGCCGCCGAGGAAGCGGTGCGGTTTGCGTCAGCGGCCAAGAAGGGTCAGTAACGCGCCACCATTTCGCGCGCCGCCCTCGCCCGCATCGCTTCCGGCAGCGTCACCAGCCGGACGCCCTGCTCCTCCGCCAGCCAGGCTTTCAGCAAGCGCAGCGTCGCGGCATGGGGATGGCCGATGGCCACCGCCACGCCCTGGCGTTTCGCCGTTTCCACCAGGGCATTGAGTTGCGCCCTGACCGCCGCCTCGCTCTGGTCATCATCCAGGAAAATGTCGCGGCCAATGCTCGCCACGCCTGCAACCCGCGCCGCCACCTCGCCGCGCGATGAACCCGCCGTGCGGGAGTCAAAGAAGAACAGCCCCCGCGCCTTGAGCATCGCCATCACCGGCGCCAGCGCGCCCGCGTCCGATGTGAAGCGGCTGCCTTCATGATTGTTCACCGCCACCGCGCCCGGCACCCGCTCCAGCGACCAGGCCAGGCGCCGCGCGATCTCGTCCGGCATCATGCCGACCTCCAGCGCCATCGGGCCGGGATTGGCGCCGCCAATCGCCTGCATCGGCACATGCGCCAGCACAACATGGCCTTCCTCCTTCGCCCGCGCCGCGAAGCCGGGCGTGGTCGGGGCATAGGGCAGGAAGGACAGCGCCACCGGTTTGGGCAGGCGCATCGCCTCCTCGGTCGCGGCGATATCCTCGCCCAGGTCGTCAATGCAGAGCGCCACCAATGTCGGGGAAGTGGGCGCCGGTCCGGCGGGCGCGGGGCGCAACCAGGCGGGCATGGCGTGCGCCACCACCGGATAGAGCACCTGCGGCGCATAGCGGCTGATCTCGAAGCCGGGCAGCGCCACGGTCAACACATCGCCATGCGGCGCGCCTTCGGCCTGCGCCTCCAGGCCCGGCGTCATGGCGGCGACAAAGACCGGCACGCCTTCCACCACCGCGCTGCCGCCCAGCAGGAGCGCGACGATGGCAAAGGCCGCAAAACACAGTTCGCGGAGATGACGGCGAATCAGTTGCCCCATGCGGGGGAGTTTAACTCAGTCAGCCGCCACAGGAGCGCCACCGCCTGAAACGGCGCGCCGGCACAGCCAGACCATCCCCACCATGGCGAAACAGATCCAGCCCGAAGCCCAGAAGATATCGTCCGCCGCCAGCAGATAGGCCTGGCCCACCATGGTGCGCGCCACCGCGCCACGGGCCGCCAGGTCGGACAGGCCGAAATGCTGCAGATTGGCCAGCGCCCCCTTGAAGGCGGGCGAGAAGGCGGTGGCGCCATCGGCCAGGCGGCTCTGGTGCAGCGCCTCGCGCCGCTCCCACAACGTCGTCACCAGCGAAGCGGCGAAACCGCCGGAAGTGATGCGGGCGAAGTTGGACAGGCCCGAAGCCAGCGGAATGCGCTGGGGCGGCACGCCGTCCAGCAGAATGGTGATCATGGCGAGGAAGAAGGTCGCCATGGCGATGCCCTGCACCAGCAGCGGCAGCACGAAATCAATGAAGGCGGCGTCGGCAGTGAAATTGGCGCGCATCAGGTAGGAAATGCCGAACGCCAGGAAGGCCACCGAGGCAATGATGCGGGCATCGATCTTCTGCATCAGCTTGGCCGACATCGGCGTCAGCAGCACGGCGATGACGCCGGTCGGCGCCGCCACCAGCCCCGCCCAGGTGGCGGTATAGCCGATCTGGGTCTGCAGCCAGAGCGGCAAGAGCAGCGTATTGCCGAAGAAGACGGCATAGCCCAGACAGAAGGCCAGCGTGCCGAGCGCGAAGTTGCGGTTCTTGAACAGCGACAAATCCACAATGGGATGTTCTTCCGTCAGCTCCCAGATCAGCCAGGCGGCGAAGCCGACGGCGGTGGTGACCGCCAGGGCGATAATCTCGCCGGACTCGAACCAGTCCAGATCCTTGCCCTGGTCCAGCATCACCTGCAGCGCGCCGACCCAGATGATCAGCAGCGCCAGCCCCATGGTGTCGATCGGCAGCTTGCGGGTGGGGGTCTCGCGGTCGGCCATGTTGATCCAGACCAGGGCGCAGACCAGAAGCCCCACCGGCACATTGATCAGGAAGATCCAGCCCCAATGGTAATTGTCGGAGATGAAGCCGCCCAGGATCGGGCCGCAGATCGGCGCCACCAGGGTGGTGATGGACCAGATGCCCAGCGCCGCGCCGCGCTTCTGCGGCGGGAAGATCGAGATCAGCAGCGCCTGGCTGCCGGGAATCATCGGGCCGGAAACGCCGCCCTGCAGGATGCGGAAGAAGATCAGCGACGACAGGCTCCAGGCAATGCCGCAAAGGAACGAGGCGACGGTGAAGGCGAAGACCGAGAAGACGAAAGTCTTGACCACACCATAGCGGCCCATCAGCCAGCCGGTCAGCGGCACGCCGATGCCGTTGGCGACGGCGAAGGCGGTGATCACCCAGGTGCCCTGGCTGGTGGAAACGCCGAGATTGCCGGAGATGGTGGGCAGCGAGACATTGGCGATGGTGGAATCCAGCACCTGCATGAAGGTGCCCGCCGCCAGGGCCAGCGCCGTCACCGCCAGCTTGCCGCCCTTCATGCAGCCGGCTTCGCCCGGCGCGCTCACTACCGGGCTCCGCTATTGGCGCGGATGATCTGGGCGATCAGCGCGTCCAGCGCCGCCTTGTCGCCATCGCCGGCTTCGGCGCTGGTCTGGCCGGACTGGATGCTGTCGGTCATCAGCGGACCGGACTGGTCGCGCATGTCGGCCCTGGCCTTGACCGAAAGACCGACCCGCAGCGGATGCTGCTGGAGTTCGCGCGGATCCAGCGCGATGCGCACCGGCACCCGCTGCACGATCTTAATCCAGTTGCCGCTGGCATTCTGCGGCGGCAGCAGGGCGAAGGCGCTGCCCGAACCGGCACCCAGGCCCTCGATGCGGCCATGAAACACCACATCGCCGCCATACATGTCGGTGGTGACCACCACCGGCTGGCCAATGCGCATCCGCGCTAGCTGCACTTCCTTGAAATTGGCGTCGATCCAGACGCTTTGCAGCGGCACCACCGCCATGATCGGCGCGCCGGCGGCGATCTGCTGGCCCACCTGAACCGTGCGCTGGGCGATGACGCCGTCCACCGGCGCCACGATCCGCATATGGCTTTCGGAGATGGCGGCATTGCGCAACTGCGCCTCGGCCGCCAGCACATCGGGATTGCGGGCGATGTCGCTGCCGGCGATGGCGGCGCGGCTCTGCGCCAGCCCGCCTTCGGCGGCGGCCAGCGCCGCCTCGGCCGCGCGCACCTGGTCGCGCGCATGTTGCAACTCCTCGCCGGCGACCACGCCTTCCGGCGCGTTCTGCCGCCGCGCCAGATCGGCCTGCGCCGCCGCCAGTTGCACCCGCGCCTGCGCCGCCTGGGCGTTGAAGCGGTCTGCCCCGGAGAACTCCCCCCGTACCTGCCGCACCACGCGGGCGAGATTGGCCTTGGCAGCCTCGAAGGCGATGTCGACGCTGGCGGGATCGAGTTCGACCAGCAACTGGCCGCGCTTCACCGACTGGGTGTTGTCGGCATGCAGCCCGATCACCGTGCCGGTCTCGCGGCTGGTCACCGCCACGACATTGCCGCCGACATAGGCGTCGTCGGTGGATTCATAATGCCGGGCGTCGAGATACCAGACCGCGCCATAGGCCAACCCGCCCAGCAGCACCAGCACACCCAGCACCAGGAATCCGATGCGCCGCGCCTTGTTGGGTTTTTTGGAACTCGTTTCTGTCTGGCTCATGGCATCAATCCGTTTTGGCGATATCGGTCTTGGAATCGTGGAAGGCGCCGCCCGCCGCCAGCAGCAGGGTGACACGCTGCACGGTGGCGTTGGCGACCAGGGCTGCCATCTGCTGGCGCGCCTGCAGCACACTGGCTTCGGCGGTGAGCATGGGGAGCTGGTTGGCCAGCCCCAGGCGATAGCGCTCCTGCGCCACGGTGAAGGCACGGGTGGCGCTGTCCAGGGCGTTCTGCGCCTCGCCGCGGCGGGCCGTGAGGCTCGCCACCTGGGTCATGGCGTCGGCGGTCTGTTTGATGGCGCCCACCACCGCGCCATTATAGTCGGCAACCGCGACATCGAGTTCCGCCGTGGCGCCGGCATAATCCGCGCGGATTTTTCCCGCGTCGAAAACCGGCAAATGCAGCGCCGGGCCGATGCCGGTGGTGAAGGCGCCGCCGCTGATCAGGTTGGAAAGGCCGATGGCCTGGAAGCCCACCAGCGCTACCAGATTGATGTCGGGATAGAATTCGGCATGGGCGGCCTCGCGCCCCTTGGCGGCGGCAGCCACCCGCGCCCGCGCCGCCAGAATGTCGGGGCGGCGGGCCAGAAGGTCGGCGGGCAGCGAGGCGGGCAACGGCAACGCCGCATCCAGCGCCGGGGTCGGCCGCGCGATGGTGGGATAGGCTGCGGCGCCCTCCCCGATCAGCGCGGCGATGGCGTGCACGTCGGTTTCGCGCTGGGCGGCGAAGCGCATCTGGTCGATCTTCGCCTGCGCCAGCAGGTTTTTCGCCTGTTCGACGGCAGATTCGTTTTCCAGCCCGGAGTCGTAACGGCCCTGGGTCAGTTTGAGGATGGCCGCGCGCTCCGCCACCGTGGCGTCGGCAATGTCGCCATTCTCATATGACAGCATCAGGTCGATATAGGTCTGGGCCAAGGCGCCCGACAGCGCCAGCCGCGCCGCCGCCGCGTCATAGGCCGCGGCCTCGGTTGTGTTGCGCGCCTTCTCGATCAGCGCCGCCTGCTTGCCCCAGAAATCCAGGTTATAGGAGAAATTGGCGGTGAGCTGGCCGAACCAGCGCCAGGAGCCACCATAGGGCGGCGGGATGATATAGTCCTTGCTGAACAAGGTGCGCTGTTCGCTGCCATCCAGCGACACCTGCGGCAAGTCCTTCGCCTCATCGGCGGCAAGCCCGGCCTGGGCGGCGCGGATGCGCGCCAGCGCGGCGGTCAGGGTGGGATTGCCGCGCAGCATCGCCTCGGCCAGGCGGTCGATCTGGGGATCGCCAAAGCCCTTCCACCACTGGTCGGGCACCTGCGCCATGGCTGGGCCGGCAAGGCCCAGCGTTTCCGGCGCAATCTCCTTCACCTGCGGCGTGGTCGGCGGCGTCTCGACACAGGCGGTCAGCAGCAGCGCGGCGGTGAAGGCGGCCAAAATCTTCAAGGAAGACATCTTGAGGGCGCACCTCATGACTTCCGCGCCTTGCTCTTGAGAATAGGGGGCGTGTCGGCAATCAGCGACAGGCGGCCTTCGCGGGGCTTGCCTTCGGCGGCGATGGCCAGGCGGGTCAGCAGCGCGATCAGCGTGTCCACCTCGGCATGGGTGAAGCCGGACAGCAGCCCGTTCCACAAATCCATCACGCGCGGGGCCATTTCCTCCACCAGCTCGCGGCCATGCGGGGTCAGCGCCAAGGTCACCACCCGGCGGTCGGTGGCGCTGCGTTCGCGGGTGACGAAGCCGCGCTCCACCAGCTGGTCCACCAGGCGGGTGAGCGAACCGGCGTCGTGACAGATGTTATGGGCGAGGTCGCCGGCGGTGGTGACACCGCTGTGCAGCGCCACCAGGGCGGTCCATTGCGAGAAGGTCAGCTCCTCGTCCTCGAACAGCGCCTCCATCCGCGGCAAGACGCGGTTGACCGACATCCGCATCAGATAGCCGACGGAATTCTTCATGCTGTAGTTGCTGGGCTTGTAATAAGACCGCATGGCGGACCCCTGATCGCTGTCGGGACAATTATTGTCCTAGCAATACTTGCTCGAGCAAATATGTAGCCGGGCCCGCGCCGCCCTGCAAGCGTCTTCAGAACGCGCCAGAGCGAATTTTTCGCCTTGCCAGTCCTGCGCAAATCGCAGGACAAACGGCCGATGCCTTCCTTTGTCTATGTCCTGGCCGCGCGGAATCCCGATGGCCGCACCGTGACTTACGTGGGCTGGACGCTGGACCTGGAGCGCCGTCTGGCCGAGCATAATGGCGGCCCCCCGGGGAAAAAATCCAAGAAGGGCGCCCGCACGACGCGGGGACGGGGCTGGGCGCTGATCTATGCCGAGAAATGGCGCACCCGGCGCGCCGCCATGCGGCGCGAGCACGCACTAAAACGCGACCGCGCCTTCCGCGCCCTGCTGCGCGCCGGGCTCTGACTACTTCTTCGGCGGCTTGTGGGCGTAGAGGAACTGGCCGATGCGGTCCAGGGCGCGGGTGATGTTCTCCGCCGAATTGGCGTAGGAGACGCGCATATAGCCTTCGCCCAGGATGCCGAAATCCGGCCCGCCCACCATGGCGACTCCCACTTCGTCCAGGATGGCGGTGGCCAGCTTCTTGGCCTTCCAGCCGGTCTTGCTGACATTCGGGAAGGCGTAGAACGCCCCCTTGGGCAGGATGCAGGAGACGCCCGGCAGGCTGTTCAGACCCGCCACCACCAGCTTGCGGCGCTTGTCGAATTCCCGGTTCATCATGTCGACGCAGTCCTGCGGCCCCTTCAGCGCGGCGATGCCGGCATATTGGGTAGGAGCGTTGACGCAGGAATGGAAATTCACCGCCAGCTTGCGCGCCAGGTCGAACAGCTTGCCCGGCCAGATGGCATAGCCCAGTCGCCAGCCGGTCATGGCGTAGGTCTTGGACCAGCCATTGAGGATGATCAGCCGGTCGCGGATCTCCGGATAGGCCAGCATGGTGATGTGCTTCTCGCCGTCATAGAGGATGCGGTCATAGATTTCGTCGGAAAGAATGGCGACATCGGGCCAGGCTTCCAGCCCCGCCACCAGCTTGTCGAACTCCTCCTTCGGCACCACGCCGCCGGTCGGATTGGCGGGCGAGTTGAGGATGATCAGTCTTGTGCGCGGGGTGATCAGCGACAGCGTCTCCTCCGCCGAGAAGGCGAAGCCATAGCCTTCGCGGATCGGAATCGGCACCGGGGTGGCGCCGGTGAACTCGATCATCGAGCGATAGATGGGAAAGCCGGGATCGGGATACATGATCTCCACCCCCGGCTCGCCGAACATGATGATCGACATGTACATGGTGGGCTTGCCGCCCGGCATGATCATCACGCTCTCGGGTGAAACCTCGACGCCATGGCGCTTGTGCAGATCCTCGGCCACCGCTTCGCGCAGTTCCGGGATGCCGGTGGCGGCGGTGTAGCCATGATGGCCGTCGCGGATCGCCTTGATCGCTGCTTCGGCGATGTGGTCGGCGGTGCGGAAGTCGGGCTGGCCGATGCCCAGGCTGATGATGTCGCGGCCCTGCGCCGCCAGCGCATTGGCGCGGGCCAGCACGGCGAAGGCATTCTCCTCGCCCAGATGATCGAAGGCGGCGACGGTTTTCAGCATGGCGATTCCTGCCTGTTCAGGGGCACCCCTATATAGCGATAATCCTGCCGAGGCCAGCCAAGGCGGGGCGTCAAAACGGCGCGCATTTTTCCTTTTGCTGCAATCGTTTAGGACCCGTGGCCAGGGCCCGGCACGGCGCTGTTGCGCCCCCTGTCCGCGCCGGGCAAGTTGCCGCCATGGCCCCTTCTCTCATCAAGGTCATCAGCCTGATGCGCACGCCGGAGCGCCGCGCCGAGTTCGCGCGCCGCAATCCGGACCTGGCTTATGAGTTCTTCGACGCCGTGGACGGCGCCACGCTCAACCAGGCCGCGGTCGCCGCCACCGGCCTGTTCCAGCCGGGACTCAACTTCACCGCCGGGGCCTATGGCGTCGCCCTTTCGCATCATCGCCTGTGGCAGGACGCGGCGGCAGGCGAAACGCCCCTGACCGTGGCCGAGGACGACGCCGTCTTCCGCAGCGACTTTCCCGCGCGGCAAGCGGAATTCCTCGCGCAATTGCCGGCGGAATGGGACATCGTGTTGTGGGGGTTCAATTTCGACAGCACCCTGTCGCTGCGCCTGCCCTTCGGCCTGCCGGCGGTGCTCGGCTTCGGCAACAACCATATCCGCCAGGCGGTGCAGAACTTCCAGTCCTTCACCGGCGCGCCCGTGCCCTGCCGCCTGGATTTCTGCTTCGGCCTGCCGGCCTACAGCATCAGTCCGGCGGGAGCGCGGCGCTTCCTCAAGGAGCTTTTTCCGCTGCGCGATTATAGCCGCGTCTATCCGCTGATTCCAAAGCCGGTGCGCAATGAAGGCATCGATGTCGCCATGAACCAGCTTTATCCGGCGGCTTCCGCTTATGTCTGCTTTCCACCACTGGCGGTGACGCCCAATGACCGCCTCAACTCGACGGTGCAGACCAGCGGGATGCTAAAGAACTAGAGCGCGGGCCTTTTGCGTCGTGGCTTCGTCGGTGGAAGCTATTCCGCCGCGATCTGGTTGCGCTTGTCGAACTGCGACCAGACGCCAGCATCGCCGTCCCAGGAGCCGGTGGTGGCGCCCTTGGAATATTCGGTGGCGCGCTGCTCGAAGAAATTGGCGTGCTCGACGCCGTTGAGGATTTCCACCAGCCAGGGCAGCGGATGAGCCTTGAGCTGGGCGTAGCCGGTGGCGGTTTCCTCGAAATTGCCGAACACCGGCGTCAGCTTGAGCTGGGTCAGGCGCCAGTCGGCGATATAGCGGATGTAGGATTTGATCGCCTCGGGCGTCATGCCTTCGATCGCGCCCATGCCGAAGGCGAGATCGACAAAACCTTCTTCCAGACCGACCATGGTCTTGGCGACATCGACGATATCGTCCTGCACCGCCCTGGTGACGGCGCCGGTCTCCTCGTTCCAGGCGTGATAGAGCCGGGTAATGCCTTCGCAATGCAGGCTTTCGTCGCGCACCGACCAGGAAACGATCTGGCCCATGCCATTCATCTTGTTGTGGCGGGGGAAGTTCAGCAGCATGGCGAAGCTGGCGAACAGCGACATGCCCTCGGTGAAGCTGCCGAACATCGCCAGGGTACGGGCCACGTCCGACACCGTCTTGGTGCCGAAGGTATGCATATAATCGGCCTTGGCCTTCATCTCGTCATAATCGCGGAAGGCCTCGAACTCGGCCTGCGGCATGCCCAGGGTCTTCAGCAGCAGGGCATAGGCGTCGATATGCACCGTCTCCATGTTGGAGAAGGCGGCCATCATCATCTGCACTTCCAGCGGCTGGAAGATCGGAATGTAGCGCTTGAGGTAATTGTCGCCCACTTCCACGTCCGACTGGGTGAAGAAACGGAAAATCTGGGTCAGCAGATTCTTCTCGGCGGCGGACAGGCGGCTGGACTGCCAGTCCTTGATGTCGGCGCCCAGCGGCACTTCCTCGCCCATCCAGTGGGTCTGCTGCTGGCGCTTCCAGCAATCATAGGCCCAGCTGTAGCGGCTGACGTCATAGGTGCCGGTGGATTTGAGCAGGCCGACCTTGCCGGTCCCGATCAGGGTCCGGGGATCTAGGTCACCAAGGTTCATTGACATGCCAGGCACTCTTCATAGTCGGTCTTCTGCGCCGCTGCCGCGCCCTTGGCCTTCTTCTCAAGCTGGCCGGCGAAACCGGCGCGGCTGATCGACTTGGAGCGGCAGTAATAAAGGCTCTTGATGCCGCGCTCCCACGCCGTCCAGTGCAGCATGTGCAAATCCCACTTGTCGATGTCGGCGGGCAGGAACAGATTGAGCGACTGGCTCTGGCAGATATAGGGCGTGCGGTCGGCGGCCAGCTCGATGATCCAGCGCTGGTCGATCTCGAAGGCGGTGCGGAACACGGCCTTCTCGTCCTCGCTCAGGCAATCGAGATGCTGCACCGAGCCTTCCTGCTCGACGATGGACTGCCAGGTGGCGTCGGTGTTCGCGCCTTTCTGTTCCAGCAGTTCCTGCAGGTACGGATTGCGCACCGAGAAGGCGCCGGACAGGGTCTTGTGGGTATAGACATTGGCCGGGATCGGCTCGACACAGGCCGAGGCGCCGCCGCAGATGATGGAGATGGAGGCGGTGGGCGCGATCGCCAGCTTGTGGCTGAAGCGGGCCTTCATGCCCTTTTCTTCCGCGTCAGGGCAGGCGCCGCGCTCGACGGCGAGATTGTAGGAGGCGGCGTCGGCCTCGCGGCGGATCTTGCGGAACATGCGCAGGTTCCACGACTTCGCCATGGCGCTTTCCATCGGAATGCCCTTGGCCTGCAGGAAGGAATGGAAGCCCATCACCCCCAGGCCGACCGAACGCTCGCGCAGGGCGCTGTATTTGGCGCGGCGCATGCTGTCGGGCGCGGTCTCGATGAAGCTGGTCAGGACATTGTCCAGCATCCGCAGCACGTCCTCGACCAGCCCCTCGTCATCGCCCCACTGGTCCCAGGTCTCGATGTTGAGGGAGGAGAGGCAGCAGACCGCCGTGCGCTCCTTGCCGTCATGGTCGGTGCCGGTCGGCAGGGTGATCTCGGAGCAGAGGTTGGAGGTGTTGACCTTGAGGCCCAGCTCCCGCTGGTGTTTGGGCAGGGCGCGGTTCACATGGTCGATGTTGAGGATGTAGGGCTCGCCGGTCTGCAACCGCGTCTCCAGGATGCGCTGCCAGAGCTGGCGGGCATTCACTTCGCGCAGCACTTCACCCGTCTTGGGAGATTTCAGCCCGAACATCCTGTTTTCACGGACACAATCCATGAATTCATCGGTGATGTTGATGCCGTGATGAAGGTTCAGGCCCTTGCGGTTGAAGTCGCCGCTGGCCTTGCGGATTTCGAGGAACTCCTCGATCTCCGGATGGGAGATGTCGAGATAGACCGCCGCCGAGCCGCGGCGCAGGGAACCCTGGCTGATGGCGAGGGTCAGCCCGTCCATCACATGGATGAAGGGGATGATGCCGCTGGTCAGGCCCGACTTCACCTTTTCGCCGATGGAGCGGACCTTGCCCCAATAGGTGCCGATGCCGCCGCCGTTGCTGGCCAAAGCGACATTCTCGTTCCAGGTGCCGACAATGCCGTCCAGCGAATCCGAGACGTCGTTGAGAAAGCAGGAGATCGGCAAGCCGCGCCCGGCCCCGCCATTGGAGAGGATGGGAGTGGCCGGCATGAACCAGAGCCGGCTCATGGCGTCATAGAGGCGCTGGGCGTGGTCGATGTCGTCGGCATAAGCGCAGGAGACACGGGCGAACATGTCCTGGAAGCTTTCGCCGTCCAGCAGATAGCGGTCCTGCAGGGTGGCCTTGCCGAAGGGGGTGAGCAGGTCGTCGCGGGAACGGTCGAGCGTGAGGTCTGACGGTTGCGGCCGCGGCGCCAGCGGCCCGGTCATGGGCGGGCGCTTGGCCTCCGGCGGACGCGGGCGCTCGACGACAGGCGCGGCTTCTGCCTTCGGCGCGGGCATGACGGTGCGGGTGACGATGATGCTGCGTTCGATGACGCGCTCGGCGGGCGTCGTGCGAGTCTCGATCAACTGACCGTCAGAATCGAAATCGCCGTAAACTTTGCCGAGTGCCGACATGCCAGTCCCCCCGAAAAACACATCGCAACAGGGGACAGAAAGACGCCGGCCGAGCCCGATTCTG
>Ga0265313_10003338_pt1 | contig 13119 bp, 15 predicted proteins | sample 4123metaG_FD_203122 | JGI IMG/M metagenome (GOLD analysis project Ga0265313, IMG submission 203122) | Rhizosphere microbial communities from Carex aquatilis grown in University of Washington, Seatle, WA, United States - 4-1-23 metaG | ecosystem: Host-associated > Plants > Roots > Rhizosphere >...
CCAAGGAGGATGCGGATTTTACCCCCCTGAGCGGCCGATGTCGCCGACGCATCAGCAGCCAGAAAATCTGAGTTGTCTTATCCAGAGAGAGGGGCTGAAATGCGACGGGTTTTTATCATGGACGACAATGCCCTCGTTCTTCAGCTCTACACCGACCTATTGAAGTCGCTTGGCTGCGAGGTTCAAAATTGCAGCAACAGCCTGACGGCCATTGACCTGGCGAAGGAATTCCAGCCCGACATCGCGTTTCTCGACATCATGATGCCCAATGAAAGCGGGCTGAGCATTGGCCGCCGCCTCCGTGCGATCTTGGCGGACATCCCGATTTTCGCCCTGACCGCTATGTCCCCCGACCTTATCGAGGACCAACTGGCCGAAGCCGGCTTTACCGGCCTCCTGCGCAAGCCGTATTCGATCAACGAAATTAAAGAATTGCTTCAATAAAATTACAAGGACGCCCGCAGAGCCCGATAAGAAGTACGCCACTGCTGTGGTATTTTTGCTATCAGCGGCCAACAGTTGACAGTAGATGCGTAAAGTTTACGGCGCATAACCTTGTGATTACTCAAAATATTCTATGCGCAATGGAATATATTATTTTGAAATAATGGCGGGGCGCTGTGGGGTGGCGGAGAACCTTCTCTTATTGAAAAACGATCTGGGGGCAATCTTATCGGCACCTGAAGCGTCCATAAAGGACCTCCTCTGAGGAAGAGGCTGATTTATTGAAAGTACGGAACCTCATGCTGAGGAGGTCGCCGTCAGGCGGCCGTCTCGACGCATCCGGACAGCCCGAATTTCGACTTTTTTAACAGCCTGCTAGGTCTCGCAGGACCACTGGTCCTGCTGGGGGTCTCCCGCGGCATAAGCCGCGCGGCGCGTTGCGCCTGATCAAAGCCTGATGAGTCCCGCTCATCGAGCCTCGGCATCAATCAGAAGTGGTAGACTAGACCCAAAGCAGTCGTGAATTGGTTCTCAGCCCCCTGATTCTTGACGATGGGACTGTCGGCGGCGTCGCTCAGCAAACGTCCGGCCTCGGCAAATGCGAACAGGTTGACCGAGGACGTGATGTCATAACTGGCATTCACGCCGATCTTCACATCCTTCATTCCAGCCTGAGCGTCGTAGACGGAATAGTGCTTCAGGGATTTTCTCGCTTGCTCCGGAGTAATTCCGAAAAGGCCCTTCATGTAATTATCATCGGCCCATGTGGTCGAGAGTTCCGTCCTTACCTTGAATGCCTGGCCTTGGTAGATCTTGTAGCCGCCCTTGACTGTGATCGTCGTCCCGTCGCGATCCCCCCCGATGTCCCTGGCCAGATTCAGCCCGGCGGTGATGGCTTTGTATTGGTATTCCACCCCCAGCTTGCCGACGGCATTGCCGGACAGGGTTCCTAAGCCGCGCAGCGCATCGCCATTGTCTTTGTCGACGCCTTCCTTGCGCCCCTGCCAATAGCCGATGCCGCCGCTGACCGAGAAACCCTTGTCTGTGAGCGGACGAATAACGACCTTTGCTCCTTCCGTTACACTCAGGGAAACGGCATTGCGCCACGAAATCTCGGCCACGGGAAGCGGGCCGGCCTGATAGTGCTTTGAACCTTCATAGGTCGGCCCGACTATCACGCCGGCACCGATCTTGTATGCCCAATCGGAAGGCTGCTTTCCGCCGGTCGGCGTCATTTCCTCGGCCAGGGCTGACGAGATTGAAGCCAAGCTGAGGGCGACCGAAAAAGAAAGAGCTGCGGTGGGGGATCGGAGGATTTTCATGGCCGTGACCTTTCCTGTGCCGGTGAAACTCAGCCGCAATAATAGCGCAGCGTTTCGGATGAATGGGGCAATCGCCGACATTTGAGGGAGCTTACTACCGGATTAAATAGAACGCAACGGTATCGTTTCATTTTTATAATTTGCCGTGCTATCTGCTAGACAGACAAAGTGAGGGATTGCCGGGCCACTGTAGGCGGACGTCGGCCATGCCAGAGAACAGTCATGAAACAGAGAGAGAAAATTCCACTTAAAGAAGCCGGCCCGTCGAAACGGCCCTATGGGGGGCGGCCGTCGCTGAGGGAGGCCGAGCTACTGCATGACCGCATCCTCGATGCCGCCACCGAATTGTTCGCAAAGCACGGTTATGGCGAGACCAGCATCGAGGCCATCGCCGGCCATGCCGGCATTGGAAAGCTGACGCTCTACCGCCGCTTCGGCGACAAAGATGCCCTGTTTCAGGCCGTGGCGGTTCGGATGTCTGAGCAGCGGCGTGCCGAGATGGCGAAGATCGGCGAGGGCGAGGGATCCCTTTCGGACGTACTCACCGCTGTCGGGCGGCGCCTGCTGGACATCGTCCTGTCGCCGGAATCTATCGCCTTTCATCGGATCGTGTTTGCGGACGCTGTGAGATTGCCTGAACTCTGCGCGCTCATGTACCAGGAGATACCGCCTGACGCCCCGACCCCCATCCGCGCCATTTTTCATCGCTTCGCCGACGGCGGAGCGCTCCGTGTCGATGACGTCGGCTTGCTGGACCAGCAGTTCATTCAAGCCATCGTTGGCCAGTCGCTCCTGCAGACTCTGCTGGGCAGGCCAGCGATGAGCGAGTGCGAACGGGAAGAGCACGTTCGCAAGGCCGTCGATCTGTTTCTATACGGCGCAGCCACCTAAATTCTTGCGGCGGCGTGACCGGCGGCAGGCCAGTAATCGGCCAACTTCTTGGCACGGTCATAGGTTACATCATTCGCGTAACCAATGGTGCCCTCACTCGCTTCGGCGGGGGGCCAAATGCACTTCCGCTAAGCCGCTGATTTAATTGCTGAATATGAGACTTAGGGACGTGGCGGAGGACGCAGTCTGGAGCGAACCGCTCTCCGGGGCAGGTTCCCTGAACTTCAGGGAAAGTGCAGGGAATATCGGCGGAATGGTGCGGTTCAGGCAGCGTGCGGGCATTGTAGGCCGTGGAACACAGCCGCATTGGCGCCGAATTCCCTATTCGTTGCAACAGGGAATTCGGCCGGCCGAACAGGGCGAGAGGAGCAGAATGCAGGCTATCGCAACGTCCGATTGCCGGCATGGGGTGTCGCCGATCGCAATGACCGTCGGGGCAGCTCTCCTGCAAGCCCCCTACCGCTCCCGTCCACTCTCACCGAGCCTCCATTTCCTCCAGAAGTCCATGGGCGGCAATGACCCGGAACGCAGACCACTGTTTCTCGATCTGCTCGCGGGCGTCTTCAAAACTGTCGCAGTCCCCTTTCGCCAAATGGCCCCATCGACAATCGTTCAGACTCCAACTCCATCCTCTTTCCGAGGGAATGATCCGCAATTCCATGAGGGAGCGCTTTTCGGACCATTCCACCGGGGGGGCCGTGCGCTCCTCGATTCGCCGAATCACTTCGCGGACATTGGCCAGAATAGTTGGGATCTTGTCGCCGGGCAGGCTCTCCCAATGCATGCCGGCACTGACCACCACTTGGCTGCCCGTGGCCTTGGCCAAGGTAAGCGCGGCTTCGCGCGCGATTTCATCCTCACAATGGCCAGAAAAGGTCAAGACTGACGCGGTCGCACTGACTTGGCGGCCATCGGCGAGGCTGGGACGCGGATGGGCGGCGGCAACCGCCCCCACATGCGGTCGGTCGCCGCCCCACAATGTCACCACCAAGTCATTTCCAACCCGCACTGCCGAGGCGTGGACGGCATAACCGTCCACGCCGGCAGTGACACGAATGGTGGCATCGTCGGGCGTCGCCATCACTTGAACCCGTATTCCGACCAGCGGCGGTTGACCGTTTCCCAATCCTCCGGCTTTGGCATGACCGTATCGGGATAACGCTTGCCGCCGTAAGCCTCCTCCAACTCGAAGTCCAGGTTGATGGTGGCGTCGATCAGAACCCGGGTCCACTTGCCGGTGCCGTACTTGACGGTGTCGCGGTATTGCAGTCGGGTGCTGGGGTCCAGGGCCGAGCCAAATGTCCCGGGGAAGAAGACGATATCGTCCTCGGCGGCATTAACCCTGTAGGCAAAAGCCCAATCGAGCGCGCCGTAATCGTGGATATCGATGTCTTCATCGACCACCCAGATATTCTTATAGCGCAAGTGAGCGGCATTGGACCCCCAGATCGCCGAAGCCGCCTGCTTGGCCTGACCACGGTAGGTCTGGTGTAATTGGATGATAAGGGTCGTGCCGTTGTTGGCTGCTGGGCAATGGACATCGGTCACGCCGGGAACACCGGCGCTTTCCAGAATGTTCCAAGCCAATGCGGCGCGCTGAACCGAGGACATGATCGCGTTCTCGGACAGCATCTTAGGCAGGTTGCCTTCAATGGTGCCCCTGAAGATCGGGTTATCGCGGTGAGTAATGGCGGTGACCTTGATGCGGTGCTTCGGGCACTGATCTCCACCGAAATAGCCGGTGTATTCCCCGAATGGCCCCTCCATCTCGAAGGTCGCCGGGTCCGAGGATATGGTGCCTTCGATAACAATTTCAGCCGAGGCAGGGACGTAAAGATCCACCGTCTCGCATTTGACCAGATCCACGGGTTCGCCGCGGATGGCACCGATGACGTCGTATTCGGATACGCCGGTGGGGACCGGCGACGACGCGGCGAAGGGCAGGGACGGCTCCCAACCGATGACCAGCGCCACCGGCATCTCCTGGCCTTTTTCCTCGTATTTCTTGAAATGCTGCCCCCAATGCTGCGGGCGCCACAGCAGGACCGGGATGGTATCCTTCTGGCCGATCATGCCGCGATACATGCCCACATTATGCACCCCGGTTTCCGGGTCCTTGGTCACCGTTCCCTGGAAGGTGCAGATATAGCGTCCACCATCCTGGCGATGCCATTTCGGCACCGGCAATTCAAACAGGTCGATATCCTTGCCTTTCAGAATGTTCTGTTTGACGGGACCGGTTTCGACGATGCGCGGCGGCACCCGGCCGGAAAACGATTTGCGGGCGGCCTTGACCAGATCAGTGATGGAGGCGTCCTTGGCCAGTCCGAACATCAGTGCCAGCTTGGAATAGGAAACCAGACCGCCGGTGAACAATCGGCTTGATCGGCCCTGGCGGTAATCCTTGATGGCATTGAACAGCAAGGCCGGGCCATTGCCGTTGGCGAAGGCTTTGCGGGCGATAGCGCCCAGCTCGCCATTCCAATCCACTTCGGCATTGATCTCGTGCAACTCGCCTTGGTTCCGTAGGGCGTCGATCCAGCCGCGCAGGTCATTGAAAACAGCCATATTCTAAATTCTCCTTGGGTCCTGGTTATTGGTTGCCGACCGGCTTGCGCCAGCGGAACAGCCAGCGCTCGGCCGGGCGTAAAAGGAAACTTTCGATGGACAGCATCAGGGCCATGACGGTCAGCGCCCAGGCAAAGACCTGATCAGTCTGGATCAGATCGGAGGCCTGACGCATGCGGTAGCCGACACCGCTGGACGCCCCCAGGGTCTCGGCCACCAGACTCACCCGCCAGCCGAAACCAAAAGCCAAACGGCCGCCGGCGAAAAGCGACGGCAACAGCGACGGCAAATAGACCTTGATCCAGATTGCCGGCCCCCGGAAAGACAGGCTTTCAGCCATCTGCACCAGATCGTGGTTGATGCCGCGCATGCCGTCGCGAACGCCCGTCACCACCAATGGCAGAGTCGTCATCAGCACGACGAAGATGGTGGCGATGTTGCCCAGCCCGAACCAGATAACGGCGAAGATCACCCAGATGGCGGATGAAACCGACGTCATCAGCGGCAGAATCGGGTCAAGCAGTGCCCCCAGCCGGCCGCCGATGGCCAGAAGCATTCCGAGTGGCACGCCGATGCCCAGGGTCAACACGAAGCCGATCAACACCCGCAGCAGGGTTGCGGAAAGGTCGCTGGCCAGAAAGCCCGATTCAGCCAATCGCGTGGCGGCCTCCAGCACCTTTAGCGGACCGGGAAGGACGTAGGGCGGCAAGACCTGTCCGCCCAGCCACCATGCCGCGACCAGCAGGACGGGGAGCGTCAGGCGATCACCGATTTGATGGAGCGAACTGGTCCGACTCATTTGTCGACCGCAATCGCTTTGGTGAAGTACTGGGTGGCAAAGGCGGATTCCGGGGCCTCGGCCTTTAGCACTCCGGCTTCAAGGAAGAGGCTTTGCAGGCGCTTGATCGCGCGCAGGGTATCGGTGCCGAAATCGGCGATGAAGATGCCGTCCCAATTGTTGGCGTAGGCGACGGCTTCGCGTGGCGGCAGGTTGGCCGTGGTTTCAAGCAACTTGGCGACCTGATCCTTATGGGCGCTGCCATAGGCCAGGGCTTTGCGCGCAGCCGTGATGAATTTCGCGATGGTCTCGGGATTGCGTTCGGAAAAATCCGCATGAACGATGGTTAGGGCATTGATGGGAACTGTCTTGGACGCGGTCAGCTTCTGCCATTCATCGACGAGACTGATGAGCGGATGAAGCCTGGTCGAGTCGGAGACCTGCTCGATAGTGATCGCTCGCAGCGCGGCGAATTGTACTTCATTCTGGGCGAGGAACTGGGCCAGTTTGGCTTCACTGCCGGTGGCGATCTCGTAATCCGTGGGCTTAATGCCGTAATTACGGTTCAACAGGGCGGTGACCAGAGCATGATTAGCGCTACCGACCGCGAGGGTGCCGAGTTTCTTTCCTTTCAGGTCGGTGATGGACCGATAAGGGGAGCTTTCCAGCGCGACGACCTTGCCTTCCGCCACCTGTGTGGCGAGAACGATTTTGACCGGCGCCCCGTCGGCGGCCAAGGCCAACGATCCTAGGGCGGAGGCTGCGAATGCAAGGTCGATGTTCTTGGTCAAGACCGCTTTGGCTGGGGCATTTACGTCGCTGAAATGGACGTACTCGACCTCGATCCCTTCCTTTTCCAGGAACTTCTGCTGCTCGAGCAGGGCTCCAAAGGCGAGGCCGAGGCCGCTGGCCCAATAGCCGATCCGCAGTTTCTCAGCCGCCTGAACGGCGCCCGAGGAAAGAGCGCCAGCCGCAATGATCATCACGACAAGGACGGAGCGCAGGGTCATGGGGTCACCTCCTGAATATCGTGGGCGTCTTGCAGCATCTGACGCAGATGGCGAGCGAGCAGATTTTCCTGCGAACCATAGGGATTGCGGGGATGGTCAAGACGCACATCGATGATCCGGCGAATCCGCCCCGGCCGGGGACTGAGCACGACCACGCGATCAGCAAGCGCCACCGCTTCGTCGACGTCGTGGGTTACCATCACCACGGTCATCGCCAAGCTTTGCTTCAATTGGAGCAATTCATCGTGCAGGGCGGTGCGGGTTGGTCCATCCAGCCGACTGAATGGCTCGTCCAGGAGCAGGACGTGGGGGCGTCTCACCAGCGAGCGGGCGATCGCGACGCGGCTCCGCATCCCACCCGACAATTGGAATGGATAGCGATCCGCGAAAGCCGGCAGTCCCACCAGGGTGAGGGCTTCCAGTGCGCGGCGCCGACGTTCGGGTGTCGTCAGCCGTAAAGGCTCCAGGGCAAATTCGACGTTGCCGCGGGCGGTACGCCAGGGCAGCAGGCGGTCGTCCTGGAAGACGTAGCCGATATGGGAGTCGGGGTCTTGGCGAACCACCGAGCCGAGATCCGTCTGTTCCAGACCGGCCAGGATATTGAGCAATGTGCTTTTGCCGCAAGGAACTGACCTTCCGGAACCTCGACGGAGATATCGCGCAACACTTCGATTTCGTCCGGCCGCCCCCGATGAAAAACCTTCCCCAGGCTCCGGAAGCTGAGTGCGGACGGAAGGATGTCGGCCGACGCTTGCGCGGTCATTTCAAGGGATTCAATCGCTTGGGATCGGGACATGGCTAGACCGACCGGTGTCTTTGCCGACCTGCCGTCAATGGCACCGGATCGGCCATCGGCGCGGATTCCGGCGTGGACTTCCATCGCTTCGCCAACCCGCTTTCAATCCCGAACAGATCCAGCGCCCGGCCAACAGTCTGGTTGACGATGTCGTCCAGGCTTTGCGGCTTGGTATAAAAGGCGGGAACCGGTGGCATGATGATGGCGCCGGCTTCGGTTGCCCGCTTCATCAGGTCGATATGGCCGAGATGCAGCGGCGTCTCGCGCAGGAGCAGAACGACCCTGCGGCGCTCCTTCAAGCAGACATCGGCGGCACGGACGATCAGGTTATCGGCGTAACAGTTGACGATGCCCGACAGCGTCTTGACCGAGCACGGCGCGACCAGCAGGCCGTCGGCCTTGAATGAACCACTGGCCACCGACGCACCCACATCGGCGTAGGGGTGGACGACATCCGCCAGGGATTGAATGGCTTCGAAATCGCTCCCGTCCTCTTCTTCCTTCCAGGTGCGACGCGCCGAAGGGGAGACGATCAGGTGGGTCTCGATATCCTTGAGCGAGGCCAGAGCCTCGACCGCGCGGACGCCATAGGCAATACCGGACGCCCCGGTGATGGCAACGATGATACGACGTGTCATGGTATTTCTCCTGGCCTCCCGGCACGGCTTCCGCCTCACTCCGAGGCCATCACTCGTCCCGTCGGCGATTGTCGCGGATGCGCTTGGCTTTCAGGTCGAAGCGGGGCAAGGCTCCTTGCGGCACGATTTCCACATGCATGGAGACGAACAGGGTGCGGTGGATGATCTGCTCGATTCCCTTAGCCAGTGCAGCTCCGGCCGCCGCGTCCACCGGGGAACGCGGCTCGACCCGGATACGGACCTGATCTAGGCCGTCGGCGTCGGACCAGAACTCGATGTCATAATCATCCGACGCGCCGGGATGGCTGCGAATGGCGTGTTCGAGGCCCGCCTGGGCGACGCTGACACCGCGAATCTTGGCGACGTCGTCAATGCGCCCGATGAAGCCCTTGAAATGCCGGAAAGTTCGGCCACAACCGCACTCCACCGTCTCGAACCCGGCGACCAGATCGCCGGTGGGGAAGCGGATCAGCGGATGAGTCCGTTGCAGCAGGTCCGTGACCACCAGTTCGCCGGGTTGCCCCTCGGGAACCGGCTGTCTGGTCTCGGGGTCCAGCACCTCGGCGAAGATCAGATCCTCGTTCCAATGGAAATGACCGTGCGGGCAATCCCAGGCGAAGTAGTTGGTTTCCTGGGTGCCGCAGAATTCATGCACCTCGGCATGCCACAACTCGCCCAGGCGCTTGCCGGTAGCGGGCGAAGACGCCGGTCCGACCTCACCGGTCACGAACAGCTTTTTCACCGGCCAAGTGGACAGGTCGTGACCTTGTTCCACCGCCAACCGGCCCAGACGCAGCAGGTAAGTGGGCGTCCCCATCAGGACGGTGATGCCCAGAAATGGAATCATGTTGATCCGAATGGCGCTATCCCAGGCCCCGCCGGGAATCACGGTCGCCCCAATCCAGCGTTCGGCCACGTCATGGGCGCCAAACAGGCCGATGAACGGAGTGAAGCCAAAGGCGGCATGAACCACATCGTCACGGCGGACACCACCGGCCCACAAGCCGCGTGCGACGCCTTCCATCCACAGGGCGTAATCTGCCTGGGTGAACGGCAGCAGGACCGGTTTGCCGGTGGTCCCCGAGGTCATCGCGACCCGGACCACGTCGGCCTGAGTGAGACGGTCCGCCAGCATCAGTCCGTAGGGCGGCGCTTCCTGTTGGCTTCGGCGGATCAGGTCCTTCGTGGTGAAGGGCAATTTTCCGATATCGGCTAATCCGCGTATCTGCTCAGGCGTAACGCCGACGTCCGACCAAGCGGCCCGGTACCAACGATTATGGTCCCAGGCATAGCGGATGGTGGCACGGAAGCGTTCTTCCTGCAGGGCGTGCAAACGATCACGGGGAAGACGCTCCGCTTCGTTCCAATACACCCCGTCGAAGGGAGTGGTCGGAACGGGATTCACGCCGACGTCCGGAAATGACGAAGGGGTGATGACGGTCATGGTCGAATGCCTCCGGTCAAAAGCTCGTGAGAGGGCGGGGGCCGCGCGAGGCGGCCTCCGCCCTATCCCCTATTGCAGCGACAGCACGACCTCGCGCGAGGACGCCGCCAGTTCGGTTCCAACCGCGTCGAAGGCGGCGAGCGACGGGAAGCGCAATCCGGCCTCGGCCAACGGCGCCTTGATCTCATTGAGGTAATTGTTGGTGATGGTCTCGGTGGTGTTGTGCTTCAGGCCGAAGGTGATGGCCTGGGCGTTTTCCTTGCTGTCCAAACGGCCGAACGCCCGCTTCACCAGAACCGGCAGCAGTTTGTCCACCACCTCCTGGAATTCGTTCAACTGGGTGCCGGCGGCGGCAAAATCCTGGATGTTCTGGATGCCATTTTCGTAGTGCGCCACTTCCTCCGACAGCATGCGGTAGAGGTGCTTGGCCCAAGGGCGATAGCTGGAGCGCAGGTATTCCTCGATCTGATGAGAACCTCCGCGATCCACCAGAAAATTGAATGCCGCCAGCGTCACCCAGTCCTTCAGTTCGACCCCCCAGAATTCCTCCGCCGATTGCCGGTTGGCGACGATGGCCTGACCGTCCACCCCCAGCTCTTTCAGGACATTGATCAGGACGCGGGTGTGCTCTCCTTCTTCCCAGGCAAAGCGGGCGGAGGTCAGCTTCTCGTCGAAGGTGGGGGCCAGATCGACCGCTTTGCCGAAAACTTCCAGGGTGGCAGATTCAGCCAGCAATTGGCGGGTGAGCAGGCGGATGAGCAAATCCTTGTATTCACCGGTTGCCTGATCGGCACTGTGAACCTGTTGGGCGGAAGCTGAAGACATGGGTGATCTCCTCTGGGTTAATGACGAATGGCAGGACGGTGTCAGTCAAAGGTGAGAACGACTTTCCCGATGACCCGGCGTTGCTCGACCTCGGCCAAGGCCTCGGCGAAGCGCTCCAGCGGGAAGGTGCGGTGAATGACGGGAGCCAACAGACCGCGCTCGGCCAGGGCGAACAGCTCTGTGAAGGCGTTGGCCACCAGATGCGGTGCCAGATCTTCGTAGCTGTTGGAACTGAAGCCGAGTACGGCGATATTCTTGATCAGCAGGTAATTGGCCTTGACCGACGGGATTTCGCCCGAGGTGAAGCCGGCCGTGATCAGGCGTCCGCCCCAGGCGAGGCTTTTCAAGGCGGCGTCGAAGGGACTCCCGCCGACGACATCAAGGACGAGGTCCACCGGACGTCCGTCATTGGCGGCCAAAATCGCCTGGCGCGTCGCCTCGATGTCCGAGCCGAGCGCCGCGACCGCATCGGCTCCCGCAGCGCGCACCGCATCGGCCTTGTCGATGGTGGTCAGGCCGGCGATCACTCGCGCGCCAAGGGCCTTTGCGGTCTGCACGGTCGCCAGCCCGACCCCGCCGGCGGCACCGAGCACCAGAACCGTCTCGCCCGCCTTGAGGCCGCCACGTTCCACCAGGGCTAGCCACGCGGTCTTGTAGGCGAGACCAAAGGCGGCGGCTTGTACAAAGCTCAGGGAAGGGGGCAGGCGGTAGACCCGGTCGCGGGGGGCCGAAATGCGTTTGGCGAAGGCCCCGAATGGAAGCTGCACCAACACCCGGTCGCCGGGGCCGAAGTCGCTCACGCCCTCACCCACCGCGACGACGGTCCCGGCGGCATCCTTGCCGGGAACGAAGGGCGGCACCGGACGGATCTGGTATTTCCCGTCGATCATCAGCAGGTCGGGGAAATTGATCGACGCGGCCTGGACATTGATCAGGACTGTGCCGGGCTTGAGCTCCGGCTCTTCCACCTGACCGATGTGGATCGAATCGCGGTGCCCCGCTTCGCCGACAAGGATGGCTTGCACGTCGGCCATCTTATGCCGCCACCGCGTCGGGTTCCGCGTTGTCCTTGAGACCGCCGGTCTTGTAGGCAGAAATCAACTGGTCGCGCTGGCGGGGATCACGGGGATCTCCCATATGCACGAGCTCGCCATGGTGCAGCACGATAGCCCGTTCGGCTTCGGACAGCACCAGTTCCAGGTCATGCTCGATCCACAAGACCGCCAGGTCCTTTCTACTTCGGGCCAGCGACACCATCTGGCCGATGATCGGCCGTTCATCGTGGCTCAGGCCTGACGCCGGTTCGTCAAGCAGCAACAGGACCGGGTCGCTGACCAGGGCGCGGGCCAGGTCAACCCGGCGCAACACACCAAGAGGCAGTTCGGAACAGCGTTCGGCCGCCAGGGCCGATAAACCGCACTGCTCGATGACCGCGTCTGCGCGGCGGATGTTTTCGCGTTCCTGGCGTATGGCACGCCAAGGCAAGGCCAGGGTGGCGAAGGCGCCCAGGGTGAAGCTGGACACCAAGCCCAGCAGCACGTTTTCCCGAACCGATAATTCTCGGGACAAGTGAAGACTCTGGAACGTGCGCTTGACCCCGGCACCGGCGACACGATGCGGCGGCAACCGATCCAGATGGATGCCATCCAGGGTAATCCGGCCACCGGGAGAGGGGCGATAGATGCCGCTGATGCAATTCAGCAGGGCCGATTTTCCGGCACCGTTGGGGCCGATCAGGGCGGTCACTTCCGATGGCGCGAGATCGAAACTGACGTTCCGGAGGACCTGAACGCCACCGAACTCCAGACCGACACCATGAATGCTCAATCGAGGCGATGAAGACGACGTGGGCTCAGGCATAACGAACCTCCTGCGATGCCGGGGACGGCTCGGCCAATCCCAGCATCAGGTCGTGGATGGCATTCAGGCGTTTGTCGTCCAACTGGTCGAAGGCGGCGACAAAGCGGCCACGGTCGATAACCACCGCCCGGTCCACCAAGGCCGGCAGCCACTGGCTATCGGATTCCGAAACCACCAGAGTGAGATTCAGATCGCGGCGCAACGAGGCGAGGCTGGCGCATAGCCCTTCGATGATGGGGACAGCGAGGCCCAGCGTCGGCTCATCAAGTGCCACCAACCGGGGGGTGCCGATCAGACTGGCCGCGAGGGCGAGCATCTGCTGTTCGCCGCCGGAAAGATTACCGGCCAGTGTACGGCGCCGTTCGCCCAGACGGGGAAACCACCCCAGGACGTCATCCAATCTCACCTTGTCGCCAACGGCCCGGCGGCCGGCAATTCGGAGGTTGTCCCGGACGGTCAGCAGCGGAAAAATCTTGTCCTTTTCCGGCACCAGTCCGATGCCGGAAGCGAGACGCTGGCTGACATCTCCCCAGGCCAGGGACT
>Ga0265313_10003339_pt1 | contig 13118 bp, 13 predicted proteins | sample 4123metaG_FD_203122 | JGI IMG/M metagenome (GOLD analysis project Ga0265313, IMG submission 203122) | Rhizosphere microbial communities from Carex aquatilis grown in University of Washington, Seatle, WA, United States - 4-1-23 metaG | ecosystem: Host-associated > Plants > Roots > Rhizosphere >...
AGGGTACGTAGCCCTGCTCCAGCTGCCTTCGCCGAGCAAAGGCTCGGCCCTGCTGAGCGCGTTCTAGGTCGTCGCGGGCGCGACAGGCGCTTCGGCCGCGGGAGCAGTGGCGACGCCCGAGTCGACCGACGGACCGCGCTCGCCCTTGATACGAGCCGCCTTGCCTTGCAGCTTGCGCAGGTAGTTGAGTCGCGCGCGACGAACGCGGCCGTGCTGAACCACCTCGATCTTCTCGATGCGGCTCGAGTGGAGCGGAAACACGCGCTCGACACCCACGCCGTACGAAATCTTGCGCACGGTGAACGAAGCCAGCGACGAGCTGTTGCGCCGATCGATGACTACGCCCTCGAAAATCTGGACGCGCTCTTTGTCGCCTTCCTTGATGAGCGTGTGCACCCTGACGCTGTCGCCGGGACGGAAATCCGGGATGTTATCCCGGCGGAACGAATTTTCGATTTCTCGGATCAAAGGGTGCGTGCTCATGGTTCCGCTCTTCGGTAGGGGGCGTATTTACTACGCGGAAGGGGAGAGATAGTCAATATCCACCGGACAGATCGCTTACGTTTGCGGCAAGGATTTCTTGCGCCGCTTGCGGGAAGTCCCAGAAAGTAGCGCCTGTTCGTCTTCGCTAGGCGGATGACGCATAAGCAGATCCGGGCGCCGAGCTTGCGTCCGTCGCAGCGATTCCAGCTGTCGCCAGACGGCGACTTGGGCGTGATTGCCAGAGAGAAGAACCTCGGGAACGGACCGTTCTCGAAAAACCGGCGGCCGCGTCCACTGCGGGTATTCCAGCCGCCCGGCCGTGAACGATTCGTCTTCCGTCGATTCCGCGCAGCCCAAAACGCCCGGAATCAGGCGTGCCACCGCCTCGACGATGACCGTGGCCGCCACTTCGCCACCTGCGAGCACGTAGTCGCCGATGCTAAGGACGTCGTCTGCGAAAAGCTCGGCGATGCGCTCGTCGATGCCTTCGTAGCGCCCGCAGATCAACATGAGGCGCTTGCGGCCGACGAGCTCCTTCGCTAGCGCCTGATCGAAGAGTCGACCGGCGGGCGAGAGCAACACCCGGTGGGCGCGCCCACGTTCCTTCTCGGCAGCTTCGATGGCGTCCGCCACCGGACCGGGGCGCAGGATCATGCCCGGACCACCGCCGTAGGGCGAATCGTCGACTTGGCGATGTCGGCCGGGCGCAAAATCGCGCGGGTTGGTGCACGCGACACGCACGATGCGATTTTCGATGGCCTTGCCAACCAAGCTCGTACGCAGAAACGAATCGAACATCTCGGGAAAAAGCGAGATGAGCTCGATATCGAGCGCCGGCTCGACCGGCTGAATGGCGCTCGGCTTAGTCGGCCTAATCATGGTACTCGACCACCAGCCGGCGAGCCTGCGGGTCGAAACTGTGAATACAGGACGCGACCGCGGGCACCAGGTGCTCGGCCCCGTCGTCCCCGACGATCGTGAGCACATCTTGAGCGCCATTCCAGAATGTTCCGGCCACGCGGCCGATGCGCGCGCCGTCCTTCTTCACGGCGTCGCAGCCGATGATGTCCTCGATGTAGAATTCGCCGCTTGCCAGGGGTGAAAGGATCTCGCGCGGCACCTGCAGCACGTGCCCGCCAAGTTCCGCCACGGCGTCCCGAGTATCGACACCCGCAAAGCGAAGTAAGAGGCCGGCGTGGACAGGACGCCAAGCCGACACGCTCGCGACGCGCACGCTTTCTCCGCGAACCAGACGGACCTCAAGCGGGGTCGGCAACACCCGACCTACGGCCCGATTGTAAGGCTCAAACGCGATCTCGCCGCCAATGCCGTGCGGACGCCCCAAGACACCGAAGGGCAACCACTCCGAGAGCATGCACGCACCCGAGCGGAGGCCGTCTAGTCTTCGAGAATCTCGAGAATCGCCCGCCGCTTGACCTTGGCGGACGCAGCGGACAAGACGGTGCGCAGGGCTTTTGCCGTGCGTCCCTGTCTGCCGATCACGCGACCGAGATCCGACTCCGCGACTTTGAGCTCGAATACCGTAGCATCCGGTTCGTCGACTTCCTCAACCACGACTTCGTCCGGGTGCTCGACCAAGGCGCGCGCAAGATAAAGCACGAGCTCGCGCAAGGCCGGCTCCTTGTCCGAAGCAACAGCGGAGGGGGACGGATCGCCCTCAGTCACGTATTCACGCCTTAGCTGGAGCGGCTTCGGCCGTAAGCCGCGCCTTCTTGATTAGCTGGCCGACGGTCTCGCTGGGAACGGCGCCGCAGGAGAGCCAGTGTTCCAGTTTCGCCATGTCGAGCTTTACGGCAGGAGGATCTTGCCGTGGATCGTAGGTACCGATTTGCTCGATGAGACGGCCGTCGCGCGGACTTCGTTCATCAGCAGCGACAACGCGGTAGTGGGGAGACTTCTTGCCTCCGCAACGGGTGAGTCTGATAGTGACGGCCATGGTTTCCTAGCTTCCTTGTTCGCTCATCGTGAGCCAGCGGGTGAGAGTGATTATAACGCAGCTAATTGTCAAGGCGAAGGTACTTCTTTTCCGACCTGAACGAATTACGATAAGGCGTTCGTTGGGGTGTGGGAAAGCGAAAACCGTCATCGCTTGACAGACAATTCTATTTTGTCGGACGATTCTAGACTCGCGGCGCTAAAGGCGAGCTTTCGACTTGTGCCTGAAGTTGTGGGATTTTCCCACGTCCGATGCGCAAGTTCTCCGTCTCGCTCTTCCTCGCCGCCAACCTTCTTCTGTCGTCGCATGCCCGAGCAAACGGCTCAGCCGAACGCCGGGTCGTGATCTTCTACACCGCCGAGGCGCATGGCAAGCTCGAGCCCTGCGGCTGCACCAGCGACCCGCTTGGCGATTTCGCGCGGGTCACCGCCTTGGTCCGCAGGGCCGCCGGCCGCACGAAGTCGGCCATCCTCGTCGATGCGGGCAACCTCGTCTACGCAGAGGCGGAGGCTTCGCCCAAGATGCTGCCGGTCGCCGAGCTGCGCTCGCGCTTCATCGCCGAGGAAATCACGAAGCTGCCCTTCGGCGGAAGTGCGCTGGGTGAGACCGACTGTTTGCACGGCAAGAGCGGCGTGATGCCCAAGCGCCTGGCGGTGAACCTTCCACCGTCTAGTTTCACCGAACCATCGCGGCTGCTCGACGTAGGTGGCATTCGTATCGGCGTGCTCGGCATCGCCGCGCCGGCGGCCGCAGTAAGGCTGGGCCTCGCCGCCGACGACTCGGCGGAAAGCAGCAAGCGCGAGGTGGCGCGCCTGCAGGCGGCGGGCGCGGAAATCGTTATTTTGCTCGCCCCGGTAGAGCGGCCGGTGGCGCGCAGCCTGGCCCGGACGGTCGGGGCGGACTTCGTCGTCGTCGGGAAAAATGTCGGCCAAGGAACTGCGACCGCAGAGGCAGCGGGCAGCGGCTACCTCGTTGCGCCCGCCGATGAAATGCAGCGCCTGGGACGCCTTGAAATCGTCCTGCGGGGAAGTCGAAAAAGCCCGACGCCAGAGCCGCTTCTCGACGGCGGTAGCGCCGAAGGGCAGCAGCTGCAACGGGCCGATCTCGACCGTCGGCTGCAGCGTCTCGACGCCGACCTTGCGCAGTGGCGAGCCGATGCCACGTCCGACAGAGCCTTCGTCGCCGGCAAAGAGCGCGAGCGGGAGAATCTCGCCAGCGAGCGCGCCCGACTCACGGCACGCCCGTGGCAGCCTCCGACGACCGGCTCGTATTTCGTCAATTCGCTCATCCCGATCCGTCGCAGCTTGCCGCGCGACCCTGCCCTGGCGGCCAGCATGCACAAGCTCGATCGCGCCATCGGCGCGGCGAGCCTGCGCATGGCCGAGCCGCCGCCACCCGCCGAGCCAGGCCGCGCCTTCTACGTCGGCCAGGAAAAATGTATTTCGTGCCACAAGCCCGCGGCACGGCAGTGGAAGCACACCGTCCATGCCCAAGCGTGGAAAACCCTGGTCGACGTCGGCAAAGAAGCGCACGAGGACTGCGTGAGCTGCCACGTCACCGGCTACGGCGAAGTCGGGGGCAGCAGCCTCGGCTACACGCGAGGGTTGCAGGATATCCAGTGCGAAACCTGCCACGGCCCCGGCTCCATCCACGTCGAGAAGCGAGGCAAGGAATCGCCTCTCGCCATCATCACGAAAACGCCCGAGTCGGTCTGCGCTCGCTGCCACAACGAGAAGCATTCCGACACCTTCGATTACAAAGCCTATCTGCGCGATGTGATCGGTCCGGGCCACGGCGAGCTAGCCCGCGACGACCTGGGCGACGGTCCCACAGGACACAGCTTGCGCCACGCCGCCGAAGTGAAAGCGCGCCGAGAGTCGCAGCGCAGGCGATAGCGTTCCCGCATCCGCGCTGGTAGATCTACTTCGATGCTCGACCTATCCATCGAACGACTTGTTCGCAGCGGGCAAATCGAGGAAAGCCGCGCCGCCCGCACGGAATGGCTATGGGGCGAAATCCGCCGCCTCAAGGCTGAAAAGCGCGCCTTCGTACCAGCCCACAACTACCAAGTGCCCGAAGTGCAGGCCATCGCCGACGTCATCGGCGACTCGTTCGAGCTGGCGGTGCGAGCGCGCAGCGTCGACGCACGGCTCGTCGTCTTCTGCGGCGTTCGCTTCATGGCGGAAGGCTGCTACACGCTGGCCCCGCACATCCCTGTGTATTTACCGAACCAGCGCGCGCTGTGCTCGCTGGCCGAGGTAGATGTCGACGAGCTGGAAGAGCGGCAAGAGTTTCTGCGTAGCATCGGCCGCAAGTTCGTCACGATGACGTACGTGAACACCTACGCCGACGTGAAGGCTCTGTCGGATGCCTGCTGTACGAGCTCGAACGCCGTGAAAATCGCCGAGCGCTTGGCCAGCCCCGACATCTTGTTCGTGCCCGACCAGAACCTTGCCTACCAGGTGGCCATCAAGACGGGGCGCATGTACTTGCCGCCCCCCGAACCGCACGCGTTTCATCCGAAGGAATATCTGGAACGCATCGAGCCTCTTCTGCGCGAGGGTGAGCGACAAGGACTGGTCGGCTGCGTGTTCGCCTGGGAAGGTGCCTGCCACGTGCACCACAACATGACGGTTGCCGACATCGCCAAGATCCGAAAGGAAGATCCGGCCGCGGTCGTCATCGTGCACGGCGAGGTGAAGCCCGAGCTACAGAAGGCAGCCGACGAGGTGATGTCGACCTCGCAGATGGCGAAATACGTCGAGGCTCATCCCGAAAAAACGCGGCTGGCGATTCTCACCGAATGCGGGTTGGTCGTCCGGCTGGAGCTGGAGCATCCGGAAAAGCAGTTCTACAAGCCGTGCCGACTGTGCGAGCACATGAAGGCGATCGATCTCGAGAGCGTGTACCTCACCTTGCGGGACGAGCCGGCTTCGTCTCGGGTCACCGTGCCGGAGGACGTTCGCGCCGGCGCCGCCCGGGCGATGCAACGAATGATCGATCTGGCGCAGTAGAAGCTCCGGTCACGGGAAATAGAGGACCTGGCTGGCTCCGAAGGTTTTCGATAGCTCGTCGATGTAGCGGCGGACGTAGTCGCGCCTGGCTACGACGGCGCGAATTTCGGGCTTGGTCAGAACCTCGTAATCGCCCTCCGACGCTTGGATCAAAATGCGCGTCAGCTTCTCTTCGCTGATGCGGTCGAGAGCCTCGTAGAGACGGCGAGAAAAGCGCTGGCCGCGCGTGAGCGCCGCACGCGTCTTCTCGTTGCCCTCGGGCTCGATCATGAACGACAGCGTGTTGTCCATGAAAAGCAGACGCGAGCCGTCCTCATTCGTCAGCATGTTGCCGCCGCTGTAGCGGTCGGGGTTCGAAATCACAAAGTCAAAAATCAGCAAATCCGCGAGCTGCGCCGCCAGCGCGTGCTTGTCGTCGGGGATAACCTGGCCTTGCGTGAGCCAGCGCGAGCTCTCGTGAATGCCTTCGGGCGTATCGAGACCAGAATCCTTGATGATGGGAACCCAATACATGACGACGCCGGCGGTGTAGCCCCGCGGATCGAAGATCGTCTCGGAGCGAATGCGCGGCACCATGGGCTGCGTGTCGGGGTGCAAGTGCGAGAAGACCTCGGCCCGCGAAACCATGCGAGGCGTGGCCGGAGGAACGGCGTTTAGGCCCAGCAGGCGATTGATCCGGTAGGCTGCGACTTCTTTGCGCGGCATGGTTTGCAGATTGGTCTGCGCGGGTTTGAAGGCGGCGCGCGAGCCGTCAGCGAAGTCGACTCGAAAGGAAAGCGACGAGCCGCCCTTGTTGAACTTCATTCGCGTGATGGGCTGGCTGCGCAAGCGGGCGATGAGGAAATCGTCCTCCATACCCATGAAAGAGCCCGCGGATTCGCCGACGACGGCCGGGCTGGGCGGTTGGGGATCGGCTTCGCCAGCGACCGACACCGACGCGGGCAACGCGGACGCGGCAGCTCGGCTATGAGCACCGAGCGTTAGGCGCAAGGCACCGCGCGCAAGCAGTGTCATACCCGCTACGGCCAAGGCCAGGACCAGGCACTCGGCAAGCAAGTAGCGTTCGATGCGCATGAGGAAATTCTAAGCCCGGGCGGTAGCGGCACAAATTACCGCGGTCCACCTTGGCTGGCCGCGCGCAACGCGGAAGCCAGCATGCCTTTGGTGACGCCGCCGACAAGAACCCGAACGATCTTGCCGTCGGGGCCGATGACCACAATGTGCGGAATCGAGTACACGCGATAGAGCCCGCCCACGCCGCGGTCATCGATCACGACCGGATAGGGAAACGGCCGCTCCGTCAGAAAGCCGCGTAGTTCGTCGCGCGTCGCAGCCGGACCGTCGGAGTCGATGCCGATGAACTCGACGCCCCTCGGTTGCCATTCTTGGTAGAGCTCGTGCAAAGTTGGAATCATCGCCAGGCACGGCGGACACCAGGTCGCCCAGAAATCGAGCAAGACCACGCGTCCGTGCAGCTCCGACAGGCGAACCTCACCCGGCTTGCCGTCGATGCGTGAAAGCGAAAAATCGGGCGCCTGATCGGATCGGCCGAGCGGTCGCAGAAGCTCGTAGTGACGCGCGCTCCAGGCCGTGCTCGCGATGACCGACGAGAGCGGCAAGGCTAGCAACATCACGCCAACTACGGCCGCGGATGGCGGCGTCGCCGTCGGGCGCCGCAAACGTAGCTCGCGCAGCGCGAGCGCAACCATCATCGCGACCCAGGCCCAGGCGGCGACCTTCACGACGACACCAAGAACGTCCGGCAAATAATCATAACCAAGAAACGCCTCCGTATCGAGCAGCCGGAAAGGGCTCCACAGCACGAAGTACGGCACGTAGCAGCCCGCGCCGAGCTCGAGAGCAAGGGCGGCGTCACGACACCCGCGCCCGGCGAGAACGACGATGGCAAGCGCGGCAATCAGCGCGACGAAGGCGGCGGTGCGCACCTCGGCGCCGAGCACGCCCATAATCTCCGTCAGACCCGCCGAGGCCGAAACGCGCGCAAGAGAGATGACCGCCCGCAAGAGCTCGGGCAACCGAAACGCCACCACGGAGAGGAGCACGAGAAGGGAAGCGTCACGAAGCGATCCTCGCTGGCGCGCGATGATCCCCGCGAATGCCCGCTGCGGAGAAACAACGAGCATGCCGAGCCGCACGTGCAAGCGCGGCTCGCGGGCGGCCGGCGATGCTTGCACCGCCGCTGCTTCAGCCTCCATTCGACTTCCCGCGTGTCTGGAGGAGTTTGCTGGCCGAGCTGGCCAAAGCGCCCGGAATATTCCGCGAGCGTGCCAGTGCCCTGAGATCGTCCGGTCGCAAGAACGACAGCAAGCGCAGCGACACCGTCAATGGACACTTGGGGTTATTCACCAGCGCCTGCTTAACCGCGTAATCCTTGGTGTGCTCGCGGCTGTTCGCGATGAAGCGAATGACGTCCTCGCAGACTGCGCGGTTGGCGGCGGCGGCCACGATTTCGCCGTCGGTAATCGACGACGAGCGCACCGCTGCCATCGCCACGACCCGGTTACTGTCGCGGATTAGGACCTGGCGGCAGTGCGCATTGCCAACGGTTGCCAAGCGGATCTTTTCGAAGATCTTCAGCTCGTCGAATTTGATGAAAGAGGTGCTCAGCGTGTGTTTGGCTGGTTGCTCGGTATCCGTAGCTGACTCGAGCGCCGATGCCGGGGGCGCTTCATCAGAGACCTCCGCGTGCGGCAGCTCGGCCATCGCGACCGCGAAAACCTCGTCTGCCGTCGACGGCGCGGCCGCGTTGGGATCCGCCATGATAGCGGCTACCGTTTCCGAGTAGGCGGGAATGCCGTCCAACCGAACGCCGTTGCGCGCACAAAGCTCGAGCGCTCGGCTTACCGAGGACATCCGCGCGTTCTTATTGAAGTAGAGCGCTTCGACCAAAGCCGGGCAGCGCAGTAGGCGCACTTCGTTCTGGAAAATGATTTCGAGGGTCGCTTCGTCGAGTCGCTTGGCGAGCGCGACGAAGGTCTCGTCGGCGGTTGCCTGGTTGAGCAGGACCTTTTCGAGGGCCTGGCGCCGCGCGAGCGGCAAGCGCTCGGCAAAGAAATGCAGCACCGGCGCCGGTAGCGGTTCGCCAAGCGGAGCCAGCATGACCTTGTCGGGGAGAGCAGCGGGCGCCGCTTCGGCTGCGCTCTTCACCGCCGCATCCGCGTCGAAGGACAGCTGGTAAAGGGCGATGAGCATCTCGGCCGGGCGCAACGGCGCCATGCCCCGCACCACCATCAGCTTGGCCGGACCGGGACCGGAAACCGCGGCAGCCACGGCCCTCGGCAGGGCTGCGCCGGCAAGTGGTTCGAGCTTCAGGGGTTCCACCTAGCCGCGATTCCTTTCGTAAAGAATCTTCAGGCCGCGCAAAGTCAGAAGCTCGTCGTACTCCTCGATGGTCGCCGATTCCTTCGCCACCAGAGCTCCCAGTCCGCCGGTGGCGACAACTTTCGGCGCGTACGCAACTTCCGCGCGAATGCGATTCACGAGCGCATCGATCATGCCGGCGTAGCCGAACACCAAGCCCGACTGAATGCTGGCCACCGTGTTGGTTCCGACGACAGACTTCGGCCGCGCAATCTCGACCCGCGGCAACTTCGCGGTGGCGCGATAAAGGGCATCGGCCGAAATGAGCAGACCGGGCGTGATGATGCCACCCGCGTATTCGCCCCGCGCCGTCACCACGTCGAGCGTCGTGGCGGTGCCGAAGTCGACGACGATGGCGCCCTGGGGCCAGCGCGTGTAGGCCGCGACGGCGTTCACGATGCGATCCGCGCCGAGGTCGCGCGGATTTTCGTAAAGCACCGGCATGCCGGTCTTCATGCCCGGCCCGACCACCAGCGGCGTCAGCTTGAAATAGCGACGAAAGAGCCGCTCCATGGGCAGCGTGGCAGGCGGCACCACCGACGAGATGATGGCGGCATCGACGTCCCCCATGGCGAGGTTTTCGAGCGAAAAGAGCCCGCGCACGATGGCTGCCTGCTCGTCGGCGGTACGCTCGCTACGGGTTTCCACGCGCCACTCGAAGCGCAGGGCATCGCCGGCAAAGAGTCCGAACGCCGTGTGGGTATTTCCAATATCGACGACGAGGAGCATGGTCTCGAAGAATAGTACAGGATCGCCACCGGGGTGAGCGGCCGAGCAGCACACGATTCTCGACGCTCGCGCCTCGTGCTATGCAGAAGTCGGGTGCGGCATGAAGCGGGAGCAGCAACATAAGAGCACGGTGAGCGGCGCGCCGGCGGTTTCGCCCTCGCCGCCCCGTTGGCGGCCGCGCTTTCCCTCGAGCATCGGCGTGGTGCTGGCTATCGCGACCGGTCTGTTCGCGGTCTTCTGGCTGCTCGACGTGGCTTTCTTCGGCGCGCGCACGGCCGCCGCGAAGCACACAAGCGCCTGGCATCTCTTGGTCGATCTCGACGCCGAGACCCTGCAGAACGCGCTCGGCAGTCTGGCCCAAGTCGTGGTGGCCGTGCTCGGCATCGCCATTACGGTCGTCTCCATCGTGGTCCAGCTAGCGTCGACCCGGTACACGCCGCGCATCGCCGAGATGTTCTTCCGCGACAAGAAGAACCTGGCGATCATGGGCTTTTTCGTCGTGGCTTGCATCAACGCGGTCTGGGTCAGCGTCGTGGTGACGAGCGGCTTCGTCCCGCGAGCCACGGTGATCATGACCACGGCGATGGTGACTGCCAGCTTGCTCTTGCTCATCCCCTACTTTGCCTACGTGTTTGCCTTTCTCGACCCTGTGAAGGTCATTGCGCGCATCGGCCAGCAGGTCCTCGACGCCGTGCTTGCGCAAGGCACGGCGAAGCGCGATCAGGAGGATCTGGACCAGCGGCAGGCAAGCTGCGTGGCGGGCCTCGAACATCTTTCCGATATCGCCGTCAACACGGCTTCTCAAAAGGACAAAATCATCGCCACCGGCGCGGTCACGGCACTGCGAGGATTCGCGGTCAAGTTCATCAAGGAAAAGGCAACCCTTCCGGCGGAATGGTTCGTTCTCGGCCTGCATGTTCGGGGCAATCCCGACTTCATCGCGCTGGCGCCCCATTCGCTGCACGCGCTCGAACAAAAGAAGACGTGGGTCGAGTGGAAGGTCTTGCACCAGTTCCGCAGCATCTTTGCCGAAGCGCTGGACCACCTGCCGGAGCTGGCTCACGTCGTCGCCATCGAAACCCGCTACATCGGCGAGGAGGCGCTCAAGTGCGGCGAGCGTGACGTCATCGTACTCGCCATCCGCTACTTCAACACCTTCCTGCGCGTGGCCCTCAACCAGCGCGACGTGCGCGCCTGCTACAACATCTTCCACCAGTACCGTCTGCTAGCCGAGACCATGATGCGCAAGGGACAGAGCGACCTGGTGCTCGAGATCGGCCGCTGCCTGGCCTACTACGGGCAGCTAGCCCATCGGGGGGATCTGGAATTCATCACCGAGACCGCGGCGCACGACCTCGGCATTCTGTGCGAGCGGGCGTACACGAACGACGTCGCCTGCCACGACTCGCTGCTCGACATCTTTCTCGGCCTCGACAAGAAAGCCGAGACGCAAGCCGAGGAGCAGACTCTGCGCGGCGTCCGCAAGGCGCAGATCAAGCTTGCGACCTTCTACTTGCTCAAGAACGCTAGCCGACACGTCGATCGAGTGTGCGCGGACATGCGCTCCGAGAAGCCCGAACGGATGGCCGCCATCCGGGCGGAGCTCGTCGGCGTGAGCGAAGAGCAGTTTTGGGAAGTCACCGACCGGGGCGTCAATTTCGACTATCTCGAGCCGAGTCGCAAGGAAAGGCTCGACGAGTTCTTTTCGCGGGTGTCTTTGAGGTAAACTAGCTTAGCCGAGCGGATTCATGATGACACCGACAGTGGGCAGCACTCCCGATGAGAGCTCTGACGAGCTCAACTCGGTCGCACAAAAGCTCGAGTACACCTTCAATCCGGACAGCCCGCGCATCCTGGTGGTGGACGACGAGCGCGTAATTCGCGAGATTTTGTCGGACTTTCTGGGCCTGGAAGGCTACGTGGTCCGTACCGTCGAGGACGGGGTGCAGGCGCTGGAGGAGCTGCAGAAGCGCAGCTACAACCTCGTCATCTCCGATCTGAAGATGCCCAAGATGAACGGGCTCGACCTGATCGGGAGGATTACCGAGCTCGGCATTCCGGTCCTGACCGTCATCATGACCGGCTTCGGCACCGTGGAAACCGCCATCGAGGCGATGAAACACGGCGCATACGACTACATTCTTAAGCCGTTCAAGGTCGAAGAAGTCATCCACATCGTCAAACGCGGGCTCGACCGCCAGCGGCTGCAGCACGAGAATTTGCGCCTCAAGGACGCGCTTTCCATCTACAAAATCAGCGAAGCCATCGCGACGTCGCTGTCGGTGGAGAAGGTCCTCGACCTCGTGCTGGAAGCAGTGCTGGACGCCGTCGACGCAGACATCGTCAATCTGATGCTCGAGCGTCCGAACGAGGTGGGCTCGCCCGACGACGCGCCGGGGACCTTCGTCGAGCACGCGCGCAAGGTATCGCCGCGCCTCGAGCTCAACGAGCCGGCGCCACCGCTCAACTTCGGCGAGGTCCTGCCCTTGCTCCAGGAAGATAAGCCCCTGCTCGTGCACGGCTCGCGGGCTTTCCGCTTCCTCTCCGGGCCGCCGGAAAAGCGCTTGGTGAGCTTCTGCTCGATTCCGCTCAAGCTCAAAGGCCGCACCATCGGCATGCTGAACGCCTACAGCTACACCAAGGGCACCAAGTTCAGCGAAGGCCAACGCAAGATGCTGTACGTGCTCGGCAGCCGTGCCGCCGTCTCCATCGAAAACGCGCGCCTGTACGAAAGCCTGGTCGACGCCAACGAAGACCTCATCCACGCCAACGTGTCGCTGGAAGAGAACTTCAAGCAGACGATCATCGGCTTCGCCCATGCGCTGGAAGAGTCCGACCGCTACACCCGCGGTCATTCCGAGCGCGTGGCAACGTACGCCCGCCTGATCGCCGTCGGGATGCGCCTGCCCGCTCAGGAGATCGAAACCGTGGTGAAGGCGGGACTGCTTCACGACGTCGGCAAGATTGGAATTCGCAACGACCGACTGAACAAGCCCGGCAAGCTGACCCCGGAAGAGCTGGCCATGTTCCGTTCGCATCCGGCCAAAGGCCGCCGCATCCTCGAGCCGATCCCCTTCATGCGCGACATCGTGCCCGGCTGTTACTGCCACCACGAGGCCTGGGATGGCTCCGGCTACCCGCAAGGCTTGCAATCCGACCGCATCCCCACCATCGGTCGCATCGTCGCCGTCGCCGACGCCTACGACGCCATGACCACCGACCGCGCCTACCGCAAAGCCCTGCCCCACGTCATCGCCTGCGGCGAGATGGAGCGCTGTAGCGGCACCCAGTTCGACCCCGAGATCGTGCGCGTCTTCCTCGGCCACATCGACGATTTCAGGAAAGTGGAAGCAGCGAGCGGAAGAGTGGTACCGCGGTAGCTCGGTCAAAGATGCGCTTAGAGTAGGCGTCTTCCAAATCGCTGAGACGACCAACGAGGCTGGCCGCTGGTCCGGCTACACCGTCGCTCTCGGCATCGCCTCCTACTTGGTTCTTGTACTTCGGCCCCGGGTTTCTCTCGCTGCCTTCTCCCCGAGCTTGAGCGACGCACTGCG
>Ga0265313_10003341_pt1 | contig 13109 bp, 12 predicted proteins | sample 4123metaG_FD_203122 | JGI IMG/M metagenome (GOLD analysis project Ga0265313, IMG submission 203122) | Rhizosphere microbial communities from Carex aquatilis grown in University of Washington, Seatle, WA, United States - 4-1-23 metaG | ecosystem: Host-associated > Plants > Roots > Rhizosphere >...
GCTGGCGGTCGTCAGCCAGTTGGGCGACGAGTGCGTCCACCGATTGGGGCCGCCTGGGCCAATCGGGCGGTGCGGCCGCGAGCGCCTGCCTATAGGCGGCGATCGCCTCCTTCGCCATTCCCCCGGCGCTCGCCCGGTATCCCCGCAAGAGGGCGGAAGACGCAGCGCCTCCTTCATCGCCCTGGCGGACCGATGCAGCCGAGTCTTCGAGGAGCACCGCGAGCTCGTTCGCCGTCAGCGACCCCGGCCACGCGAGTATCGGCTTTTCGTTCGTGGGTTCGATCACATAAAGCGTGGGAAGGGCTCGAACTCCCAACTTCGAGACCACCCCGGCGTTGCCTTCGCGCTCGGTGTCGATGGCGAGCCAGACGAACTGCTCGCGAAGGGGCCGGAGCGCAGCGTCGGAGAGCACGTAGCTCCGCATGCTGAGGCAGGTGTGACACCAGGGTGCCCATGCGTCGACGAAGAGAGGCAATCGGCGCGCGCGCGCGATCGCGAGCGCCCCTGCATAGTCGTCTTCGATGAACCGAATTGGCTTGTCCTCCGGCGCGCCCACGACGCCGACGCGCGGCGCCGGGAGCGTCGGCGCGACGCATCCGGAGATCGAGAGACACCACCACGCTGCGTGAGCGGCTCGGCAAGCGCCGCCCCTTCGTGCCTTCGGCGCGGCTTTCGTGGCCATCCTGGTGTGCGGCTCCTGGTTGCCACCGAGTATAGGGAGCCGCCGCTCCCGACTCTACCCGCGGGCGTCGCTACAGTCCCCGAGGTCAGACGCCCAAGAAGGCGGCGTACCGCCTGAACGCGATCGCGATGGACTTGACATCCGTCCCGTCCGACGCGTCGAGGAGGGTCGGCGAAAAGATCACCTCGCCTCGAACAAAGCGGCGCTTCCACGTCCCGACGATCTGCCCATCGACGACGATGGTCGGATTGAGAATGCCGCCACCGGCGTTCACGCGCGTCGCGTGGTGGCCTGCGAGGACCGCGCTCCGATCGGCAAAACCCACGAGAAACTCGTCGAACGCCGGCAAGAGATGCGCGCGTGGACGCGAGGCCGCCGAGAGCGCCGCGGCGCCGACGAGCCAGTAGCGCTTTCCTCCGATGGACTCCTCGTCGAGTCGCCCGCCGGCGAGGTGAACGGCGTTCCTCGCTTCGGCAATCGCGAGACCGGACCACCAGGCGAAATCCTGTATGGTCGCGGGGCCGTGCCCTTGGAAATACCGGCATGCGAGGCGGGAGAGGGCCTCGTCGCGGGCCACGCGCCTCGTCGGTGGCAGCCATTCGTCGGCCAGCACGAACGTGTGTTGCTTGCCTTCTCGGGGGCCAAAACAGAGAACGATCTCGTGTGCAAGACGCCAGAGAATGTGGATGCCGCGCTGTCCAGCCACGGAGATCTTCGCGCGCTCGAGCATTTCATAGGCGACCGGCCGGGTCACGCGCCTTCCCCCCTCGAGGCCCTTAACCAAGACACCGCGTGCGCGCGCAAAGGTCGCCTCGTCTAGACCGAGAGCGCGAAACCGACCCGCCGCTCGCGCGACGACCCGCTGCCCGAGCAGCTCGAGCATCCAACGCGCATCGGAGGCCGCGACGAAATGCAGCGTGCCGCGAAGCGGCCAGGTGCGCACGATGCTTCTCTCTGCAAGGGCGCCCTCGACATCCGGCTCGGACGCCCCGACGAGCCGGAGCCCGACGGCCCATAAAGCGCCCAAGTAATCCTGCGCTTGTACGGCCCCGAGCCAGCTCACGATTTCGCTCGGCCGCGTGAATTCGGTCACCGAGATGCGCTGGGCCTCGAGCCGCAGCCTTGCGACATCTGCCGGGCCATTCGGCGAGCACACCGTACCGCGAGGCAAATGCCGCCCCGGCCGGGAAGGTCAGACCGTGGGAGGGCGCGAGGAACGCCGGTCCGCCCGAGTCGCATCGCCAGCGTCGTATTGATCGAGGAGCTTCTCGATCGACGCCAGGCTGTTCTCGATCGCATCTTGCACGATCGCCAACATGGTCGAGCTCGAGCCTTTCAGCGCCTCGTAGTACCGCTGCCGCTCGGTCGAATGGATGATCGCCGGAGGGCAGCCGCTGCGCAGAAGCAAGAGATTCATGAAGAGCCGCGCGACCTTCCCGCTATCGCTCGCGAAGGGGAAAATGCGGAGGAGGTCATAATGCGCTCTCGCGGCAAGCCGGACCGGCGGGCGCGTTCTACGGGTTTCCGGGTCGTTCACCCAATCGACGACCTGGCGCAGCTTGTATGCGATCTTGTCGGGAGGCGTGTACTCGTGGAAGTAGAGGCGGTGCTGGGGGATGTCTTTGCGGTATTTCACCGTTTTGACGTCCCCCTCTTCGGGATGGAGCACGCAATAGATGCTCTTGACCACGTCCACGGTGACAGGCTGCCGCCGCTTGACCGCGAGTTCGCGAACGAAGTTGAGCGCCTCCCGGTGACGGCGAATCTCTTCGACGACGGGCTGCGCCGTGGCGTCGAAGGCAACGCTCGCGTCGGATGAGCCGATCGCCGTACGAAGCTCCGTGAGCGTGTAGACCACCCCTTCGAGCGCGCTGTCGTGCGCGACCCAGCTGATGTCCAAATCGGTCCGGTATTTCGCCTGGACCTCGGCGGGAGCGGCCTTCAGCCGCTCCTCGAGGAACGCCGTACGCTCCTCCACGGAAGGCGCCTTTTTCGGGGGCGCGGGAGCGGCGACCGGGGCCTTCTTTTTTGCGGACGTTCGGGGCGGCATCGCGCCAGGGTGGGCCATGGAAGAGGCAGGCGGCAGAGCTTGAATGAGCAGACCGGAGAAAGCCGGGCGGTACTTCCGCGAAAAGGCTCGCTTTTTACGGCGAATGCGGAGCGAGGCCCGCGTAGGCTAATGAAGTACGGACAAGCACGTCAAGGTAGTCTTCTCCACGAGGCGCTGCTCCGCCCCCCGGCGTGTCCTTCGGTTCCAATCCATTTGGGCTTCGCTCGGCGGCTCCCTCGCGCCGGGTGGGCCCCGCAGTTTTCTTTCCGAGGTCCCCCGCTCCCCGCGGCTTTACGAAGCCTATTGCGACGGGGTAAGCCTCTCCACGATGCTCGCGAAGCGGGTGATCCCGTGCCTGGATGTGCAAGGGGGGCGGGTGGTAAAGGGCGTGCGGTTCGTCGGGCTGCGCGACGCCGGGGACCCCGTCGAGCAGGCCGCGCGGTACGACTTCGAGGGGGCGGACGAAGTGGCGCTGCTCGACATCGGCGCCTCGCACGAAGGCCGTGGAACGCTCCTCGACGTCGTTGCCCGCACGGCGGACGCGGTCTTCGTTCCCTTCACCGTCGGTGGAGGCGTCCGCACCCAAGACGACGTACGCAGTCTTCTCGCCGCCGGGGCCGACAAAGTGAGCATCAATACGGCCGCGGTCAAAACCCCACTCCTGCTCCGGCACTGCAGCGACGCGTGGGGGGCGCAGGCGATCGTCGTCGCCATCGACGCGAAGAAGCGAGAAAACGGGAGGGGCTGGGGCGTGTTCGTGCACGGCGGCCGAACCGACTCGGGGCTCGACGCGGTGAAGTGGGCGGAGGAGGCCGTCGCGCTCGGGGCGGGTGAAATTCTCCTGACCAGTATGGACCGCGATGGAACGCTCTCGGGTTACGACATCGAGCTGACACGGGCCGTGTCCGATGCCGTACCGGTCCCGGTCATCGCCAGCGGCGGTGTTGGAACGCTCGATCACCTTCGCGCCGGCCTCGTCGAGGGACGCGCGAGCGCCGTCCTCGCGGCGAGCATCTTTCATGGTGGGACGTGCTCGATCGGCGAAGCCAAGCGCTTTCTCGCGCGCGCCGGCGTGCTCGTGCGACCGGTCGCCGAATCGGAGCCGCCCGAATGAGCGGCGGCGCGCTCGATGCCTCGGTCACGCTCGACGAAGTGCTCGCGGTCGTGGAAGCCAAGCGCGTCCCCCTCGCGCCCGAGCTGGCTGGGTATTTGGTCCTCGAGATTGCCGAGCAGGCCGACCCAATAGGCGGCAACATCGATCCCAAGAGCGTATTCGTCGGCGAAGAGGGCACGGTGGCCCTGGTCAAACCGAAGCGAGATCGCAGGAGCGGCGACGCCGAGGCATCGATTCGTGAAGTCCTCGGCCGCCTGCTCGACGCGAGCGGGTCCCAGACGCCGGCGCTCGCCGCCGCGAGCAAGCGCAAGAACGGCGCGGGGTTGCCGGCCCTCGCCGAGGAGCTCGACGCGGCCCTCATCCCCGTCAATCGCGCGGCGGGACGGCGCGCCCTTGCCCGCTTGGCCCGGGAGGTCAAGCGGGTCACGCTGGGCGTCGGCCGCCATACCCTTCCCTCCATTGCGGCGCCTCAGTCCCCGCGAAGGGCGCCGGCGTCGGCGTTCTCCGCGGAAGAAGAACCAACGGTCGCGCGCGCGCCGAAGCACCCCACCCCGGCCAACGCGACCGAATTGCCGACTACGGAGTTCGTCCCTGACCGCGGAGGACTGCCGTATTCGGAGGCCGATGTCGACTCGCTGATCGCTCAATTTGGGGTGTCCGGCGGCGGCGAGCAGCAGCATGCGCGCGCGCTGAGGGCCATTGCCGAGCTCGAACCCACACCGGCGCCCCCTCCTCGCTTCGTGGACCGCCCGGAACCCAACGAATCGGCCGTCGAGGAGCTACTGGCCATACGCAGCGACCCCCCGTCCGTCGCAGCGCCCGCTCCTCCGACCAAGCGCGTGGCGCTCGCCACGCGCGAGTTCGAGCGGCAGCTCCCGACGCAGCCCTCTCACCTGAAGAAGGGTCGCGCAACCTCGGCGAGCGCGCCCCACCTCGACCCGAGGCGCGGGTGGTGGTCGGCCGCTGGATTGGCCGTTGCGGCCGTCGCCGCAGGATCGTACGCGGTGGGATGGCTGCGTTCCGACGCGGTCGTGCGGCGCGAGCCCACCGACGCGGCTCCGATTCCGCCGTCGTCTCCCAAGCATGACGTACCGCCCGCTTGCGTCGGGGCGCTCCTCGTCACCGATGTGCCCGTCCACACGGAAGTGCTCCTGCGTGAGGGGCAGGCCCCGGTCGACATCCCCCGAATGCCCGTGGGCGCCCGGCTGGAGTTCATCGCGACGGCGGAAGGCTATGCACCCAAACGCGTGGTCGTCCCCCCGGGTTCCGCTGGCTGGGATCCGGGGCCCGACGGCAAGCCACGCTTCGAAGCGGCCGTGCAGCTCGACCCGTCCCACCCCCGGGCCGGAGCGGGCGACCCATGGCCCCCGGGCGAGCCCGGGAGCGCGGTCGGCGGTGAAGGACCGCCGGGCACGGTGCGCGTCGTCGCGACCCCGCGAGGCGCCGAAGTCTGGATGCTCGCGGGGATTGGACCGGAGGCGCAGATCGAGCACCTCGGCTGCGATCAGGACATCGAGCTACTCTTGGCGGGGCCGGCCACGTACCGAAAACGGCTCCGTGTTCGGGCAGCCGATTTCCTTGCCGCGGATCCTGTCCCCCCGGGCGAATCGGGAAAGCCGCGCGTAGCGCGGATCAGCGCCAAGTGAAATCGGGCCTCGGGCGTCCTGACTATTTGACCCGCACCCGTGCGCTCTCGCGCACCGGGATCCACTCGATCTCTTTGAGCAAGGCCGTCGGACTGAACGGCTTCGTATAGTAGGCGGTCGCGCCGGCATCGAGCGCGCGCTGCTTGGACGTGTCGTCCGCCAGCGCACTGATGACGATGATAGGCACGGCTCGCGTGGGCCCCTCCTTGCGTAGCCTCCTGCAGACCTCGAAACCGTCGAAGGTCCCGGGCAGGTGCAGATCGAGCAGGATTGCGTCGGGCGGCTGCGTGAGCGCGCTGTCGATGCCCTTGGCGCCGCTGGATACGGCTTCGACCTCGTGCCCGCGGGCCCGCACCAACGCCTCGATCATATGCCGGATCGAGTCCGAGTCTTCGATGACGAGAATGCGCATCGCCCTTGTCCGCGGATCGCGAGGAGCATCGCACACGAGGCTCAGCGAGGGAAGGTGACGATGACCCTTACCCCGCCGCCGGTCCCCCGCCCGCCGCCGCTTGCCGGGCTGCGTGCGCCCGCGGACGTTTCTGGAAGAGCGTCGGAAAGTTCGAGGAGCGCTCCTTGAGCCGCGGCCATTTCGGCCGCGATGAAGAGGGGCACACTGCTCGGGCGCCCGAATGTCCCTGGCTCGACCTCCAGCGCGAGGATGGCGCGACGCGCGGACGCCGGGAGGATCGTTCCCGCGTCGTCGACGACGATTCGCGGGCCGAGCGCCTGATCGTCGTTGCGCGCACCACTTGCGACCACCGTGGCGACGACGCCGGAACCGCGTGGGGTGGCCGAAATACCGTACGCGATAAGCTCCCGGGCCAATACCGCGGCCAGGCGGGGGGCAACGCGCGAGGGAACCCGCGCGCTGGGCTCGTCCGGGACCGTCCGCACCCGAAGCTCGACCCCCGCTCGCAGGGCCCGCGCCTCGAGGTTTCTCACTTCTCCTCGCACCAGTTCGACAAGGTCGACTTCGCGCGACGGCTCGAGGGAGTCGCTTTCGCCTACGGCCGCGAGCTCAGCGACGAACTCTTGCACCGAGAGCAGCCGGCGGCGAATGACTTCGAGGCGTTCGTCGACTTCTCCACGTGCCGCCATTTCAAGATCCGGCGAGCTTTTCCGCGGTCCAGGGTACGCCCGCAGTTCGGCGAGCTCCCGGGCCGCGGGCGAGAGCATCGCCCTCAGGGACGCCGCGATGGCGCCGGCGAGTCGCGCGATGGTGCCCACCCGGTCCGTGACCGGCGACGAGGCGGGGGGATAGGTCGACGGCGCCATCGGCTCATCACCCGCCGCCCACACGGCCGCCAGCTCCCGAGCATAGGCCTCCCCTTGCTTTCTCGCCTCGTCGAGCTCCTTGCGCAGCTTCGCGAGGTCGTCGCGCGCCTCGACGCCTTCGGCCGGCAAAGCCAAGACTTCCATGCTTCCGTCGAGTTCGTAGCGACCGCCATAACGCAGCGACATGCGCGCGAGCCACGCGCGTTCGGTCTCGGAGGTCGCAGAGCTGTCCGGGCCGAGCATGACGCCGACGACGACTTCGTCGCCGTCGCCACGGATGGTGACCGCGCTGCCGCTGCTGCTCCCGTGCCCGAGCATGACGTGAAGCATTCGCCGCAGTTCGGCTTCGTCGCCGAAGACTTCGGTACCGCCGCCGGGCTCGATCGAGACCCGCGCTTCGGGCGCGACTTCCCAGAGAAGCGAAGCCAGATCGATCCGCCCCCGGCGCCCACGGAGCCCGACGGGCCGCGCGTGCAGACTCGAGAGCATCTTCATCGTGTCGTCGAGGACCGAGAGTGTGGCGTCGACACCGCTGGCATCCGCACCGGGCGGCGGGGGCGCCTGCGTGAGCGCCGTGACGCCCTTTCGCAGGCGCTCGGCGGCGCCTTGGGCCTCTTGCGTCAGCAACCAGCCGAGCTCTTGGCGGGTGAGCTTCCCTTTTGACACGTTGGGGAAGGATGCCAGAAGCAGGGGCTCGGGTCTATCCCCGACCCCCGCCCCTCCCCGCCCCGCGCTGACCGATCAACGCTCGACGCTCGACGCTCGACGCTCGACGCTCACCTTGCGGCACGCGCGGGAACGCTCGGCGGGGGCTTCGAGACTCCGGTCGCCCAGGCGCGCTCGGCGCCAAGGGCTAGCCAAGTCAACGGCAGCTGCGTCGCGCCGACGTTCACGGAGGTCGGCTTGCGCTCGGCCCACTGCGAAGGGGCAGGAAGCGCGATCGATTTCTGTCCTTTGAGGCGTTTGGCGACCGCCGAGTCGATCCGAATGGCGGCCACGCCCGCGCCGCTCAGAAGCGCAACGAGGCCGCTCGGAATGTAGGGCGCGAGCACCGCGCGAACGGTATGGGCAATCTCCGGCGCGCGCGCGGCCAGGTCGCGCACTTCGTCGAGCGAGGAGCAGACGACCGCAACGGCGCCATGGCCGTTGGTGGCCGCCTGTCCCCCGAGGCCCACGCTGTCGACGAGTTGCAGCGTCTGGGCGGCGCGCCACGCGCTCCGCTCCGGATCGTTCTTGCCCGGCAAGACGGACGCGTGAGGCGCGCCGCGTTCTCCTTTGCGAGCGATGAGGACGTCGTCGGTCGGCAGCACGCGAGGGACGGTGACCCGCACGGGGCGTTTGAACGCGCGTGGATCGCCGAGCTCGCCGGTCGCGACGGCGAAGGCCAAGGTTTCCGCCGACGCAACGAGCGGCGTGCGCCGCCCGGAAATTCGCGGCTCCGGATCGCACGTGCGCAGTGCGGCCCCGGCGCCCGGCGGGGGATAGAGCTGGCCCGACGCAATCCGCGCGTCGGGCTCGACGATGCGCGCGCCCGTGGCGATGAGGTCCGTCAGCGCGCCGGTCCCAGCCAGCGCCTCGAGCATTTGCCGAGAGGGCACCGCCACCAAGAAGTCGAGTCGGGAGGGGACCCGCTTGCTCTTGAGGAGCGTCGCGACCGCGAGGAGATCGCGAAGCGTGGCCCCGCCGTCGCCTCCGAGGAGCACCTGCGTCACGGCGCGTCCCGCCAAATCGCGCACCGATCGCACCTGCGACTGCTCGTCGAGGACGAGGGGATCGACGGCGCCGAGGTCGAGGTTCACGACTTCCTCGCAGGGCGCCCCTGCGTCCGGGACGAGGGCCCGGTGGGCTTTGGAACGCCGCTGATCTCGAAGAAAGACTTCGGTGCGCTCGTCGCTCACGAAGAGCGCACCAGCCGCACCGACTTGCGGCGCGAGGGAGGCGAGGACTGTCCTCTCGCCGACCGACAGCGCGCGGACACTGGGACCTGTGAACTCGAGCACCACGGGGGCGCCGCGCGCCTCTTCGACACATTGCACGATTGCGGGCAGGCCCCTGCGAAGAAGCTCGAGCGCGACGTCGCGCGCGCAAACGAAAGGCCGGAGGCGTCCGGCGAGAAGCACCTGGATGCTCACGGGAGACCTCACGACGACCGCACCCCGCGCGAGCGCGCTCGCCAGCGAAAGCGTGGGCACGACGAGGGTGAGCATTCCGATGCCCCCGACTCCGGCCATGCGTGGCTCGTCCGTCACGCAAAGGCGCGCGGGACTGGCAAAGCGCTCGAGGTGGACGGGCCCCGGGTACCCGACGCCCGCTCGCGCGACGAGGAGGCCGCGCGCGAGCATTTCCCCCGACATCGCACGGGCGTCGTCGCCAGACCCGTCGTCGGACGACGTCACGCCGGAAGCGCACCCGGGAACGGACGCGCCCGTGACGCAGTGGCCGTCGTAAACGATGGCCACCTCGGCGGAAGCCTTCTTCAAGCCGGCGGCCACGGCTTCGGCGAGAGCCCGCATCGGCGCACGCGCGAGCACGATTTGGTCGACGCCCACTTCGAGCATCTCACCCGGTCCAGGCGGCGGGGAAGAGCCGCGCAGACGCGCCGCGAGGATCTTCTGGGCCATCGTACGGGGCGGATCTCCGGCTCGTGCGCGCATCGTCTCCGTCCCGGCAAAAAGCGGCTCCCGGGGCGGGGAAAGTAAACCGCGCATCGTCGGAGGGTCAAGGCAAGGCCCTTTGGTGGCTCGAAAAGTCGCAGACTCCGACGCGAAACACACACTCGACGTTGACCGGAGGGAGCGCGCCCCCCTACCCTCGTCTCCAACGCCATGTTTCGAGAGACGCTTCGCGACATCGTAGAACAGACCGAGGGCGGGGTCGCCGGTCTGATCATGGATTCGGAAGGGATTCCCGTAGAGTCGTTCGCGCTCGACGATGCGCCGTTCGATATCACGACGGTGGGCATCGAATTTGGAGTTGTTCTAAGCTCGATCAAGCGTGCCGCGGAGTCGCTCGAGGCGGGCAGTGCTCGGGAAGTGGCGATCGGCACCGACAAGATGATTGCCATCATTCGGACGCTCGGCGATTCGTACTTTCTCGCCGTCGCGATGCGGCCGGATGGAAACTTCGGCAAAGGGCGGTTCTTGATGCGCAGCGCCGCTCCGAAGCTCTTGGCCGAGCTCGAATGACAGCGCGCCTGCGCGTCCTCTGCGTCTCCGGCCCCAATCTACAGCTCCTCGGTACGCGCGAACCGTCGGTGTACGGCCGCGAGACGCTGTCGGAGATCCATGCGCGCCTCGATGCCCGCGCGCGTTCTCTCGATGTCGAAATCGATTCCCGGCAAACGAACCACGAAGGGACCATGCTCGACTGGATGGGCAGCGCCCCGCGCGACGGTTTCGCAGGCCTTCTCGTCAATCCGGGTGCGTACACGCACACGTCGATCGCGCTCCTCGACGCGCTCCGATCGATCTCGCTGCCGTGCATCGAAGTCCACCTGTCCAACCCCGACGCGCGGGAGCCCTTTCGCCGCCGCTCGTACATAGCGCGCGCATGCGTGGGCCGCGTCGCGGGCTTCGGAGCCGATAGCTACGAGCTGGCGCTCGACGGACTCGTGCGTGTCCTGCGTCGATCGCGCGCGTGAAGGGCGAGCCTGCTAACCATCCGCTTCCCAGCCGACGGCTTCGGGCCTAAGGTGCGGCGCGAAACCGGGAACCCCCAGCACGATCCATGAGCCTCGACGTCGACCAGCTGCGGACACTATTCGATTTGCTCGCCGAAAAAGACATCGCCGAGTTCGAGCACGAGGAGGCGGGAACCCGGCTGCGCATCACGCGCGCCGGGGTCCGCATCACGAGCTTGCCGTTGGGCGCGGGACTCGCGTCGCCGATCGCCCAGTCCATCGCGCCACCCTCCGGCGCGGGCGCAGGCGGCGACAGCGCGGCGGCGAACGCCGATTGGGTCGACGTGACGAGCCCCTTCGTCGGAAGCTTCTATCGCTCGCCGTCGCCCGACACGCCGGCTTTCGTGGAGGTCGGGTCGGTCGTCCGGACCGGGCAGACGCTCTGCATCATCGAGGCCATGAAGTTGATGAACGAAATCGAGGCCGAGTGCTCCGGCACGGTGGTCGAGGTCTTCGCCCAGAACGGGAAAAGCGTGGAATACGGGCAAAAGCTCTTTCGCATCAAGAAGGCGTGAGGGGGTGTTCAAGAAGATCCTCATCGCCAACCGCGGAGAGATTGCCATCCGCATTTTGCGCGCCTGCCGCGAGCTTGGCGTCAAGACGGTGGCCGTGCACTCAGAGGTGGACGCCCGTGCACTCCACGTTCGGTTCGCCGACGAGGCGGTTTGCATCGGCCCGGCGTCCGCGAGCAAGAGCTATCTGAATATCCCGGCAATCATCAGCGCGGCGGAGATTACGGGCGCCGACGCAATCCATCCGGGCTACGGATTTCTGTCGGAGAATGCCGAATTTGCCCGGATCTGCGGCAAGTGCGAAATCACCTTCATCGGCCCGACGCCCGAGGCGATGCGCGCCTGGGGGGACAAGGTCACGGCGAGAAAGAACGCCGAGCGATTCGGCCTTCCGCTTCTCCCGGGGAGCGCCGTCCTCGAAAGCGCCGAAGAGGCCATCCGCGAAGCCAAGCGAATCGGCTACCCCGTCATCCTCAAGGCGAGCGGTGGAGGCGGAGGGCGAGGCATGCGGGTCGTGCGAAGCGACGCGGAGATGCCCGATGCGTTCGCGAGCGCGCGGCGCGAAGCGGAATCGGGCTTCAAGAACCCGGATGTCTACTGCGAAAAATTCGTGGAACGCCCCCGACACATCGAGTTTCAGGCATTCGCCGACAACCACGGCAACGTGTGGACGTTGGGCGAGCGCGAGTGCTCGCTCCAGCGGCGCCATCAAAAAGTGATCGAGGAGGCACCGAGTCCTGCGATGACCCCCGGCAAGCGCCAGGAGATGGCGGAGGTCATCCGCAAGGCGCTGCGCGAAACCGGATACACCTCGCTCGGCACGCTCGAGTTTCTCATGGACGAGCGGCAGGATCTGTATTTCCTGGAGATGAACACCCGCGTTCAGGTCGAGCATCCCGTGACGGAAATGGTCACGGGGCTCGACCTCGTGGCTTGCCAGATTCGCGCGGCCGCCGGGGAAGTGATCGATTTACCCGACACGAGCCCGTGGAGCTTCCGGGGTCACGCCATCGAATGCCGAATCAACGCCGAGGACCCCAAGACGTTCGCGCCTTGGCCCGGCCTCATCACCGAGTGGAACACGCCCGGCGGCGCGGGGGTCCGGGTCGACTCCGGCGTCTACGGCGGATGGCGTGTTCCGGCCGACTACGATTCTCTCCTGGCGAAGCTCATCGTGCACGCGCCAACCCGCCCCGAGGCGATCATTCGAATGAGGCGAGCGCTCGATGAATTCATCGTCGTCGGGATCCGGACCAACATCGATCTGCACAAGGCGCTCCTCGCCGACCGCGAAGTCACCGAGGGCACGATGACGACGCGCACCGTCGAACGCGTCATCGGCGGCAAGGGACATCACGGACGCGCCGCTGCGGGCGACGAGAGCGGTTGAACAGGATCCGCAATGCGCGTAAACGTCCTCCCGTGATCGTCGCGGGCCCCCTTCGTACGTGCGCGGGTTTCCTCGCCGCCGCGGCCTGTGCCGCCATTGGCTGCGCGACGACCGCCGCGAGCACGGGGTACACACCGCCGACCGGGATCAAGATTCCGGCCCAATCGCTGCTGGTTGACGTCACATGCGGGAGCGGCGCCGACCAAGTGTACAAGTACGCGGTCATCGTCTCGTCGATTTCCGACGCGGCACCGGCGTTTGTCACCTCCGGTATCTTCGACTGCTACACCGACGGCGTTTTCTCGAATCTTCCTTCCCCCGACGGGGGCAGCGTTGCCTTTTCCGTGTCGGTTTTGGCCTACAATCAGGCGTCGTTCCCAAACGCGCTCCTTTGCCCGCCGAACACGCTGCCGTGCCCCGGTGACGACGCGGGGGACGTGCTTTCGTGGAAGGCTGCGGCCAACTGGACTGCGACGTGCACGGTGACCGAACTCCAGGGGGTGCCCTCGGAAACGAACTGTGGGGCTCTCGAGCCCAACGGGGCCATCCAAGCGGCGGCCAGCGACACCGGTGCACCGGAAGCCGGTCCAATCGACGCCGCAGCCGGCGGTGACTCAACCGCGGCGGACTAAGTACAGGTCCCCGTAAATAAGTGCCCATCCGCTGGCGATCCATCCCCGGCGGCTTCGTTGCTCGTCGGTTACATAGGTTCGCTATGCGCCCTCCTCGCGCCTTGCCGGCGGGGCGCCTCACCACCG
>Ga0265313_10003343_pt1 | contig 13109 bp, 10 predicted proteins | sample 4123metaG_FD_203122 | JGI IMG/M metagenome (GOLD analysis project Ga0265313, IMG submission 203122) | Rhizosphere microbial communities from Carex aquatilis grown in University of Washington, Seatle, WA, United States - 4-1-23 metaG | ecosystem: Host-associated > Plants > Roots > Rhizosphere >...
CTCGTGGTGCTCGGCGCCTTGGTCGAGGCCCTCGACCTCGGCAGTACCGCCTGGGACGCGATTATTGCGAGCACAGTCAAGAAAGACTTCGTCGACATCAACGCCGCGGCCTTCAAGGCCGGACGGCGCACAATCGCGCACCATCACCAAGCAGCGTGAGGATAGGCAGTGGCGGAAATCACCTCCCTTTTGGAATTGCGCCTCGCGGCGGTTAAGAACGGCCCGAAGCGCGTCGCCGTGGTGATGGCCGAAGACGACATCGCGCTGCAGGCGGCGGCAGACGCTTCCGAACTGGGCTTGGCGCATCCGATCTTGATCGGTGACGCTAAGGCGATCCGGGAGAGAATGTCGGCGCTCGGTCTGACCTTGCTGGGGGAAGTCGCAGAAATCATCCACACCGCGGAGCCGGCAGCCATGGCGGCGCGCATGGCCGGCCAAGGCGCGGTGGACATATTGCTCAAGGGACATCTGCGCAGCGATGAACTGCTCCATGCCGTGCTCGACAAGAATGCGGGACTGCGCACCGGGCGGCTGCTGAGCGACATCCTGATTTATGAAGACACGCTTTCGGGCTTCCGCAGGCTCGTCGGCATTACCGACGGCGGTTTGGTCGTCGCGCCCAATCTCGAACAGAAGAAGCAGATTGTGCTCAACGCGATCGAAGTGATGCATTGCCTCGGCTTCAAGCGTCCGAAGATCGCGTTGATGAGCGCGTCCGAAGTGGTATCCGACGCGATGGTCTCCAGCACCGGTGCGCGCGCGCTCACCCAAATGGGCAAAGCCGGATTGTTTGGCGACGCGGATGTGTTCGGCCCCCTGGCGCTCGACAACGCCCTGCTGATGTCCGCCGCGCAAGCGAAAGGCATAAGCAACCCGGTGGCCGGGCGGGCGGACTGCATGGTCGTGCCGGCGATCGAGGCCGGTAACCTGCTGGGCAAAGCCGCCAAGTACTTCACCGGCTCGCAATGCGCCCACGTCGTGGTGGGCGCCAAGGTGCCCGTGCTCATCCCGTCGCGCGTTGAAAGCGCGGACGACAAGATCAACTCGATTGCTCTTGGAGCGCTCCATGGCGCGCGGTGACTTCCGAATTCTGGCGATCAATCCCGGCTCGACCTCGACGAAGTTCGGGATTTTCGCCGACGACCGGCCGGAGAAGAGCTGGACGTTGCGCCACGCCAGCGAGGAGCTTGTGGAGTTCAAAGGCCGCCCTGTTCTCGACCAAGCGAGCTTTCGCCTTGCCTTGGTCGAACGCGAACTCAGTGCTCATGGCGGTCAGGCGTTGAGCGCGGTGGTGGGACGGGGCGGCTTGCTGCCGCCGCTCGACAGCGGAACCTACCTCGTCGACGACGCAATGCTGGAATATCTGCGGCTCGCGCCGAGAGGCGAGCACGCCTCGAATCTCGGCGCCTCCCTTGCGCACGCCGTCGCCGCAAAAGCCGGTGTCGAGGCGTTCATTGTCGATCCCGTGAGCGTGAACGAGCGTTCTGCGAAGGCACGCCTTTCGGGCCTGGCGCAAATCGAGCGTAGTGGGTTCTGCCATGCTCTGAATTCAAAGGCGGTGGCGAGGCGGTATGCGCGAGACTGCAACCGAAGGTATGCGGATTTGCGACTCATCGTGGCGCATCTGGGAGGCGGCGTGTGCATTTCGGCGCACGAAGGCGGCAGGATGGTGGACGCCACCGACGCTCAGCAGGAGGGTCCTTTTTCCGCGGAGCGCACCGGCACCGTGCCTGTTCTTCAGCTTGCGCGGCTATGTTTCGACGGCCGCTACGACCGGCAGGCCGTCGAGCGCATGTTGATCGTCGAAGGCGGGCTCTCGTCCTATCTCGGAACCACCGAGCTGATCGAGGTTGAACGCCGTATCGCCGACGGCGATGAAAAGGCTGCGCTGGTGTTTGAGGCCCTGGCCTACCAGATCGCCAAAGAGATCGGCGCAATGGCCGCGGTGCTCGAGGGTCGCATCGACGCCATCCTGATGACCGGCGGAATGGCGCATTCGCAGAAACTCGTCGCCGCTGTGAGCAAGTCCGTGGACTGGATCGCGCCCGTAATTGTCTATCCCGGCGAGGAAGAATTGCAGGCGCTCGCCGAAGGTGCGCTTCGCGTCTTGCGGCACGAAGAGATCGCCAAGACCGTGAACCAGCCGCGCCAAGGGGAAAATTGATGTCCGATCAGCCCGAAACCCTTTCTCCCGGTCCAAGCGGCGGGGCGCGTTCCTGCCGCGACGAACGGCCTGCATTCGTTGATCTTCTTCCACCGTGCAACAGTGCATGTCCAGCCGGCGAAAACATTCAGCGCTGGTTGCGCCACGTGCAATCCGGTGACTACGAAAAAGCCTGGCGGGTGCTAACCGAAGACAATCCCCTGCCCGCCACTATGGGGCGCATTTGCTATCACCCGTGCGAAACGAAGTGCAATCGCGCGGAGTTCGATAGCGCGGTGGGCGTCAACGCCGTCGAGCGCTTCGTCGGCGATGAGGCGCTCAAGCACGGTTGGCAATTTGCGAAACCCGTAAAGGAAACCGGCAAGCGCGTCCTTGTCGTGGGCGCGGGACCGTCGGGGCTTTCCGCCGCCTATCATCTGAGAAAGGCCGGCCACACGGTTGCAATCCACGATGCAGGGCCGTCGGCCGGTGGAATGATGCGGTTTGGGATTCCACGCTATCGTCTCCCGCGCGACGTGCTGGATGCGGAAATACAACGCATTCTGGACCTCGGCGTGGAGCTGAAACTTGATGCGAAAGTCGACGATCTCCAGGCGGCAATGGCCGCCGGTCGGTTCGATGCAGCATTTCTTGGTGTTGGCGCCCAAGCCGCCAGGCGCGCGGAAATCCCCGCCGTCGCGGCGGCGACGATCGTCGACGCGGTATCGCTCTTGCGTTCGGTGGAAGGCGGTGAAAAACCGCTTCTCGGCCGCCGGGTCGCCGTCTACGGCGGCGGCAACACCGCGCTCGACACGGCACGCACCGCCCGGCGGCTCGGCGCGGCGGAGCCCGTCATCGTTTATCGGCGGATAAGAGCCAAAATGCCGGCGCACGATTTCGAGGTGGAAGAAGCGCTGGAAGAAGGCGTGACGGTAAAATGGCTCTCGACCATCAAGCGCGTCAACGACCGTGACATCACGATCGAGAGAATGGAACTTGACGCGAACGGTTTTCCGCAGCCTACCGGTTCATTCGAAATCCTCGCAGCCGATTGCGTGGCCCTCGCGCTGGGGCAGGAGGTCGAGATCGATCTCATCGAGCGCATCCCCGCAATTGCAATCGCGGGCGGCGTTGTTGAGGTCGATCCCAACATGATGACCGGCGCCGAGGGGATCTTCGCGGGCGGCGATATGGTTCCCGGCGAGCGCACGGCCACCGTCGCGATCGGTCATGGCAAGAAGGCCGCCCAAAACATCGATGCGTGGCTCCGCCAAAAAGACCAGCATCGGGAACCAAGGCACGCCGCCGCAACCAGCATCAACACCTGGTACTATTCCAAGACGCCGCGCGCGGAGCGCCCCAAGCTCGCACTGGCGCGCCGGCAAACCACGTTCGACGAAGTCGTGCTGGGATTGGGTGACGTAAGCGCCCGGAACGAAGCGCGGCGCTGTCTCAGCTGCGGCAACTGCTTCGCCTGCGATAGCTGTATTGACGTTTGCCCGGAGAACGCAGTGTCGCGGGTCGGCGAACGCTATGAGATCGACACCCAGCGCTGCACAAGCTGCAAGCTGTGCGTGAAGGAATGCCCCTGCGGCGCGATAACGATGGTGCCAAACATGGCGGCGATCATCCCAACGCGTGCGACAGACACTGCGCCAGATAGGTCTCTTGGCTGTCCAGCACCCCAAGCACGTTGATCCTGGCATCGGACGTCATATAGATGCCGAATTCCTCTCGAAGCCTGGCGCATACCTCGCTCTCTATCGGCAGCAGCGAGAAGAAGCCGCGCTGGGAGGATACAGCCTTGAGGACCGGGGTATTCACCCGCAATTCGGAGAGCCTTTGCCGCTTGCGTTGGATGGCGGTGCGCATCTCGTCGAGTTCGTCAAGCCATTGCGCTTTCAATTCGGGGCTCCCCAGCACCGTCGCGACAATCGCCGCCCCGTGGTTCGCGGGTTGGGAATAATCGCACCGCGCAAACGCTGAAAGCCCCAGGATCACGTTCTTCACCGTGTCTACAGCGCGGGGCTTTACCGCGATAAGGCCCACCCGCTCCCGGTATATTCCAAAATTCTTCGAGCACGAAAAGCAAACGATCGCTTCATCAAACTCGGAAAGCGCCCGTCGAGCGACAAAGGTGTCGGCCTCGAACCCATCGCCAAACCCCGCATAGGCGCAATCGACCACCGGCACGACGTTTCGCGCCCGCAGCGCATCCATCAACGCGTCGATTTGACTGCGGCTGAAGTCGATGCCGGTCGGGTTATGACAGCAGGCATGGATCAGGAACGCATCGCCCGGCGCTGCGCGATTGACCGCCCTCAGCACTTCGGAAAAGTCGATTTCCTGCGCCTTGGGCGCGCAATGAACATATTTCTCCACCGCGAGGCCGGCGCCGGCAAAGACGGCGGAGTGATTTGGCCAGCCTGGAACTCCGATCCAGATCTTCGACTGCGGCGCCGCAGCCCTCAACAGCTCGCCAGCGAGACGCAAAGCGCCCGTTCCGCCGAGCGTCTGGAATGTCGCGATCTTGGGGGCCATGGCCTCATGAATTTCGTCGCCTAGAAGCAGCTTCTTGAGCAGGCGCGTGTAGTCGGCATTGCCGCCGGAACCGAGGTACGTCTTCGTGGTCTCGGCGTCGAGCAACAGTTTCTCCGCCGTCTTTACGCAGTGCAATATCGGCGTGACGCCGCGTTGATCCTTATACACGCCGACGCCGAGGTCGATTTTGAAATCACGCGGATCGGAGCGGAAACTGTCGATCAACCCCAATATGGGGTCCGGTGTATAGGCTGGGAGATTATCGAACATCGCTGACCTACCTTTGACGGTATCGCGCCGCTTATTTTGGTCCGACGTTTGCGCCCGCAGTGTCTTATATCTCTCCGCGCGGCGCGCTGCTGCTGACAGTCGCGCGTTCAAACGCTCAAGGAATTTGGAAAGTTCGGTTAAGTGATTTTTTCATGTTTTAACAGGTAGTTATGGCAATTTTTCATCTCCTCCCGGCTACGACGTTGACTCGTCAAACTCCTTGGTGCTGTACTAGAACAAAACGGGAACTCATGCCGATGATGATCTCGCCAAGCCCTGCCGTGAATAGTCGGCAAACCACGCTCGACGCGCTGCGCCGCCAGCTCCGACGCGTCGCCGATAGGGACTCCTTTGGCGTTATCGCTACCGGGATCGGCGCCATCGACGCCTGCCTTTCGGGCGGCGGTCTTGCCTTGGGGGCGTTGCACGAGATCGCACCCGCCGACTTTCGCGCCATCCCGAGCGCCTCGGGATTTCTCCTGGCGCTGGCGTCGCGCGCGCTCTGCGCACGCAGCGGTATCATGGTGTGGCCGCTCACGCCCGACCGGCGCGGAGCCTTCGGCGAACCTTATGCGCGAGGCCTCAAATCCTTCGGCCTCGATCCCGGCCGCATTCTGATCGTGCGTTGCGCACAGGCCCGCGATGCCGCCTGGGCGATGGAAGAGGCGTTGCGCATCGGCGCCGCCGCCGTCATCGGCGCGCGCGCCACGGATTTGACCGCGAGCCGGCGATTTCAGCTCGCGGCCCAACACTCCGGCACGCCGATCTTTCTGCTGCGCAGCCATGACGATTTTCGGCCGAGCGCGGCCGTCACGCGCTGGCGCGTCGCTTCCCTGCCCTCGACGCGCGACCGTTTCGGATTGCTCGCTGGGCCGCGCTGGCATGTTGCACTCGACTATGCGCGGGGCGGGCGTTTGGGTGAATGGGTGGTGGAGTGGAACCATGCGGCGCTATGCTTGCGTCTATCTTCCCTATTGGCCGACCGAGCGGATCCGGCGCGCCGCACCGCCTGATCCGGCACAGCGTCCCATGGTCGTCGCGGCCTCCGTCTCCGGGGGCTGGCGCATCCTGGCCGCCGACGCGCAGGCCAAGGCGCTTGGCGTCGTTCCCGGTGAATTGCTGGCGGACGTGCGCGCGCGGGTCGGGACGCTCGACATCCGCGAAGCTGACCCGGGTGCGGACCGCGAAGCACTGATCAAGCTGGCGCATTGGTCGGCGTGTTTTTCGCCCACTATCGCGCCGTGGAAGCAGGAACCCGATGCACCTGAATATGGACTGACGCTCGACATCGAAGGCTGTGCGCATCTGTTCGGCGGCGAGGATGGATTGGCGCGGTGTCTGCGCGAACGCTTGCAGCATTTTGGCCTGACGGCGCGTATCGCGGTCGCCGGCACGATCGGCGCGGCGCATGCGCTCGCCCGCTTCGGCGCGCAGGAGATCGCGATCGTTCCGTCCGGCGAAGAAGAACGCGCGCTGGCGCCTTTGCCGGTTTCCGCCTTACGGATTGCCAACATCCAGGTTGCAAGCCTCCATCGTCTCGGTCTCAAGCGGATCGGTGACGTGGCGCATCTGCCGCGCGCGCCCTTGGCGCAACGCTTCGGCGCCGGCTTTGTCGAGCGGCTCGACCAGGCCTTGGGGCGGATGGCGGAGCCGTTCTCGCCCCTCCTGCCGCCCGCCGCTTATCGTGCCCAGGCTGTGCTCGCCGAGCCGATCTGTTCGCAAGACCACATCCTTGTTCTCGCCCGGCGGCTGGCGGATGAATTGACGCCGGCCTTGCTGCGGGACGGCAAAGGCGCGCGCGGCCTTCGGCTCACGCTTTATCGGGTGGACGGCGCCACGAAAGAAATCTCCCTCCAAATGGCGGCGGCAAGCCGCGACGGCGCGCACATCGTCAACCTCTTTTCCCTGCGGCTCGATGCCTTGGCCGAGGAATACGATGCGGGATTCGGCTTCGAAGCGGCGCGCCTCGATGTGATGGCATGGGATGCCCTGCCTCCGGCGCAAGAGGCGCTGGTTGCCGAACGCAAGGGCGACAATTTCTCGCTGCTGGTGGACCGGCTGGGAAGCCGTTTGGGTCTGCAAAACTTGGTGCGATTGAAACCCGAGGACACCCACATTCCCGAACGCGCCGTGGTGTTCGCGCCGGCCCGCGACGCGCCCGACTGGAGCGATGTGGAATGCCCGTCGCGCCCGCTCTTGATGCTGCCGGCGGCGGAACCGGCCGAGGTCACCGCCCTGCTACCGGAAGGCCCGCCCCGCCAGTTCCGCTGGCGCGGCGTGCATTATGCAGTGGCGCATGCCGAAGGCCCCGAGCGCCTGCGCCCCGAATGGTGGCGCAAACAGGCCCGCCCACGCACGCGTGACTATTACACCGTAGAGGACGAGGCCGGGCATCGCTTCTGGCTCTATCGCGAAATGCTGGCGGGGGACGACGTCCATCCGTGCTGGTACGTACACGGAGTGTTCGCATGAGCTATGCCGAACTCGCCGTCGCCACGAATTTCTCCTTCCTGCGCGGCGCCAGCCACGCGGAAGAACTGGTCGCGCGCGCCGGCGAGCTTGGCCTTGCCGCCATCGGGGTTGCCGACCGCAACACGCTGGCGGGCGTCGTGCGCGCCCATACGATGGCGAAAGAGAAAGACGTGCGGCTCCTGGTTGGCGCCCGCCTCGTAACCACCGACGGCTTCGAGACCATCTGCTATCCGATGGACCGCGGGGCCTATGGACGGCTTTGCCGTCTGCTGACGCGCGGCAATCGCCGCGCCAAGAAAGGCGAATGCCATCTGACGCTTTCGGACATCCTGGCCGAAAGCGAAGGTCAGATTTTTTTGGCGATGCCGCCGGCCGACCTGTCGGCGGGGTTTCGCGCCAACTTGGAAGCGCTGGTGAGCCGCGCACCCGGACGAACTTATCTCGCAGCGGCGTGGCTTTACGCCAATCACAACGAGTATCGCCTCGCCTCTCTGGCCGAATTGTCCCGGCAAGCGCGCGCACCGCTGGTGGCCGTCAACGACGTGCATTACCACATTCCCGAGCGGCAGATTTTGGCGGACGTGCTCGCCTGCGTGCGCGAGAAGACGACCATCGCCAAAGCGGGGCGGCTGCTGGCGGCAAATGCAGAACGCTACTTGAAACCGCCCGCCGAAATGGCGCGGCTGTTCGCGGCCTATCCCGATGCGATCAATCGCACGCTGGAGATCGCCGCGCGCGTTTCGTTCTCGCTCGACGAACTGCGCTACGAATATCCGGGCGAGATTGCGGGCGCCCAGCCCGGCGAAACCGCGCAAGCCGCGCTGGAGCGTTTGTCTTGGAAAGGCGCCGCACGGCGTTATCCGAACGGCATTCCCGAAAAGGTCCGTGCCCAAATCGTCCACGAACTCGCCGTGATCGGGGAGCTGCATTACGCGACCTATTTTCTGACCGTCTGGGATATCGTCGAATTCGCCCGCAGCCGGGACATTCTCTGCCAAGGGCGCGGGAGCGCGGCCAATTCGGCGGTGTGCTATGTGCTCGGGATCACGGCCGTCGATCCGGCGCGGATGGATCTTCTGTTCGAGCGTTTCGTTTCGCCGGAACGCGACGAACCGCCCGACATCGACGTGGATTTCGAGCATGAGCGGCGCGAAGAGGTCATCCAATATCTCTACAATAAATATGGCCGCGAGCGCGCCGGGATTGCCGCCACCGTCATCTGCTACCGCTCAAAGAGCGCGATCCGCGATGTCGGCAAGGCGCTCGGCTTGTCGCAGGATATGGTGGGGTTGCTCTCGAGCAATCTGACCGGCTGGGGCCGCGAAAGCCTTTCCGAAACCTATCTGCGCGAAATCGGCCTGGACGCCGCGGACGACGGCTTGCGCACCGCCTTGGCACTGGCGCGCGAACTGGTCGGATTTCCCCGCCATCTCTCCCAGCATGTCGGCGGCTTCGTCATCACGCGCGGCCCGCTCGAAGAACTGATCCCCATCGGCAACGCCGCGATGGAGGACCGCACTTTCGTCGAATGGGACAAGGACGATCTCGATGCGCTCGGAATCCTGAAAATCGACGTGCTGGCGCTGGGGATGCTGACCTGCATCGCCAAGGCGTTCGCTTTGATCGCGCGCCATTACGGCAAGACCATCGACATCGCCGCGCTGCCGCCCGACGACCCCGCTGTCTATGAAATGCTTCAGCGTGGCGACTCCGTTGGCGTGTTCCAGGTGGAATCCCGCGCCCAGATGTCGATGCTGCCGCGCCTCAAGCCCAAGGATTTCTTCGATCTGGTGATCGAGGTTGCCATCGTGCGCCCCGGCCCCATCCAGGGCGACATGGTGCATCCCTATCTGCGCCGCCGCGATGGCAAGGAAGCCGTCGTTTATCCGACCAAGGAGTTGGAGGATGTGCTGCGCCCGACCTTGGGCGTGCCGCTGTTCCAGGAACAGGCGATGAAGATCGCCATTGTGGCCGCAGGCTTCACTGCGCCTGAGGCCGACCGGTTGCGCCGCGCCATGGCGACGTTCAGGCGCATGGGAACGATTCATTCCTTCGAGGAGAAATTCATCGCCGGCATGGTCGCGCGCGGCTATGAGGCGGAGTTTGCGGCGCGCTGCTTCAAGCAGATCGAGGGCTTCGGCGATTACGGCTTTCCGATGAGCCATGCCGCCAGCTTCGCGCTCCTCGTCTACATCTCGGCCTGGCTCAAGCATCACTATCCAGACGTGTTCTGCGCCGCGATCCTGAATGCCCAACCCATGGGCTTCTATGCGCCGGCCCAACTGGTGCGCGACGCGCGCGATCACGGCGTGGAGGTACGCCCGCCCGATGTGAACTTAAGCGATTGGGACCACACACTGGAGCCGGGCCAAGACCGCCATGCGGTGCGCCTGGGGTTTCGCCAGATCACCGGCTTTAGGCAAGGCGATGCGGCGGCCATCGTCGCGGCCCGTGGCTATGACGGCGTTCGACATCTGGCGCAGGCCGCCAATCTGCCCAGCGACGCGTTGATCAAGTTGGCCGATGCCGATGCCTTCCGCTCGCTCGGTCTCGACCGGCGCGCCGCGCTGTGGGTGGTCAAAGGTCTGGACGGAGGAGCCAAGCCGCAACGGATCCCCGTGCCGGAATTGCCGCTCTTCGCGCACGCCGATCCCGAGAAGCTGCGCATCGAACGCACGGTCGAACTGACCGCCTTGCGGCTGGGCGAACACATCATCCACGACTATGCAACGTTGCGGCTGTCACTGAAGGAGCATCCGCTGGCGCTTCTGCGCAAGCGTCTCGCCTTACGCAAAATCGTTCCGAACCGGGCGCTATCGGAAATCCCGAACAAAGCGCGGGTGCGCGTGGCGGGACTTGTCTTGGTGCGCCAGCGCCCGGGCACGGCCAAGGGCGTCACCTTCGCGACGCTCGAAGACGAAACCGGTATCGCCAACATCGTGGTGTGGCAAAAGATATTCGAGGCCTATCGCCGGCCCTTCCTCGCCAGCCGCCTGATGATGGTGAGCGGAACACTGCAACGCGAGGGATTGGTGGTTCACGTCGTCGCGGAGACCGTGCACGATCTCTCGGGCGAACTCAGATATCTCTCAGGCGACGATGACGTCCTGGTCCCCTCGCCCGCGCGCGCCGACGAAACGCACCAGCCAACGCGCACCGATCCGCGGATTGCGCCGCATCGTCATCCGCGCCACGCGACGGCTGACTTGCTCCCAAAGAGCAGGGATTTTCGCTGATTAAGCAGTCAGATGCGATGCCAGACGCCCGGCGCGAGAAGTTTGTCGCCCAGCTTCGTCGAGATCGTCTGCAAATGATTGCCCGAAACCGGGGGCGCCACTGGCAACACGGCCGGAGCCGCCGCATCAGGCGCTCCTTTGCAGTCTCCGGACGTGTGCGAAACGACCTGCGGCTTGTTTCTGGGCGTGCTGGTGATCTGGATCGAGCGCATGCAGACGCCGCTGCCCGAAAGCGTCGAGACGAACGAGTAGCTGGAGCCGGGCGCGTTCTTGAGCATGGCCTCGTTCAACTCGCCGGGCAATTGCGCGTTCATCATCTCGGCTCGCTGCATCATACCGGCCATCTGCCGGTGCATCTCGGCCGAGATCCGCTCAAGGCGCACGAAAACCGGATCCGCCCCGAAGCCGGGAAAAGCCGGCGCAAACGCCACCATCTGCGGCGGCGCCAGAATAACCTGCGGCGCTACATTGCCTGTGTAGCGGATCGTTTCGATTCCTCCCCCCGGAAGCTGGATGCTCAGAGTATGGACGGCTTTGTTCTCAGCCCCGGCCGATCCAGCGAGGGCGGTCGCGGCAATGCCGGCCAGGAGGACCATTCGAACGATTCGCATGCTCTTATCTCCGCTGTGATGACGACAGTAGGAGAATAAGAGTCCTATGCTTTCGCCAGTCTGACCTCTGGCTGAAACATCCGTAAGATTGAGACACGCGCTTGCCGCCCTATCGGCTCAGCGGCGCTCCAGGTCGTTCAATCCGCTATCGAACATGCGTTGCAGCCTGGCGCCCGGGCGAGCGGCGGCGAGTTCGGCCTTCACGGCCGCCAGGCGCGGCGTCCCGAAAGCGGACGCGAACCCCTGCGGGTCGGCGACCGCAAATGCGACGGCAAAGGCGAAAACGGCGCGCAAAAAGGTGCCCATGGCCCAATCCAGGACGAAATTGCGTTTCTGCCCTGCTTCAAGCAAGTTCCGCGCAAGCGGAAATCTTGAAGCCTTCCGCTGGGGCCACTAGGTTGGACGCGACGCGGGACATCGCCATGGACATCAAACCAGACGCCCTTGCCGCCATCGGCAACACGCCTCTGATTCGGCTGAGAAGGGCCTCGGAAGCCACGGGCTGCGAAATCCTGGGCAAGGCCGAGTTCATGAACCCCGGCCAGTCGGTCAAGGACCGCGCCGCGCTGTTCATCGTCAAGGACGCCATCGCGCGCGGCAAGCTCAGGCCGGGCGGTGTGATCGTCGAAGGAACTGCGGGCAATACCGGCATTGGCCTGGCCGTCGTCGCCAACGCCATGGGATTTCGCACTGTCATCGTCATTCCCGAGACCCAGAGTATCGAGAAGAAGGATGCGCTGCGCCTCCTCGGCGCCCAATTGATCGAGGTCCCCGCCGTTCCCTATCGCGACGCCAACAACTACGTAAAGATTTCCGGTCGCATCGCCGAACGGCTGGCGCAAAGCGAAGCGGCCGGCGCGGTGTGGGCCAATCAGTTCGACAATGTCGCCAACCGTCAGGCGCATGTGGAAGGCACCGGGCCCGAAATCTGGCAACAAACCGGCGGGCGGATCGAGGGCTTCGTTTGCGCGGTTGGCACCGGGGGCACGCTGGCCGGAGCCGCAATCGCACTCAAGGAGCGCCGCGCGTCGGTCCGCACCGCCGCCGCTGACCCACTGGGTGCCGCGATTTATTCCTGGATCAAAACGGGCGAACTGAAATCGCACGGTTCATCGATCACCGAGGGCATCGGGCAAAACCGCGTCACCGCCAACCTCGAAGGCGCGCCCATCGACGACGCATACGAAGTCCCGGACGAGGAGATGCTGCCCATCGTCTTCGATCTCATGGAATTCGAGGGTCTGTGCCTGGGCGGCTCGACGGGGATCAACGTCGCCGGCGCCATCCGCATGGCGAAGGAGATGGGCCCGGGGCACACCATCGTCACCATCCTGGCCGACTGCGGCTCGCGCTATCAGAGCAAATTATTCAATCCGGAATTCCTGAAGGCCAAAGGCTTGCCCGCGCCACATTGGCTCGCGGAGAAACCGGCCGCAATCGCCGTGCCGTTCGAGAGATGATGATGCAGGCTCTGGTTTCCACCGAATGGCTTGCCGAGCGGCTGAACGAACCGGATACCCGCATTGCCGACGCCTCGTGGTATCTGCCACAGGCGGGCCGCGATGCGAAGGCCGAGTATGCCGCCGCGCACATTCCGCGCGCCGTGTACTTCGACATTGACGATCTCTCCGACGAGACCAGTCCCTACCCCCACATGCTTGCGCCGGCGACGAAGTTTGCCGGGCGGATGCGCGCGCTCGGTCTCGGCAGCGGCGATACGATCGTGGTTTATGACGGCGCCGGTCTGTTTTCCAGCCCGCGCGCCTGGTGGATGTTGCGGGCGATGGGGCATCAAGACGTCTTCGTTCTCGATGGCGGGTTGCCGAAATGGCGACG
>Ga0265313_10003344_pt1 | contig 13108 bp, 15 predicted proteins | sample 4123metaG_FD_203122 | JGI IMG/M metagenome (GOLD analysis project Ga0265313, IMG submission 203122) | Rhizosphere microbial communities from Carex aquatilis grown in University of Washington, Seatle, WA, United States - 4-1-23 metaG | ecosystem: Host-associated > Plants > Roots > Rhizosphere >...
TCGGGATCACCACCATGGGTAATCAGGATTAACATAACGTTGGTTCGACGACGACGGGTCTCGCAAGCCCGGAGAAGTTTGCGAGCCACGGTAGGGTTAATTGTCCCGTTATACAAGATCAGATCGGCGTCGAGCCCCGCCGCGATGCCGTCTGCTAGTTGCTGAACTGTAGGTTCTTCGCCGGTGTCTGCCATCGTGACCCCCTCGCGTATGAGCGTATCACGATTCCTGCTCCAAATGCGGTCCACCGGCGAAGCCCTTCGGTTAGGAGACCCCGATTGCCGAGATCCGTTACTAGATCAACCAACATTTATCCGACTACCAACTGCGTTGTCGGCTGTCCGGAAGCAAATTCATAATGACGCGGCCGTTCTGGATCCCTAGTCCAAGCGCCAACTGCTTCCCAGCTTGACCCTGCTCCCCGTGTCCTGCGGAACTGAAATACCACCATTTGGGCTGATGCTTTGTTGTAACCGTCCGTTCACTTTCTAGACATGGGCGCACGGTAGAATCCCGAGGATGTATGAACACTCAGAGAGGAACAAGAGAATGAATCTATTTTCGAGCGCGCTCCAACGGTCGCGCAAGTCTGTCGTGTGGTCGGTCGCGGTAGTCGCGCTGGCCGCCCTGGCGCTTACGGAGCCAGGAACCCTTCGTGGGGCAGCCTATCCCTATGGCACCAACCAGCAGGGCACCTTCCCCTACGCAATCGGCCTGTGGGGTGACCTGCCGTATTCCGCCGAGCAGGCCGCCGTTATCCCGAAGCTGATCGCCGATATGAACTCGCAGGATCTCGTCTTCACGGCCCACGACGGCGATTTGCGCCAAGGCAGTGGATCGCCGGACTGCGCCGATGGCACCATCTATTCGAGGGCGGTCACGTACTTCGGAAGCCTCCGTGCTCCCGCAATCTTCACGCCCGGCGACAACGACTGGACAGATTGCGATCGCAAGAGCCTGGGCGCGAACGGAAGAAACTCTCTCCAGGTGCTGGATAACGAGCGCGCGTTGTTCTTTGGCACGCCTTACACGCTGGGCCGGTCGCAATTCCTGACGGAAGTTCAGGCAACACCGCTGTGCAAAGGCTTCGGCGGCGCCAACGCCAATACGGGCCCTAACAGCGACGTCACCATGACGCAGACTGCCTCATACACCAACGTTCCCTGCATCGAGAACCGCCGCTGGATTGTCGGCAACGTGGTATACGCGACGATCAACATCCAGGGCTCCTGCAATAACCTCTGCGACGATTACCCGGATCCCGTGGAATACGCCGCCCGCAATGCGGCGGGCATCCAATGGATGAAGGACACCTTCGCGACCGCTGTCGCGCAGAATTGCGTGGCCGTGATGTTCATCTCGCAGGCCGATCCGGGCTTTGCTCAGGACTCGAGCCAGGGCGGGCCTCTGCGCAACCCGATGACGCTGGCGGAGACCGATGGCCTTGCGGACGGCTTCCAGAGTTTCCTGCTTGCGCTGCGGGCTCAGGTCATTGCGTTCAAGATGCCGGTAGCCTACGTCCATGGCGACTCGCACTACTTCCGCGTGGACAAGCCGCTGTTGGACAGCGCGGGAAAGCGCATAACCAACTTCACGCGCGTCGAAACCTTCGGCGACCACCAACCCAACCTCGGCGACGTGAATTGGCTCAAGGTCAACGTGGACCCCTCCAGCCGCGAGGTGTTCTCGTACCAGCCGCAGATTGTGAACAGCGATCCTGTTCTCGTGCCCTAAGATCTCTCTTCAGGCGCGGGAAGCCCCTGGCGAACCTTTGTGAAAGAGCCTCGTTAACCGCGAGGCGTTCTCTTCGCCAGGTGAGTTCCTTCGACTTCGAGGAAGCTTGACGAGACGCGTTCGAGTGCTCCTCCATCGGAGAATACAGTGACCGGACTCCCGCCGGCGGGAGCAAACGGACGGCAATGGGATCCCAGAGAATGATGAGGCCGGGCAAGCGGCCCGGCTTCTTACCGGTAAGTGAACCTGAAGCGCGCCGGACGGTAGAATCAAGTTGTCGGGATGGCATCCACCATAGCGTGGGGCAACAGCTTGCGTGCCCTGCGGTCTCGCAACTACCGGTTATTCTTCGCGGGCCAGAGTGTTTCTCTCATCGGCACGTGGATGACCCGGCTCGCCATGAGTTGGATCGTCTACCAGCTCACCGATTCCGCCTTCCTTCTGGGGCTCACCAGCTTCGTGGGTCAGATCCCGGCGTTCTTCGTGGCGCCCATCGCGGGCGTTTGGCTCGACCGCTGGGATCGCCATCGCGTCCTGGTGATCACGCAGGTTCTGGCGATGATCCAGTCGCTGGCGTTGGCTGCCCTGGCGTTTACACACTTCATCAACTTGTGGTGGATCATCGGACTGGCGCTGCTCCAGGGAGTGATCAACGCCTTCGACATGCCCGCGCGGCAGGCGTTCGTGATCGAGATGATCGAAGAGCGCGACGACCTCGGTAATGCCATCGCCCTGAATTCCTCCATGGTGAACGGAGCGAAGCTGATAGGTCCGGCCATCGCGGGAGTGCTGGTCGCCACCGCCGGGGCCGGTGTGTGTTTCCTCATCGACGGGCTCAGCTACATCGCGGTGATCTACTCGCTGCTGGCGATGCGGGTCCCTCGGGCACAGCCCCGCCTGGCGCAGAAAAGTGCACTGCAAGAACTGGCGGAAGGGTGGAAATATGTGGTGGAGTCGCCAGCCATCCGCTCGATCCTGCTGTTACTCGCGTTAACCAGCGTCATCGGGATGCCTTATACGGTGCTGTTGCCGGTGGTCGCGGCCGAGACCCTGCACGGCGGAGCGCACACCCTGGGATTCCTGATGGCGATGTCGGGCGTCGGCGCGCTGGCCAGCGCCATCGGCTTGGCGCTGCGGCGGACCGTGCTCGGCCTGGGGAAGAGAATTGCGATCAGCGCCGCTGTGTTCGGAGGAGGGTTGGTTTTGTTGGGCGTTTCGCGGTCCCTGACGATCTCCCTGCTGCTGATGATCGCCACGGGATTCGGGATGATGCAGCAGATGGCCGCCAGCAATACCATTCTGCAAACGATCGCGGCCGACGATAAACGCGGGCGCGTGATGTCCTTTTATACGCTGTCGATTCTGGGGATGAATCCGATCGGGAGTTTACTGGCCGGTGCAGTAGCGGCCAGGATCGGCGTGCCGGTGACGATGATCGGTGCTGGCGCGATTTGCCTGGCGGGCGCGGTGTGGTTCTACTGGAAGCTCCCCGAGATTCGCCGCGTGATCCGGCCAATTTATCGTGAGCTCGGAATCCTGCCGCAGATCGCCGAAGGCATCGAGACCGCGACGATCCTGCAAACGCCGCCGGAGGGTTGATGTGGAAGAAAAAGGGGACAGAGTAGGCTGTCCCCTTTTCAGAGAGCTTTGTCGTTACGCAGTTCCTTCGAGGGGAGCTCGCCACTTAAACAGGAAGAAGTGACGTCCGCACAGCGAGCAGCGATAGGGCGAGAGCAGCCATGACAAGGCGCTCTCAATCGTGTTTCGGACCCCTACGCCCCGGAACTCGACTGACTTGCAATTGGGACAACGTGCGGATGCCATATTTACTACACTCGATTCTTCAGTCTTAAACGCTGGTCTTCGCCGCGGACCCGGTTCCGGTGGCCGTTCTATTTCGGGGCGCTCCCGCAGTGCCCTGCACATTGGGACCTTGGCCGGGACCCTGAGTTGCGCGACTCGCATCGCGGGCGGCCTTAATCTCTTCCGGGGTTCTCAAGTCGGGCTCAGAAACCTTTACGTGTTCTTTCGCCCGCGCGACTTGACGTTTATGTCGTTTCAATAATCTTTTGTTCATGGATAATCACCTGCGCTCCGTCCGGTGCCCGCACCGCCTGAATCGGATGGTGACCCCGCCAGGCAGCTCCTACGTTTTCGCTGGGCGTCCTGCGTGGCGGTTTTCGCCGCGAGGCAGCCGCCTCTTTCGCCGTCGCACGATCCTTCGCGTGCAGGCTCATATCATCTTCGCTGAACGTCAAGGTGCGCGTCTCCGCGCCGTTTTCGTTCCGCTCCAGAAGATTCCGGCACAGTAGCGGCAGCTCCTGCATCTGGATGCCGTATCTTCGAATCAGCGCGAGATCCGCCCTCACCACCATCTTCGTCCGTACGCGGTCCGATCCCATACGTTCGAACGCAAACACGCGGAACGCCATATCTTGGGTGAATCCAGTCAGCATGAATTGCATGGTTGCGGTCCTTTTAAGGCTATCCTTCCCGATCTTCGGAATCATGGGCGGCATCATGAGTGTTGAGCCTGCTGGTTGCACGCGGGACCGTATTCACTCACCAACCGGTCTTGCCGCGACGCCCGGTGCGCCTGGTCGCAAACCTCGAAAACAAACCCCGTCGGCTCCCGTTTCATGAGCTTCGTATTGATCTCGTGCAAGTGATTCAACAACGAGTTCTGGATGTTGTCGGATTCGCCGATATAGATCCACTCGCGTGCGTTCGAGATGCCATAGACGCCAGACATCACCGGTGCGTACATCTGGACCGCATCGTTCGTGAAGTTCCGGGGAGTGAATTGGTTAAACGGCATGTGTTCCGATTCTTTTTGACGCGGGAACTTTCTTCACCCGGTCTGCTGTCAGGCGCATTCGTTCGACGAGCTTCTTGCCCAGGCTCAAATCAGTGGGGTTCGACCGGAAGCCCGGCAGCCTGGAATCGATGAACTCCCTGCGGAAAAGCTGATCCGACGCCAGACTGCTCAACAGTTCGATCTCGTAGGTCGTGAATTTCACGCTGATCTGTGTCATACGCCGCTCTTACGGACGGAAGTTCGGCTTGTTCACCGCCCGGGCTTTATCCAGCGCCAGGCGATCGTCATCGTCTCGCTTTTTTTGCTTGTCAAGTTCACGCTGCGGCGCCTCGTCCGCATCCAGCCGGGCGGCCTCGACGATCGACGCCATAGCCAAGGTCTCGAGCTTTTTCGAATAGAGGATCAGGGCGAAGCTGGATCGATCGCCAGTGCGGACCAGGTCGTAGGAATACTCGGCGTCTTCCCATCGCGCGAGCACCGGTGCGACTTCGGCGTAATTGGAGTGGTATGCAATCTCGGCCGTGGGCTTGGTGGCGGGTCCGTAGGTCGCGGAAATGGCTTGGACCATGTCGTCCGCCGACATCCCTTCGATCTTGTAGCGATCGTAAGTGACGATGATTCGGAAAAGCTCGCCATTGTAGAAGGACAGCAATCCGTCTTTCACCGGGTCTGGTTTTGGATTCACCTGGGCCGTGCGAAGCTCCCAGTTCATTTCCTGAATCAGGGCAGGCCGCTTCTGAACGATTCGCGCGTCAGCGGGTCTCGATCCCGCTACCTTCGAAGCCGCGGCGAGGCTCATGCCGAGTTTCAGCCCGCGATAGCTCGATAAATCCGCAGCCGAGAGCATGGACGCTGCCATTAAGCCGCACAGAACGGCGATGGCACCGCTAGACCTTGGGAAGAACGATCTCTTGTAGAACTCAAGCATGGAATCTCCTGTTGACATTAACCAGTATAGGTTAATTATTCTTGCCAGTCAAATGCCATACTGGCATAATAGTCATCAGAAGTTCACTTACAGTAGTGAACCAAAGAGGGCAGGATGGACGTTTCTCTATTGATTCGACACCGCTTAAGCGAACTGGCGCTGGATCAGAAGGATCTGGCCGCCGCTGCGCAGGTTACCGAATCTTACATTTCCCAGCTCTTGACGAGAAAGAAAGTCCCGCCGGCGCCGGGTCGCACCGACATCTATGAAAGGATGAGCGAGTTCCTGAGGCTCCCGGCCGGGGAACTTTCGAAACTCGCGGATGTGCAACGGCAGGAGGATTTGAAGAAGCGGGTGACGCAGCCGCCCCGGCCTCTTTTCAAAGAGACTCGCGAGCTGGTGCTTCGGAAGTGCGAGCCCGAAAGGCGAAGAGAGGTCCAGCGGATCTTTGAAAAAGAGCCCTTTGGCGAGTTCGAAAGGCTGATCACACAAAAGCTTCTGGACGTGGCCCAGGGGATCGCCAAAGAGGAATTGCGCAGTGAGGAATGGCTCCGCTTGATGGCCCAGCTCAGCGGCCGCACCTACGAGCAAATGCGCGTCGCGATCCTGGACTTCCTCGATACCGACGTCTTCAATGTCTCGCTTGAGAATTGCGTTTCCTTCCTCGATCCGATGATCGACTCTTGGGATATCGACTTAAAGACGTTCGGCATGGAAGTGGTTCTGAACCGCCGCCTGACGCCGGGCCGTCTAAAGCGATTCGAGTTTGCCGAACGGGAACCGCAACCGGCTTTCACCCTGGAACCGGGCTTTGAGCAATTCCTCCGGGACAAATCTCTGAGCAGCGACGTCACGGAAGAGGAAATCGAATTCTTGAAGGCGCTAAAGTTTAAGGATCGGCGGCCCGCTCCCCTGTACTATTATCGGGAGCTGCAAAACTTAAGGGATCCACTGCATTTCCCGGCATGAAAATTACCGTTGCTCACTCCACGGTTTATCGCTACGATTTCCCGGTTTACCTGGAGCCGCACATTTTCCGGCTGCGGCCGCGCATGAGCAGCACCCAGCGGCTGATCGAGTTCGACATTCAGATCGCGCCGGCGCCCGCCGGAACCACGGAATGTTTGGATCAGGACGGCAACCTGGCGATGAACGCGTGGTTCAACGCGCCCACCAGGGAGTTGAGCGTATCCACTCGCTTCACTGTGGAGATGCTGCGGCAGAACCCTTTCGATTACGTTCTGGTCGGCGAATCGTTGAACCTTCCGCTGTGGTACCGGGAGCCTCTGAGCGCGGCTCTAACGTCCTACCGCAATGACACGCATGTCGCCGAATCCGTGAAACAGTTTGCGAAGTCGGTAGCCGGCGGCGCGCAATGGAACACCCTCTCGTTTCTGGTGACGCTGAGCCAGCAAGTCTTTCAAACCTGCCGCCAGGTAGTCCGTCCATCCGGAGCTCCCTGGCCCTCGGACCAGACGTTGAACTCGCGGGAGGGATCCTGCCGCGATCTGGCGGTCCTGTTCTGCGATGTTTGCCGCGTGATGGGCATTGCTGCCAGGTTCGTCAGCGGATATGAATGCGCGTCGGCGAACCGTCAGGATTCGTACATGCACGCCTGGGCCGAAGTCTATTTGCCCGGAATCGGCTGGCGAGGATACGATCCTTCGCGCGGTCTCGCCGTGTCCAACGGACATGTCGCCATCGCCGCGGGATTCGACCACGACCTCGCGGCTCCGGTGGCCGGATGGTACTCAGGTGAATCGCGCTCGCAGATGGAGGCGTTGATTCGTTTGCAGGTGGAGGGCTCGGCCCCCTAGGTAACGACAGGAACGGCCGGGTAGGCCGTGACTTAGCGTGTGCCGCTGCCCTGAGCCACTGCCTTGCCCTTCTGGGTGTGCGCCGGGTAGTGATCGAACAGCCACTTCTCGATCTTTTCTTTTTGCGTGGCCAGTACGACGCGTTGCCATTTCACGATACCGGTACGCTCGCTGTACTCGGCCATGACGTAAGAACCCTCGTTAAGCACTTCGATGAGGCCGTCAGTCTTGGCCCGCTTGAAGTGGTAGGAAGACAGCGTGGGATGGCGATCTTGCATGTGCTACTAGAATAGCAGATACCCCCAAATTTAGCCTGCCCAGCCGGAAAATGCCTGAAAATGCTGGAGTAATGCTATACTGAGAACGTACCGGAAGTCATACCGCGCCCGTCCGTTGGTTTAAGTTCCTGCCTGGCTCGCCTGATTCCCGCTTCTAACACACTTAATGAACACTTTTTCCACTCTCTCTTTATCGACAGCCTTGCAGACCAACCTGGCGCGGAATGGATTCGTCCATCCCACGCCGGTTCAAGCCAAGGCTATCCCCCAACAACTCGCCGGCCACGACCTCGTGATCACGGCGCAAACCGGCACGGGTAAGACGCTAGCCTTTGTCCTTCCGCTGCTCGAAAAGCTGACCGCGCAAGGTAACGTCCCCGGCGTCAGCGCGCTGATTTTGACTCCTACGCGCGAACTGGCGATACAGATCAGCGAAGCCTTTGCTCTGCTCGCCGCCGGCACGGGCATCCGCGCCGCTGTCGTAGTGGGCGGCTTGAATGAACAGACGCAATTGAACGCGGTTCGCAGGGGTGCACAGGTCGTCATCGCCACTCCCGGACGCCTCTCCGATTTTCTCGAGCGCAATCTCGTGAAACTTGGCTCGGTTCACACTTTGATCCTGGATGAAGCCGATCGGATGCTCGACATGGGCTTCCTCCCGACCATCAAGCGGATCATGGCGCTGGTGCCTGCCGCCCGTCAGACGGTATTTTGTTCCGCGACCATCGAATCTTCCGTGGCGCCGCTGATCAAGAGCTACCTAAAGAATCCGGTCCGAATCGAAGTAGGTTCCACCACCAAGCCGGCTGCTGAAATCGATCTGCACGTCTATGAGGTCGAGCAGGACCGCAAGCTTGGCCTGCTCGAAAAGATGCTCCAGGACGAGCTTGGATCTTTCCTGGTATTCGCACGCACCAAACACGGGGCGGATCGCCTGGCCAAGAAGCTGGCCCGCAGCGGATCGAAAGCCGCGGCCATTCACGGAGACCGCACACAATCGCAGCGCAACATGGCTCTGCGCGGATTCCAGGAAGGCAGCTATCGCGTCCTGGTGGCCACCGATGTCGCCGCTCGCGGGGTTCACGTGGAAGGAATCGCGCACGTGGTTAACTACGATTTGCCGCAAGTGCCCGAGGATTTCATTCACCGCGTGGGTCGAACCGGCCGCGCAGGGCTAAAAGGTACCGCATCCACGTTCAGCACGCGCAGTGAGCGGGGGGAGATCCGCAAGATCGAGCAACTGCTCCAGCTTCAGTTGACCCGGCGTCCGGTGCCTGCGGGACTGGAGCAAGAGGTGCGCGGCGCGGTCCATGGAACTCCTCCCCCATTCCGGGAGCGCGAACCGCGTGCTCACGCTGTGCGTAGCTACTCTCCCAGGGCTAAGTTCTCTCGCAGAAAAGGGTAAGGGGAAATAAGTGGGACAATCGACTATGGACAACGTGACGTTTGAAACGCAGGACCTTCGAATTCGGATCGAAGACAATGTCGCCAGAATCGACCAGCGAAACCTGAGCGGTGAAACCTGGCGGGAGATCGATCACAGCGAACTGCCGGTTACGCCACAGTGGCGGGACAGCTCGATCCGGACATCTCCGCTTAGGGTCGCTCTGGTGGCTTTTGAGCGCGAGAATCCCGGCAATACAACTTTGCGCACCGCGCTCGGCGCGTAAGGTCTACCAAAGGAAAGAGGCGCCGCGGCAACTTGCCGTCCGGCGCCTCTTTTTTTCAGTTAAACTCCTACCAGCGTTTATCCCGGCGTTGGCCACCGCCGCCACCAGCACCGCGTTCCGTTTTTGGATGTGCTTCGTTCACGTTCAGCGCCCTGCCGTCGAGATCCTTCCCATTCAGTTCGTTGATGGCGCGATCGGCATCCGCGTTGACGCTCATCTCCACGAATCCGAATCCTCTCGCCTGGCCCGTATCGCGGTCCGTAACGATGCTGACGCGGTCCACGGTTCCGTATGCCTCGAACAGCGATCGAACCGAGCCTTCGGTAGCACCGAAGCTCAGGTTTCCTACAAAAATATTCTTCATTTGGTCCTTTAATCTAGAGTTTGGTAAATCGGGGCAGGATCGGACGAGGGCGGCGGACCGGACTTATGCGAAGATGCCAAACGTACTGCTTAGCCTTTACTGTAGCACGGGACCTTAGTACGCAGGTCCGGTTTCCGGGGGGAATTTGGTGCTCCTCGGATTTGTAGCCCATTACCTATTCGCGCAAACTTTTCTTCTCCCTATGATGGGGATGTCAGGGAGATGTCATGGAACCAACTCAGCTTCAGCTAGCACTCAACGTCATTACGATTACCGGTGTGACCAGCCTGGCTGGTTACTGCTACCTCCTTAGGAAAGAGAACCGGAAGCTCGCGACGCAAAGGGAAGCGCCCAAAGCCGAGGTTGTGCAACCTGTCGTTCATCTTCAAACCGCGGCGCCTGACGCGAAGCCTGTCAAAACCGTTGACGTGGATATTCGAACCTTCGCTTCCGCCCGCCGCAACCGATGGGTGAACGGCCTGGCATCCTCGATTTCGCGTCAGGGTTTGGCTTCGATGCGGATCTGCTTGAGCGCTTCCGTCTGATGCTCTAGTTCCGCTTTGCCCGGAGGAAACTCGCTGACGCTGAACATGTAGGCCAGAACGTCGGCATCCTGCTCGCGAGTCAGCTTTCCAGGGCGATCCGCCGGCATGGTGGTACGAATTCGCTCGAAGAGATCGCCTACCGTGAGACTGTTCCAGTTCGACGAGAACTCGCCGCCGGTGAGAGGCGGTGCGGATTCTCCGCCGCCGAGCGCGCTTCCATGGCACGACGCGCAGTTGTTCGCATAGAGCGTGGCTCCACGTTCCGCTTGCGCCGAAGTGTAGACGCCGTCCCAGACTGAGCGTGTCGTCTGCGCGGCGAGGATCCCGGTCCCAACAACCAAGCAGAGCTTAATTATTCGAAGGCAGGCTGTAAGCAATGTACTCGCCAGAGTAGGCGCCTCCACTGACGGCGACGACGATGTATTGTTTGCCGTCGACCACATACGTCATGGGCGAGCCGCTTTGCGGAGCGGGCATCAGCACCGCGCCGACCTCGCGTCCCGTCGCCTTATCGTACGCACGCAGCATCGCTCCACGCGGATGTTGCGGAGTGGTCGTGATCTGGCTGTCGCCGAGGATCACCAGTGTCTTGGTCACTACCAGGCCCACGCTACCCGCTTGTCCTGTGTTGCCGATGTTCAGGCCACGCAGCGCCGCACTGTTGCGGACCACGTCGGGCGTCTCGCCGTAGGGAACCTGCCATTGCAGGTCGCCGCGATCGAGATTGATCGCCGAGATCACTCCGTAGGGCGGCTTCAAGATGGACAGCCCTTGTACGGTGAGGGCTCCTACCGACGCGGCCGGAGCCGTTGCGGGTTTCGCCGGGGCAGGTTTTACTGGGGCCACGCGAGGCTGCTGCGGGGCGTCGGCAGCCGAACCAAATCCCGGACCTTCCGATACACGGAACTCAGTACCATTCCTTCCCATGACGTAGCGAATGTCTGAAAATCCTTCAGGCGGCGTGCGCATGGAAATGGGGAACAGCGCCGACTGATTCGCCTGCGCGTAGACGATATGCGTCTCCGGATCGTAGCCTGCGCCGGGCCAATTCGTACCGCCGCTGGCGGTGCCCAGAGTCAACGCGCCGATTAAATTGTTATCGCCGACGATGGGCGGGAGGAACATCGGACCAGTCTTGTAACGAGCCACATTGTCCTTCGCTTGGGCTCGCAATTCGGGCGTGAAATCGATCAGGTCGTCCGGCACCTTGACGTACTGGCGTCCATAGGCCGGAGGCTTGGTGGGAAACGGCTGCGTCGGCGAGGTCTTTTCACCGGGCACATCAGATTGTGGAACGGCACGCTCTTCGATGGGCCACACGGGCTCGCCCGTTACGCGATCGAACACATAGAGGAACGCCTCTTTGCTGGGCAGCGCGACGGCCTTGATGGCCTTGCCGCCGACGTTGATATCGGCCAGGATCGGCGCCGAGGACAAATCGTAATCCCATATGGGATGGTGCACCACCTGGAAATGCCACTTGCGTTTGCCGGTCTTCAGATCCACGCAGACTAGGCTCTCGGCAAAGAGATTATTTCCGGGACGCTGGCCGCCGTAGAAATCCGAAGTGGGAGTTTCTACCGGTAGATACACGAGCCCCAGATCTTCGTCGACGGTCATCTGTGTCCAGACACCTGTATTTCCGTTGGTGGCCCAAGACCCGTTCTCCCACGTATCGTTGCCGAATTCGCCGGGGCGGGGAATCGTGTTGAACGTCCACAGGAGCTTGCCGCTGCGCACGTCGAACGCCCGGACATTGCCCTTGGTGTTGTTATGCGTGACGACGGTCATGCCCTCTTTGAAGGACGATCCGACGATCACCACGTCTTTCACCACCAGCGGCGTGGCGTGCAGGCCGGCCTCGCCCGTTTCGAGATCGATCTGCTGGCCGGTGCCGGTGACCATGCCTTCCTTCAGATCGACGATTCCGTTTTTACCGAAGCTCGAGATCGGCTGCCCGGTATGCGCGTTCAAGACCACCAGGCGATATCCGGTGGTGACGAACACCACGCGGTCGTCGCCCTTGCCATCGGTCCAATAGGAGACCCCGCGGCCCGAAAGCTGGCGCGGAGCGATGGCGGCGCGATTTCCTTCGCGCAGGCTGTACGCCCAGATCACTTCGCCGGTTTTCGCATCCAGTGCGACCACCGAACGGCGCGTACCCGCGGTCGTGTACAGCACGCCTTTCACCATCACGGGCGTTCCTTCCAGCTTGTATTCGGGATGGGTGCCGAAGTTATCGGTCTTGAATCGCCACGCCACTTCGAGCTGGTTGAAGTTCCCTGCATTGATTTGGTCGGCGGGCGAGTACTTGGTGCCCTTCAGGTCGGCTGTGTAGTAGGGCCACTCGCCATTTTTAGTGGAAGGTTGTTGGCAGAAGATTGAGGCGGTAACGCACAACAGCAACAACAAGGTTCGTTGGTACACGTGCCCTCCTACTTCTTGATGGAGACTTTCACTTGCGCGTTTGACCAGCAGCACTGGAAGCCGCGCCCGCCATCGCCCGACCAATCGTTGGCGAGCACGTTCAAAACGTACTCTCCGGGCTCGCTGAACGTGGCTGTGGTGGACGCTTTACCGCTGAACACAGGATTCGCGGCGCCTTGTACCTGCGCGCTTTCGATCGTAGGCCGGTCCTTGGCGAAAGTGACATCGCCGGGGCCGCGGAACTTGCTCAAGGTCAGTGTGACGGCCGGTGTTCTGGGACGAGTCGCGCCGGGGACCACGCTCGCGTCATCGGCGACCCAGATATTTAAGGGCACGGGATTCGACACGGTCCCGGAAAGCGCCTGCGACTGACCGCGCGGGCCATTCACAAATGGACCATTCTGCGTGAAGCCGATGAAGGGCGGCGTATTGCCAGTTGCGTCCTTGAAAGGATTGAGCTCCCACAGCGGATCGAGACCCACGGGGATTTGCGCCGTCTTGCCGTTGGCGACCAGTGTCCACGTTAC
>Ga0265313_10003346_pt1 | contig 13101 bp, 9 predicted proteins | sample 4123metaG_FD_203122 | JGI IMG/M metagenome (GOLD analysis project Ga0265313, IMG submission 203122) | Rhizosphere microbial communities from Carex aquatilis grown in University of Washington, Seatle, WA, United States - 4-1-23 metaG | ecosystem: Host-associated > Plants > Roots > Rhizosphere >...
CCTGTTCATCTCCATCCTCGCATTCCATCTGGCAAACGCGCCGATCCTCCCGACAGTGGCGCTCTATGTGAAGAAGCTCGGCGGTTCCGACAATCTGATGACGGCGACAGTGCTGACAGCGCAGGTCGTGATGGTGCCAGTCGCGCTGCTCACGGGCAGGCTTTGCGATTCCTGGGGACGAAAGCCGCTCATGGCGATCGCCTTTCTCGTTCTGCCGCTGCGCATTCTTTCCTATGCCTTCGTTACCAAGCCCGCGGCAGTTGTCTGGCTGCAGGGCCTTGACGGCATCGGCGCCGGCATTTACGGTGTGGCGGTGGTAGCGATCGCGGCCGATCTCACGCGCGGGAAAGGCCGCTTCAATACGCTGATGGGTTTCTTTGCCACGGCCCTGGCAATCGGAGGCGTCGCCGGCCCCTTGATCTCGGGCCTCCTTGTGCAACATCTCGGCTTCCACGTCACCTTCTACGTGTTCGCCCTGCTTGCCGCTTTTGGAGCAACGGTTTTTCTGCTGACCGTTCCTGAAACCAGAGACGGCAAACCAGAGGCGGCGGCCGTTGCTGACGAGGACGATCTTGGCCGTCAACGGACTATTGCGAATTTAACCTGAGGCGCAAACGCGTGACTCATCTCTTCATCGCTCTTAGCAGATCGGCAATGCGAACGACAGACGGGCATTCGAGCTGATGGCGCCCCTGGTTTGGGCGATCGTTGCGGCAACAATTGCGGGCATCTTGTTCCGTCCCATGGGTTGGCCGGAAGCGGCCTGGGCCTGTCTCGGGGCGGGATTGCTTGTCGTGTTCCGGCTGCTGACTGTATCCGCTCGTTTAGATCTGAAAGTGTGTCCTCGTTTGCTTCCGCCATGATCGATGGTAGACCGAGCGAGGCGCTGACACTATCTGCCAACTTGGACCAATTCGATTTCAAAATAACGCGGGACCTGGGAAAGGCCCGCGATTGGCTCCGACACCATCGCCCGGGGACTGAACGTGCCGGTTTACTTGCATTTTTCGAACGCAATCCGATTGAAGCCTGAAGGCGTCTTTGTCAAGGCGAGCATCGATCCTGTCGAATGGTTTCTTGCCGATCGATCGGACATTCGATCGTCTGATTACCTAGAAGATATTGCGACTGAGTTCGACGTCCAGGGATTGGAACTGGATTGGGTGTGTGTTTGCATCGATGCTAATTTGCGCATCACCGATGGTAAGACGATCGAGCCTGCTACGTTCCGAGGCACTCGCTGGCAGGCCGTCAACGATCTCGATCGTCGAAAGTACATTTTGAATGCCCACCGTGTGTTGCTGACGAGAGCACGCCAGGGAGTCGTCATTTCGTTCCCCATGGCGATATCAGCGACCCTACCCGCCGGCCGTGCTGGTATGACGATCTCTACGATTACTTTATTGGCTGTGGAGTCGGACGCCTGTAAATAAGGAGTCTCTCACGCACCCGGCCAAGGCAAACCGAGCGAGCGCTGGCGCATTCGGGGCGGTGGAGTCGTGCGCCATCCGCAGCGCAAGATAATAAGGAATTATCGATACCGCGACAACGCGCCTTCGTCCGAGTCCTTCGCAACCTCCCACAAGCCGACTTCACGGGAATAATCCGATCAAGTTCCTCGGACATCTATCTGGATAGCGCACCCAAGAAGTCGGCGGAGCAGGTCTTAGCCGGTCAAAATTCAATCCGCGCCTGAAACGCGACCATACGTGGAGAGCTATCGCCGCCCAACCCGACCCCGAGCAGACCGGTGGGCGGCGACGTGGCGGAAGTCAGGGCGCCGAAACCTGTCTGGGTGGAAGGCTTGCCGGGGATACCCGCAATCACATTCGACGGCAGACTGAAGTTCGGGTGGTTGAATAGGTTGAAGAATTGCCCTTCGACGCGCAGTTTCATTCGATCATTCAGAGTGAACCATTTGGTGAGGTACAGATCGCTCCAAGTGAAATTGGGACCTCGCAGGGCATTGCGTCCGAGATTACCAAACTGACAGTTCTGCGGTGTGTTGCCGCCCACGCAGGCGCCTGTACTGGGATCAACGCTGGAAACGAAGGCATTCGGGTTCAGCCACTGAATCGTCCCGGGCTGCGTGACGCCCGGAATCGCATTGTGCTGGTACAGCGGCACACCAGGAACGACGCTCGCAAATTGCGGGCCGCTGCCATTCACGATGCCATTTCCATTGGCTGTGTAGGGCGCACTCAGCACCGAGAATGGAATTCCACTGTGCCAAAAGGCCGTTCCAGATACCTGCCAGCCGTTTAGCGCACGGCCGAGGGGGCCCCGGAGCTTCATCGGCAGTTCATAGACATAGCTGGCTGTGAAGTTGTGGCGCACATCGTAATCACACGGACCGCGATCGCGCTGAAGATCGCCAGGAATCGGCGAAAGAATACCTCCCGCGGAGAACGGCAGGAATCCTCCATTGGACACCGTGTCGATGCAGTGGCTCCAAGTGTAGTTGGCCTGGACTTGCAACCCATGCCCGAGCCGCTTCTCGGCAGTCGTTTGAAGGCCGTTGTAGTGGCTATTAGCCCCGGTGTTCAGTTGCGTGACTGTTCCGAATCTGGGATCGGTCGGTCCACCGTAAGGGAATGGCGCGAAGCAGCCCTGACACGCCGTTTGATAACCGTTCACCTGAGTCGTGTATGGTTGGTTCACCGCGCGCGTGCCCACATACTGAGCCCGCAGATTAATCGTGTTGCCAATCTGGTGTTCCAGAGCGAAGCTCCACTGCATGAAATAGGGCGCATGCAACTTTCCATCCGGCACGGCCGTAATCGCTACTGGTTGCAAACAGGTATTCGGGTTCGAGAGCGGCGAGGCGCAGGAGAGCTGGCCTTTGGCGAAACCCTCGCTGAATACCTGATTTGCGGCGACGGTCGCATCGACAGCGCTGCCGGGCACTCCCGGCGCGATCGACGTTCCTCCTACAGTGCCCAGGAGGCCGCCTTGGAAGGTCTGGGAGTACGGTGGATTCACACCCACAGAATCGACAATGCTTCCCGGCAGCAGATCGCTGAATAGACCGAATCCACTCCGCAGGACCGTCTTGGACGCGATCTGAAAAGCAATGCCGGTTCTCGGTTGAAGAATCGCGAGCGGCGTTGACTCAAAGATGTTTCCGAGCCCGGTCTGGATAGCTGCGTTCAGGGGTTGATTTACATCATGAGAAATCGAGGCGAAGGAGCCCGAGAGTCGTGCAACCGCATCGTGCGGGTTCAGTGGATTCGAATTGTGAGTGGTACGGATACCGAAGGTCCAGGTGAGCCTCGAAGTGACTTTCCAGGTGTCTTGCACGTACAGATCCAGATTCAGGAAGTTGTAAGGCTGAGAGTTCGCGAGCGGAAACGTCTTGGACGCAGTCGAAGCCACGCCGTAGATGAATTGCGGCAGGGTAGTGTAAGTGACGAGGGGAACGGCTCCTTCACCGAAGTCATAGTCGTTCAGCCGGAAGATTCGCGTATTGGTTCCGAACCGAAGCTCATGCGCACCCATGGTCCACGCCAGGTTGTCATTGATGAACAACCGGGAGGCCTTCCGCCCCTGAACCCACGTGTTGTCCAGGCCACCGATGGGCGTAAAAGGCGCGTTCGCACCACTGCCCTGCAGCACGATCGGGAATGCCGATAAGGTTTTCTGAAGATCGCTCGGCCCGAAGAGACTCTTGTACCAGGAGAACCCCGGATTGAAATAGTTCACCAACTTCGACGAAAAGATGTGCGTGTAGCCGGTCGCAAATGAATAGAGCGGTTGCGGAGACACGGCATCGAACAGTGGATTGATCGGGTCTGTATAGGCGGCCTGTAAGCCGGTGTCGAGCTGAAACCGGTACCAGGAGATGTTTTTCTCGTCGATGTTGTAATCAATCCGGGCGGTCTGGACCTGTTCATGATCGTCGCTGGAATGGGAAACGCTCTGGCGATTGGCGCAACCGTTGCCATTGGGAGGAAGACCCTGCGCCGGGCTTCCGTCACCGTTGAACGGGCAGCCCAGAACGGCCAGCGGTGTTCCGGTAGTACTTCCATACAAACCGAACATTTTCTGGTAGAACGGCACCAGTTGCGGCGCAGGGCGGTAGGTGGAACCGGTGACCGTGTCTGTGCCGCCCAGCGGCAACTGCCGTAGGACGTAGTTCTGAAACGCGGGCGTTGGAACCGTTGTGGCGGACACGATCGGCAGAGCGATCCGAACCCATTCACTATCGATGAAGAAGAACAGCTTATTGCGTAGGATCGGCCCTCCCGCACTGCCCCCGAAATGGTTCACGGTGGAGCGCGGCTTGTGACTGCCCGGGGTGGAGTCCGTGAAGAAATCAGCGGCATTGAGTCTCGATCCGTTCCACAGCTCGTACAGGTTTCCGTGAAACTGATTCGTACCTGATTTGGTAACGTAGTCGACTTGCGAGGCCCCATATCGTCCCTGGTCGACGGCATACGAAAGCGTATTCACCGTCACCTCGGCGATCGAATTGAGACCCAACACGAGATTCGTCGACAGACCGCTGTTGAGATTCGTGAGCGGGTCATTCGTTTCCAGGCCGTCAACGATGTAGCCGTTTGCGAGCGACGGCAGGCCATTGAATTGGACGTTGCCATAGCCGTTCGTACCGCCGACGAAGTCGTTTCCGCTACCGGCGGTATTGATCAAGGCGCCCGGCGCGAACTGCAATGGATACGTCAGGTCGCCGCCGGGGTTCGGTAGATTCTCCAGTGCTCGCGCATTCAGCGTCGTCGCAGTGTTCGGATTGTCGGGATTGACCAGCGGTGCATCGCCGGTCACCGTTATCTCACCTTTTATCGCAGCGAGCTTCAGCATGAAGTTGACTGTTTGTTTTTGCCCCAGGTCTGAGAAAACTGACGCATTGATCTGCGGCTCGAAGCCCTCCGACTCGACCCTGACGGAGTACGCGCCCGGCTGCAACTGCGGGAAATTGAACCGGCCGGCGTCGTCGGTTTTTGCGGTACGCTTCGACCCGGCGTCCGTTTTGATAATCGTTACGGTGGCGCCTGAGATGGCGGCTCCGCTGGGATCGACCACCGTACCCACAATGGCGCTGGTGGTCTCGCCCTGTGCCAGAAGGCGTTCGGGAAAACAAGCGAACGATGCCAGGCAAGCGAGGAGGGAAAGAATGCGAACCAGCGCACCAGAATTAGGCACACCTAATAATAGCCCTGCTCCGACGTGGCCGCAACTGTTCGCATATTGTTTGCAGCACGCGTCGAACTGGCTTACGATCAAGATTAGTGGCGCCGAAATCATTCACAACCTCCGAGTCCGTCGACGACTACCTCAAGGCCATCCTGGAGTTGGCTGGCGCGGAGGACTCGCGCGTCACGACCAACGCTCTCGCCGAGAGGCTTGGAGTTCGCACTCCTTCGGTGACCGGAATGCTTCAGAAGCTCGCAGCGCAACGCCCGGCCCTGGTTCTGTATGAAAAACACCGAGGTGTCCGGCTCGCTGCGGCTGGCAAACGAAGGGCCTGGGAACTGGTCAGGCACCACCGTCTGCTGGAATTATTTCTTCACGACGTTCTGAAGTACTCCTGGGACGAAGTACACGAGGAAGCAGAACGGCTGGAACACTTCATCTCGGAGCGGTTTGAAGATCGGGTTGCGGCGATCCTCGGCGATCCGGAAATCGATCCGCATGGCCATGTGATCCCCCAGAAATATGAAGCCGGGGTGTCCCGCGAAGAAGTACCGCTCGTGCGATTGCCCCTCCAAACGCCAGCTATCATAAGCAGCGTTTCCGACCGTAGCGCCGTCGCCCTGCGCGAATTAGAACAACTAGGGCTGATGCCCGGCATCGCACTCGCAGTCGAACGAAGGAACTCATCTGCTTCGCTTTTGATACGACTGGGTGGTCGCCGAGATCTCATTCGTCTTAGTAATGATCTAGCGTGTTGTGTTTTTGTTGCCCCAAATCCACCCGCCTAACGTTTTGCGTGGCCCAAGTCTCGATGGTCGGAGATGTCGCGATGGACCCTGGGCGTGCCGGCTTTATCCGCAGTCCGGGCGACTTGGCGACAACGCGGGCCAGACCGGCTCTGGGAAGTTTGACGGCCACGCTGGTTTCACTGATCTCGATGCCCAGTTTGAGCAATTCTCGGTGGATGTGGGGCGCGCCCCAAAGCGGGTTTTCGCGACTTATCCTGCGGATCAGATCGCGGACCTCACAGGAAACGCCGGGTCGACCCTTCCGACCATGCCGGATCTTCCAGGTCCAGAAGAGATGAAATCCCTTGCGGTGCCAGGCGATCGCCGTCGTGAGTTTAACGATGTCCAGTGGTGAGCGCCCGTCGCCCCAGATTTGGGAAAGGAACGCCCAAAACAGACGGTGGACGGGAGTTAGCTTCGGCCGTTTCCTGGCAGAACGCTTAAGGACCCCGATTGGTGGCGGAGCGCGATGTTCTCCAACTCCAGCACAGCGCGCGAACGGAACATCGAACACAACGTCGACAAGGGAGCAGATAACAGGATCAGCATCGGATACTGCCATCTTCTCAAAGAGTACGGAGTTTCCGATAGGAACAGTCGCATTGCTAACATAGCAGGCAACGTACCTTCGCAGGTTGGTTATGCACGTGGCTCAAAATTTCAGTAAGACGGTTCTTAACCGATCGTAAGTGTACCTGCCGGACCGATACCGCCGGACCTTTTTCAGCGACCTGCCAGACTAGATCTCTATGATTTGGTGCCGTATGGCAAACTGAATCAAATCGCTGTACGTCCGGAAATTGAGCTTCCGCATAATGTTGGAGCGGTGCGCGTCCACTGTCTTCACGCTGAGGTCTAGCGCAGTGGCTACTTCTTTGTTGCTGCGCCCGAGCGCCAGCAACTTCAGAACCTCAAGTTCTCGTGGACTGACATCGCGCGGAGAGGATACCGCCGCGCTGGTCCTCGCCAAATGACCGATGATCAGTTTCGTGACGGCCGGCGAGAGAAACGGTTGGCCTCTCTCGACCGATTGAACGGCCCGAACCAGATCGCGCCCGGCGTCCGATTTCAACACTAGAGCGATGGCGCCGGCCGCGAAGACCTGACTGGCAATTTCCCCCGAATCGTTCATAGTGAGCACCAAGATCTTGATACCGGGGCAGGCACTGAGGATTCTTGGAATCGCTTCCAGCCCGTCCATTTCCGGCATTCTGAGATCCAGTAGCACCAAGTCCGGGCTTAGCTTCTTGGCCTTGTCAGAAGCCTCGCGTCCGGTGGCCGCTTCACCGCAAATCTTCCACTCCGGCCGGGCTTCCAAGAGCGCGCGAATGCCCTGGCGAACCACTTCGTGATCATCTGCGATCAGGATGGACAACGGCTTCATACAAAGGAGGATAGCGGGATGGTTGCCTTCACTCTGGTACCGCTAGTGTGTGACGCGATTTCCAACAGACCGTTCAGTTGCTCCACGCGTTCCCGCATGCTTGCAATGCCAACTCCGGAAGGGGCGTCGTCAACAATACCACGGCCGGCGTCCGACACTTCCAAGACCAGGTTGGATGGACTGCGAAGCAGGCTGACGCGGGCCGTGGCGCTGCCAGCATGACGACGAATGTTCGTCAGAGATTCCTGCACCACCCGAAAGATTGTTGTCTCCACGGCTTGCGGCACGCGGCCCAAGTCGGAAGTCACCTCCACCTCCACCTGGATTCCACTTCGCCGGATGAATCCGTCGATGTACCGCGACAGCGCGGACTCCAAGCCCAATTCATCCAGTTCATGTGGGTGCAACAGATAAGAAACAGTGCGAATCTCTCGTAGACACCGGTCGGCCAGGGTGGTGCTTTCCGACATCGCCGCGCGCCCACGGGCATTGAGGAGTCCGGCGGATTCGCTCAAGACAGAAAGATTCATCGAGAGGGCAGCGAGCCATTGCGCCGTGGTATCGTGAAGCTCCCGCGCCAAGCGCCGCCGCTCTTCGTCTTCCAGTCGTAAGAGGCGGCCGGAAAGCGCGCGCAATTCATCGAACGAACGCTGCAGCTCCTGGGCGGCCTGGATGTTTTCGAGAACATCCGCCGCCTCGCGGGCGTACAGATCCAACATATAGAGATCGCGCTCGGAAGGGCGGTGAGGATGATTCCAGTGAGTAGACAGCACTCCTAGCAACGCCCCGGTCCGGCTCAGGAGAGGAGTGGACTGAATGGACCGAAACCCTCCCGCAGCCGCGATATCCCGAAGAGGCCTGAGGGATTCCTCCTGGTTCACATCCTCGATGATGACGCGGCTGAGGCTGTTCATCGCCCCACTGCAAGCCCAGGGGGAATCGCGCCTCACGACACCCAGTTGATCCAGAAAATCTTGCGAAAATCCCTGTTGTGCAGCAATCGTGAGGGTTTGAGCGGGAGGGTCGTAAACCTGCACGTTCCCCATTTGAGAGCCCATCATCGCGCAGGTCGCAACCAGGATTTCCCGTAGAGCTGAGGGGACATCCGGGGCAACCAGAAGCCGGCTGACCACTTCATGCAATCGCGTCATCCCTTTTAGCTCGGCATCGATCGTCTCCCGAACCGACCGCGCCTCCTGCTTGCGCATGTGGGCGAGCGACAAGTGGACTTCCACGCGTGCCAGCAACTCACGCGCGGTAAAGGGTTTCACCAAGTAGTCATCCGCGCGGGCGGCCAAACCCTGAACACGAGCTTCTTCGCCAGCTCGCGCCGAGAGAAAAAGGACTGGAAGAGTACTCGTTGCGGGATTCGAGCGGATAGCATCGAGCATACCGAGACCGTCGAGAACCGGCATCATTATGTCACTTAACACCAAATCGGGTGGTTCTACGGAAATAAGATCCAGGGCCTCCTCGCCATTTGCGGCCGCCATAACGTCATAGTGCGGCATAAGCAGTCGCTTCAGGTAGTCGCGCATATCAGCGTTGTCGTCCACCAGCAACACCCTGGCTCGTTTTTCGTTTCGCTCGCGCGCAACGGCCGCCTGTCCTTCCGGCGGGGCCGCTAGTGGGCTATGACGGGGTGTAGGGTCTAGGGCAACGAACTCACCGATATCCGGAAGCCATCGAAGAGCTTCCTCGATGTACGCCTCCGCCCGGGTAGCCGTGGAGGCAATTGTGGCGTCCACACCGATGCCCTCGCGCGGCAGATGCGCCGTTCCAAATGGTATGCGAACCGTGAAGGCGCTTCCGCGTTGCGGCTCGCTTTCCACCGAGACCTTTCCGCCGTGCAGCTTCGCCAGTTCCTGTACCAAGGCAAGACCAATGCCCGTGCCTTCGTACGTGCGACTCTGGGCGCCTTGCACGCGGTGAAACCGCTCGAACAAGCGCGGTATTTCGCTCGGAGCGATCCCGGTGCCCGTATCGCGCACTGTCAATTCGGCGGATTGTCCGTCTAATGACGGACCCAGGTTCACCGCTATCTCGCCCTCAAAAGTGAATTTAAGGGCGTTCGAAATGAGATTCAGGACGATCTTCTCCCACATGTCGCGGTCGACGTAGACCGACTGCGCTAGCGGCGGACACTCGACGGTAAGGCGCAATCCAGCTTTCTCGACAGCCGATCGGAAACTGGAGGCCAGATCCGCTGTGAATGTGGCCAGGTCCGTAGGTTGATAGCTGGCTTGCACACGGCCGGCCTCGATTCGCGAGAAATCCAGCAGTGTGTTTGCCAGTTTCAGCAGTCGCACGGCGTTACGATGGGCGACGTTCATGACCGCCCGGTTCTCAGGGGCTATCTCGCCTTCAGCTTTAGCCAGGAGATCTTCGAGGGAACCCAGTATCAGTGTGAGTGGAGTTCGAAATTCGTGGCTGACGTTAGAGAAGAACACCGTTTTCGCGCGATCGATTTCGGCCAGAGCTTCGGCCCGCCGGCGCTCCTTCTCGTAGGCTATCGCGTCCGAAATGGCGGAGCCGACATGCCCGGCCACCATGTCGAGAAACGTGCGGTACACCGCGTCCCACGGACGGCGGGGGCCGAGACCCGCCGCTAGCAACCCAGCCAGAGTGCCCGGCGCTGCGTAGATCGGGAGGATGATCGCGCGAGACACCGGCTCGGGCCAGGGATTGCCGTGAATCCGTACCCCTCGTGAGATCAAGTCGCCAATTTCCACGGCACGCTTGGTCCGCGCGACGGAAGCCAGCGGCCACGGGGAGAGCGAATCGTCCCCGGAAAGAGGCACTGAGTGCGGAAGCACGTACTTCTCTTCAGGAATCACCGCCGCGCTGAGGGTTGCTTCGGACCCGGCGGCATCAACCAGATAGATCGCGGCGAAAGGGATATCGCGGGGGTTTTCACTCAGCACAGTTGCCGCATGTTGGCACGCTGCCTCCACCGTTCGGTCTTCCTGCGCTCGGACGCCGAGCTTGCGAAGCGTCTCCAACCGCCGCGCGCCCACAACCAGTTCGGTGGTCTCAGTACACGGGCAGAAGACTCCTTCCACGGTCCGTGCGTCCGCTGCCAGAATCGGGGCGAAGGTCCACGTGATATAGACTTCCTCCTTGGGAAGCCTCCGGTTGTAGTACAACTCCGAGTTCTCCGACCAGGTTGCCTTTCCGGTAGCCAGAACGCTTTCCAACATAGGACCGATCGAGTCCCATACTTCGGGCCAGCACTCGATCCCCGGGCGGCCGAGTACTCGCGGGTGCTTCTCCGCGGTCAACCACGGAAGATGTGCGTCGTTATAGAGAAGACAGAACCTCTTGCCCCACCAGATCACGATGGGAAAGCGGCAGGGGAGGCAGATGCTAACAGCCACGCGCAAATTCTCCGGCCAGTTCTGGGGAGGGCCGAAGTCCGTGGCGGACCAGTCGAACGCGCGCATGCGAACCGCCATTTCGCTGTCGCCCGGAAACAAGCGTTCCAGCTGCGAGTTCGGGAGAGGTTCGAAATGTATCACGACTCGCCTCCTTCAGGGGCCGCCGGGGATCTAAAACAGCGGACCCCCTCGATAATGCGTAAAGAACGTCTAGCGATTATATAAGAAAAGCGTGGGAACCAGGATAGCATTCAAAGGGTTGTTTAGTGGGTCACGTTGAAGGGATCAGCGCTCGGCATCAGCATGAAAACAGTGGGCTCGGAGGCCGCGAATATCATACGGAAATTGAAACTGCGCAGCTATAGCGAACTGGTTCAATTTGTAGTTCGACACGGCATCGTCTAAATCTAGCGGCCACGAACCCCCCGGTAGCAACATAGGAAAAGTACCAATCCGATTCAGAGAATCAACCTACGAAATCACTCCAATTGAGGTCTGGACGGCCTTCGGTTACCGTCGAAGTGTAGTGGCGCTGGAACAAGGGCAGGCCCAGTCCAGAAAGGATCTCGGGTCTATGAAAGCGAATAGCATCGACGTTCTGGGATCAATCGGAAGAGTCCTTTGCTGCACGATATTCCGTGCCGGCGGCAAGAAATTGCTCGCCAAGGGCCACGTGATCAGCGAAGAAGATACTCGTATGCTCGAGACCGAAGGCATGAAACAGGTCTGGGTCACCGAGTTGGAAGAAGGTGAAGTTGGCGAGGATGACGCTGTGATGCAGGTCGCGAGCGAAATTGGCTGCGGAACGCTCGAAATCCGTCCTGCTCCTGGTGGAAGGGCGAACTTGTTTACCACTGAGTCGTGTTGCGTCTTGGTGGACGATGAACTGCTAAAGCAAATCAATTGTATGGCCAGCATGGCCATCGCCACCTCTATCAATTTTTCTTACGCACGCTCTGGGCAACGTGTGGCAACGGTGAAAAGTACACCGTTCGCAGTCGCCCGGCAGGAACTCGAAGCGATGATTTCGATCGTTAAAGAAAGAGGTCCCATATTGCAGGCGCGGCCCATCCGCTCCGCGGCCGTCGCCGTCCTGTACAGCGATCCACTCAACGGCGAACGGGCCCGCCAGCTCTTTGAACCGGTTGTACGCCAGCGCCTGGAGGGTTTCGGTATTGCGCCCAGCTACGCTTTGGCGCCGACTGAGGATGAAGACTCCGTGGCTCGGGCCCTCGAGCATCTCTTCCGCGCTCGTCCCACCGGTATTTTGATCGCATCCACCACCGCCCCCGCGGGTCCGGACGATGTGATCGGCCGCTCCATGATCAGAGCCGGCTGCCAGATCGAGCGCTTCCTGGCTCCTGTGGAACCCGGCAATCTCTTGTTGCTGGGCTACAAAGACGATGTTCCCATCGTATCCGCGCCCGGCTGCTTCCGCTCCGCAAAACCAAACGTCGTGGACTTGATGCTTCCCCCGATGCTTGCCCGCTATCGCGTCTCTGGTTGGGAAGTCGCCTGCCTGGGGCATGGCGGATTGCTCGTTTAGAGCCGTGAAGTTTCTTAGCGACACCGAGCGAACTCAGGAAACGCCGTAGGGAATTAATCCGATTGAAGCTCTTCGGGCTCCCGCTTACTATCGAATTGAAATGGTTCTGCAACACGACAGCAGCTCCGGGGTTGAAGGCGCGATTAGCGTTGAGTCGCAAATACCCCTGAGGGGTCCGTTGGCTACCGTAGCGTGATGTTTGAAACCGTCGCAACCTTGCTAAATAGCGGACGGCTACAAGAGACCCGGTGTCTGATCCTCGACATAGACGAGACTTCAAGGAGCGCACCGAAGAACTCGACGTAAACCGTGACTTTGTTCAGCGAGATCATGATCAAGAAAAAGGGCCGCGCCTCGTGCTAACTGGGAAACGTTTTCGGCTTAAAAGTGAAACTGTCGGCATTGATTCGAAGGATGGGAGTCGGACCGCAGTACGAGTCCCCGCAGAAGCCATCGTTGAAATCACACGCGGCCCCACCCAGAAAGCTGACGTACAGATGATCGAGGTGCTCTGGGAGGGCCGAACGATCGTGATGTTACCTGAGGACGTTGTGGGGCGCGCCGAAGAGATTCCGGCAGACGGCGGGGCGTTCCCCTAGCTCCATCACGATGCTTGAAGACGATGCGGGGTTCGCCGATTCAAATGAAACCCACGCAAAGCTCCAATTCTCCGTCTCAGGCTTCGTGCAGTTTGAAACAGTAATCTTCTTGAAGGAACTCATCAGCTTCCCTTGTAAGATCTGTCATCGGGTGGGCATCATCGACAAAGTCGCAGTCTCACTGGCCAAAGTTGCGCTTGTCGGCCTTTGTCCGTCGTGTGGCTGGCGAGAGTTGGTTTGGTTCGATCTGCTAGAG
>Ga0265313_10003349_pt1 | contig 13086 bp, 11 predicted proteins | sample 4123metaG_FD_203122 | JGI IMG/M metagenome (GOLD analysis project Ga0265313, IMG submission 203122) | Rhizosphere microbial communities from Carex aquatilis grown in University of Washington, Seatle, WA, United States - 4-1-23 metaG | ecosystem: Host-associated > Plants > Roots > Rhizosphere >...
CGTGCTCATTCTGTATTCGTCCGTTCCGCCGTCTTCAGCATCAGATGATCGAAAAATGCGGCCTCCATTGCCCGTGCTTTCGCGACCTTCACGTAGTCTGTGTGGTGCAACTCTGGCGTCGTGAGGATTGCGTTCATATCCAAAGAGACGCCCGAACGGGAGGCAAGGTACCGCAGATACCCAAATGCGGAATTGACGCCGAAGTGGCGTCCATGTTCGGGACCTTTCTGCGGATTGAATGTACTTCCGCCGGGTGAAAGGAACGAGTATGCGAGCCATACCGTCTTCGCGTCTGCGGTTAGTGAATCCAGCATCTTCTGTCCGTGAGCATCTCCGGTCTCCCTCTTCACAAAGGCACAGAAGTCCTTGAAACTCAGACGAGTCACCGCTGCATAGCCGATAACCTGATCGCGTATCGGGATTCTGGCAGGATGCACGATGTTCTCGGTCTCGCCGCTCCGATACTCGGGGATGCTGTCCCACTGCTTGACGATGCTTCTGGGGAGGCCGAGCCGACCCTTTATCGTCTCCAAGAAATCGAGACCACCGCCTTTGAAGGTGTCATCTTTCTCCGATCCGCGCGCTATCAGCGCCTCATCGCGTTCGCGCGCCGCGGTTGTTAGCACCAGGAAAGGATCTACTTCCGGAACGAGTTGTGCCGCACGTTTCAAGTTAGCGGCCGCCGCCCTGCTGCCGACTGGCCGGGAAAGCACCCGCAACGTCTGTATGAAGCGGATATCGCCATCGACATAGATCCGAGACAGTCCAATCGGGAATCCTTCGGGCGGCACCCCGAACCGCGCTCCAATCGTTTGCATCAGCGTGACGCGGGCTTCTCTTCCGAGATCGCGGCCTGCCTGGGCGGCGACTCGGATACGTAGGGGCGACAGCGGATCGTCATCGTGCAGATCGCCGCCCGTGCCCGGCACCGTAACGACGGCCGGCGTATTCTTGGCGATGTAGATCGTCTTCTTGTTCGCGCCCTCGAAGGGGTCATCCTCGCCTGCGTCCATCGCGAGCTACCTCGACCTCTTCAGGATGAACTGCGCCGTCACCGCATAGAGTCCGGCGGAATTCGAGGAAAAAGCGCGGATCTTCGCGGGAGGAGACTCTTGGCGCCAGTGGCCGCCTTCATTGCTGCAGACCAATCCCCGGTCAACCGACAGGAAGAGGCTGCCATTCCAGAATCCATGAAAGGAGTAGGATCGACATGGCTTCGGAAGATTCGGACCTGCCAGAACCCAGGCGTCGTTGTCCTGTTTGTAAAATTTGCCGTCGGCACATGTTACCCAAAGTCGATTGCCAACGTCACCCGTAAGCCAATAGCTCCGGTCAACAGGTTCGCACGGTTCTCTTCCCTCTGGGAGTCTCCAGTGATCAATCTGACGGCCGTCGCGTTCGCTCAATGCGACCCACTTGCCATCCGTTCGCTTGAACCTGCCGAACGAGTGATTTCCCGCAACGATCGTATCCGGAAGGAACGGACCAACGACGAAAAGAGAATCCCGTCGGAGGTCTTCTCTAGGGCCAATTGGTTTTTCAATGTTCCACTGTTTCCCGTTGTAGTGCATGACTAGGCCGCGAGAGCCGACAGCGTATACATCTGTCGGCGAAACTCCCCATACAGCCGCGAGGTGCTGGCCAGTCGGCATGGTTTCGGCATCACAGGTGTGTTCGGGCGAACAGTGGACGATTACACCTCGGCCGACCGCGAATAGGTCGCCCGTCGGCGCGACCCACAGGCTATCCAACCACCTTTCTTTCGGGGCCGGCAACGAATAGACGATCTCCCACTTTGCAGCGCCCTCTAGGGTTGGATTGTGCGAATTCGGGGCATTGGCCGCTGCTGCAGGCAGTACGCCGACTGCCGCCTTCAGCGCAAGTAGGCAAGGCAAAAGCGAGCGAAGCAAGCGATGTGTCTTGTGGTGGCCCATGACTATGTCGCCGCCCCTCTATCATGTAACTTCCGCAGTCGAGCCACTGTATCCTCGTCGATCTCGCCGGTGGGCTCTAGCTGGTTCTCCAGTTGAAACCTGCGTAGCGCCTCGGTTGTTGCCGACCCGATTGCTCCGTCGTCATCGAGAACGAATCCACTCCAGTCGTCCGAAGCGAAACCCAGGTTCTCGAGCCTCTGCTGCAGGCCAGAGACCTCGATCAGCGGGTCCAGGGCGCCGATCCTGACGTCGAAGGAAATGTCGCCGTTCGGGAAGTACAACTCGGCGCGAGTCGCCCAAGCCGGGACCGCCTGGGACACGAAACCGGCGGCGTCCGTTCGTCCATGGCTCTGGACGTTCCCGACGGTGAATATGTAATCCCGATTGGCAAGGGGCCTGTGGCCGTCGCGGACGTAGATTGAAATCCGAGTCTCCGGCCGCGCCAGGGTGAAGACGTGCTCCTTGCCGGTCTCGCATTGGTAGGTCGTCGGCGTCGGCTTATCCGGGATGGCGAGTTCGTCGCCAGCCTTGATCACGAAGGGATTTGGCCGCTTCTTCTTGAAGTCCGCGTTCGAGGGGTGGTCGTAGATTTGGTGATAGTCCGAAAAGCCGAACTCGCTCGCGATCGTCGCGAGGCAATCGCCTGGCTGGACCTTGTAGTTCCGCATCGCCGGCTCAGTCCTTCCTAACGGCCTCTGGGTGCTCGTCCAGCCATTCGACCTTGCAGTGGCCCTTGGCGATTCCCTTTACTGTCACTACTCCGTCGGAAAGCGTTCGCCCTTCGATCACGCTTCCGCTCGGCGTGGTCAGGCGATACCTTCGGTTGCCAGTCGGAGCGCCGTGTTGATCGACCGTCCGGATGACCACAGATTCGGTTCCTTCATGGAGGACTCTCGTATGCTTCTTCGGCGGGCCCGAAGGGCGAAGGCCCGGACAGACGGTGCTCGTCCAGACCGACGGCGGACAATTCGCCGGCATCACGTCTTCGGCATTTTGGGCGAGGAGGTCGCCGTGCCGGACGGCGCCCTTTCCCTCGATCACAACGTCGCGTGAGCATGAGGTGAAGTGGGCCTTGCCCTGCGCAACGTGGCTGGCGACGCCGCCCCCGGTGTTGGCGGCGACTTCGTTGCCGGTGGAGGTGGCGAAGTACGAATCCTTATGTCCGGCCGGATGGCCTTGGATCACCACCGTGAGCGCGCCGCCTGCCAGGTCTTTGGCCTGTACGGTGTTCGTGAGCGGAACCGGCACCGGCCCAGCCGGCGGGCCGGGCGGGCATAAGCAGACGTCCGGGAAGGCGATGGCCATCCCGCCGCAGCCTTTATGCACCGCCTCCCGGCCGTTGATGTAGACCTTGCCGATGGGCGCGGCGGAAGACGCGGCGGCGTCTCCCGTTGACGGCTCTACCTTCCGTCTCTTCGTTTCCACGGATGATTCCTATTGGGCTCCGCAGGTCGTGCTCGCCGATGCGCACGAGGTTACGTTGCAGAGGGCGCTGATCTGCGTAGGCGTATTCGTGTTACCCGTAGAGAGGACGCCGTTGCCAGTTACTGAAACTGAACATGTTAATCCTCCACCATTGTTGGTCTCGATCGTGACGAGGCCCAAAGTCGACGGCACTCCAGTTGGCGGGTTGTTGACCAATACTCCGCCCCAATTTGCGAGACCGAACGTGCCGGGACCATTGCCGGTTACAGAGGTGTTCTCGATGTCAAAGGCGACGCCGTTCAGCAGTATTCCACCGCCCGAATTGCTCATGACCTTGCAGCCGCTCACATAGAGCGTGACAGAATTGCCGCTGGTGGGCGCGCCATTGATGCCTACGCCGGTAGACGTCGCCCCCTGGACCGTTAGATTGCGCAGATAGACCGTACCGCTCGTGATGTCGATGCCATCCGTGGCAGCGGACGGTGTTATCACTGCATTCTTTCCAACCACGGCAAGCGTCCTCGACGAAGCTGCGATGCTGAAGTCGGCCACGTTGCCTGCCAGCACGACCACGGACTTGCCGACCGTGCTCGCGGCGACATTCACGCCGACGCGGGCCGTGCAATACGGCTTGGCTGCCGTTCCGATTCCAGACCCGCTATCGGCGCAGGTGCCAGCCAGATTTTGCACATAGACCGTCTCCGCATCCGTCGCGCAATGGCCATCGACCATACACACACCGGGGCCTACGCCCGAGCATTCGCTGTCGGCCGAGCACTTGCGGCAAGTGTTCGTCGCTGTCGCGCAGATCGGCGTAGTGCCGGAGCAGGTGGTGTTGTCGGTGCACTGGACGCACGCGCCGGTGGTCGCGCACGCCGTACGCCCAACGAACGCCGAGCAGTCCACAGCGCCGGTGCAGCCACGGCAGGTGTTGGTCGCTGTTGCGCAGATCGGCTTCGCGCCCGCGCAGGTTGCGTTGGTGAGGCACTCCACGCAGGCGTTGATCGCCGTGTTGCAGACGCTGGTGGCGCCCGTGCACTTGGCCGCGTTCGTGGCCGTGCATTGGACGCAGGCGCCGGTCGGCGTGCAAGTGGAGCGGGCCGGATCTTTGAGCGCCGCGCATTCGGCGTCGGCCGCGCACGCTTGGCATTTCTCGCTGGCCGCGCAGATCGGCTTCGCGCCTGAACAGGTAGCGGCCGACGTGCATTCAACGCACGTATTCGTCGCCGTGTCGCAGGCCGGAGTCCCGCCCGCGCACGCGGTGGCCGCCGTCGCGGCCGTGCACTGCACGCACTGGCCGTCGGCTCGGCAGGACGGAAGGGCCGGGTCCTTCGCCTGGCATTGCAGATCCGCGGAGCACGTCGCGCACGCGTTCTTCGCCTTGTCGCAGATGGGAGCGGCGGCCATGGGGCAGTGGCTGTCCGCCGTGCAGGCCACGCACTTGCCGGAGGCCGCATCGCAGACCGCGGCGGAGCCGGAGCACGCGCCGGTGCCGGCCGCCTGGCAGCCTACGCAGACGTTGCCCACGCAGAACGCCTTCGTCGGATCGGTGCAATCGGCGGTCACGCTGCAAGTTCCGGCCGCGTCGATGCCGCGGACGTCCGGCCCCGGCCGATCGGAGCCGCCGCCGTCGGCCCTGGCGCCGTCCAATCCGCCCGCTTCGCCACCGATCGGGGCATCGGCATTCGCCTCGCCGTCGACGACTACGATCGGGCCGTCCGGCTGGCCGACCGAGCCGTCAGGGGACACGCATCGGTTGTGGGGTAGGTCGCAGGTCAAGCCGGCTTGGCAGTCGCCGGGTTTCTCGCAGTACTTGGGGTTGGTCGCCGTACAGGCGGCCAAGAGCGCGACCGCTAAACACGAGGCAGCGAGCGTTGCGTTTCGTGACAGCATCAGAATTTCCCCCCGAGCGAAACTGACGAGCCGGTAAAGCCGACGGACACGGGCGCGTCCGAGCTGTCCGGCCCCAAGAAAAGCAGGGCCGCGAGGCCGCCCACGGCGAACGCCCCGCCCCCGACGATGAGGCCCGTACCAAGTTTTCCAGTATCGTATCTGCGTGCGCATTCGCCTTCAGCGGCCGAGCGTCCGCAAGTCCCTTCGCCGTCGTACTTTCGGAGTACGACGCCGCTGGCGATGGCCACAGCCCCGACTCCGAGGGCGGCGATGGAAAGGTATCTCGGCACGTACCAGCCCGACGGCTCTTTCGCGGCCGGCGGATTCACGAGCGCCGGGCGCGGCGGCGTGACGGCAACCGGCGGCGGCGCCGCAAGAGGAGCCGAGACGGGGCCGGTGATGGCTGCCGCCTGCTTCTCCTTCTGCGACTCGCTCTGGATACGCTCGCCGATGGATCCCGCGATCAGGAAGACCTGCTGCTTAACCTCTGAGGCGTCGCACTCGGGACAGGTGCCCTTCTCGCGCCACGAGTTTCGGTCAGGAGCATCGCGGGCGACGAGCATCGAGATGTTGTAGTCGAGCTTGCCCTTCTTCGTCGTCTTCTTGGCCTGGATCCGGACCTGGACGACCAACGACAAGTCCGCCGACTTCGCGAGATCCTGGAGGCATGAGGCTCCTTCGCAGGCGCGTGCTCTCTCGATGAGCTTCGGGTCGGAGACGGGGCTCAGGTCGAGCTTGAACGAATCGAAGCCGGCGATGACTCTGGCGGCGACGCCGCTGCGGAACTCGGCGGCGTTCTTTTCGCCGGGGAGAGAGTCGTCGACCGCGATGGCCACGGTGTTGGGCCCGTCGGCATACGCCCGCGCGGAGGCGAGCAGGAGGACGAGGGCGGCTGCTGAATTTATTCGCATGGCGGGTGTCTTGCTGGTGTTGGAGGTTGACGGTCCTGCATGTGGTCGGCACGGGTCATCGCGACGTCTTCTGTTTGGCCAAGCGCAGGCCGTGCTTGGCCTTCGGGTTCGAGGGGGCCAGCTCAAGCGCGGACTGGTATGCCTGCTGAGCCTCCGCGTACGACTGGAGCTGCATCATGCTGTCGCCGAGGAGCAGGAACGCGGGCGTGCCCGCTCCTTGCCGAGCGGCCCGCTTGGCCTCGATTCCGGCCGAGATGAAGTCTGCTTTCTTGAAGGATTTGTAGCCGGCGTCCAAGGATTCTGCGCCGGGGCCGGCGGCCGCCTCGGCTTGCGGCGGCCGTGCCGGACGCTTGGGTTTCGCGACGGCACGGACAGGCTCTGCCGGTTGAGCCGGCGCCGCAGCCGGCGCACTGGGTTCTGGCAACGCGACGGCCTGGGCGAGCGGCGGCGGTTCGGGAGAGGAAGGCGGCGGCACGAAAGGCGCGGCCACCGGCGTCGGGGGGACCGCCGGGAGTTCAGCCTTCGGCCTCAGCGCCAAAGCGAAGATCGCCACGATCATGAGGCCACCCACGATTCCCACGCCGCACGCGCGGACCCAATAGGGCATCCCGCGACCTGCAGGCCGCTCCTTGGACTGCGCTCTGCCTCCGAGCCCGTCGGCGCGCGATCGAGCAGAGGAATGCTCCCGGACGACGGGAAGTTCGGACGATGAGGGTGCGTCGTCGGTGGTGTCTGCGCTCTCGCGCTCGGCGGATCGCTTGGGCGGCGGCGAGCCAGCGTCGCGGTCGTACTCGAAGGTGGGCCGCTTGGGTCGCTTCTCGCGCGCCGTACGCTGGGCTTGCACGATCCACGACTGCTCGGGATCCATCGGAGATTGGATCACCGAGCGGGGCGAGAGTCCCTCCCGTTCGGAAGGCGGAAGGATCTCGGTCGGAGCCACTTGCCGCCGGAGCGGCTTCGCGGCCTGTGCGGGCTCTGCCGGAGCCGACGATCGGAACTGGCCGGTCGCAGCCTCGTCGAGGTCGGGAAGGTACGGGGCGGTGGAGGCAGCGGCGCTGCTGCGGGCCCGGAACATGTCGAGGGTCGCCATGACCTCCTTCATGCTCTGCGGGCGATCCTCCGGCCTCTTGGCGAGCATCCGCGCGATCAGCTCGTCGAGTTCTGGGGGCAGCCGGGGCTTGATCTTGGAGGCCGGCGGCGGCATCTCCGACGCGTGTGCGATGATGAGGTCGCCCATGCCCTCGCGCACGAACGGCGGCCTGCCGGTGACCATCTCGAACATGATGCAGCCGAGCGCGTAGACGTCGGTGCGGTGGTCGACCGCGCCCGAGCCTCGGGCCTGCTCCGGCGACATATAGAGGGGAGTGCCTAAGAGACTTCCGGTCTGGGTCGCGTTGATGCGGGAATGCAGGAGCTTCGCCACGCCGAAATCGAGGATCTTCACCTGCGGGTCGGGACCGCGTTCCGGCTCGAAGGTGAGGAAGATGTTGTCGGGCTTGAGGTCGCGGTGGACGATGCCCTTGTCGTGCGCGGCCTGCAGCGCGCTCGCAACTTGCCAGGAGAGGTTGACGATCGTCGCCACATCGTCCACGCAGCCGAGGCGCTCGAGCGCGGCGCCGAGGGTCTGTCCCTCCAGGTACTCCATCACGATGTACGCGCGGCCGTCGGAGTGTATCGCGCAATCGTAGATCTCGACGATGCCCGGGTGCTTCACCGAGTTCGTCGCCGTCGCTTCCGCAAAGAAGCGCGCGACCAGGTCGGCTTCTGACGAGTACTTGGGGCGGAGCACTTTGACGGCCGCCATCCGGTCGAGGAGCTTGTGCTTGGCGAGATACACCTCGCCCATTCCGCCCTCGCCGATCTGCTGGCGTACGTCGTAGCTGCCTAGGGTCTCGCCGATCATTTTTTTGTCGCTTTGCCCATTTAAGCTTTGAAGAGTAGCGGCTGGGAAGATACCGCGGCCCCGTCGCGGCGGATAGTGCCCGACGTGTCCGATGGTGCAGCCAATCATTTCCAGGCTAAGGCCTGCCTGCGGACGACGTTCTGTTTGGCGGGCGCACATCGACCAAGCGTCCTGAGCAGCGCAGGCTCGAACTGGCAACTTGACTTGTATGTATGTGTTTCGTATTAAAAGTGTATGAGCGACGAAGAGGTGATGCTGCAATTCCGAATTCCAAGACTCTATGGGCCACGTCTAAAAGTGGCGGCGAGCGCTGCGGGAATCTCCGGAGCAGCATGGCTTCGACAGGCCGTGATCAATCGCCTCGATGAGGAGAACTTGCCGAGCGTGCGAGCATGGGTACTGCCGCAGAGCGCGGCAAGCTTGCCTGCGGCCGTTCTCGACATTCAGACTAAGCCGCCCATGCTTTTCTTGTCTGCGGTGGACAAGATATCGGCGAGGGAGCGCACATTCCTTGCCCTTCAAAAAGATACGGGGGGACTGCGGCGCTGGTCGGTTCGCGGCCTCCGAGGGCACAAGGTCGATTGGTTCACAGACCTGGAAGGGCATCGCTTTGTTCTTGCCGGAGGTTCTGTTTGGAGCCCTATCGTAGCGATCGAAACAGATCGCGGCGTAGAGGTGACGATGCAGCTTGAAAAGGCATAGGCACCGGATGCTACCTACATTCATCAGAACGCCTGTCGACTTCACCGCAGCCGTCAAGGTGGGGGAGAGCGTGGAAAGTGTGTGGCTGGATTTCAAAGCTGAGGTCAATCCGAGAGACCCGAAATGGCAGAAAGAACTCAGCCGAGACGTCGCGCAGTTTGCGAACACGTTCGGTGGTTGCCTGCTGATCGGGATTGAGGAGAGGGCGGATATGACCACAGGACTCAAGATCGCCGCGGGAATCAAACCCGTAGCTGAACCGGATCGCGTTCGAGAATGGGTGGAGCAGGCGATCACGAACCATGTGGTCCCGTCCACGCTCGCTCGTGTCATATCGTTCATACGCGTAACGGAAGGAACCTTGGTGGCGGTGAACATCCCGCCCAGTCGGTCCATGGTTTACGTGTGGGACAGGAACGACCACACCATCGAGTGCCTACACAGGACGAATCACGGCAAGGCTTGGATGAATCCCGACGAGATGGAGCGCCAAATGATGAATGGTTCACGTGCCGCAAGATTGACATTCATAGATGCGAGGAGCCGCGCTACGCAGAAAGATCTCGTCGAGGTAGTCGGCGGCGTCTGGTACTACGTCCACGGGCGAGCCCATCAGGTTCCCATCCAGCCGACCTTTGTTGGGGTAATTCGTAACGAATCGGATGGCTGGTTCGAAATGTCAGGCGCCGTTCACGTCCAAAACATGACAGCCCCCGAGCTACGAACCATCACCATTCCGTTCGACCTCGTTCGATCCGTATGGGTCGGCCCCGAGGGGAGTCTGTCCCTCCTGCTCGCTGCTCGGTTGATCTTCAGCAAGGACAGACAATTGGCTTTGGAGCCGCTCGGAACCTAGCGCGACCGGATCGCGATCTGCACGGCGTTCGATAGAGGCACCAGTGGTCTGACTGCCGTTGGCGGTGCCTTCGCGATGTTTTCTCGCATGCGATAATAGTGCCGCTCCTTGTGGCGGCAAAGGGATGACGCCGTTCGAGTTGGACTCAGCTCGTGCTTATTCGCGAAAGCCGTTCCCTCTGGAGTGGCGAAGAACGGACGCGCCACGAACGCCGTTGGTTGCCGAGAAAAGGCAGGCTCCAGTACCGAGCACTTCTTTCTGCGCGAGCAGAAAAGCCAGCGAAGCCATCGAAAGGATGCCGCTTGCCGCGCCGGTAACGCCTGCCGAGGAGGCGGGCGTGAGCACGCATATACCCGGCGCCGCCGTGAAGGCACCCGCTCGCAACCACGCCAGCTCTTCATCGCCGGCTTGGGTTGCCGGCAGGTCGTGCACGAGCGCCGAAAGCGGCGCTCTCGGAAGTTCCGCATCAGCGAACGCCTCCTCGATTGCGGAGGCGGATCCTTTGGCCGTATTCGGATGAATCGCAGCGGCCTCCCGCGACGAGACGCCGACTCCCGCCAAGATCGCCAAGGCGTCCGGGCCGAGATCGCGCGTGAGCAAGAGGGCAACTGCCGCTTCGCCGGGCGCGAACGGCTCCGACTCGGGAGTCCTCTCCCGCAGGAGTCTCCCTAGCTGCGGCTGCGTGCATAGGCTGTCGACGCCGAGCACACAGACAGCCGGGAGGTCGCGCGAATAGAGCGTCTGCCGCGCGAACGACAAAGCTTCGACGGTGGCGGCCGGGCCGCCAGCGAAAAGCCGGCGAGATCGCTGCTCGACCAGGATCCCAGCATCGGCGGCCAAGCGGTCCAGGAAAGAATTCTCCGGACCTGGTTCATCGTTGAAATCCTCGGCCGGTGCGCAGACCACGAGGCCGATCTCGTTCCCTGAGACCACGCCGGCGGTGGCTTCGCGGAGAGCATAAGCGGCGAGCGCTGCGAGGCGGTCCGTGCCTGTCAGTTCGGCGCCGAGCGGAGTGAGCGCACCCGCGAGTGTTTCTCTACCGGCGGACGAGAGGCACCTGAACGCTTCAGCTTCGGTGTAGATCGAGCCGACGGTCGCTGGGGCGTCTTCGCCGACTGCCGTGACCGCGCCAATTGCGGTTATCCCGACCGGCATCATTGGTCCGCCGCCGTCTCTGGAAGGGTACCGCCGGTCTCGATTGCCTCGCGGAGGGCGCCGTCAAGTTCCCCGACCACGATCCGCCCGAGTGACTGCGGGCCGGACGGAAGCATTGCGGCGGCCTTCGCGATGACGGAGAAGCGCCGCTCTTCTGGCTCGATGATGATGGTGTCGACTGCGGCGCAGTCTTCGGTGAGTTCATCGCTCGTCACGAAGGCTACGGGCACGCGCACCGTGGGCAGGCGGAAGCGGTCGATTCCGACCGCGGTCATGTTCATGAGCCGAACTTCTTCGCCCGGCAGGTATTTGTCGAGCTGCTGGTCGGCCGGAGCGACGTTGAAGAACGCGGCGGAGAAATCCTCTGGCGGCAACGGCCTTCGCGTCTTCGCCCAAGCCTCGCCGTACGTTCCGGCCAAGGCGATCCTCTGCTGCCAGTGGTCCGCGATCGGGCCGAAGCCGACGGGAGCCGGCTTGCCGATCAGCGCGCCGATGGCCCTGCCGATCTCCTCGAAATTCGGTGCCGGCTGGCCGTGCAGCCTCGTCGGATTCTTGGCCACACCCGAGCCGACGGGGTTGAGCGGCTCCGCGGTCTGCGGGTCGTCGGGGTCGCTGCCGCCGTAGCTGCGTTCCCAGGCGATAGGGACGCGCGTAAGCGGGCGGGGATCGGAAGGTACGAGATCGGCGACTACGCCAGGCAGCCAGACGCGCTCTCCGAACACTCGGGCGCGCTTGAGGATCCGGCTCCCTACCGCCAGCTCCACCTCGGCTTCGGAGGTCTCTCCGGGGAAGACCAGGGCTCCGGCCAAAAGGACGTCGACCTTGGGCTTGAGCGGCCCGAGTTCGCGGGCACGTACGAGGCCAGAGATCCCCGGCTCGCCCGCGAACTCGTCGAGCACCAAGACGGGAGCTGCACGCAGCGGCGCGATCTCGCCGTTAGCGTCCCAGCCGTAGGCGAGCTTCGCCACGAGAATAGCCTGCCAGAGGCCGTCCACGCCCATGCCCACGGAATAGGCGACTTCGGCGTCGGTCAGGTTGAGGATGAGGCTCACCGCGAGCGCTCCTTGATCTCGGGATTCGGCACCGGCTTGCCTTGATAGTACCAGCCGCCGGGCACGAGCTTGGCGTCCGCTTTCGCGTAGTGGTCGCGCCATCGCGCCACGATCTCCGAACGCTCGGCGGCGGACGCGAGAAGCGGCAGTCGGCACGGCGGCGCGATGCCTGAGCGGACGCGGATCTCGAGCGCCATCCGGTGGGCGGAGAGGAGCGGCTCATCGGCCGCCGACAGCCGGTCGAGCGCGCCCACAACCGACCACGGCCGCCCGCGCAGCATCCGTTTCGCCTTCTCGGGTGGCAGCAGCCTCGGGCGCGGAGGAAGGCCACCCTTGCCGAGAATCATCCGGGGGATCTCTTCGAGCACGGCCGCTGGCACGTGGCGGTCGAAATCGTCGAATTCGAAGGCGGTCTTGGCATTGCCGAGGCTCGCGGCGGCGAGGAGTACATGAGCGGTGTCGGGATTCGGGGTCACGGCCGCATCGAGGAGCCGGTCCACGTCGCCATCGTCGCCCGCGATCGCGAGCGCGTCCACCAGGTAGCCCATGGACATCGTGGGCTTCGCGAGGCGCTTCCGAGCCTCCGCGAGCGCCGCCGTCGAGCCGAGCGCTGTCGCCGCGAAAAGCAAGGCGTCGGCCCGAAGCGTAACCTTCGCCTGCATCGCCCAGTCGAAGAGCAAGGACGCTTCGGCCGCGTCGGCATCCCAAGCGAGAGCCTCAGCCGCGCGCGCCGCCACCCCGTCGTCGGGATCGAGAGCCAGGTCGAGGAGCCGGCCTGCCGACAAGGCCCCGCGCTCGGCGAGGACGGGGAGGAGCAGTGCGCGTAGCGCAGGCGACGACGTCTTTGCGAAGAACGTGAGCAGGATTTCGAGCGCCTCGGTCGCGGCGAGGACATTCAGCGCCGACGGCAGGTGAGTGGGCAGCCAGTCCTTCGAGGCGGCCTTCTCGAGGCTCGCGAGGAGTTCCTCGACGCTCCCGTTGTCGCCGAGAAAGCTGAGCGCCAAGTCGGTCGCGACCCGCTTGCCGGAGTTGTCGCGTTTTGCGGACGTCTCGCGGAAATGCGGGATGCGCTTGGATCCGAGCCATTTGACCGCGCTCGTGAGCTTCCTGAGCCGCGCGTGGGCGCTCTCAAGGTCTTCAAGGGTCGCCAGGCGGTTGTGCGAAACCGCGTGGAGTAGGCGTAGGGATTCCTGTAGGCCCGCGATCCGGAGGTCTGCTGTCGGGAAGCGCAACTGCGGGACGGCGACGGCGGGCG
>Ga0265313_10003354_pt1 | contig 13064 bp, 10 predicted proteins | sample 4123metaG_FD_203122 | JGI IMG/M metagenome (GOLD analysis project Ga0265313, IMG submission 203122) | Rhizosphere microbial communities from Carex aquatilis grown in University of Washington, Seatle, WA, United States - 4-1-23 metaG | ecosystem: Host-associated > Plants > Roots > Rhizosphere >...
GCGTGCGCGACCACACCGCCTTCACGCTGGTCATGCTGGACGAGGTCAGGCGGCGCGCCGACGAGTTCGACATCATCCATTTCCATACCGACATCCTGCAGTTTCCGTTGTTTGCCGACCTGGCGGCCAAGTGCGTCACGACGCTCCACGGGCGGCTCGATCTCACGGATATTCATCCGATCTACCGACGGTTCCCGGCGATGCCGCTGGTCTCGATTTCCGACGATCAGCGCCGTCCGATGCCGCCGGCGAACTGGGCCTCCACCATTCACCACGGTTTGCCGCCCGAGCTCTACCGGCTGAACCGCGGCCCGGGTCAATATCTCGCCTTCCTGGGACGCATGTCGCCCGAGAAGCGCCCCGATCGCGCGATCGAGATCGCCATACGCAGCGGGATTCCGCTGAAGATGGCGGCCAAGGTCGACGTTGCCGACCGCGACTATTTCGAACGTGAGATCAAGCCCCTGCTCGACCACCCGCTCATCGAGTTCCTCGGGGAAATCGGTGACGCGGACAAGAACGACTTTCTGGGCGGCGCAATGGCGCTGCTGCTGCCCATCGACTGGCCGGAGCCATTCGGATTGGTCATGATCGAGGCAATGGCCTGCGGAACGCCGGTGATTGCCTGGGGGCAGGGCTCGGTCCCCGAAGTCGTCGACGAGGGGGTCACAGGCCTCATGGTATTCTCGATCGAGGAAGCGGTTGAGGCGGTGCGGACGGCGTCGCATATGGACCGCGGCGCGGTGCGCGAGCGCTTCGAAGCGCGCTTCACCGCCGCGCGGATGGCGAGCCGATATGTGGAGACGTTCGAGATGCTGAGACACAGCAAGCGGACACACCGCGCACTCCTGCCGCGCATTCCTTCGGTTTTGCCGGAGCCCGCCGGGGTCGGCCGTGGCGTAACGCTCCGAACTATGGGACGGTTGTCGCAGGCAATCTGAGGCGCATTCAGTCCGATGCCAGAGACCCTTCGCACCGCCAAGACAACGGGCAAGACGACGGGCAACACAACAGCGCCGCCCGAGAGTGTGAACGTGTGGTCAGAGTACGAGATCGAGGCACGGACCTCGCTCACCGATCGCGCGCTTCGCAACCTGAAACATGGCGACGCCTTCGCCGTCCTCGACGCTCAGGGCAACCTCGGCACGGTGAAGGATACGGCCGAGGGGCTGTTCTACCGCGACACGCGCTTCCTGTCCTACCTCGAGCTGCGGCTCGAGGGGAAACGCCCGCTCCTGCTCAGCTCGGCCGTGCATGAGGACAAGGCGGCACTGTCGGTGGAGCTGACCAATCCGGATCTCGTGGCAGGCGGCAGAAAGCTGGCGCGCGATACGGTATTCCTTCGCCGCACCAAGTTTCTGTGGCGCGCCGTCTGCTACGAACGCATCAGTGTCGCCAACTATGGGCAGGAACCCTGCCGGCTGCGCCTCGATCTGATGTTCGACGCCGACTTCCGCGACCTCTTTGAGGTCCGTGGCACCCCGCGCCGCAGGCATGGTGTCTCCAGTGCGCAAGTGACGGCTGCCAACCGGGTGGAATTCCATTACGTCGGCCTCGACAACATAGAGCGACGCACGGTGATTGAGATGACGCCGCAGCCGGTGGCGATCGACGCCCACCGAATGACCGCGGAAGTCAACCTCGGCCGGGACCAGCAGTGCTCATTCTTCGTCACGGTCGCGTGCAACGACAGCGCGGTCCCCTTGCCGGCACCGTCGCCGTTCCTTGCCGCGTACCGCAACACCCGTCGCGCGCGACGCGCGGCCACGGCCGGGATCGCCACCGTCTCCGGTTCCAACGAGGCGTTCAACGACGTGCTGAGCCGGGCCACGTCGGATGTGTACACGCTGGTGACGACCGGCGAGCATGGCCCCTACCCTTACGCCGGCATTCCCTGGTTCAGCACGATCTTCGGCCGCGACGGCATCATTACCGCGATGATGATGCTGTGGGTCGACCCCTTGCTGGCACAGGGCGTGCTGCGCACGCTGGCGGCAACGCAGGCCGACATGGTCGACCCCGCCAGCGACGCCGAACCGGGCAAGATCTTGCACGAGATGCGCCACGGCGAGATGGCCAACCTCCGGGAAGTGCCCTTCGCCCGCTACTACGGGGCGATCGATGCCACGCCGCTGTTCGTCATGCTGGCGGGGCTTTATCTCGAACGCACCGGCGACCTCGCCACCATCAGCGAAATCTGGCCGAACATCTGTGCGGCGCTGCGCTGGATGAACGAATACGGCGACCGCGACGGCGACGGCTTCATCGAATATGCCCGGGCGCGCGAGACGGGACTGGCCAATCAGGGATGGAAGGATTCGCACGACGCGATCTTCCATGCGGACGGCAGCGATCCGGTCGGCCCGATCGCGCTTTGCGAGGTGCAGGCCTACGCCCACGCCGCCCGGCTCCATGGAGCCACTATTGCCCGCAAGCTCGGCCGGCCGGAAGTTGCATCAGCGCTGACCAGCGAAGCCGAGCAATTGCGCGTTAAATTCGAACGCGCGTTCTGGTGCGAGGACCTCGGCACCTATGCGCTGGCGCTCGACGGCGACAAGCGCGCCTGCCGCACGCCCGCCTCGAACGCCGGACACGCGCTCTTTGCCGGCATCGCATCCCCCGAGCGGGGGGTGCAGGTCGCGGCCAGACTGCTCACTCCCGATGCCTTCAGCGGATGGGGCATACGCACGCTGATGCGCGGGCAGGCGCGCTACAATCCGATGTCGTATCATAACGGCTCGGTCTGGCCGCACGACAACGCCCTGATCGCGATGGGATTCGCCCGCTACGGGATGAAAGTGGAGGCAGCCCGGGTGCTGTCGGCGATCTTCGATGCGGGGCGTCACCAGGATCTCAGTCGCCTGCCGGAGCTGTTTTGCGGTTTCAACCGCCGCCCGGATCGCGCGCCGACGCCCTACCCGGTCGCGTGCGCACCGCAGGCGTGGTCGGCGTCCGCGGTCTTCGGCCTGCTCGGCGCCTGTCTCGGCCTCGAGCTGGATCACGATCTCGGCGAGATACGCTTCCGGGAGCCCGTGCTGCCCGATTTCCTCGACGAGCTCGTCATCCGCAATCTGCGCCTTGGCGCCTCGTGCGCAGACGTACGGCTCCATCGCTATGGCGCCGACGTCACCGTGAATGTGCTTGCGCGCACCGGAGAGGCACGGATTCTGGTCCTGAAATAGCGCCTCGACCTACGGGGACGCGCTTGCAGCCGCAATTTCCAGCGGGCAGCGAAGCGCCTCCTCGGTGTAGGGCTTCTCGATCACGGGGAGATCGTCCGGCACGCCGTTGTCCATGGCGCCATATCCGGTGGCGAGCACCAGAGGGACGCCACGCTGCCTGAGCAGCGCGATGATCGGGTCGGCGCGCGCTCGGCGCTGGTGTCTTCCGGGCGCCATGGCGTGTGCCCGCGCAGCCGCTCCCTGTATTCCTCCGACAGCCCGCGCGACGCGACGAACTGCATCACCCCGGCGTCATCGAACAGAAGGATCGAGGCACGCGAACCGAGAGCGGGCACAATCGCTGCCAAGCCGGCCGCAAAGACGTCCTCGAGCGACCGCGCCCGGTAGAGCTCGTCGGTCAGCCGGTAAAGACCCGTCACCTTCGCCGCCGCCGTGGCGGGGTGTCGCCCTCCTGCCGGTCCCAATCCCGGTCCGACCGGCCATCGAAATTCGGCAGCAACGCAATGATCGCGAAAAGGCCGGCTATGAGGGTAACGGCATTGACGACCAGCCAGGGATCGTTGGTATTTCCAAGGGCCTGCTGGCGCCGGTGATATTCGTCCTCGGAGAGCCTCCATCCCAAGGGCATGGCATTGGGGGCGCCGCAGCGGGCCGCGCTGCCATTGACGTCCTGGCACGTCGGCGCTGCCATCGCCGGACATGCGATCCCGCAAAGCAACACAGCGATGGCAAAAGCGAACCTGCGCACGTCTCTTCCAATCTCGAGCATGCCAGCGCGGTGCGGCGGCCCGGTCCGCGCCATGGTACACCCATCCTCGCGGCAGAAATTGGTCACACGCAATCTTCCGACGTGAAGTTCGACCCAGACCATCGATGCAGCTCAGGCACGGGGGCGCTTGAGGTATGCGCGCCGTTTCGAGCGCGTCCGCGACCTAGATTCCTTTGCCTTGCGCAATTCCGGACGGAAGAGTGGAATCCACTTTTTCCTGGAATTGCTCTACCGAATGGCGGCAACGGCGCGGCGCCGCCAGGCCGTGGCGGTGACGAAAGCGGCATAGCTCCAGGCGAGATGGCAGGCCGAGGTCTGGTGGCCGTCCGTCTGGTCGAACTGTTCTGACAGCGCGCCGGACGGCGGCGTGAATCGCTGCACGGTATCCATGAAGGCATCGCCTCGGTGCAGGAGCGCGCGCGCCTGCGCACTTCCCGGCTGCGCGCCGGCAATCGCGGCCCGCGACAGGAACGCGGAATTGCGATCCGTCAACTGGATGGCGCGGGAGACGGCGGACACCGCCAGGCGATAATGAAATTCCGCCGCACCCAGCGTCGAGAAATAGAACGCACCACCGCTCTGATAGACGTCGCCGCGGTATCGGCCCATGGCCGGCGCACGCGTGGTGTCGTCGCGATTGATCGCGTAGTCGCGCTCGAAGACGCCTTCGAGTGTGGCCAACGTCGCCTGCATCGCGGGGTCGCGGACGGAATGCGCGCCGTCGGTTCTGTTGGCGTGAAGCGCCGCAAGAACAACGGCGAAGTCCACGTCGCGATCGGTTGGAGGCGTCTCCGAGACGGCACTGAGACAGGCGCCACGCGCGGACGACCAGTGGCTCTCGAGCAGGCCAGAAAGGCGCTGCACCGCGGTATTGATCGCAGCGGCACGATCCCCCCGATCGGACGCGGCGGCTGCGGCGCGCGAGAGCAGCGCGTGCTGGAGCGAGCGCGTGTAGTAGTCGCCGCAGAGACGCTCCTCCCAGATGTCGACGCCATCCATCCCCGCATGACGCAGAGTGAAATCGACGTCGGCATCGACGAGTGCCTTCAACGCACGCGATGATCCATGCGCGTCGGCGTATTCCATCAACACGAGCGCACGGAAGGCTGGCCCGTCGAGTTGCGGCCGGCCCCAGCGAATGATGTCGAGGCTGCCATCCGGGTTGAACCGCGCCTCCATGCGGACCCGGTCGCCGGAGATTTGCGCCATTTCCTCGCGGAGGCGCAGGTAGCGGCGGCCGTCCGCCGTGACGTGCGCTCCGTAGCCGGGGTCGTCCGCCAGTTTGCGGCCGTCGAGCCGGTCAAGGTCCAGACTGAACGCGACAAAGTCGGCAACGATCGCGTGACCGGCCTCGGCCAGCGTGCCGTCGCCGATCAGTTCGAGCACGGCGCCGATGACGGCGGCCGAGTCGCGCAGCCAGTGGAAGAAATAGTCGGGCACAGGATCGTAATGTGCCGGTACCGGCGAAGCGAGCACCGACCCCGGCGCCGGCCTGATGACCTGACCGAAGGCGGGCCGATGCTGCTCGAGGTGCGTGGCCGAGACGCTCTGCAGCATTTCCCGCGCGGCAATCCGATATTCCTGTTCGATCCAGGTCGCGAGGTCCGCTTGCAGCACCATGGGCAATATGCAGCCTCAGACGCGGCCGAAGCGCAAGTTCAGGCGCTCTTGTCGCGCCCGCTGGCGCGCTCTTCGGCGTCCGCCAGCAGCTTTTCCTCGGCCTCGATCATCTGCTGAAGCTTCAGCCGCTTCTCGGGATCCGCCTCCGCCTGATGCAGTTCCCTGAATCGCTTGACGTTGAGTCGCGCCACGAACCGATCCATCCGAGGTTCCTCGTCGACCTGCTCCATTTGCCAGCTTTTGTATTGCGCCTGCGCCTCGCGATTGTCCATTCGAGGCGTCGGAAACGCGTGTTCGGCGCGTTCCATCACTCGTTGGAAATCGCGACATGGAAGTTCTGCCCGACCCAGTCACCGGAGGGCTGCCACTGGACGGTGAAGTCGATCTGGCCGGCGTTACCCAGGAGAGCTGCGTCCAGCTCAATCGCATGCAGTCCGAGTTCTGTATCGCGCGTCGGCGTATCTTGCACGGTCTGCCAGCCATCGACGCTCCAATGGACTGACGCCGGCGCTGGCACGGCAATGATCAGTCCGGTCGCGCGCCCAATCCGGGTGATGGGGGCGTGCTGGCACCAGACTGCCTTCGCCATCGCGGGGCGCTGCCCGCCATATCGCGCCCACACTGCCGACGGCCGATCGACCGGATAGCCGAGATGGCGGGAGACCATCAGCTTGATGAACTCCGCATGGGTCCATGCCAGGGGCATCGCCGAACCCGTCGGCTCTCCCGGAAACAATCGCTGGTCCGGCAGCGCTTCGTCGTCCCACACCTGTTCCGGCATCATGCCGGCCGGCCCGGTCATGGTCGCGATCGCCTTCAGGTACGGCATCGGATCCTCGCCGGCCACGAGCGCATAGTGCCCGCGCTCGCCGGTCAGCAGCGGCCATGCGCGCCCGCGCCCGGTCCCGTCGAAAGGCCCACCATCGTCGTGCTCGCCGTAGCCATCGCCGTTGTAGCGGTGCCATGACAGACCCTTCGGCGTATCCACCCTGAGCAGTTCGTCGGCGACAGCGATACTGTCCACGATCATTGGATCGCGGGCCGTGCGCAGTCCCATGCGGACGAGCTGCAGGAAGTCCACGCCCACTTCCTCATCGGCGGCGATTGCGCCCCGGCCGGCCCGGTTGCGGACCTCAATCGCCGCCTGCAACGAGGCAGGATCGGCAAGAACGCTGCCTGGCGCGACGCGGACGTAGTAGCCGTTGACGCCAAGCTTTCTGGCCATCGGCGTGTCGCTGACGGTCAGCCAGGTCTCGAGGCTGGCGTTCCAGAAATCGGCCAGGGCAAGCGCGAATGCCCTTGCGGATTCACTCAGAAACGGCGCGCCGGCGACCAGCGCGCTGATGCATACCGACAGGGTGAAGGCGTTGATGCCGGCGTTCTCCTCCCACCGATCCTGCGCGCTCGACGGGCCGGTGCGGGCAAGGAAGGCGAGCGCTCGCTGGATCATCGGCGCGATGGCGATGCCATGCAGCGCGTTGCGCTCGGCAAGTGACGCGGCGAGGAGCACGGGGAAAGCGGTCTCGTCGAGCTGCACGGCGTCCCAGTAGGCCGAGCCGTCCAGCCACTGGTTCTGGTGCCAGCTGCCGTCCGCTTTCTGGGTCGAGATCAGATAGATCAGCGTTTCGCGCGCTTCGTGGTGGGCGCCGAGCGCCAGGAGCGCCGTGGCGCATTGCACCAGATCGCGCGGCCATACCAGGTGATATCCGCCGAGATCGTCGCGGCTGTTGCCCCACGGGACGCTGAGGCTGGCAACCATGGTGCCGGGATAGGTCTTGTCGCGATGCACGCGCAACACCATCGCCGACCGCATCAAGGCATCGGAGAGGCCGCTGGCCTCGTCCGAGCGCATGAGCGCGCTCTCGTCCCGGCGCGCGTGCCATGCAGCCCATTCCGCAATCTGGGTCTTCAGCGGATTCTCGAAGGGCTGGGTGACGGCCGAGACCGCCAGCGTCGCGGCGGCATCGATGGTATCGCCGAAGCCCAGACCGAGGACGGCATTGCGTGAAATCTCGCCGATCAAGGCGACATTGCCCGGGCCGGCATTTGCATATTGCCAGGTGAGGACGCCGTGGTGGTCGAAATCGCGCCAGCCGTCGCTGGCGCCGACATAGCCCGCGCTTGCGCGACCGATGGCATCCTGCTGGTTCCGGCCGACGGCGGCGAGGCAGAGCGCAAAAGGCGCCTGCTCGGCGACCAGCAGACGCCGGCCGCCGCGCTCGTGCACGGCCGCGATGTTGTCACGCCCGGTCATGCCAAGGCGCGGCGCGAGCAGCACGTAGGGCTTGAGGTCGGGATCGCCTTCAAGGTCGACCGCGACCAGCAACACGTCGCGGCCGGAATCGGGCGTGACGCGCAGGGTGAGCGTAAACCGCGCGTGGGTGTGGACGATCTCCACCGCCGGCGTGCCCGGCGCCAGCAGCCGGACGGTGTAGTTCTGCAGCCGCTTCACCTCGACCCAGAATCCCTTGCCGTCCGCAACGATGAAGCCGAGATCGCGGATCTGCGGACTATCGACACGCGGGTAGTAGACCTCGTTGACGATACCGAAGCCGAGCGTGAACCAGATGCGCGAGCGGCCGAGGCTGCAGCCGACCATGTCCTTGGCGCTGCTCGTCCACGTCGGCGCAATCCCGGGTCTGCCGGGCGCGTCGCCGGTGGGTTCGGTCGAAAGATCAGCCATGGTCGGCCGGCGTGCTCCACAGGCGGAAACCGCCGGGGAAGGCGTTCTCGTTGTCACCGAGGCGGCACTTCGGCGGCAGCTTCTTCAGCTTCCTGGCGTTGCCACCGCCGATGACGATGTAGTCGGGCTCGAGCGCGGCGGACAGCCGCTCGACCACGTCGGCGACGCTCTCGCGCCATTTCTTGGCGCCCCGCCGCTCGAGGCCAGCCAGGCCGAGATAGTCCTCGAACGTCTTGCCGTGCCTGTACTCGAGGTGGGCCAGCTCCATCGGCTGCAGGACAGCATCGACGATCATCGCCGACCCGAGACCGGTGCCCAGCCCGAGGAACAGCATGCGGCCGCCCTCGTAGCCGCCGAGCGCCTGCATGGCCGCATCGTTGACGATCCGGACGGGGTGTCCGAACGCCTTGCCGAAATCGAAACCCACCCAGCCCCTGCCGAGATTGTGCGGCTCTGCCAGCGGCCGATTGTGAACGACCGGTCCCGGATATCCCATCGAAACGCGGTCGCAATGCCAGTCGGCAGTCAGCTGCAGCACCTGCGTGACCATCTCGGCCGCAGTCAGTGTCGGACCGGATTCGAACTCGCGCTTCTGGGAACGCGGGCTGTGCATCACCTTGACGTGGGTGCCGCCGACGTCGATCGCGAGAATGCGCGGCAAGGTGGTGGACTTCGCGATCATGCCGGCTTCCCCGGAGGGTCTGTCGGCGCGGGATTGCGCCAGCCGCCGACGCCCTCGGCAATGGTCGCCGCTTCTTGCGGTCCCCACGTGCCGGGTTCGTAGATGTGCACCGGCGTCTGATCGCCGAGCACGGGATCGACGATGCGCCACTGCGCCTCGGCGCTGTCCTGGCGCGCGAACAGGGTGGCGTCGCCGGCGATGGCGTCGCCGATGAGCCGCTCGTAGGCGGCCATCTCCTCGTGCGGCTGATGCATCAGGTTGAGTTCGGCAAACTCGCCGGTCATCGCCTCGCCCGGTTGCTTGACCTTGGCTCCGAGCGCGATGGCGACGTCCGGGCCCAACCGAAAGCGAAAATGGTTGAACGGCGGCAACGCATCGGCGGCAAAGACACGCTGCGGCGGCTTACGCAAATTGACGACCACCTCGGTTGCCGTCACCGGCAGCTGCTTGCCGGCACGAATGAGAAACGGCACGCCGTCCCAGCGCCAGGAATCGATGGCCAGCTCCAGCGCCGCAAAAGTCTCGACATCCGAACCCGGCGCCACGCCCGGTTCATCGCGATAGCCGCGAAATTGTCCCCGCACCAGTTTGGCCGGCGTCAGTGGACGCGTCGCGTTGAATACCTTGACCTTTTCGTCGCGCAGATAGGCGCTGTTGTCGCCAATCGGACATTCCATGGCGAGGATGGCGACCACCTGCAGCAGATGGTTCTGCACGACGTCGCGGATGCAGCCGACCTCGTCGTAAAAGCGGCCGCGCCCGGCGACGCCGAAACTCTCCGCCATGGTGATCTGGACGCTCTGGACGTAATTGCGGTTCCAAATCGGTTCAAGAAAGGTGTTGGCGAACCGGAAGTAGAGCAGGTTCTGCACCGGCTCCTTGCCGAGATAGTGATCGATGCGGAAGATCGCGTTCTCGGCGAACACCGTATGCAGTACGCGGTCGAGATCAATCGCCGATTTGAGGTCACGCCCAAACGGCTTCTCGATCACGACGCGGGCCCCGTCGGCGGCTTTGGACCGGCCGAGGCCCTCGACGACATCCGGAAACATGCTGGGCGGAATGGCGAGATAATGCAGCGGCCGGCTGCTCGACCCGAGCACGCTGCGCAGCCGCTCGAAGGTCGCGGCATCACGATAGTCGCCGTCGACGTAATTCAGCAGGGCGGCGAGGCGCGCGAAGATCTTCTCGTCGAAATCGGGAAGTCCGCTCACGGCGTCATGCGCATGGCTTTTCAGGTCGTCCGCGGTCCAGCCGGATTTCGCTACGCCGATGAGCGGAATATCGAGCTTGCCGCGCCTGGCCATCGCGTACAGCGCGGGGAAGATTTTCTTGTGAGCAAGGTCGCCGCTGGCGCCAAAGAGAACCAGTGCGTCGGAACGTGGCGCTATCATGGCGGACTCCTGCCTGGCCGCCGGCTTCCCATCAACAAATGGTCCGTACGGTCGGCGAATTTCGTTCTTCTTAGTGCGGTCCGCTTCGTCGCGCCATAATCTGCGTCGCTGCACGCAAACTAGGACGATATCCCCTCAGAACAAGGATCGACCTCCGGGGCCGGCCGGGGGAGCGGCGCCGGAGAGCGGCCGGCAGTTGCCTACCGCAAGTCAGCCACGCTGCCGCTCAGCGGGCCGCCACCGACGGCAGCTTGAGCGCGGCGCCGGCGGTCGCCGCTGCGGAGCCACCGGCGTCGCGCCAGCCCATACAGGCGCGCAGGAGCTCCAGTGTCCTCGGTACGCCCACCCGCTCGCTGTCGTAGCGGTCGAGCACATATTGGCGGGCATGGCGCCGCATCGCGTGGAACTTCCGCCCATCGGTGACCGCCTCGACGATGCGGTCGGCGATCTCGCGCCGGTCGAAGAACGGGACGAGGATACCGTTGTTGCCATCGATAAGCTCGCGGACCGGCGGCGTGTCGGAGCCAATGACGATACAGCCGCAACTCATCGCCTCCAAAACCGACCACGACAGCACGAACGGATAGGTCAGGTAGACATGGGCCGAGGAGATCTGCAGCGCCCGGATGAACTGGCGATGGGGCAGCCGCCCGGTGAAGTGGACCCGCGCATGGTCGATCTTGTCGGCGACCTCCGACAAGAAGATCGACTTCCAGGTCTCGCCCTCCGGCGGCCGGGCGCCATAGGAGGTGCCGTCGCCGCCGATGACCAACACGTGGGCCGCGGGAAGCCGCGCCAGAATCTCCGGCAGGGTGCGCATGAAGACGTGGTACCCGCGCATCGGTTCCAGGTTGCGCGCCACGAACGTCACGACCTGGTCGGCGCGCGTCAGGCGCTTGCCCGATCCGAGATCAAATGACGCTTCGGAATTCGGTCTGGCGACATCGGTGTCGACGCCTTCATGGATCACATCGATCTTGCTCTGGAAGTGCTTCGGGAAGGTGGCGCGCTGCCACCGGGTCGGCGACAGCGCGCGGTCGCAATCGGACAGCGCGAGGAGCGTCGCGGCGTTCTTCAGCTTCAGAGCCACATCGCCATCGAGGCCGGTCGACGGAAATTCGGGGTCGAAGCCGACGTCGCGGCCGTCGGTTCCGTAGAAGAATTCGCAATAGAGGAGGAACTGCGCGCGGGGGAACGCGGACCTCAGCGGCAGCGTCTCGCCCCAGCCCGGATGAGCGACAATGATGTCGGGCACGAAACCCGACGCGATCAGCGATGAGAGACCGTAGAGCACCTGCTCGGCGCGGCGGCACTCGACGTCGAAGCGCCTGGCGAACGGATGGGTCTGCGAAACATCGCCGGGCGGCATCCTGTACTTGACCAGGTCGACACCCTGAATCGCTCGCGAGGTCATCGACCCGATGGCCGCAAGTTCAACTTCCGGGTCTCGCGCCAGCGCCCGCGCAACCGGTCCGAACTGCGCCGGGAAGTTATTGTGCACGAACAGGATTTTCATCCCGCGGCGGGGCGATCGGCGGGTTCGCGGCGGCTCAACTGAATAGATGCCCATGCTGCAATTCGACGCCCTCTATCAAGTCTAATTTCCATATTCCGAAAAGACTCTTCGGCTTCGTTGCGTAGCTGTAACCATCAATGATGGTTGCGCAAGCAGTCTATCCCGTTTTCGTCTACGCTCGTTTCAGATTTCGTCGTCGAAGCATCGAAAAATTCGCGAATAATATTCGCGAATACGTTCGGTAAAACTTCGATCAATTATCGCTTTTTCTTAACAGAGGCAGCCGAAATGGGCGACCGGGGCAACCCTCCAAAACGCAAGATTCTCCAGGTGGACCGGGGGCTGTTCCTCGTCCGCTATGCTTCCGCGGAGGATGGCAGGAAGCCGCCGGTGGTGAGCGTCAGCCTTGATCCCAGCGCCGGTCCCGGCAACACCATCATCACCCACCCGGATGGACACGAGGCGATTCTCTGGCAGCCGGGCTCGGCGCTGGCCGTGCGCACCGTCACCCCGGTCAAGTTGCTGGTCGAGGTCTCGCCACTCGACGAGGACGGTTCGACCGCTGCCGTTGTCAACGTCGAGGCGCTGACATTCGGCGAACCGCCCGCGCCATCGCAACAGCGAAGCGAGAGCCCGCGATCGGGCGATGTCTCGGGCATCCGTATTCTCGGCCACGTGGCCGGCCTTGGCGATGTCACCGCCGGCCCCGACGAGTGGATTGCCGGGCCGTCGGCACCGTCGCGGATCGAGGGCATTGCCATAGAATGGCCGGACAAGCCCGCGGGCGTCGAGCTTCGCTACGCCTTTGGTTCGGCCAAGTCGACACAGCGCCTGTCGGGCATCGGCACGTTCTCGGGCACGCGCGGGCGCGCCCGGGCCGTGACCGGCTGCACCCTGGAGCTGTCAGGCCCGCGCGCATCCGGGCTGCAGTTGCGCATCGAAGCGTTGTTCCTGGGCTCGCCGACAACGCGGGCCACGGGCAAGCGCATCTCCGTCGGCGGAGTGACGGGCCGCGAACCTCTCGTTGGCCTGCGCCTGCGCGTCGAGCCGGTCTCCCAGGCAGGCGCCGTGGCAGAAAGTCGTTCGCCGACGGGGGTGCGCGTCTTCCGCAGCGGAGCGAGCCACGACGAGGCCGCCGTGTAGTCCGGTGTGGCCGCCACGACGATGACCCCATCCTCCCATCCTGTCGGTCAGGCTGAGCATCTCACGCTGGAAATG
>Ga0265313_10003355_pt1 | contig 13063 bp, 14 predicted proteins | sample 4123metaG_FD_203122 | JGI IMG/M metagenome (GOLD analysis project Ga0265313, IMG submission 203122) | Rhizosphere microbial communities from Carex aquatilis grown in University of Washington, Seatle, WA, United States - 4-1-23 metaG | ecosystem: Host-associated > Plants > Roots > Rhizosphere >...
CCACTCTGTTCGTGGCTCTTGTGAAACTGGACAACTTCAAGGCAGAAAATACCGCACTGGCCTTCAGCCGAATCCTGAACCGCTTCCAGGGCCAGCTAAGACGCTCGCTGACCTATGACCAGGGCACTGAGATGTGCCATCACAAATTGCTGACCCAGGCCTCTGGAGTGAAGGTCTACTTTGCGCATCCTCACTCTCCCTGGGAAAGGGGAATCATGGAGAACACCAATGGTCTACTGCGTCAATATCTTCCCAGAGGCACAGATCTGTCTCTGTTTTCACAGCGAGAGCTGGACGATATTGCGTGGCTGCTCAACACTCGGCCACGCAAAACTCTGGGGTGGAAAGCACCAGCAGAACTCTTCCTGCCCGAAGGAGCATTCGATTTCGTGCAATACTGGTCTGCTAAATCGCAATCCGTTGCACTTGGACGTTGAATCTGCAAACCGGCAACTCTGACCTTTGACGAATTTTCTCCGCTGTGAAGCAAGATCACGATTGCCGAAAATGCATAATGAGGGCTCGGGGATGTTCTCATCGACTGATAAACCGCTATGACATTCCCAGCGTGATCGCCACTGACAGCAGGATTGCCCATTTCTGACGCTTCCAAAAAGACTTGAACATGGGGGAATCGTCTCGTGATCTGTCGGATTCGCGCGGGAGAATTGAGTTCTGCCCTTTTCTATAGGCCGATCCGCACAAGCACCTGTGGGCATTCCACCCAAGAGCGATATGACGAGAAGTTAAATACGCCGCCGCGCAGGAGACTTTCCAAAGCACACTCGGTTTCCGTCTAGTCTCTGCACCTTCCCGGAAATGCTTCCGCCGGGAGTGATTGACATGTGCAGCTGATTAATATCACAATGTAGTTCTTATTATGCTTGGAGAATTCGAATACCTCATTCTTACTGTCGCCGCCACGCTCGACGAAGACGCCTACGGCGCTGCCATCCGCGCGCAGATCGAGCAGAAGACCGGACGCCGATGCTCCATCGGAGCACTTTACACCACCATTGAACGGCTGGAAGCCAAGGGCCTGCTCAAAACATGGATGGGCGATGCCACACCCCAACGCGGAGGCCGCGCCAAACGAATGGTGCGCGTCACCCCCAAAGGCACCCATGCCGCAAAAGAATTCTACGAAGCCATTACAAAGATCAGCATCGGCGCCGCCTGGGCCTCGCATCGTCCCGGAGCTAACGCATGAATCGCGTCATTGTCGACCTCATCGCGCTTCTGCTCCCACCCTGCGACCGCGAAGCCGTCCTCGGCGACCTTACTGAATCCAGCGCGCCCCTCGCATCTTCGCTTTTCGCAATCCTCGGCTTCGTCCTCCGGCGTCAGTTCCTCTGCTGGCTATCATGGCGGCCATGGTTTGCCGCTATTGCTCTCGCATACACCACAACATGGTTGCTCATGGGCAATTCTGTAGATGTCAACACAAACGCAGTGAAATGGTATTGGGGACCAGTTTCCGGGCATTATGTACCCTATCGCCTGACGGATTTCACGCTATCTCTTCTACGGCTCTTTGCGGCTGCATGGTCTGCTGGGTTTGCTGCCGCTCGAATTTCACGCAGAACACTCTGGGGCAGCATGCTGTTACTTCTTGGCCCCTCCATTCACTGCTTCAAAATGTTCCACGTAGAGGCTCACTTCGATCATCACATCATCCAGCTTTCGCCATTCGCGCTGTTTCTTTATCTACCGATGATGATTTTCGGCATATGCGCAGGACTGCATAACCTGCGCCCACGTCCTTGGCTGACGATTCTGTTGATCATTCCCTACTGCGTGCAATTGATTCCTATGATGAAAATCCAGAACGGGCCAAATTTTGTCTTGTGGACCCTCATTCTGCTCTGGCCGTGCTGGTATCTCGTATGGCTTACACTTCCCTTGACCCGCCGTACCAAGGAAGCCTACTCGCTGTGATTCGCAACCCTCGTTTATTTGCCCTCGCCTTCGCTTTCCTCTTTCTCGTCTCCGCTTCGTCCTTCGCCGCAGACTCCGGCACTCTCGTCGACCGAGAAATTCACTCCGACAATCTCACCCGCAATCTCATCGGAGTCGATCCCACGCGCAAGCTCACCATCTATCTGCCGCCCGGATACAACACCTCCACGCAGCGTTATCCAGTCATCTATTTTTTGCCGAACCCATTCGGCGGTCATCACGATATCTTCGATCAGCACCACGCCGCCGAGCTCTTCGACCGCGCCATCGCCGCCAATCAGATCGGCAAATTCATTCTCGTCTCTGTTGATATGCGGACGCCCTTCGGCAGCACCTGGTACGTGAACTCGCCCGTCACCGGCAATTGGCAGGACTTTTACATCCGCGACCTCGTCCCCTACATCGACACCAACTTCCGCAGTCTCGCTACGCGCAACTCGCGCGGCCTCCTCGGCGACTATATCGGCGGTTACGGGGCACTTCGCTTCGGCATGGCGTATCCCAACATATTCAGCGTCGTCTACGCCATGCATCCAGTCGGCACCGGTTCCGGCGTGCAAATGCTCGTTTCACGCCCCAACTGGTCCACCATCGCCAACGCAAAATCGCTCAGCGACCTGAACAGCGACGGCTTCACACCCATCTTCGCCAGCATGTTTCAGGCGCACCTGCCCGACCCCGCCAATGCGCCGCTCTATTTCGATTCGCCCGCGCATCTCATCAACGGCAAGCTCGTCATCGACTCCGCACAGATGGCCCGTCTGCGCGACAACCTCTTCATCGAATCGCTCATCCCCAGATACGCTGACAATCTCAAGTCCCTGCGCGCTCTCAAAATCGACTGGCCCCGCAGCGATGGCATATGGGATCACGTCTACGCCAACGAGGCGCTCACCTACAAGCTCAACGAGTTCGGCATCGTTCACGAAGCGGAGGAATTCAACGGCGCATGGGGCGGCGATCCCTACTGGGATGGTGCTGACAGTCGCGTCTACAACGAAGTTCTTCCTTTCTTCCGCAACCATCTTGACTTCTAAAACTTTCCCCGCAAAGAAAAATTCTCACGCAGGGCGCAGTCGGTTCGAAGAATGGGTAATTGATGAAGTCCTACTTGCATCTGTCCCGGCGTGTGGAAGACGAACTTCTCGCAAAACGGGGCTTTTCGGCAACTTGCCCTAAGGTCGCGGTCAATGCAGCCTCGGTTGGTGACAAATCACATAACTCACTCATCTAGCAGTGGAGATGGAAAATTCGCAGCTCCGGGAGTATTACCGGCAACTATGAAACTAACCATTTCTGATGCATTGTCGATTCCGAGATACCCCTGCACCACCTTGTTGCTGGAGAGCCATCGCCGGCATTCAACGATGTTCTATTTGAGAGGATTGCGCGAATTTGAATCTGTCGCGCAATTTCCTGATCGATAATTGCGAATAGGTCTGTAAGTTGCACGCTACCATTTTGGTGCCATTGCTACGTCCAGTCAGCGGCAAACGAGTTCCCCAGTTTCAACTTCGTTTTTCGCTTCGCTGTCAGAGTTGATTCGTTGGCCGAGCGACACCTGTGTCAGAGCATCCGGAGATGGCGGAAACGAGAACGGCCCTACATTTGAATGCTGATAGGCCAACCGGTCCAGCACTCCGGTCAGAAGGATGCTGCTGGGCGAATTCTCGCTCTCGAAAAAGTCGTACTTCGATTCCCAGAAGTCGATCACCAAATAGATGTCATTGATGAGATCGCTTTCGAGAATGCTACATCCGATGTGACCCGGAATCTGTTTCTTGAGCTCTGCGAGCAAGCCCTCCTGGCGCAGTGCCCTTACGACGTGGTCTGCCTTGTCAGGCAGAATCTTGAGCAGGCGAATTGAATAGCAAATCATTGTTACGCTCCTTTTGGTCCAATTTAGGGACCGAGCATTTGGAATTTACGATCGGAAGATGCAGTTTTAGGGATGGAACTGATGTGGACTGGAGAGCGAGTTATGCCGGATGGTGTTAGGCCACGATAAAGTAGTTTCGCGTTGTTGATTCCCTGCCCTGCCGGGCCTGTCCTTGACCCGGTACTGACGCAGCCCTCAGCTCCTCCACGACAACAGAGAGCACAACACGAAACAGCTAGCAGTTATGGACAATGGGAGATGTTGGGGCGGTGGCCGCAGGCGTTCAAGCTCTGCTAAGAATTTCAGTAGATACTTGTTGGGATTCCTCTTCACCTTTCAGAGCCGCTGCGATGCTGAGCACCGCAGCGATATTCAAATGCGCGTTAGTCGCGCAGAGCTCGAACTGCTCTATTGGACACAGCGAATTCGACGTTCGCTTGGTTGCCTCAGAGTGCAATGCGGTCGTTGACCGCCTGACGGATTTCCTGCTTCGTACCCAGATACAGAACAGTAGTGGATATGTCCTCGTGACCAAGAAGTTCCTGGATCTGCTCGATATCGCCTCCCGCCTTGCGGCAGAACTTAGCGGAGGATCTGCGCAGGTCGTGCGGACCGAGGTGCTCAACTCCCGCAACTCTGGCCGCAGTCACGACCGACTTCCACACGGACCATGCGCTAATCGGCGCTGTAAGCACGTGGCCACTCTTGAGCAGTTGACGAAAAGAAAACCGCTTTCGATACCTGCTGCCGCGAGCCATCCATCTAGGGCAAGCTTGGCCGTATTCGGAATCGAGACCGTCCTCACACGGCCGCACTTGCCGATGAGGTCAGCGATCACCCAGCGGCCTTCACGTTTCTGAATGTGTCGCATCTCGAGGCGGGAGAGTTCTTCCCGCCGCAGGGCGCAATACACCAACACGCTCAGGATCGCAAATGTGCACTTGCCGATTAGAGTCCGACGGTCGGGGACAGCCAGAAGACGTTTGGCTTCGGTTTTAAGCAAAGCCGTACGACATACCGCATTCCTGATTCCGCTGCGAAAAGAATACATTCTAGCTTCGGAGGTTTGGAGTCAGCATTTGACGAGCAGCACTATACAATCGGTGACCTTGCAAAACGCTGGGAACTTGGGCGCGAAACTGTCCGTTTGATGATTAAGGATGAGCCTGGCGTGGTGAAGGTCCGACTCGGCCGAAAGCAGTCACACACTAGGTATAGCGTGCCGGACTCGGTCGCGAAACGAATTCACAATCGACTGCTGTGTACGACATAAGATTCTCGTGAGGCTCTGCGCCTGGTAGTTCAGCCGGATCAGGAAGGCGATGTTGCCGAGGATTCATTAGCCTGATCACCAATCCCAAATGGCGCACTCTCAGGTCGGTTCGCGAAAGCATCCTTAAGAATGTTGGTCAGCCTTTTCTGCCGGCCCAGAATCCACATCGAGTAGTATCGCCGAACCACTTCCACCGTGTCTCCGATGAGCTCAGCCACGTCCGATTCCTCGACTCCCCTTTCAAGCAGAATGCGTGCGAACGTATGACGGAATCTGTGGGGCCCGGGTTTCTCTTTGAACGGACCTGCGAGCTTGAACACCTTCTTCAGTCGTTTACCGCGCCAGATATCACACAGTTGTTTGGCGTTCCCGGTCACGCCACAGTGGAATATCAGAGGACCATGGATAGCAGCTCGCGCCCTAAGTCGAGCAGCAAGCCAATCAGGAATCCATGTATAAAGTGGCTTCCCCGTTTTATGCATCCTCAGGTAAACATCGTTTCCCTCGAGCCTCTTCGAAACATCAAACAGACAAATGTCGGAGATCCTTAGACCGGTATAGATGGAAAGGTTGATGAAGTCCTTTGCATCTTGTCCGTCCCAAGTCCGGTATCCAGGGCCTGGATTGAGTTGCGGAAGGATCTTGTCGCAAGCTTCGTAGATCCGTTCGAGCTCTTTATCTTCAAAGGGCGATTTGGGATTCAATTCTGAAGCCTTTGGTGGCGCCTTCAACTCTTCGGCAATGTTCTCGGTCAGCCACTTTCGCTTAAGGCAGAACCGGACGAATCCCTTGAGGCGCTCAAGCTTTTTCGACTTGCCTTTCTTTGCATCCTTCCACGCCGCATAGAAGTCGTCCATATCTTTGACCTGTAGTAGATCGATGTAGGTGTAGCCTTTGACTTTGCAATATGCTTCCAATTGGTTCGTCAGTGTTTTATATTTCGCTAGTGTTGAGCCCTTGATCTCCCGGCTCTGGCAACTTGAGAGATAGGCCACTACGACCTCGTGAACAGCCCCTCGTCCAGATTGGGATGCGGTCACTTCTGGAGTTTTAGCACTAGGTTCCACCACGTCAGCGCGCTGCTTTGAGCCATTGGGCCAGCTTCCGGCCCCTTGCCATCCATCGGCAACTTTCTCAGCTTTGTCCCATTCCCAGTTCTCCGTGCACTGCCGTTTAAATTTTCCGCCAAGCGTGCCCGAAGCAAAGATCTGGCAGGAACACTTCTTCCAGCGCCTTCTGCCTTCTTCAAATTTGCCTGTTGTGGAGTCTTCCGGACGCTTGGCTTTGCATGCTTTGCTATGGCGGCGGTAGAGCTGCAGCCCCATGACTATACCCCTCTTATAAAGAAGAAGGAGTATAGCACTTTTGCTCGCTATTGCCCGCTAGGATGATGAGAAGCCTTTAATCTATTGATTTTCTATTGGGGCGGCTAGTGGGGATCGAACCCACGACATCCTGAGCCACAGTCAGGCGTTCTGCCGCTGAACTATAGCCGCCGTGTACCTTTACGATTGTAGCATCGAACAAGGGAACCCCAGCACAGCCAGTACTGAGGGCAGATTTGAGAAAATGGCCGACCGCCAACCGACTCCCGAAGCGGAAAATAACGCCCAAATAGAGCGCTGGAATCGTGGTGCGTGGCTCTTCCGCGACCAAACGCTTCAACGCCTGGAATTCCTGCTCGACGAGGCGATTCGAATTCCCGGCACCGGAATCCGCTTTGGACTCGATGGCATTGTGGGCCTTGTCCCAGGGCTCGGCGACGTGCTGGCTGGCCTGCTTTCACTCGTAATCCCGATCGCCGCCTGGACTCGCGGCGTGCCCTACATCACGCTGGTGCGCATGGCCGTGAATCTAGGCATCGGCGTGCTCGTGGGAACTATTCCAATCTTTGGCGACATCTTCGATATTGCCTGGAAACCTAACCGGCGCAATTACCGCCTGCTCCGACTGCACCTGGGCCAGCCACGCCGGCACACCTGGCGCGACTGGGCATTTCTCGCCGTGCTGATTGCGGCACTGGCCGCCGTGTTTGCGCTGCCAATCGTATTTGTCATCTGGGCCGTAAACTGGCTGATGACGCATTAAGCCCGGCAAGATGCGAGCCAATTCCCTTCCGCGATACAATCAAATTCATATGTCGGGGCGTAGCGCAGCCTGGTAGCGCATCTGCTTTGGGAGCAGAGGGCCGGGGGTTCGAATCCCTCCGCCCCGACCAACCTATTCTAAACAACTTAAAGACTTACTCCGATAGAGAATTGCTGAGCCAAGTGGTTTGCGTTTTCAAGTATTATGCAGCCAGTTTAAACATTGCCCTACTGCGTGGTCCTGTGTCCCATGCGTGCTTAGTATTCATCGCATGCGTAATGACCTCTAGATTCTCGAGGCTGTTCTCTACCTTCTGGCCAGAGATGTGATTGATTTCTAGCCCTGCGGAATCTCACCGATGAATACCTCAACAACGAGACGGTTAACGTATCGGCTGCTTGGTCTCCTTCGCTTTGGAGTGCCCTTTCGGAGTGCTATTCCTGATTCCGGTTTTAAGTACCGCTCTGCTTAGAGTTCTCTTCTCTGCGTGGTTCTTCCATTGCTCAATGAGACGCAAAGCCTCAATTGTGTCGCGAAATGTCGTTTCACACTGGAATAAAAAGCTAGCGGCTAGAAACAAGCAGCTAGTTGCCAATGATGCTCCGCGGCAACGGGGCACGGCGTTGATGGGTCAGTTTCGTAAGTTCTGCGGACTTGTGCCCGGTTTGAAGCACCGGAGGAATTCGTGGAGCTGTCGCGGCGTTACGTCTACGAACAAAGGAACAGTACGGTTGTGCTCGCCGCGGCGTCGCTTTTGGAAAAGGAAGCGGAGGCCGACGCCATCGTCGCCCCAGCGGACGGCTTCGGCATTAATGGTCACGTATCGGTCGGGAGGCTGCACGCGCCAGTCAGTGAGCGTGAAGCGGATGATTGTTCCTAGATACCAGCGCTCCGCGGTGACGACGAACATGCCGCTCATGCTGATGTCTCGCACAGAAGAGGGTGAGGGAGGGCCGCCGGTAAAGAAGTAAGCAGCGACCCAGGGCAGAACTTCGCGTGGAAACTTCCTCTTGTCGGGGGGCTCTTTGTCGGGACGCTCTTTGTCGGACGGTTCTGGGGTGAGCAGCCAGCGCGGCCAGTTCCTCGGGGAGCTGGCACGGCTATTGAAAGGCGCTGTGGTTTCCGCTGCTCCGGTGCGGGCCGGGGTCTGCTCCGGAGCAGAGGGCGGGGCGGAGGGAGGGGCATGTTTCTCGAGGATCTTCTCCCCGGTGGTTAACTGCACCGCCTTCTTGCGGATCGGTGGTGGATGGTGCGCGACGCTGTGCGGGTTAGATGGGAGTTTTTGTGTCTCCTGATTGCTAGCAACCATACCGGCACCGGTGCCGAAGCCTCTCAGAATAAGGAATCGGCGCTTCATTTCCTCAGGCGAACAAATAACCATCTGATCTCCAGGAAGAGTGCCGCTGAGGGCAATGCTTTGAACTGGCAGTGCGAGAGCTGTTCCAGCCGGCCAATTGCAGGTCGTGGGCTGCGCCACGGGGAATGACTCCGCCATCGCCAAGACACGGTTGTTGCAATCGAGCAAGAGCAGATCAATGGGTGAATCCACATGGCTTTGAACGATTCCGCGGAAAGGCGCCAGCCAGAGGGCCTTCACTGATCCGGGAGTAAGGAGGGCGAGTTTTTCGCGAAGATTTTCAGGCAAAAGATCGACGAGATCTACGTGTGGGCACAGAATTTGTTCGCGTGTCTGGTTGTAAGCGCAGTAAAAGTGAGGCTCGTTGGCAACATGTCCGGCGGGCCACTCGACCCTTGGATTGCGGAATGCAGAGTTTCCGGCATTATCAGGCACGTGAGCCTCACACTATTTCGCTTCAGGTCCAATTACGATTTTGGTTGGAATCGCCTGAAACAGGGCGACGACACCTACCTATCAGCTCTTCGGATTCGCCCAAGGTTGTGTATATAATCCGATGTTCTAACGGAAAATGCCAGTTTAACGTTGGGGGTAAAGGGGCGATGTGCCGATAACTTAACTGAAATTACCGCTGGACGACATAAAGCCACCTCTTACCTAGGGCGGCGGCTGGGTTGGGGCGGTCTGGTCGCCATTTTGGGCATTAGCCTGTTGCTGTACAGCTTGACTATGACCGGACTTTTCGTTCCCGTGTTATTCTGGCGCACTTTGATCAGAGACAACACCTATCTCCAGGCGAATACCTCGACAATGACCTTGCCCTCAGGATGCGTACCCCATATGCGTAGGGGTTGAGGGAATAATCCCGTCGTCGTCGAGGTTGTGGGAGTGTGGGAATCGCGTGAGCGATTTCCATAGTTCCACAACCTGCTTTTCAGGCTGCTTCGAGCTGCACTTGCAGCCAGGCTTGTTCGAACTCAACCGGACTCTGGTAGCCGATCGTCGAGTGCATTCGTTTCTGGTTATACCAGAGGATCCAGTCCATCACCGCATCTTTTGCCGCACGCACCGAGATGAACTTCTCGCCGTGCAACCGCTCGACCTTGAGCGAGCCGAACAGCGTTTCGGTCACGGCGTTGTCCCAGCAGTTGGCCTTGCGGCTCATCGATGCGATCAGTCCATACATCTTCATCACTTCACGGTAGTCTTCACTGGCATACTGGCTGCCGCGATCGCTATGAAAGATCGCCTTGCCCGCTTGTGGCCGGCGTTGCAAACAGGCCATCTCCAGCGCATCGATCACCAGACTGCGGTCGATCGTCGTCTTCATCGACCAGCCCACGATGCGCCGGCTGAACAGGTCGATCACTACGGCCAGGTACAGCCAGCCTTCTTCGGTGGCGATATAGGTCACGTCGCCGGTCCACGCCCTGTTCGGCTTCTCGACGGTGAAGTTGCGATCCAGCAGGTTCGGCGCAATCGGCAACTTGTGGTTGCTGTCCGTGGTAGCAACACGAAATCTCCGCTTGCCACGCGCCTGAATGCCATGTTGTTGCATCGTCAGACGGACCCGCTCCTTGCCCACGCGCACGCCCCGACGACGCAACTCACGCCACATCCGCGGCCATCCGTATGCTCCGCGAAGCTCGGCATGAATGGCGCGAATGTTAACCAGCAAGGCTGCATCCGTCATGTGGCGGCGGCCAGCGATCTGCTGGCGGCGCACATAATGCTGGTGATAGCCCGTGAAGCTGACTTCCAGAACTTCACACTGCAACCGAACCGGCCAGAGATGACGACTGCAATAGATATGGGCATACTTCATCTCTGGCCTCGCGAGAAGTATGCCGCCGCTTTTCCCAGTATGTCGCGCTCCATCTTCAGACGCGCAACTTCGGCTCGTAGCTGTCGGATCTCAATCTGCTCGGCCGTCAACTTCGACCCGCGACCGTTGGCCTTGAGCTTGCCCGTCTTGTAAGCCTGAGTCCAGTTCCACAGCGTCTGCTCGGCTACCCCAAGCGACCGCGCCGCCTCCGCCACACTCTGCCCCGACTCAACCAGACGTACCGCTTCAAGCTTGTACTCGTAGGTGTAAATCTTCCTCGGTAAACGCTCCATCGTCCTCGCCCTTTCGTCATTATCCCTGAGCGTTATGGAGTACGTTTTCCGCGGGCAAGGTCACAATGACCTTTCTACGTTTCTCCCCAACCTTGTCAATAATGACGCCAGCTACCAGAATTTGGAGCTTTGCGGATGCGCATATGCTCTCGTGTTTCAGAAGTCTGGGAATTGAGCAGGAAAGTCCTAAAATCGTTCTCTAGCGCCGACCATTAAAATCAATTACTTTAAAAATCGGATAGGTTCCGGCATCGCGGGTCCTCCATCTCTACCACCGCAAACCTGCACCGGGGGTCTTCCATCCCAATCACCACGCGAATGAGCAGGCTCTTGCACCGAGGGTCTTCCAACTCAATATCCACGCCACTGAGAAGGTTCTTACACCGGGGGTCTTCCGCCTTCGTCGCCGCGATCTTGCACCGAGGATCTTCCATCTGAATCACCTCTCCGTTGAACGGGCTCTTGTACCGAGGCCCCTTTTTCTCCGCCATTGACACGGGGTTCTTGCTCGGTGAAATGATCATGCAAAATCACATTGAGCAGCGCCCTATGGACCCGGATGCGACCGTTGTATTCAATAAGGCCGAGCTTGCGAAAGCGATTCATGAAGAAGCTGACACGGGAGCGGGTGGTGCCGACCATCTCCGCCAAAGTCTCTTGCGTGATCGGAGGGATGAAGGGTTCGGGCTTACCCGGCTCTCCAAATTGAGCTAACAACAGGAGAATCCTGGCCAAACGTTTTTCGCTGGAGTTGAAAAGCTGATCGACAAGGTCAGCCTGGGTTCGCATACTCCGGGCCAGCAGGAATTTCAAATACATTTCTGAGAAGGAATGCTCCTCGTGCATCACGCGGACCATCTCCTCCCGCGCTATCTGGAGCGCTGTGCAAACGACAATGGCAGTGGCCGTGGCCAGGTGCAGCCCACCCACGCTGGCGAGAGACTCCTCTCCGATGAATTCCCCGGAGGAGAGCATCGCGACCGTGGCTTCCTTGCCGTCCGGCGAAAGGACTGTGAGTCTTGCACTGCCCGCCCGAAGATAGAAGATGGCGTCAGCCGGGCTTCCCTGCAAAAAGAAGACCTGCTTTGGCTTCAAGTGGACGACTTTTCGTCCCACTCCCGCCTCTTCCAGAAAGGTGGCGAGGTCAAAGGTCATGTTTCTCACCCCCGACACTTGAATGACCCGTCCCGGATGCGGTCTTCACGGGAGCAGTTCGGAAGGGTACGCGACCGCTTCAGACTTGAGGAAGCCAGGATTGCCATTTTTGGCTTCCCGGATGCCAACAATACTACTCTTATCTGCAATAGCGGGGGCGATCCTTTGCCCTGACCTCAATTCACCTGCGGCGGGGGACTTTGATCACATGGAAGTGCTCGACGCTCGACAGAGATACGGGCGGGTAGGAATTACGGGAACTGAAGCAAAAAACACTGTGGGGACCCTAGACGAATTTCAGCGGTAAACCGCAGTAATACCTTAACTGTAGAAATGTCCTCATAGGTGCATGAATACTGACTCAAACGCACTTCATGGTAACTGGTGGGAAACCGCAGAAAAAACAGTCAGAACGCTTGGGGTGCGAGGGGTCGGCAGTTCGAATCTGCCCGTCCCGGCCATTCGTCGTCGTAGTTCACTTCCTCATGCCAACCTCGGGCAACCGCCCCTCGCGACAAACAGGTTGAAGGATAAGCCAAGCTTAAAGTTCAACCAGCGCGAATCAACTCCCTCAGAACCGAAACAGGTAGGATGCCTTCACGAAAATCTGCTTGCCGTCGTTGAGCAATGAATCGGCGCGTGGCAGATCTGTGTTGTTCGGGTCGCAACCGCCGCCTGCCAACTGATTGCACAAGCCGCGGCCAATATTTTGCAGATCGTTGGTGTAGCCAAGATAGACGGCGGTGCCGGGGTGCGGCAGCCAAGTCAGCAATGCCTGCGTCGATATTTGCTTTGTGCGTTGCAGCGCGGTCTCATTGGGATTCACCAGCGTGGAACTCAGCTCCGCAATTAAGCGCGCCGAAAATGACCGCGTGAACTGGTAGTTCACTTTGCTGCGCATCGTTTGGCTTTCATATACAAACGGCCCATCGTGCGCCGCAAAGTTGCGGTCTAACAAATAAGTGTTACTGATGGTGAGTTGTCGAGACGGCTGCACTGTCACCAGCAACGACACGCTCTGCCGATTAAGCAGCGAGGGAGCCTTGCCCGCAGCCGGGTTGTAGTTGACGTTGCCGCCAAGGTACGAGTCAAACTGAAAATTGAACTGCGACCACGGAGCGCCGCGCATCCACAGACCGCCAAAATTCTGAGTGAGGTTCCTGTAATTCGTTAGCGCGGGATACGAGATGGGGCTCACCGTATCGGAGTTCTGTCCCACGGACGGCGCAATCGC
>Ga0265313_10003356_pt1 | contig 13050 bp, 15 predicted proteins | sample 4123metaG_FD_203122 | JGI IMG/M metagenome (GOLD analysis project Ga0265313, IMG submission 203122) | Rhizosphere microbial communities from Carex aquatilis grown in University of Washington, Seatle, WA, United States - 4-1-23 metaG | ecosystem: Host-associated > Plants > Roots > Rhizosphere >...
TTATTGAGGGCCTGAAGCTATACGGGTTTGATAAAGAGGCTGCGATTCTGCGCGAAAAAACACTGGAGATGGTGGCCAGAAGCGGTTTTTACGAATATTTTAATCCGCTAACCGGCGAGCCAGCCGGTGCCGAGAACTTCAGCTGGACCGCCGCCCTGACCATCGATTTATTGAGAACTTAATCTTCGTCCAGGGTGGGTTTATCTATTAAAATCGGATTTACAACCACGGAAGTGTCGGCGATTTTGACCACGTCTTTGTCTATCTTGCCCAACTCTTTGTAGGTTACGTTAAAGTGGCCGACGGTTGTGCCGAGCGAGTTGCCGAGCTTTTGCATGTAGCCGTTGTGCGCCAACAGATGCTTGCTGAGCTGCTCAATGTTTTTGCGGATTTTGTCGGTGTCTTTTTGGATTTCTATAGAACGTAGGCCCTGGACGATAATCTGCAACATAGCCGAGAGCGTGCTTGGGCCAACAATTGTAACTTTCTTATCCACCGCGGCGTATTGCATCAGGTTGCGGCCGCTAACTCCTGCCAGACCGACTTTATTAGCCAGCAAATCATAATAAATTGCCTCGCTGGGGATGAACATCAACGCCTGGTCCAGCGTGCCCTTGTTGGTCTTGATGTATTTTGAAGTTTCATCAATGCGGCGCTTTAGATCTTCTTTAAAAGCCCGTTCCAGCGCCGGTTTGTCTTCAGTTTTAGCTTCTAACAGCCGGTTATAGTTTTCCAGGCTGAATTTGCTGTCAATCGGCAGCAGCCGCTCATCCAGCTTAACTACCGCGTCCACGACCATGCCTTCGGCGAGTTTGTACTGCAGCTCAAAAGAACCCGGCGGCAGAGTGTTTTTGAGTATTTGTTCCAGGTAGTATTCACCCAGCACGCCGCGCTGTTTGGGGTTTTGCAGGACATTTTGCAGGGTTTTAAGCTCGGCCGCCACGTCGCCGACACTTTTGTTGGTGCGGTCCAGCTCGGTAAGTTTTTCGGTAACGTCGCGGATAATTTTGGCGCTGGCCTGGAACTGCGCCGTCATCTGTTTATTGCTGGTGCCAAGCTGGTCGGTTAGCTGTTTTTGCAAGCCTTGCTGTAGCTGGCCCATGGCTTTGGTCAGCTCGCCCATATCGGTCTTAAGCAACATGGTGGCATCGGAATCGGTTTTCTTAGGCTTTGCGAGCGTCCAAAAAACAAACCCTACCAATGCCAGGCATAAAACTCCCAAAATAATCACCGCCACAATCATGTCTACATTGTACAGCTAAGATTAAGAACTGAGGACTACCACTCTACAACAATCGAAAGTTAGTTTAAGCCGTTGCCTTTGTTATGTATAGCGTCAGATCTGGCTTTGTGGTCAGCAAGTATTCTTACATTGTTCATTTCTCTATCGGCGTTTATGCGACGATTAGAAGAGCCCATGACGGCGTTAGCGATTATGATTGCTGCTGTTATTATCGCTAGGATAATCCATATCATGTCTCTATATTAACTCAGTTTTGCTAGAATTATAGTCAGGCACATATTTTAGCCCCTTTCTCGGGGCTTTTTTATTACCAGAAAGGAGAATCCAATGACATTAGCACACCGAACCAAGTGTCCAATTCATGGCGTCAAATCTTATACTGTTTGCATAGCCTGCGCTCTAAAAATTTGAGCCAACTAGCTTTGGATAGTAACCGTTGTGCCGACGGGGCTCAGTTGTAGAGTCGTTCTTACTATAGCTAGTATAATGGCAGGTATGCGCAAAAAAGTTTTTATTGTCTTGATTGTGGCCGTACTGGCGGTAGCCGGATATTTGGCCTTCCATGATAATTCAAGTTCCATCTTCTCAAAAAAATCTGGTTTCAGCTCATCCGGGAGCGCAGCCACAAATCCCAGTGGCTTCAATAAACAGCAGTACTCGCTGACCGACCCGGCCAGTATCTGGGTGGTTGTTAACAAACAGCACCCGCTAAACCCTAAAGATTACGTGCCAACCGATTTAGTCACGCCCGATGTTCCGCTTAGGGTACCGGGTAATGCCAGCATGCAGCTGCGCCAAGCCACCGCTTCGGCGCTGGAACAGATGTTCACGGCTGCCAAAGCTCAAGGAGTTAGTTTGATGCTGTCCAGCGGTTATCGCTCATACGCCTATCAAGTTAATCTTTACGGCGGTTATGTAAATACCGAGGGACGAGCTGTTGCCGATACCCAAAGCGCCCGTCCAGGCTACAGCGAACACCAAACCGGTTTTGCCGCCGATATCGAGCCAGTGAGCAAAAATTGCGAAGTGGCAGAATGTTTCGGCGACACGCCGGAGGGCAAATGGCTGGCAGCCAATGCCTACAAATACGGCTTTATCATCCGCTATACTGCCGCCGACCAAAGTATTACCGGTTACGAGCCCGAACCCTGGCATATCCGCTATATTGGTGCTGCCTTATCGACCGAGATGCACAACACCAGTGTCGCGACGCTCGAGCAGTTCTTTGATGTTAGCGGCGGAGCTGTCTACAACTAGGGTTATAGCTGTTTAGAAGTTATTAGCGGGATAGTTAAACCGTAGCTGTTCAGCGTACTGCCCATGCGCTGTTTTTGGGCATCAATCGAGGTGTGCAGTTGCTGGGCATCTATCATGCCCTGAGTGGCAGCTTCTAACGGATACATGTGTAGATTATTACGGGCGGCTATATTATCGGCAGCGGCCTGGGCGGCCGTCCATTCGTAGTGCATGTAAGTCGGCAGGAACTGCATGTTGGTGATTTGGCGGGTTTTGCTGTTGATGTCAATTATCGGCAATCCATTAAAAAGAGTTTCGGCCGGCTCCTGAGTATTGAGAAAGTTGCCAATGCTGTACCAAACGGTGGTCGTATTGCCGCCGCTACCCTTAAGCTGTTGCACCGGCTGGAGCTCGTGCGAACCGTGGCCGATGACCAGATTCACTCCTTGGTCTGCTAAAAACTGCGCGTCCTGCTGCTGCTCGGAATTTACAGTCGTTGTGTACTCGGTCCCCCAGCGGATACTGACAATAATAAATTGGGCACCGGCGGCTTTGGCTTGGCCGATTTGGCTGCTGGCAAAACTCTGGCTAAAAGCATTTACCCCATAATTATTTAGCGGCGGCGCGTCATTGTTGGCGTAGGCGGTGTAGGCCAAAAACGCGAATTTAACTCCTTTGACGCTGAAGTAGTGAACGGTGTCGTGCTGGGTTTGGTTTTGGTTCTCGCCGGCCATGGCCAGCATATTAGGAACTTTCTGCCAGGCGGCTACGGAATTATCGATGTTGGTTTGGGTAAAATCAAAGCTGTGGTTAGAGGCGGTATTGACCAAATTGCAGCCAAACTGCCCCATACCGGTCACGAATTCGGTCGGCGAGTTGAATTTAGGGTAGCCGCTGATGCCCAGGCTGGCGCCGCCGTTTAAAATCGGGTCATTGCAAAAACGGATGTCGGCGGTTCTGAAAATCGGTTGGAGATCCTGGACCAGGGGCAGGTAGTTATAGCTACCGTCTGATTTTTTAGCAGCCGTGTTTACCGAAGTGTGGGCAATCCAGTCACCGGTAATCATCAGCCGGATGCGATTCGGATTTTGGGCGGCCGAAGGCACGGTCTTACTAATTACGCTGGAACCACTTTTGGATTTATCGGCTAATGGCTTCTGGTGTTCATAGACAAAAAACCCGACCGCCGCTATGGCAAGAACTACTAAAGCCAGCTTAATTTTTAACATTACCTGTCCAATTATAACCTAGACGAAACGGGTGACAACGAACATAAAGGCAGCTCCGAGAACAGTTAAACCAATGGTTATACGAGAGGAGTCTTTACTATGAGCTTGGGGCAAAATGTCGCTGGCGCCGATGTAGAGTAAAAAGCCGGCAAAGAAGCCCAGATATAACACTAGCCACTTATCTGACAGACTGAACAGCAGGGTTGAAGCCACACCGAACACCGGTGCCAACGCGTCTATCAACAGTAACAACCGCGCCCTGCGATCAGTGTTTTTGTTATGCAGCATCAAAATCACCGTGTTCATGCCATCAGTAAAGTCGTGGGCAATTACGGCGATGGCCACGGCTATGCCGACAGAGTTGCCGGCTTGAAAGCCCAGGCCGATACCAACACCATCCAAAAAGCTGTGGCCGGACAGCGCCAACGCGCTAGCTAAGCCCACTTTTGGATGAACATGTTGGCCATACTCCTCTTCGTGCGCGTAGTGCAACAAAACCGTTTTTTCTAAGATATGAAATAGCAAAAATGCCACCACCAGCGCGACCATCGGCCGCGTAAAGTCGGTGTGCGTAGCGTTAACTTCTTTGGCAATCTCCGGCAGCAAGTCAAAGGCCACCACGCCCAGCAACACACCGGCGGTGTAGCCCATGATGCGGTGTAGCCACTTTTGGTTTTTAAGCGCCACGATGCCGCCGGTTAGGGTGGAAAAGAAAGTCGCTCCAGAAAGAATTATGGGTAGCATGACTTAAAATTAAAGGCTTGCGTTAATATTTGCAAATTTGTCGCAAAAAGTTATACTTTTGCATATGTACGATGATCTACGAGCTCTGCTAAAAAAAGACGGGGCGAGTTTAACTAAGCCCCGCAGGGTCATTTTTGATCTGTTATTAAACCAGGAACCCCAGAGCATGCAGGTACTCGCTCAAAGAGCCGCAGCTAAAGTCGACCGTGCCACGGTCTATCGGACGATTGAGCTATTTGAGCGGCTAGGCATAGTCCATCGCTTGAACATCGGTTGGAAGTACAAGATAGAGTTGAGTGATATTTTTCAGGGGCACCACCACCACTTTTATTGCACCAACTGCTCTAAAACCTACTCCCTGCCCGCTAATTCTATGCTAGAGACAATTATCGACTCAACAGCCGCCAAAGAAGGCTTCGCGGCCCGTGGCCACCAATTGGAAATCTATGGTCTATGCCAGAACTGCTCTAAAACTTAAACCCCGGCCGATATACTTGGTTTGACTTTCTCGTTCTTGACAACCAAAAGTGCGATTACGGCCGCGGCGACCGCCAGACCAACTCCTACGTGCAGGCCGTTTTGAAAGCCGTGGATTTTGGCCGAATTAGCTGCCACACGCGCTGACAAATCTGATTTTAGGGTTGAAGCGTAAATTGCCGATAATACCGCCAGGCCAAGTGCGCCGCCAATCTGCTGGGACGTATTAAGCACCCCGCTGGCTATGCCGGAAAAGTGCTTCGGCACGCCAGAAGTGGCCGCCAGGGTCATAGAGATGAAAGACAGCCCCATGCCCAGCGCGATAATCACCAAACCCGGGAACACATTTTGCCAGTAGTGGCCACCAACTTTCATTAGTACGCTTATAGTATAGAGACCAATGGCCAAGACAGTGGGGCCAGCCACCAGAAACGGCTTGTAGCCAACTTTGTTGACCATCTTGGCGACAAAGGCCGAAGTCGCGCCGATAACCAAAGTTACTATCAGAAACGAGACACCAGACTTAGCCGGTCCGTAGCCCAGCACTGTCTGGACATAAAGTGTCATGAAGAAAAACATCGAGAACAGCGTACAAGCTATAGCCAGGGCGGTAGCGTTGCCGCCAGAAACATTACGGATGCGGAACAATCTAAGCGGCAGCATCGGCTGGGCGGTCCGCGCTTCGTTAAAGACAAAACTGGTCAGCAAAACAATACTGGCGATTATAAAACCAATGACAGTTGTCGAACCCCAGCCGTGGGACGGCGCTTGGGAAAGACCATAAACCAAGCTCATCAAACCTCCCGTTGCTAGGGTGGCGCCAGGCAAGTCAAGCCTGAGCTTCTTATTCTCTTCGCCAATATGGCGAGGCAAAATCTTCATGGCGAAGTAAACAACCCCTATGCCGACAGGCACGTTGACAAAGAAGTTCCATCGCCAGCTAAGATACTGGGTGAGGATGCCGCCTAGTAGCAGGCCAAAACCCGAGCCGCCGGCCGCCACGGCTGACCAGGCACCCAGCGCGGTATTACGTTCTTTGCCCTCTTTGAATTCGGATATGACTATCGACAACGCCGCCGGAGACATGATGGCTGCGGCTAAGCCTTGGGCTGCCCTGGCGATAATAACTTGGGTATCGGTTGCCGCCATACCGCACAAGAATGACATCAACGCGAAAAAAGCTACCGCGAATATGAAAATATTGCGGCGACCATAGATGTCGGCTGCCCGCCCCCCAAGGAGCAGGAAACCGCCAAAGGTCAAGGTATAAGCTGTAATGACCCATTGCAGGTTGCCGGCAGAAAAATGAAGAGCCTGAGCCATTGAAGGCAATGCCACATTAACTACGGTCACGTCTACTACGACCATAAACTGGGCCATCGCCAGCAGGGCTAAGATTATCCATTTGTTCTCAGCGTGCTTTGATAATTTTCTTTTCTCTTTAGCCAAACTAGCCCTCCTTTTCCCAATAAATATGGACTTTATCATAACAGACGCCCAGTGATCGCAACAAATTATTGTCGCTCCGGTTCGCATTTTTGGCGGGCTAAAGCTAAACTAAGCATTAATGGAAAGCAGCGAGCAAAGGGTGTTGATAATGGGCGGCGGATTCAGCGGAATTAAAGCAGCGCTCGAATTAGCCGGCAACAACAATTTTGCGGTTACGCTGGTTTCGGACCATGACAGTTTTCGCTACTATCCGTCTCTCTACCGGACAGCTACCGGCAAGAGCCAGGTTGCTTCCAGGATCGCGCTGTCGGAAATCTTCAGAGATAAAAAACTGCGGGTATTCAAAGATAGCGCTAAAACTTTGGACCGGGACAAAAAAGCCGTCATTGGAGCCTCGGGCAAAAGCTACAGCTACGACATTTTAATTATTGCTTTGGGGGTAGTTACCAACTATTTTGGCATAAAGGGATTGGAAGAATACACTTATGGCATCAAGACCCAGGAAGACGCCCAAGCCCTTCGCAACCATATCCACAAGCAACTGGTTGACGGGCAAAAACCAGACCTTAATTACGTAGTGATTGGCGGCGGCCCTACCGGCGTAGAGCTAGTCGGCGCCATGCCGGCATATTTACGCCACGTTATAAAAAAGCATCATTTGCCGAAAACCGAGTTGCACATAGATTTGGTCGAAGCCGCGCCGAGGCTGATGTCCCGTATGCCCAGGAGTTATTCACTGGCGGTGCAAAAACATTTGCGCAAACTCGGAGTTAAGCTTTATCTAGGCCAGAGCGTGCAAGCGGAAACAGCTGACAAGTTAATGGTCAATGGCCACTCCATTGCCAGCCACACCGTTGTATGGACCGCGGGTGTAACCAATCATCCGTTCTTGAAAGCTAACGAGCTTAATCTGGGCGAACGCGGTAAGGTGGTTGTTGATAAGCAACTTGAGGCCGAGGAGAGTATCTACGTAATCGGCGATAATGCCGACACGCCTTACTCCGGAATGGCGCAAACAGCGCTGTATGATGCCAAGTTCGTGGCCGAAAACCTAAAGCGCCAAGCACGCGGCAAAAGCCCGCACGACTACAAAGCCAAAAAACCAGTGTATGTAACAGCGGTGGGCCCACGCTGGGCGGCTGTACTCTGGGGCGGTGTGCACTTGTATGGCTGGATTGGGTCGCTGCTGCGCTCCAGCGCCGATTTATCTGGCTATCATGATTACGAACCCTGGTGGACCGCCTCCAAGCATTGGCTGGCCGAGATTGAAGGCGATAAAAATTGCGAAATCTGCGGCTAGAGCAGCGGTTCTTAGCTAAATCTCAGCCAATTCTGTTGTTATTATTGGGACAAACATGAATTTTTTAGCCAAACTATACCAGCGGCCCATAGATTTTGTTGACCAGCTTTTAGATAGCATCACGTCTTACCGTTTAGTTCTTTACTCCCTGCTGGCGGTTTTGGGTTGGGCCATGCTGGCCAGCCTTGGCCACAAAGTGCCGGGCAGTTGGTATGCCATCGCCCTCTCATCTTCCGCGCTAGTAATTGTTTGCCGCCTGTCCGGGGAATTTTTTTCGCGAGTCCTTAATATTGCCCGCAATTTTGAGTCAGATTACATCACGGCTCTAATTTTGGCGCTAATCATGAACCCGGCCACCACCGGTACGGGATACACCGTGCTAGCCGGCGCCGGTTTTGCGGCGATTGCTTCAAAATATCTGTTGACCATAAGCCGCCGGCACATCTTCAACCCCGCGGCGTTTGGCGCGGTAGTGGCCGGCCTGGCCTTTCACCAATACGCCAGTTGGTGGGTCGGCACCATGGCATTATTTCCGCTGGTTTTAGTTGGCGGCGTTTTGATAATGCACAAAATGAAGCGATTCTGGATGACGGCCTTCTTCTTTTTGGTCTACGGCTTTTTCCTACACCAGCAATTCGATGGGGCATCGCCGCTGCACACCGTGTGGCTGGCTATGAGCGGTACGGCAGTGCTGTTTTTCGCCTTTGTGATGTTATCTGAGCCGCTCACGTCCCCCGACAAACTGCGTAACTACGCTGCTTACGCTTTGGTTGTGGGCGTGGCTTATGGCTTTGGCAGATTGCGCCTCAGCCCGGAAGAAGCCCTGCTAATCGGTAACGTTGCGGCTTACGCCTTGGAACACACCAAACGCTTGGAACTGAGCCTGGCTGCCATCAAAAAGGAGGCCAGCGGTTTATATTCTTTTGCTTTTGCGCATCAGGGCACGTTTGATTATGATGCCGGGCAGTACATGGAGTGGACCCTGCCTCTGCGCCATAGCGACAACCGCGGAAACCGCCGTTATCTAACCCTTTCTTCGTCGCCGACTGAGAACATGCTGGAGTTTACTGTCCGCCTGCCAAAAAACGCCAGCCATTTTAAAAAGGCTTTGGCCGCATTTAAGCCGGGCGATAAGATTCTGGCTTCGCACCTGGGCGGCTCCTTTACGCTACCGTCTAACACGACGCAAAAGCTGGTCTTTGTGGCCGGCGGCGTCGGAATTACACCGTTCCGCAGCATGGCCAAATACCTGCTAGACAATCAACAAACCCGCGACGTGCAGTTGCTTTACTGTGCTAATTCTAGCGCGGAGTTTGCTTTTAGCGCTGTGTTCGCCCAGGCCAAAACCATTGGCCTGGTCACACATTATATTGATACCTCGGCGACGCCCATCAACCCGGACGTTATTGCCCAGTCGGTAGTAGACTACAAACAACGGCTGTTCTACATCTCGGGCCCCTACGGTTTTGTAAAAACCGTGCGTCAGGCGCTGTTGACGCTAGGGGTCAGCCCTACCAGCATCAAATCAGATTATTTCCCGGGCTACGGCTAGGGCTTTGTAGCCCTTTTGGCGGTCCACAAATTTTACGCCGGCCTTACCCATGGCGAAAGCCGCGGTGGCTAACACATCGGCTTTTATGATATCCGGGCCGATTACCGTCAGGCTTAATAATTCGTTCGCCGGCTTACTGGTTTTAGGATTGATAATATGTAGCCCGCGTTCGTAATTGCCACTGGTAGCCACTGCTCCATTAGAAATACTTAACTTGTTAAGTATTTTTGTTTTGTCTTTAGGGTCTTGGATACCAATCTGCCATTCTTTACTCCCGCCTGAACGCGCCAAAATGTCGCCGCCAATACCGATGCAGTATGTTTTGTAGCCCTGCTTTTCTATTAATTTGCCTGCTTCGGCGATTGCCCAGCCCTTGACATACCCGGTCGGGTCGTACTTGCCGGCGAAGTTAGCCGAGAAGTACCCATTGGTCAATTTCTCGAATTTTTTGCAAGCTGCCATCACGGCCTTCATTTGCAGGCTCAGATTTTTTTGGATAATCTCTCCGCGCTGATAGCCGGATAGCTCACTGTCCTTTTTATATGGGCTGAACCGGGCGTCAATTTGTCTCAGCAGCTCAAAAACATCGCTAAAAATCACTTCATTTTTAGCCTCTGGGATATCCAGGCTCACCCCCGTACCCATAATTATTTGATTACGGCGCATCTAGCTCATTTTTGCTTGATCCAGCGCCATTTGCAAGGATTGCTCAAAACCATTGCTGGTGCTGGTGGCGCCAGACACGAAGTCAATGTTGGAACTCTGGTTTTGCAGCGTGGTCTGCTTTAGCAACGGTTCCGCGTAAGCTGTAACTTGGCGTGAATAATCATGGCTGCTAGGCATTTGCATAAATCGCACATCGGTGATTTTGCCGCCGTTAATGACTACGGCAATATCCACTGGGCCATAGGCCGTGTCGGTGGAACCGTTAAAAGTACCGTCCTTGTAGCTCGTGGCGGCTGCAGCTTGGGACGCTGAGCTGCTAGTACCGGTACCGGCGGGTTGGCTGGTGGAGTTATTGCTGGAAGTTGGCGAACTTACTAATTTAGCCGAGCTGGCCGGAGTTTTATTTATATACATGCCAAGCGCGCCCAAGATGGCCACGCTCATAATAATCAGTAGGGTTTTCTTCATCCCGTTAGAACCCACTTACCTTCCAGCCATTGATGGCGTCTTGAATCGCTTGCATGCTTCAACGCAATTGCGAGGTTTATTAGTCTTTGGGTTCTAACGGGATTCATGTGTCAGATCAGATTATATGCCGAACCTGAGTTTTAGCTTAATTTTCCTGATTACTCGCCGCCCTTTTTGAGCGTATAATTTATCTTATGGAAATACCTAAGGCTCGTGAATTATACCAAGGAGATATCAATAAGGCGGTGGTCGCTGTACAGGAAGCGACAGGCGTAAAAATTACCTCTGATTGGTGGGATAAAAATGTGGGCAACGAGGGCTCTGCCAAAGAAATCCTCGATCGGTTCGATAAAGCCTACACCGAGTACGTTGCCAGCCAAACCTAACCGGCCGCCCCGGCGGGCTCTATTCCCCTGTCTGTCCACGAAGGCGCGACATAATTTCCTGATATTCGTCGAAAAGACTCTGAATCCTGTCTGGGCTGTCAAGTGCTTCCTTCGCCCCCATGGCCCAAGCAGCTCTTATTAAATCCCTCACGTCTTCCGCTCGAAGAGAAAGCCATTGGTTTGGCCTTTTGTCTAGAAGCTCCGCTTGAGCAAAGAGAGTTTCGAGTTCAGGATCCACAAAGTTGTCCGCCACCTCCCTAACTGTTATTGGGGGGAACTGATCTTCTGGGGTCGTCATAATACTATTCTTAGCAGATTGACACCGACTTGCAAGCACAAGCAAAACTGTCCGGGCTCTATTTCCCCGCCCTCTCCCCATGTTATCCTTAAGATATAACATAAGGGGGTTTAGGATGGACGACAAATTTCAAGACTTACATCACAAAATAAAAATGCTTAGGGATGAGCTAAGGCAACACGGCGAACAAACTGGGGACCCAAAGTGCGCTGCCCTTTGTGAAACTGCCGCTGAAGTAGTAGGCGGGCTGGAAACAGCTTTTGACCACTACATCGACAAAAGTGAAAAGGCCTGGCAATAGAGTCTTGCGGGCTCTATTCCCCCGCCTCTTCGCCCGGAGTTTGAGCCTCTAGCTGCTTTCGAGAATCGACGAGGTCCTGGGAAAATTGTTTCATTATGGGCCCAAAATTAGGTATAGCTTCAGTTAGGCCGCTGTCGAGCACAAACTTCAAACGATCTAAGTTTAAGTAGGGCCAGTCGAATAAACCTAGTCCTTCGCGTTTATTCAAGAGGCCTATGGCACCCTCCCATCTTGCTAATCCCCTCCATGTCCTAGTAGCTACTCTTTTACTAATTCCGTGTGACTGGGCAAATGCATCAACTTCCTCGGAAGTAATATGGCCTAATTGAGGCTCTTCTTCGGGCATACCGGTGGCTCTTATTTCTGTACTCAACCCTTGTCTGCCAAGATATCTGAGATATATATCTCTTTGTTCAGGAGACATCTCACCCCTTGCAATAATCGTAGTAAATTCTCGCTTTATAACGTCACAATAACACAACCCTGCGAAACTTCAATCGAGCGACTGCGGCGGGCTCTATTCCCCCGCCCCCGGCCCTTTTAAGCCTGCCTGCCGGCAGGCAGGCGTATAATCCGAGTTATGAAAATCAATAATTATTGGCTTTTGGCCGGTTTGGTCGGGCTGGTAGTTATGGTAGTACCGCTTATTTCCGCGCTTGTTACGGTGACAGGTGCTTTTGGCGCCGACCCTGGCGAAAGGGTCAACCGCGTAGACTTTGTTTGGGTGACAGTTGGGTTAGTGGTGGCAATTTATTGCTACTACAGAGCCCGAAAACTAAATTCAAAAGCCTAACCGGCCGCCCGTTTTGAGATATAATCCGAGCTATGAATATAATTAAGAAATCAGCGTCGCTGACTATCTTTGGTATCATTTTACTGATTATCTCCGCGATTGGTGTGCGTATGGATCCTTTAGATAAAACAAGTTCTGGGGGATACGAGACGAACGATCTTAGCAAGATTTTCGTACTCATCGGCTGGATTGGCATTGCGATACTGCTAGTTAATCTATTTAGGTTTATAAAACACCGCGCCGCAAAACCCTAACCGGCCGCCCCTTTTGAGCGTGCTTACGCTTGCAATTTCTATGACCTAAGGAGATTATTTAGATATGGGTGAGTTTGTTTATAGGGTGCCTGGTACACATTTTGGCTTTACTCCCGAGATTATGGACGCTATTAGAGCCGAATCAGTATCTTTATTCGACATCGAGCCGGGCACCAGAATTGACCTAGACCTATCATTCGATGACGATGGACGCCGGACAGGCAAAGTAGCTTTAGAAGTTACTCGGCCCGCCAGGAGAGAAGATTGGGATCGTGGTTCTTTTACTGTTACAGAGGCGGATTTTAGTTTCTCCCATCCACTGAGCGATTTGGTTGGAAGAACTGGCTATGTCGATGCCGCAATAGATTTTATAGATGGTGATCCTCCCTCCATTGGCCCCGCTCGGGTAGCTCATATTAGCCGCGGCCGGCATTTAGTTATGAATTTTGACATCCCCGGAGAGCCAGATTACGTTAATAAACTGGTGCCTTTTGTCTTAGGCTTCGACGTCACTCCACCACAAACCTAACCGGCCGCCCGTTTTGAGATATAATCCGACTAGGATGCGTCGAGGTAAACACTTAAAAGATAGATGCGTAAAAATGTCTAGGAAGGACTACCTTACAGGTGTTAGAGACAGACTAGTCAACGATG
>Ga0265313_10003358_pt1 | contig 13041 bp, 11 predicted proteins | sample 4123metaG_FD_203122 | JGI IMG/M metagenome (GOLD analysis project Ga0265313, IMG submission 203122) | Rhizosphere microbial communities from Carex aquatilis grown in University of Washington, Seatle, WA, United States - 4-1-23 metaG | ecosystem: Host-associated > Plants > Roots > Rhizosphere >...
CGGCACCGCCGACTTTCTCACCGGCCTGATGGAGCGGCACGAAAAAGCCGCCTGGATGCTCCGGGCCCAGCTCGAAACCGAGGAGGCGGAAGCTTCCTGAACCGCCCGCTCGATCCCAACCGCCATGAACAAACTTCTCTCGCTCGCCCTGCTCGTCGTCGGCGTCATTCTGATCATCTGGGGCATCAGTGCGTCGGATTCCGTCGGCTCGGGGCTTTCCCGGCTGTTCTCCGGCTCGCCGACCACCAAGACGATTTGCCTCCTGATCGGCGGCTTCATCGCCGCGCTGGCCGGCCTCGCCGGCGTGCTGCGCAGTTCGGGATCGTGATTCGAACTCCGCCATCATGCTTAACTACGCGATCGTTTTTCTCCTCATCGCGCTGGTTGCGGGCATCCTCGGCTTCGGCGTGATCGCCGGCGCGGCCGCGACGATCGCCAGGGTGCTTTTCATTATTTTCCTTGTGCTCTTCATCGCCTCGCTGTTTCGCCGCCGAAGTCCGTGAGTCGCCGAACACGCTCGGCCGTGTGCCGCGAAGGGCCCGCGCACAAAAAAGGCGGGGCGCCCGAAGGCATCCCGCCTGAAATTCGTAAGCCGCCGCGAGCAGCGTATCAATAACGCGCCTGAAACGCGCCGGGACGCCGGTCGGGGCTGTTGAAGCTGCGACCGCCACCGCCGCCGCCCATGGCCTCCTTCGGCTTGGCTTCGTTGACGTTGAGCAGCCGGCCGTCGAGATCGACGCCGTTCATTTTTTCGATGGCGAGCTTGCTTTCTTCCTCGGTGGCGAAGGTCACGAAGGCGAAGCCGCGCGGGCGGCCCGTCTCGCGATCGTTGGCGATATAAACGTCGGTGAGCGTGCCGAATTTGCCGAAGGCGTCACGGAGATCGGCCTCGGAGGTCTTGAACGACATGTTGCCGACGTAGAGTTTGGAATTCATGGGATGATGGTTCGTATGCTTCGTCCGCTGTCAGCGTGTTCCCGGGAAATCGGGTTTCGAATCATCACCTGAACCTGAAGCTCACCTGAAGACTCACCAGCCACTGTCATCTAACGCTACTACGAGACCCCACCGTCGCCCGAAGCCCGGCCAAACGCAAGGAGCATTGCGCCCGCCCGCCGAAATCGACCGTGCGAACACGGCCGCTCGCGACGCGTCACAATCTCCCCGCGTGGGGCCGCGGGGCTCAACGCGCCTTCTTTTCGCGCTTCACCTGCTTCTTTTGCTTGGCGGTTTTTTGCGGCGCTTTCTTGGTCTCTTTTTTCGTGTTTTTGGTCTTCGACATATTTTTTTCGGGTTTATGGTTACTGAACAGAATTGCGGCCGCGCTCGCGGCCTTCGACTTGGACGTGTGACGATTATGCGTCGGCGATTCGCCAGTGTCGAACTATTCCCGAGCCGGCGCCGCGCATCTGCGCGACGCGCGATCGCCAAATGCGGTTCGCGTGAAACCCAAGCCGTATTTTCCGCCGCTCTTCAACATTCCTGCCGGAAGCGCCGGCCCTGGGCGGACTTCGCCGCCGGGTGCGCATTCCCGTCGCCAATCGCGCGCGCCAGGGCTACCTTGGCGGGTAACAGCGCCTGCCAAGCATCCGAAATCTTTCTTCCATCATGTCACTGCCCTACCGCCTCCGTGCCGTCTCATCCGTCAATCGCGCCTACAGCAACGACCCGCTCGAACGCGTCGAAACCATCGGCGGCGTGAACTCCGATCACTCGCATTGGAACCTCTCGCAAGCCGCCGCCATCGCCGCGATCGAGGCCGGAACCGACGAGTTCTTCGTCACCGAAAACGGCCGCAAGATAAAATTGGTCGTGCTCACGCAGGGCGGGCAGAAATATCTCAAGACCGACCGCGAGAAAACGCACCCCGACGACCTGCTGCACCTCATCGCCGCCAGCTAGCGCGCAAACCGACGCGCGCCTCAGTTTTTCAAATACTCCGCGAGCCAGTCGAAAACCGTCCGGTGCCAGAGCTCGCTGTTCGCGGGCTTCAGCACCCAGTGGCCTTCGTCGGGGAACGACAGAAATTTCGATGGCACGCCTCGCCGCTGCAGCGCCGTGAAGAGCTGCTGCCCCTCGCTGATCGGCACGCGAAAATCGAGTTCGTTGTGGATGATCAACATCGGCGTCTTGAAATTCGCCGCGTAGCGGTGCGGGGAAAACTTGTCGTAGTCCGGCGTTTCCCACGGCACGCCGTGTTCCCATTCGTCGAACCAAACCTCCTCGGTCGTGCCATACATCGACCAAAAGTTGAATACACCGTCGTGCACGACGATCGTGCGAAACTTGTCCGTGTGCCCCTCGAACCAGTTCATCATGTAGCCGCCGTAGCTCGCGCCCGCCGCCGCCATGCGCGACGAATCGATCCACGGCTGCCGCTCGAGAAACCCGAGGCACGCCATCAGGTCGTCGAACACCTTGCCGGCCCAGTCGTGCGAAATCTCGTCCACGAATTTCTGGCCGAAGCCGGGACTGCCGCGCGGATTCGGCAGCGCGAGCACGTAGCCCTGCGCGGCCCAAAGCTCGGCGTTCCAGCGCGTGGACCAGCCGTCGCTCCACGGCACCTGCGGCCCGCCATGCACCCAGAACACGAGCGGATATTTCTTCGCCGGATCGAAATGCGGTGGTTTCACGATCCACATCTGGATCGGCGTGCCGCCCGCGCCCGGAACCGTGACCGACTCGGGCGCGGCGAGTTCGATCGGCGCGAGCAGCGCGGCATTCGTGTGCGTGAGCGGCTGTGGCGCGGTCGCGCCGAACACGAAGGTGAAGACTTCCGGCAGCGCATTCAGTCGCGCCTGTGTGAACACCAGCATCCGCCCGTCGGGCGTCACCTCAACGCCGGAATTCGTTCCGCCCGCGACGACGCGCACCGGCGCGCTACCATCCAGCGCCACGCGGTAGATCGGCTGCGAGCCGTTTTCGTCCGTATCGAAATAAATGAATTTCCCGTCGGGCGCCCACATGATGCTGCCGATCGAGGCGTCGAAGTCTGTCGTCAGACTGCGCTGCGCGCCGCTCGCGCGATCAAGCACGCAGAGCTGCCAGCGATCCGCCTCGAAACCCGGCCGCGCCTGCGCCCGATACGCGAGCAGCCGGCCATCGGGCGAGACGCGCGGCTCACCGTCGGCGGCGGGATTGTCCGCGGTCAGGTTGCGACGCTCGCCCGTCGCGAGGTTCACCGACCAGATGTCGTGGTTCGTGCTCCATGCCTGCGTGCGCGTCGGCATCGGCGGCGCGGTGAAAATCAACTCCGAGTCGTCCGCCGAAAATGTGAACTCGTCGCCCGCGCTGAACGTGTCCGACGTCGGCACCGCGTCGTTCTCGCCTGGCGTCACGTCGCGCGGCTCGCCCGCCGCGCTGCCGTCCGCGTTCACGCCGATCACGAACAGATGCTGGCGCTTGTCCTCGACCCACGAATCCCAGTGCCGGTAGAGCAGCTGCGTGAAAACGCGCGCCTTCACTTTGCTCTTCGCGCGCGCATCGAGTTTTTCCTTGTTGAGCTTGTCCGACTCCGCGAACGGCCGTGCTGAAAATTCCGGATACACCGCCGAGACGAACGCGAGTTTCTTCCCATCGTGCGACCACACCGGCTGCGCCGCCTCCGTCGCCAGCGTGGTCAGCTTCCGCGCCTCGCCGCCGCTCGCCGCCAGCATCCAGATCTGTGCCTCGCCGTCGCGGCTCGATTCGAACGCGATCCATTTTCCGTCCGGCGACCAGCGCGGGTTCGAATCGGCCTTCGGCGAACGCGTGAGCTGCCGCGGCTCGCCGCCCGCGAGCGGCACAAGCCAGATGTCGCTGTTGGTGCGATTCTCGGTTTTGATCGGATCGGTGACGACGTAGGCCACGGATTTCCCATCGGGCGAAACCTGCGGATCGCTGACGCGGTGCAGCCGGAGCAGATCCTCGAGTTCGAACGGTCGCTGCTGCGCGGCGACGATCGCCACCGAAACGAACAGCATGGCTGTCGCGAACAAGCCGCGAAGATGCGAGTTTTTCATATTGAAACGATGGGCGGGCGCCACCCCGAAACGCCAGTCCATTTCCGCCGCCGGATGCCATCCGCCGCATTGTTGGGTTGCGTGTCACCGACCACGTGCGCACAAACAGGCTTTCCGCCCGCCAGCCACAATCGGAACGCTTCTTCGTTCTCGCCCATTTCCCTCCCCCGCATGAGCCCGCCCGCCTCACCCGCGCTCGCTGAATCGTGGCTGGAATTGCCGGACGGGAAACTTTTCTGGCTCGAGGCGCGCTGTGCCATCGGCCGCCTGCCGGACAACGATCTCGTGCTTGACGCGCCGTCGCTCTCGCGCCGCCACGCCGTCCTGGCAGCCGACGCCGCCGGCTACACGTTAAGCGACCTGCACAGTCGCAACGGCACCTACTTGAACGGCGCCGCCGTCACCCACCCCGTCGTCGTGCGCGACGCGGACGAAATCCGCATCGGCGACGTGAAGCTGCGTTTCCGCTGCACGCGCCAGTTCGAACCGGCCAGCGCACCCGCTGGCTTCGAACCCACCGTGCGGCTCGACCAGGTCAGCGAACGCACCTGCTGGCTGTTGTTGATCGACGTCGTCGGTTTCGCGGCGCTCAACGAATCCCTCGGCAGCGAACCCGCGCTGCGCCGCATGCAAACCTGGATCGCCGGCATGCGCCCGCTCGTCGAAGGCCACGGCGGCCGCATCAACGGCTATCTGGGCGACGCGATCTTCGCCTACTGGCTCTGCGAATCGGCCACGCCCGACGCCACGCTTGCTGCGCTGCGCGCGATCGAGGCCTGGCGAACCGGCAGCCCGCTCGCGTTTCGCGTCGTCGTCCACCAGGGTTCCGTGCTCTTCACGCACAGCGATCGCGGCGAGGAGCTCAGCGGGCAGGACGTGAACTTTCTTTTTCGCAACGAAAAACTCGCGAAGAAATTCAACACCGTCGCGCTCCTCAGCGAATCCGCCGTGCAAACGCTCGGCCTCGCCGGTCGCTGCGCCCACCTCGGCAGCTCCGCCATCGACGGCATGAGCGGCGAATTTTCGTTCTACGCTCCGCCGCCGGATTTCGCGGCGCCGAACGGTGGAGGCTGAACAACCAACTCATGCCTTCGGAAACCGAAAGCGCCGCCGGCTCCTCCGCCGCCCAATTGCTGCCGCTCGTCTATGCCGAGCTTCGCAAGCTCGCCGCGGCCCGCATGGCCGGCGGCGGCGCCGGCTACACGCTCCAGCCGACCGCGCTCGTCCACGAAGCCTGGCTGCGGCTCGGCGACGATGGTCAGCCCCGCTGGCGGAACCGCTCGCACTTTTTCGCCGCCGCGGCCGAGGCGATGCGCCACATTCTGATCGACCGCGCCCGCCGCCGGCAGGCTGGCCGCCACGGCGGGGGACAGCAGCGCATCGACCTCGCCGAAATCACCATCGCCGCCACCGAAGACGATGACCGCCTGCTCGCGATCAACGATGCGGTCGAAAAGCTCGCTGCGCACGATGCGGCCAAAGCCGATCTCGTGAAGCTGCGCTATTTCGTCGGCCTCACCAACGAAGAGGCGGCCCAGGCGCTCGGTATTTCCGAACCGACGGCGAAACGCTGGTGGGCCTACGCCCGCACGTGGCTTTATCGGGAAATTCGCGCCGGCTGATCCTTTCGGGCGTAAAATTTCGTTTATGAGGGTGAGGCCAAACCAATCCAGTCATGAACTCCCCATCGCAAGACGAAGAAGAAATCTTTGACCGCGCGCTTTCCCTGCCGCCGGCCGAGCGCGCCGCATTTCTCGATCGAGCCTGCGCCGGCAACATCGGACTTCGCGGCGCCGTCGAATCGTTGCTTCGCCATCACCCAGACGCGCACAGTTTCATGAAAACGCCGGCGGCCGACTACGGCGAAACGGTCGCCGCGTTCTCGCCCCGCCCCAGGGAAAAAGCCGGTGACATGATCGGCCGCTACAAACTCCTCCAGCAAATCGGCGAGGGCGGCTGCGGCGTCGTTTACATGGCAGAACAGGAAGAGCCCGTCCGCCGCCGCGTCGCGCTGAAAGTCATCAAGCTCGGCATGGACACCAAGGCCGTCATCGCGCGCTTCGAGGCCGAACGGCAGGCGCTGGCGATGATGGACCACCCCAACATCGCCAAGGTCCTCGACGCCGGCGCCACGGAAACGGGCCGGCCGTTCTTCGTCATGGAACTCGTCCGCGGCGTGCCCATCACGAAATACTGCGACGAAAACAATCTCCCCACCGCGCAGCGGCTCGATCTGTTCAACCAAGTCTGCCACGCGATCCAGCACGCGCACCAAAAGGGAATCATCCACCGCGACATCAAGCCCTCGAACATTCTGGTCACACTCCACGACGGCGTGCCTGTGCCCAAGGTGATCGACTTCGGCATCGCGAAGGCCACGTTGGGCCGGCTCACCGACGCCACCGTTTTCACCGCCTTCGAGCAGTTCATCGGCACGCCCGCCTACATGAGCCCCGAACAGGCGGAGATGAGCGGCCTCGATATCGACACCCGCTCCGACATCTACTCGCTCGGCGTGCTGCTCTACGAGCTGCTCACCGGCAAGCCTCCGTTCGACCCGCAGACTCTCACGAAGGTTGGTCTCGACGAGATGCGCCGGATGATCCGCGAGGTCGAGCCGCCCAGGCCCTCCACCCGCCTGAGCACTTTGACCAACGTCGATGGCTCCGCTTTGGCCAGGCTGCGCGGCACCGACACCGCGAAACTCTCCGTGCTCCTCCGCGGAGATCTCGACTGGATCGCGATGAAGGCGCTCGAAAAAAACCGCGCCCGCCGTTACGAAACCGCCGGCGCCCTCGCCGCCGATATCGAGCGGCATCTGCGTAACGAGCCGGTCCTGGCACGTCCGCCGAGCACGGCTTATTTGCTCCAAAAACTGGTCCGCCGCCACCGGCTGATTTTCGCGGCCGGCGGCGCGATCGCCGCCGTCGTCGTGCTCGCCCTGTCCGCGACTTCGCTGAATTTTTATTATTCCGCCCGACGCATCGAGCGAGCGCGCGCACAGGAGCAGACCGCCCTGCGGGAAGCCGAGAAGGATCTTTACGCCGCCAACATGCAAGTGCTGGCGAACGGATACTCCATCACCGGCACCCACGTCGATCCGCAAGGATCGTTGGCGGGGTTGACGGAGTCGCGCCCCAAACGAGGCGAGCAGGATTTCCGCGGATTCGAGTGGCGTTTTTTTTGGTTGAACATGCAGGCCGATGCCGTCGCCACCCTGCGCGGACACAAGCATGTCGTGAATGCGACGTTCTTTTCACCGGATGGCGCGCACATCGCCACCCACAGCCTCGATGGGATGCTGAAGGTCTGGGATGCAGGCACGATGAAGGAACTTCTGTCGCTTGACGGAGTGGCGTGCGCCGGGGGCTTTACGGCCGACGGCATGCAGTTGGTCTTTAGCCGGCCCGACAATTCCATCTGGCGACTCACCCTCGCCGACCACCAGGTCACCCGGGCGCTTGCGAACAGCGGAACCCTGATCACCGCGCTGCCCGACGGCCAACATGTGGTTGTCTTCGGCCGCGACAAGCTTCCCCTCCTGCGCCCTCTGGATGAGGGCGGCGCGCCCGAACCGGGGTTCGAGCTGCCGGCCGATGTCTTCGTCGCCGTATCGGCTGACGGACGCCGGGCCGCTGTCGCCAGCCCTCCCGGCCGTCCCTACCCGGGCATTTTGGTCATCGATCTCGCGACGCACCGACAGGTAGCGGCCCTGATCGATCCGCGCCCGGTCATCGGGGTGGCGTTGTCGCCCGATGGTTCCCACCTGGTCACCGCCGGGTTCGATGGCGTCCTGAAAGTCTGGGAGGTGGAGCACGGCGCGCTGGAAAACACTTTCAAGGCATTCCAAGACCCGGTCTGGGGCCTGGCCTATTCCCCCGACGGGAAGACTTTCGCCGCCGGCGGCAACAATCGCTTCCTCAAGATCTGGGACGCCACCACGTGGGCCGAGCGTGAGAACCTGAATACCCACGTTTCGACCATTCGGTGTGTGACGTTTTCGCCCGACGGGAAGCGCTTGGTCAGTGGCGCCGAAGACGAGACGGCGATGGTCTGGCCGGCCCACTCGGGCACCTTGCCCACAGTCATGCCCCACCTGCTCCGTGGGCCACAATGGATCGACCGCACCCCCGGAATTGCCTTTTCCCCCGACAGCCGGCTGTTCGCCGGCACGGCGGCGGATGGCACGATCAAAGTCTGGCGCAGCGATACCATCGAAACCGTGGCCACGTTCCCGATGGAGGCCCGCACCGTCGCGTTTTCCCCGGATGGCAACTCGATCCTCGGCGAAGGATACAACGGCATCGTGCAACGCTGGGTGCTCAACGGCCGCCAGCCCGAGCAAACGCTCCGCCCCCACACCAGCTTCGCGAACTGGCAGGTCGATCCGCTGACCTCCAAGGAGCGGGTCGCCCTGGTCGCCGACCAGCCGGAGACTCGAGCCGTCTGCAGGACCTGTGAAATTTCCAGCGCCCGCGACGGTATCAATGGCGGTGCAATGGTCACCACGCCCACGATCGCGATGTCGTCCGATGGAAAAACCATGTATGTCGGGCTGCCTTCCGGTCAGGTGGAGGCATGGGATGTGGCCACGCGCAAGCAGCGGCTCGGATTTCGCGCGCACAAACTCAACATCAGCTCACTCGCGGTGTCGCCCGACGGCCGCCTGGTCGCCACCGGCAGCCTGGACAACTCCACCCAGCTGTGGGAAGCCGCCACCGGCCGACATGTCGCCACCTTCCATGCCCACAACCGGCCTGTCTGGGCGCTGGCCTTTTCCCCCGACGGACAGACCCTGGCCTCGGGCAGTTGCGATAAGGAAGTCACCTTGATCAGCGTGCCCCTGCTGCGCATGGTGACGAGTCTTCCGATCTACTCCGGTGTGCCCGGAGACTACTCCCAGGAGGTGCGGCTGCTGCGCTTCTCGCCAGACGGCAACATCCTCGCCGCCGGCCTCGGCGACGGCTCGGTGCGTTTCTTCCGCGCGGCACCCTTCAGTGAAACCGATGCCGCTCCGGCCGGCGGCGACAGCGCCGCCTCTCTCTGATTCAGGGCTGCCGCCTCCGCCAACACTGCATCTCTTACCTCCTCGTTCAACTCACCCAGCCCATGCACCCCACTTTCCGCCTTCGCCTGCTTGTGCTTGGAGTTCTGCTCCCCGTCCTAGACCTGACTCACGTCGCCGCCGACCAAGTCATCGACTGGAACGAAGCCATGACCGGATACAACGAGAGCCTGCCACCTCCCGGCCTGCCCCCGCTCGAGCTGCGCGCCTACGCCATGGCCCACATCGCCATGTTCAATGCCATCGAAACGGCGATACAAAACCACGCCGACGCCGTGGCGGCAGGCGCCCAGGCGGCTCACGACGTGCTCGTGAAAACCTTGTCCGGCGGCTCGTCCGCCTTCGACGCCCTGCTGGCGAAGGAACTGGCCGCGATTCCGGACGGCTCCGCCAAGGTGACCGGCGTGCGGATCGGCGCGAAGGCCGGCGCCGACATGCTCGCCGCTCGCGCCAACGACGGCGCCGCCTCCGGCGAAGGACCCTACATGCCGGGTTCTAAACCGGGCGATTACCAGATTACCCCGCCCTTCGACAAAATAGCTCTGCCCGGCGCTGGCGGAAAAACGCCCTATGTGCACTTCCCCAATTTGGGCAAGGTCACTCCCTTTGTGCTCAAGACCGCCGACCAGTTTCGCGCGCCACCGCCCTACACGGTGCGTGATCCCGACTACGTTTTCGAATACAACGAGGTCAAAACATTCGGTGCCAGCCACAGCTTGGCGCGCACTCCCGACCAGACCGAGATGGCGCAATTCTGGTATGAGATGTCCCAGTTCACCTGGAACCGATTGGCGCGCCAGCTGGCCGCCCGGCAACCCGGCAGCTTGCTCGATCACGCCCGGCTCTTTGCCGCGCTCAATGCGGCGATGACCGACGCCGTCATCGCCGGGTTCGACTCGAAATACTTCCACAACTTCTGGCGGCCGGTTACGGCGATCCACGAGGCGGACAAGGACGACAACAACCTCACCGAGCCCGACCCGACGTGGGAGCCACTCATGCTCACGCCGCCGATGCCCGACTATATTTCGACCCATTCCTCCCAGGCCGCGGCCGCCTCGGTGGTGCTGATCTGGTTTTTCCACGGGGACGACCAGACGTTCACCCTGACCAGCACCATGGCCCAAGTTGTCCCGGGACTGCACGCGCGCACCTTTCATCGCATTTCCGACGCCGCGGTCGAATGCGCCTTTTCCCGGATTTTCGCCGGCATTCATTTCCGTTTCGCCTGCCTGGAGGGGCTGAAGCTCGGACGCAGCGTCGGCGCCTGGGTCGTGCAACAAGCCCCCTACACCGAAGGCCGATAAACGAATCCGGCCTCGACGCCGGCCCCCTCAAGTTAAGCCCGCCGCCGCCCACGATGTGAGCGGCCCCAGTCTCACTGTGTTCAAAATTTCCCACCACCACCCTATGAAATCCATCGTCCCTGCTTCCCTCGCCGCAACCGGCGACCTGCCGTCGACTCGCTTCATTCGACTCTGTCTCCTCTGGTTGTCTTTTTTCGCCGGTTTGCCTTTCGCGTCGCACGCCACCGAAAGCGGCACCACCGCGTTTCCCAACGGCGCCGAAGACTTCCTCGTCGCCGGCATGCCGCCGCCCGGATGGTATGGCATGGTTTACTACGATCGTTACACGGCGGACCGCGTGGCGGACGGCGCCGGGCACATGCCGTTCGAGAGTTTCAATCTTGAAGTGGACGTCGTCGCCTTGCGGCTCGATTGGGTAAAACCGGTTTCTGTTCTCGGGGCCGATCGCTGGGGCACCCTGCTTTTCCAGCCCGTTGCCGATCTCGATCTCGCGCTCCGTCCGGCGCCGGGTGTGTTGGTCCAAGGCTCCAAGCGCGGCATCGGCGATCTCACCATCGGCAACGGCCTGCACTGGACGTTTCCGACTTTCGAAATGGTCAACGCGGTGGACGTCGCTTTCCCCTCCGGTTCCTACGCGGCGACCGATCTGGTCAACCCCGGACTGAATCGGTTGGCCATCCGGCTGAATCACATGGGCACGTGGCAGCCCACGCCGAAGTGGGAGGTCTCCTACCGGCTGCATTGGGACTACAATTTCAACAATTCCGCCACCGACTACCATTCCGGTCAAACGCTCTACCTGAATTGGGCCGCAGGATGGAAACCGAAACCTCCCTTGACCATCGGTCTGGCCGGATACTTCCTGAGGCAGCTGACCGACGACCGGCAATACGGGCAGGTGGTCGGGCCGGACGGCAACCGCGTCCAGGTGGATGGCATTGGTCCGTGCATCAAATATTTTCTCCCCAATCACGTGATGCTCACGGCGAAATATTTCCGCGAGTTCGACGTTCGCAATCACCCGAAGGGTGACCAGTTTTGGTTCTACGCCGCCGTGCCCCTCGGTCCGCCGCCAGCCAAGCCCGGCTCTTGATGCCGGTCGCATCCGCCCGCGCCATCGTCGCCGCAACCGTCCGAGTTATCGATTACGCCCGTTGCCTCCACCCCTGATTCCACCGCCATGAATCGCGAAGAAACCATTTTCACTTCTGCGGTGGCCGTGCCCGCAGCCGACCGGGCCGCATTTCTTGATCGCGCTTGCGCCGGGGACCCCACGCTGCGCGCGGCCGTCGAATCGTTGCTTCTTCATCACGTCGATGCGCAAAGCTTCATGAAGACGCCGGCGGCCGATCTCGGCGAAACGGTCGCCGTGTTCGCGCCGCGCCCCGAGGAAAAAGCCGGTGACATGATCGGCCGCTACAAACTCCTCCAGCAAATCGGCGAGGGCGGCTGCGGCGTCGTTTACATGGCCGAGCAGGAGGAGCCAGTCCGCCGCCGCGTCGCGCTGAAAGTTATCAAGCTTGGCATGGATACGAAGGCCGTCATCGCCCGCTTCGAAGCCGAGCGACAGGCGCTGGCGATGATGGACCACCCGAATATCGCCAAGGTTCTCGACGCCGGCACGACCGACAACGGTCGGCCGTTCTTCGTCATGGAACTGGTCCGCGGCGTGCCGATCACGAAGTATTGCGACGAGGGAAATCTTTCCACTGCGCAGCGTCTCGATCTCTTCAACCAAGTCTGCCACGCGATCCAGCACGCGCACCAAAAGGGCATCATCCACCGCGACATCAAGCCCTCGAACATCCTCGTGACGATGCACGACGGCGAGCCGGTGCCGAAGGTGATCGACTTCGGCATCGCGAAGGCCACACAGGGCCGACTGACCGACGCCACGCTCTTCACCGCGTTCGAACAATTCATCGGCACGCCGGCCTACATGAGTCCCGAGCAAGCCGAGATGAGCGGCCTCGATATCGACACCCGCAGCGACATCTATTCGCTCGGCGTGCTACTCTACGAACTGCTGACGGGACGCCAGCCATTCGATCCGAAAACATTTCTCGAAGCCGGCCTCGATGAGATGCGCCGGATGATCCGCGAGGTCGAACCGCCGAGGCCCTCGACGCGTCTGAACACGCTCACCGCCGCCGACCGCACCACCGTGGCCAAACTCCGCGGCACCGCGCCGACCCAACTCACCAACCAGCTCAGCGGCGACCTCGACTGGATCGTGATGAAAGCACTCGAGAAAAACCGCACGCGCCGTTACGAGAGCGCCAGCGCCCTCGCCGCCGACATCCAGCGCCACCTCCACAACGAGCCCGTCGTCGCGCGCCCGCCGAGCGCCGCCTACCTGATTCAAAAGCTCGTCCGCCGCCACCGGCTCGCCTTCGCCGCCGCCGCCGCCATTGCCGCCGCGCTCGTCATCGGATTCGGCGTTTCCACCTGGGAATTCATTCAGGAAAAAGCCGCGCGCCAGCGCGCCGTGGCCGCCGAGCACGAACAAGCCGCGCAGCGACATCAGGCCGAGTTCGCCCGCGAACGCGCCGTCGCCGCCGAGAAGGAGCAGAGCAAAGCTCGCGAGCAGGCGGAGCTGGCGCGCGCGAACGAGGCCAGGCAGCGAGCGCTCGCCGAGGAAGCCCGCAACAACGAGGCCAAGCAGCGC